>Ga0179593_1388949_pt1 | contig 11477 bp, 10 predicted proteins | sample CZODoug2_1_08_16_FD_185931 | JGI IMG/M metagenome (GOLD analysis project Ga0179593, IMG submission 185931) | Vadose zone soil fungal communities from Angelo Coast Range Reserve, California, USA - CZODoug2_1_08_16fungal (PacBio error correction) | ecosystem: Environmental > Terrestrial > Soil >...
ACATCTAAAATGCGACAGCCTACGGAGAGGACGAAGCCGGAAAAAAGGAAGCAAAAGGGGAGGGGCCCCACTTCGCCAAGTCGAACGAAAATGAGGGGAGGTCAACCTGCCAATGTAACAACAGCAAGAGGAGGGAGTGACTCGTGGCGGAGGAGGTCCGCCCCGCGGCGGAACGGATCGGGCAAGGGGTACTACAAACGAACAACCTGTCCATATTTAGTTAGCGAACGAAAGGAGGGAGACTATGTAAGGGGAAAAAAAACGATTTCGGAATCAGATGGAGGCACGGGCACAGGAAGGAAACGCAGACTCCGCGGCTCAGGGTTTCAGAAAAGGAGGGGATGGGGGTTGGCTAGGCAAAAAGTTATCCTCTTCACGGCACGAAAAGTTTTGCTCACTCGGAAAAGAGGAGGGGCCACGTCACGTGGACTTGGCAACAAAAAGCGCGAGGGAACGGGGCGTTACCTTGGCATCGAGGGGTGTCACTTGCCATACGGGACAGACGAACATCTGACCTGTGCCGGGTAGGCATCTGCCCGTTCCAATTGACCCAGAATGAGAGAGCAATCAAACGCGGCAAAATTTTGGCGTGAGACTTCGTAAAGATAAGTTTTGGTGTTGGGGGTAAAGAGGGGAAAATAAAGAGGGAGGGAAAAGCCCCCGAAAAATTTGAGAAAGGTGGCGAAGGAAATGGGAGGGGGGGAGGGGAGAAGCTGAAAACCCGGAAAAGAAAAAGAACGCATCAAAAGGGAGGAGGTGGTCCCAACCGAGCAGTATGACGTCTTTAATTAAGAACGGTTAGGGTAGGGCGTCAAACTAGGTATCAACGCAAGGTAGCGGACAATTGCATAATGGGGCTTAACAGCGCACCCTCAAGTAGAGAAATTCTGATTTCGGAATAAGCGCTGTGAAGGGCCTGGAAAAGGGGACACAGAGAGCGGTTCAAGGGATGAGATCGCTTGAAAAAAGCATCTTAAACCGGGGTTTCGAAAGGAGGCCGTTAAATCACAGCACTGAACAGGGAAAGGGGTTCATATCCGAAGGTATAGAGTTGTGCATAATGGAGTAACGAGCGAGGCCGGCTCGGAAGTTCAAAGAGGCAACTGCTCCCTTCTCAGATCTACCGGTGTTGAGGGGGAATTGCCAGAGCCTAAGTCACTATTGTTAGCCATCCGAGCGGCTGAAGAGTCTCGGGTGGGAGACGTCGAACTCTTATGCAAAAGACAAAAAAAGGCAAACCCGAATCCGGTCGAATCCTTAGGAATCGGGATGATGAGTGGAGTTCAGCACAAAACCGACGGCCAGCGATCTTCAGATTAAGTTGCAGACCAAAAAAGGGGGACGTCCTTGATCTTAGCGAAGGGATAAAGGGGATGGCTCTAACCAACGAAGCAAATTTGAAAAGAATGGTTCCAAGGAAGAAAAGATAGGGGGAAAGGTAGGACGAAGGGACTGTGCCGTAATGTAGTGGAATCGAAGGGAGTCCATAGAGAACAACAACAACGGATGAGTCTGAAAGAAAGGAGGGTCCAAAGCCAGGAGGGGTTTTGAGGCGACTACAGCAAAAGGACGGGAAAATAAAGGGTCAGGTAAAAGGTCTGAGGAAAGAGCACTCAGTTTCTGGATATCAAAATATTCTCGTCGGGGACGGTTCATAACTTTCATCAAAGTTCTTGGCAGAGAAAGAGTCGGGCAGAAACGCAAATACTTGATAACGGGTTATAATTAACCCACGCACCGGTCGCATTTTTGCCGTGGGAGGCCAAACAGTGGACTAGAGTGCAACGAAGAGAGAGGAACGCAAATTCCGTGACCTAAGAAAAAAGAAAAAAAAAAAAACTAAAACAAACAAATCCAACAAAGGTCGTAGGCTTCCACGTGTCCGGGAGGCGGTGCGGAGAAAACTGTTTAGGCGCGTACTGTCGCCTTGCGCCTTGCAGAACGGGGGGATGATTACGACGAGCACTAACTCGCGATTCCTTAGAACACCGGGTCAAGGCCGACGGGTACGTAAGAGGACCGAGAATTTGGCTGTGACTTTCGTCTCGGGCAACCTGTTCGTTGTGGAGGCGGAAGCGGCATACTCTATGAGGGGGGAAAAGGAAGGGGAACCTGGATCGTTGGGCAAGGCAAACGGGCTAAACGAGGAGAAAAAAAACTGCTAAAGACTGGGAACCGCTCTTCTGGGGAGCTAATATTTCGAGCAGGTTTAAAACCATCGAAGAGGAAAAGGCAGACTTATAGGATGCGATTGGCAAAGGGGAAGAAAATAATCAACGGGGGATGGGAGTCCCGCATTGAAAATGAAAAGGAGACCGGTTGGACCCGGTCCCCAACACCTCCTCCCCTGGGGGTGGGGAGGAAAGAGGGCAGGAAATTCGGGCGGGTGAGGGGTTAATCCTCGTGTCCATACAACTCATAGGATCTCCACATCTCAAGAAGAAAGATTTGCACCAATAATCAGGGGTCCGGGGGGTTGGGAAAACGTACAAAAAGGAAAGGGTTAGGAACCAGGCTCACATAGCACATTGTGAAAGCGGAGAAAAAAAAAGGGGCATCGGGAAAATCTTTGCATTGACCGAACCTACTATGACCCGGGGGGCAAGAGGTCACGTTCCGCTTGGAAAGGGAAGAAAAATCTATAACAAGGGCAGTTATCTCGTCTGGGGTGGGGTCCCATACCCTGGACAGGCTAAAGGGGTTTACGTATAAATCAAAGGAGCGGCGCGGGACTTGCGGGTCCCGAAAGGGTGGGAGATCCAAACCGAATCCACTCAGACGAGACGAGGAGACTGAAAAGTTTCATGCTTTTTCCCGGAACCACACGATGACCAGTCGCCTGGAGGTGGTGGGGGGGGAGAAAAACTAGGGAAGAGACCAGGAATAGATCAGGACCAAGGGGCAAATCTGACCGGCAGGGAATCTTCTTCTGAAAAAAAACCGATACCGCCGTGTATCCAAAAACAGGCAGAAAAAAGGAAAATAGAGGGGGCCAAATAAAGAAAAGAAGACTTGCGGGGAGGGATATCGGGGAGCTAACCCGCCCAAAGAATCTTTAAAAGCGACAAGAGGGGCGCAGTGGCGGCTTGGGGCAAAGGAAAAAACTGGGGGGACCAGGCCGGGGGCAAACCGGGGGAGCCGGAGCATTTTAGAGAGACAAGGTCCAAACAAGAACAAAAAGGGTAGAGGAGGGAAAGTCTATATTCCGTTTGACATGGGAAAAAAGCTCGAAAATGCACCTCTGAGAAAAGTTGTCCGCCGGGTGAACAAAGCACGGGGCAATCCGCCACTGCGAACATTTCTGGTCGGAAGGAAAAATTGAGGGCCGGGTTCAAGATGAAAGTTAGAGGAAAGCAAGCTTCGTGTCGTTACAAAAGTGATCCGGTCTAGATTGCCGGGAGGGCGGGAGGGAATTTCTCCCTTTACGACAAAGAAAGAGGAAAATTTAGAAGGGGTGAGGGGCCAAAAACCCCGAAGGAAAGTGATAAAAGGGTGAGGGCTTCAAACAAAAGCACGAGGGGAGGATTCATCTGTTGTCCGTCACGCATTAAGCTTCAGGAAAGATCTCGTGGAATGCGGTAGTGTGTGGAGAGACAAAAAACAAGGGAAGAAAAGGAGATGAAATCACACGAAGGCTATTATGGACAAGCGCACAAGAGAGGTAACAAAGGGTTGCTTGGCAAACCACTTAGAAGGGGGAAAACTTTGCAGGAGGGAGGATCACGTGGAACAGGCACCACTGACCCGGGACCTTTCATAGTCGTCTCGGTCAATTTCCAACCAAGAAAGAGAAAAAATTCCCGTCCCCCAGAGCGAACAGCTTAAAAAATTACCGAAGGGGGGGAACCTGCGGAGAACTTTCAAAAAAAACGGGGGTTGGAATAAAAGAAAATATGGGAGGGGGTGGGAGAAACTCAAGGGATGGACGAGGAATCGCCCTTATTCTGAAGGGGGAGAAAAAAAACCCTCACAAAAAAAGGGGAAGCGTGAAAAACAGAGGGGGGGGGGCCCACCCTCAACCTTGTAGGGAATTGAAAACCCAACCGCCTCTTTCTTAGGGGGGGGCAAGAGGGACTGCAACGACAGAAAGATAGGATTAGCGGGACAAAGAGGGGAGCAAAAATGAGAGAAAATGACACGGCATAGGTAAGATGAAAAAAATGATTCGCAAAATGCGCAATCCCGCAATGCGGAGTCTCAAAAAGGGGGACGCATAGATAAAAAGCGCTTAGCCCGGGGGACTTGATACTCTCGAGGGGACTCAGGTTATAATCTCAGCATCGGACCCAATGTTAGGGGGCAAAGGGGGAAAGGTTCCGTGAATAAAGACAAGGAGCGTAGGTCAGGATTGAATGTTAAAAGGTCGCGGGGAGAGAGAAGTCGTTCAGAAATCCGTCTCCGCAACTGCTAAAAGAGACAAGGCTCAACTCTGGGTGGGGAAAACCAAATCACCACCACCATCAAGATCATATCCTCACGATCGTTGCCTGAAGAGTCGGGGCTCCGGTCGCGGAGAAGCGCGAAAAAAGATAGAACCAACCTTTTGACAGCCAAGGGCAACCACAAATCATGGACGGGTCAGAGCGGGTATTTTGAAAGTGGCTCGGGGCACCATAGGTCCTCGGACACGCGAAGCCTTCATGGAGGAATCAAAGTGACTGCACGACCCGAAAAATAGGGTCTGGGGAGAGCACGATAGAACCGGTATTGACTATTTGGGGCTTAAAGGACTTTGAACCTGACCGGAAAAGGCACATCTAGGGGCAAAAAAAATCCCGTGTGATAGAGAAAGGGGAAGGGGGTGGTCAACAGAGACTGCCGTGGTGAAGAAAAAAAAATCAACACAACGAGTGAAGAGAGATGGATCATCAAGGAAATAAGGAGAGGAACTGGAGAAATTCGAGACAAAGTGAGATGGAGCGAGGGCAGTCAAGGCGTCGTCGGGGGGGAAAGAGCATCAAACCGGTTTCTCTTGGAGAAGAAAAAAGAAATTCGGGTCGTGCAAAGGCTAATAAAAAAAAAGGGAAACTCGCGGGTACCGAGAGATCGGTTGCATAACAAAATACTGTCTACGGTAAGACAACCAGGAGGTTGGGGGGAAAAAAAGCTTTCAAACGGTTCTAGACACTCGGAGGGGAGGGGGACGCGGAAAAGCGACGCCAATTCGCGCAGAGGGGGGAGTCCAAAGGCATGCTTCTTGGGCGGAGCTGGAATTCAAGCCACAACAGGAAACATCCTGGCGCAGTTGGCAGTCAATTAGGGAAAATTTTAACGACGAACACAAGAGAGCGCACGGAAAAGAACGTTCAGTTCCGCGGACCTTCGGACTAGAACTAATTCTGGCTGAACTAAGAGACAATCACATTGGTCTTTGTGGGGGGCTAAGGGGAGGGGTCTACTCATATGATAACGCGAAGGGGAAAAAATGAAAAGAGGTTCATGCCATCAATAAGAAACTTTCGTTTAATCGCCGCGAATTAAAAAAAACTCAGGGGGGCTCGCGGCGTCACGACAGGGAAAAAGGCAGGGGACAAGAAGGAGCTAAAAAGGTTCCGCGATAATGGAGATTGGAGACCGAGGGGAAGCTAAAAGGAAAACTAGTTGAGGGTCGCAAAAGTGAAATACAATAAGAAAGAAACGTTTTTGGAAAACCCAGAGACCCTTGTGAGGTTGGAAAGAAGGAGAAAGCTGAGGGCCGAAGGGGACTAAAGATCCCGGATGCAGACAAGATCCGGCGTGCGAGAAAAAGGAGACAGGGGGGGGCATGGGCCCCCTGAAAAACTTCGGAAAAGGTCAAAGCTTTAAAAAAAACCGAAAATTGGGGAGATTTACGCAGAGACCTAGGGAAAAAAAAGCGTTTGAAAAGGACAAGGGGAAAGAGGGACATAGGACACTAATTACGACGTCGGCAGAGGAAAATTAGACCTGTTCCGCTAGGTCAAGTGAAACATAAAAAAAATCGATACCAATTTAACCACAAGGGGGGGAGCGTCTGTGGGGGAAAGAAAAAATTTGACGGCCCTAAAGGCAAATTTCTCCGATATCGAAGTAGACCAGCGAACTTTCCAAAAACTTTGGGGGGGGGAGCAAAAGAAAACAGATCCACGACCTGAGGAAGAGAGAAAAGCGTGTCATGATTGACAAAACGCACATACCTAGGGGAACCTAATCCCGAGGGGGGGGAAGAGTAAACGACTCCCGCGGGGAATTTAAGCCGAAAGTCAAATCTGAAACCGCTGCCGAAAAAAGGAGGAGGAACCGTTGCCATCACGGGGCCCGCGGCGACATCCTCGAAAACTAACTTCCACGAAAACGAAGCTGTCTGGACGAGAGCCAGATTAAACATGGCAAGAAAACGCCGGACCCGAATCGGGGATCGGTTCGAATAGTAAAAGGGGGGGGGGGGCGCAGGGCAGGTTTAAAATGCCTTTGGTTACCGGATCGAGTAGCTTTGAGAAAGGGAAGATCTTCCATTGGTCCAAAAAAAAAATCCAGAGAAAAAACAAAGAACGTAGGAAGAGGAGTTTGAAACAGGGGGGGGGAAAGATGGAGGCGAACAAGTCTATAAGGGTAAGGGGGATGGGTGGAGAACAAAGCACAGAAAGTTCACAAACCTCCAAAACCCAAACTGTCGACGTTCGAAGAAAGCCAAAGGGGGGAGGGCCGTTGGAGACCACTTGAGGGGTTTTAGCTGGCAGAAATCTTGAGGTGGAATGTGCGTAGCAGGGGGAGTCTTATGTGAGAGATGGACCGGCGGAGCAGGGGGGTCTTACACAGAAACCGGACAGCCGGACATGGGGAAATGAGGGACCCGCGAGGGGGGGGACGTCCGATGACTAGAGTGGCAACAAAAAAACGGCGAGTTCTGAGCAAAGGCATGTGAAAATGACAACGCGTAAGGGCCTGGGGAGTCTCGGGGTTCAGAGTGGCAGAGGGGTATGTGGGCTAGATAAAACGTTAACGGAGGGCGATCGCTGATCCCGAAAAAAGAAAAGGCCTACTTTGATGATCGGCGCCAAGGGCAACTTTTGCTTGGCCACACAAAAATAGATCACTGGCGTTACAGGGGCATCGAGGTGATGATTAGGCAAGAGGGAAAATCAAAGAAGGACCCATCGGTGCATAGGACGTCCTGGAAAGGGGAATTTCCCCTCTGCAGAGGAAACAACAAGAGGTCTTTCAATTGTGCTACCTATGTGAAACAGGGGGAGAAGATAACCTTTGACGGTTTGGTACAGAGGTGAAAAAAATAGAATACTAAGATTGAAAAACGCCCTCTCCCCTTGTGGGGGGAGGGGCGATAATAGGAAAGGGGGGGATTGGGAGACATCCTCGGATAGAACCACTCACGGGCCAAAGGAGGTAGCATCAAGGGAAAAAAACTTCCCACAAGGGGAGAAGGGGAAATTCCGCGATTGTCTTATTTATCTTTAGTGGGGCAACGAAAATAAGGAGGGCGTAGGCTTTACATAAGATCGCAGACATGAATACTCGGGGACATCATTGGGAAAACTGCTCGGAATTAGAAAAGGGCCGAGGAGAGGCGTCGCAAAACAATTCTTTCGCATATATCAACGAACAGCAGCGTTCTTGCCAAAGAAGGGGGTCAACTGCTTTCCTCAGGGGAATATATCGCTTAGACATCGGAACCAAAGGAAATGGATAGAAGGATGCCGTTACCGCCCAAGCCATTGCGGGGAAAAAAACGGGAGTCTCGACTTGAAAAGAAACTTCTCGAGACGGGGGGTAGCGTTCCTCAAATCCTTCGACCTGCACCATCTCAGAATCATCGCCCTTTTGGCGGGAGGGGGAAAAGCAAGCCGCAACAGCAGACGCACGGGGGGAAAGAAAGATTCTTGCCGGATAGGTCTTGCTAGGGTATCGCGCATGCGAGAAGGAGAAACCGTTTGAAAAAAAAAGCCACCGAAAAATCGACTCCGGGGGGGTTTGCGGGGATGCTTCAGCTGAGGTTGAACGGTATGGGGAGGGCTGCACCGATCGCGTCGGCGGACGTAGGGTATTAGCCCGGTAAGGAACCAGACCAAAGAGGCCATCTGTCTTGAGCGGAGAGGGGACGAGAGGGCTTTCCCACAATAATCACTGAAAACGGAGCCAAGCGTGCCAGATCACGTTGAAGGAGGCGAAGGGGGAAGGCCGTCCATTTCAGACTGGAATAATTATCCATCTAGCTCAACACACAAAGAATGGAAGAGAGATGCTCAACGGAAAAAGGGGGGAAAGAGAAAAACTACCGGTCTCCGACTCAAAGGGGGTAGGGGGGGAACGAGAGTAAAAAAAAGGCGTGGTAAAAGCTAAAGGTGTCAAGGAACTAGAAGATCAAGACAATGGAAGAGGTCGTGCAAAAAAACTACTTACTGGGCGCTGTAAAAGAAATAGGGTTTTCAGGAAAAAATCGTTCAAAGGGGGGGAGGATTCCTCAGGATGCAAAATGAAGTTTAGGGGGGGGCTCAAACGGGTGCCTACGAGCAGTGTACTAAATCCAAGTCGGCAAGCCGATTATGTCCAGATGGTAATCGGACTTTGGGGAAAAGCAGGTTTCACTTTCCCCCACAGGCGAGAAAGAGTACTGGCGCCGTTGCAGGACGAAGGAGGGATTAACTATTCCGCATCGCCTCTAAGGGGTCTGAACAGGTCAAAGGTGCCGCGAGACCGGCGACTAGATTTAAGGGGAAATCAACGTCATCCTTCGAAAGGGGGGGAGAAAAAGGTTCGTGGGGGAAAAAGGGACGGCTATCTACTCATATGAGGGGAACTCGGAGGCCTTACGTTGGTCAAGCCATACAAGGGAATCGTCGTTTGAATCGCTAAACGCTGCCATGGGCACGAAGATGCGAGAGCACGGGGCGAAAGACGAGCAGTTTGCATGACCTAACGAAAACCCGGGGGAGGAATTTGGGAGAAAAAACCTATGGAGAAGAAGGTAAAGAACCGATTTGCTGTCGTAGGGAGAAGGGGAAGAAAAGTAAAATAATTGGGAAACGGACCCTCCCATTGCAAAGGGCGAACGGGGCCCGTTGAGTGGGGAGCGACCGCCGGATGGCAAAAAGAAGGCCGCTTAGCGCACGAGACGAAAGGGGATCTTGACCACAAAATGTCAAAGCGTTACCCAAACGAGGGGGAGGATTAGAAGCTTCAAAGAAGCCAAACCCCCCCGCAAGGTGCAAGGAGGGGGGAAAAGGGCGGCGAAAATTAGGACCCGGGTCAGAGACGAAACTTCCCTACAGTTCGGTGACCTTTTATGGAATCATCAACCTGCTATGCCAGGGGGGAAGGGGGACAGGCGCAAGTTGGTGTAAAAGCAAATTACGGGGGTATGTGCGTAAGGGAAAGGGCAAATCGTGGCGACGCCGAGGGGCCGCAATTTTGGAGCAAAGACCATCCAATCTGAAACAGGAACGCAGCGTTAAGGCACGGGGAAAGGAACACGATGACCGCTGGGAAGGGAAAGAAGTCTTTTTGTTGGCAAAAAAGAAAGGAGAGGCGAAGGAAACGTCGGCGCTCAAGGAAAGATGGGAACAGGAGCTTCTGAGGTCGTCAGGGCCCGAAACAGGACAAAAAACAGTCGACCCATAAAAAACTGATCGCACGAAGCAAAAATCTTGCTGATCCGCCAGTTCAGGGCGGGAAAAACCCGCCCAAGAAGGAGTCGGGAATCCAGACATGTGAAATGGGGCTTTGCCCCCGTGAGAGTGAATTTCCAAGGCCGGCACAGGTAGAGGGGGTCAGGCATTTTCGAGATAGGAAAAGGCCAAAAGAGCGACAAATCTCAACAAAAACACGGGAAAGAAGTTGGAAAAAGGATCTAGCTAATCTACTGTCGAAAACCGCGGCAAGCTCACTGACTGGGGGGACCCCAAACATGTCGGTCGATTCAACGAAGAATAAAAGTGGCCGGTGCGCGACCCCTTTGCGAAGATGAGATCGACATGAAGCTTCGAAAGGGTCGGCGATCAGGGTAGTAGGATGTCGCAAAGCTGGAATACGTGAACAGGGAAGAGACTAATAAAGGACAGCCGGTCCAGAGTGAAAGGGAAAAGAATACGTGAAGAGAAGCGCGGAGTAGGTGCCAAAACAGTCTTAGGAGTGATCGGTGAAGAACAGCATGAAAAAACGGGGGAGTCGCAGGAGTGAAAGTGGATCGGTAGGGTCTAAAACGGGGGGTTTAGGGCGGGGGAAAAACCGAAAAGCTACTTGGAGTGACAAAAAAGCATCTTAGGCCCAAAAGTGGGGCTTGGAAAAAACCAAGAGAGCGCACGGGGCGTGTACATGGCCTCCGGTGAAAAGGGATATAAGTAAAAGGTCGACCTCACCCGGGTTGCAGGCAGATTCGTCTCTCCGGAGGGGCCAAATTGGCGGAGGAAAAGAAAGGGGGACCCTCTTTCAACCGCTGGTCAATTTTGCTAAAGATTTTAAAGAAAAAAGGGGACGTTTTGGGGTAACGTCGGGGGTAGGAAGAGGGGGAAGGAAATATCCCCTCGGAACCCACTTTGGGGGGTGAAGCGCCGATGAGGGGGATGGGGCAATAACCCCGCACCCAGGACTTGCGCATTCGTGGACCAAAGACGTAAAAAAAGGGAAAAGGGAATTTAAAAAAACTTTCTTATTTAGTAAAGAAAAGGGAAAGGGGGGAAACCAGCAACTCGAGAGAGGGGGACAAAGTAGAAATCGCCAGCCTTTAGAGAAACGGGCATCGTTGGGGGGTAATGGAGCGTCATAGGGACGGAAACCCCGAGCGTCGGCACATATAAAGGATATGGGTCAAAAAAACGAACCGGGGGAGGTGAAGATGGCCTTGATGTTTGGCAGCTCTCGCGTTCACTGAATGAGAGAGGGAGGAGAGAGAAAAACGACCATGTGATTTGAGAGAAAGGAAAAGGTTAGAAAAGTCGCCAGCCCGACGGGTCCGAGGCTAACGGTTGCAGAAGACGGCGCGAGGGCGTCTCGCGTCTCAATTCAACTATAACAATGCTAAGAATCTACTGGGGGGCGGGGACAGGGAGCCCTCAAAAAAAAATCTGCACGAGTTGGAAACCGCCGAAAAGTGCCGAATTGGGCGTCGATCGGAGGAGGGTCGAGAAGCGGCGCGAGATGAAACAAAACGACAGCAAAGGGGGGGGACGGCACAAAACGGACTCTCTGGCGGTGACCGTCGCGGTATCTTTGAAAAGATGGGTAGGAGGGGCAAAAAAAACGAGCGGTCGAGTACACGCGGGGAAAGGGTCAGGGTTTAACGGAAAGACCCCGAAGCTCCATCGGGGGGTCTTCCTCGACCGAGGAAACGGAGTTGGACCCACGACGAAGCCTTTGGGGAACATGAAACGAGGGAAACTACTATTTGTCCAGAGAAGGAGGCCGTCAGTCCGCAGGGAAAGGGTAGTGGACTAGGGTGAGTCTCAAACAAAACAAAGTGGAAAAAAAAAAGAGAGAGATGGATCCTGCTCAACAGAAAGAAGCTG
>Ga0179593_1499441_pt1 | contig 11477 bp, 10 predicted proteins | sample CZODoug2_1_08_16_FD_185931 | JGI IMG/M metagenome (GOLD analysis project Ga0179593, IMG submission 185931) | Vadose zone soil fungal communities from Angelo Coast Range Reserve, California, USA - CZODoug2_1_08_16fungal (PacBio error correction) | ecosystem: Environmental > Terrestrial > Soil >...
AGAAAAAGGGGAATCGGGAACCTTTATCGAAGAAAACGAAGAAGGAAGACAAGGCTACCAACAGTGCGAAAAACAAACAAGTGGTAAAGATCGTCTGGGAGACCTGCTGCGCATAAGGAGGGAGCGTCTCTCGAAAAGACATTCCAGGGGCACTGCGTGTATAAAGTACAGCTCGCCCGCTTGGGGGGTAGGGTGGGGTTCCTTGGGAAAAATGTTCAGATAATGCGGGAAGGGAGGGTGATCCGGGGGGGGGGCAGAAGTGGCTTCAATCTCCCCCTTCCAGACAAGTCGAGTAGTTGATAGGACATTGAGAGAGTCCGCATATCGAAAAAAAAATTCAGCAACAGCAAACTATTGCCGGAACTGAAATAAGAATACAAGATAGATCTAAGGAAGGGAAAAAAAGGGATCATTGAACCGCTGCGGACACTGCGATTCAGCAGAAAAAAGAGAGTACCCTTGGTTTGGAGGATCGACGGCGAGAGAGGCTTCGAAGAAGAGCAATACATTGGGAAAATGAATGGTTGTACAGTGGAAAAAAATGTTTACCCCGGAGACCAGGGAAATGCCCGAACATGGGGATACCAGGAAAATAATGTAAGGGAAAACAACACGCCATGGGAGATTAAAAGTAAAAATGGCTATCAGGAAAAGCCCTAGTTTGGGGTCAAAACCCAACGGAGGCCCAATCGGGCTAAGGAGGGTACGATGAGTTAATTTGCGGAAAGAACGCCGACCAAGAAGAGGAAACAAAGAAAAACCGGTGCATTTTTGGAGCCTTCGCGGAAAAGCATCGATCCAGACATGGGGGGTAAGCGCCTGCACGACCATCAAACTGCTGGCAGCCGAGCTTCTGAGTCCAGTGGGGGAGCGGGGGAAAATGGGGAAAAAAGCGTCAATCAAAGCTGAAGTTTAAGAGCATAGACCGAGAACACCGCATAGGCGACAGACGGTGTTCCAATTTGTTTTTCTTTCCGTCAGGCGGAATGGTGGGAGCAAGGACTCGCAACAGAGGGAGAAGGGCAGAAGGAGAGATGGAGGGGCGAAGAGGAGGGACTTGATTTGGAAGCCAAAGAACTGGCAAGCTAAAAAAGGCCTCCGCTAACATCGACAGCCCACAGGAGGGCAGAAAAAAAGAGACGGAGCAGTCAGGGCACATCTAATAGGAAAATCGAACTTGCGCAAATTACCATGCATATCGCCCTCGGCTATCACAGGCTCTTGGACACAGCTAGCTGGGAAATCTAAGAAGATTCATCAAAGGGAGGGGAGTAACTTGAATCACAAATAAAACTCTGGGAGGGAGGCCTTCTAGAAGTACTGGGGAAAGGGGACGAAGTGAGGCGCAAGAGCAATTTAAGAATTACCACGGTGAAGGTTCCAAGTGACGCTGGCTCATGGGTAGAAAAAAGAAACAAAGGCTCAAAATCAAAACCACGATGAGGGGGGGAAGGTATAAGCACGTCGACAGAAAGGGGCCGGGAGGAAAACAGAAAGACGAGATTTGCACACAAGCAGGCTCTTAATGGGGTCCTAAAAATGCCACTTGAGGAGGAAGCAGTCCCCGGAAAGAGAAAAGCCTTTTCTTTCGTCGCCTCAGCAAGACTGATGGGGAAAAGTCTCCAAAACACCACCTGTTGGCTTTTCTGAGGAGTTTTCCGTGTCTGTTATAGAACCGAAGGTGGGCAGTAAAACAAACGCTTAAAAAAAATTCATCTTGCGCGACCTCCGTCCCGCGGAAGTGCACAGTGGGTGGAACCATTTGGCGAAAAGTGACCTTTGGACTGTAAAGGACCGTAGGTCGGGGTCGTCAATTCGGGGAGACTCCTTGACTGGGATTATTTAGGAAGAACAGGACGCACGTTTGAAGTCCCTCAGGGGTAGGCACGGGAAAGAAGAAAAACTACAACTAACAACAAGTACAGGGATGAGAGCAAAGAAAAGTATGGCTAAAACGTGGAGTAAATGGGAGTATCGAATCTCAAAAACAATCTCTACCAAACGCTGGGTGGAGAAAAAAAAACAGGGTCAAGTGGATAAGCGAAACCATGGTATTCTTCGCACGTAAATCTTCCCGGATTTGCGGCTGGGAGACCGCTGGAAAAAGACGGACAACTGGAATGAAAAATCGGGGTTGCAAAAGCGCCTGATTCTGATAAATACCACCATCGAAGAAAAAAAGACAATAAGTGTGGGACAGGGTTGCGGCATTGTTGAAAAAAAGACAAATCAAGTCCCCAGCTTTGGGCAGGGAAGAGGAAGCCGCAGGGAATTCTGTTGGTTGGGAGGGGGGGAGAAACAAGTAGGGGGCAAGAACTGGGGGTCAAAGGAGAACTTGTCGACTCATCTTCCTTCTCATTCCCGATGGGGAAGCCGCGTGCTGGTTTGCAATGAAATCAAATCAGAAAGAAGGGGTGGGGCGCGAAATGTAATAAGCTCAACCGGTGGTGTGAAAACGCGCCGATCACCAGAATGGGGCAACCGTTGAGGGGGGGGCCCACTAAGAAAATGGGAGAAACCGAGTGAAACTGGCATAAAGAACGAGAGGAGTAGGACGCCGCCAGGATCTTGAAGGTAATTGGCGCAGGTCTCAGTACACACTCGATGAAGCGGCTGTGCCATAGCCTGCTGAGTCTCAGAGAGGCCAGCGAAAAGCAGAGTGGATCACGTAAAGTCTATGGCTTCGATGGACTGACGCAAATATAGTCGAGGCACAGGTGTGGGCAGAAACGTTGACCGGCTGATGAACACCGGCTAAGAGGGCTACATAGGAAGGGGCGCTGAAATTCCTACGCCGCCTCGGGAAAAAACAACGCAAAACTTAGGGAAAGGGGAGCAGAAAGGGATCAAGGAAAAGTCGGACACATCCACAGTTTAACATAAGGGATGTCTACAAGAAGGCTGGCTGACGTGGAAAAAAGGAGAGATACAAAAACAGAAGAAAGGTGAGGTGCTCAATAGGGGGAAAAGACGTCAGGATTTCCATCATTCATTGAGGGCAAGGGCAGGAAAGAAAGGGAAGGGGACTGTTGGGAAATCTGAGAGGGGATCTGCAATGGAGCGGGAACGGAGAAACCCGAAACTCGGGAAATCGTTGGAAAAGAGGGCTGTATAAAAAGTAAGCGACCGACGCCGAGCCATAAGAGAACTGAGGGAGGGGGGTTGGTTGTGGAAAAAAAAACAAACTAAGGGGCAATCGCGAAAACCCGGGCTCGAGTAGAACAATGATAGAACGGACAAGGAGAGTCTTGCGCCGGGAATTACTGAGGTGCTCGTGAAAGGGGGAATTGAGGGAATTACTAAAAGGAAAGCGCGCAAAAGGGTTCAACTTGGAAAACAGGAATGGTGCTAGACAAGGAGGGGGGGGGGGGTCAGGGAAGCCGCAGAGACAAGTCGATCAAACTCAATTTAAAGAAGAATGGGTTTATGAAAATCTCACAAAAACCCGCATAAAGAGGGCCAAAAGGAGTGAGAAATTAACTTTGGGAGTGTACGAGGCAACAGACGGGAGTTGAGGTAATTTGTTGGAAAATCTTAGGGATCGAGGTGAAGAAAGAGAAAGCGGACTATCATCTGGAGCGGGGATTGGAAAACGGACAGGAAGAAAAAACACGAAGTGGGTCAACCAAGAAGACGCATTAGGAAAGAGAAGAGGCACGCGGAAGAAAAAAAAACGAACAGCTTTCTGAAGCTGAGGGCCAGAAAAACGGATCGGAGGAGGAAACTGGAAATGGATCGAACGAAAAAACGGAGGGGCTCACAGGGGGCTATAAACTGATCACCACAGGAAGGAGAAGGAAATATAGAAGATGGTATCACAGGGGTCGTTCGCTCCGGCGGGGAGCGTCGAGAGAAGAACAGTCAGACTTCCCGGAGGGGCAAGGAGATACAAAAACTTCGCCCGACTTGGGAGGGGGGGGTTCCGCCAAAAGTTATTGTCTTGAAGAGTTGGACAGAAGGCGTGCTGCTAACCCATGGCCGCAAGAAGAACGCTCAAGCAGATAGTCGACTCAAGTGAGTCGGGAAAAGGAGATAAGCAGTATTCCAAACACAGCACAAACAGGACAAAGAAGGAAAGCGCCCTTCCGACACCCTTTGCTGATTCAGGAAATGATAAGAAGGGGCCTCGATGCACTCGAGGCCTAGAGGTCGGAGGCAGACTACTGAGTTCCCGTGGTGGTGCCACGGCGGAAAGAGGCGGATTCTGCGGCTAACAGAAATTGGAATAGAAAAAAAGGATGTAAGGTCGCATTAAAAAGAATAAAAAATTTTGAAAAGGGGAACAACCGGGTCAGGGAAAAGAATATTCCCGACAGGGGTATAAAAATCTATCCATAAGAAGGGCAATTCGCAAGAAGGAGGCCGGGAAGGGAGAGCTTGGAAACGCTTTCAAGTCTTTACATGAAGAAAAGGAGGGGTGTGGGGGTCATTGGAACACACAAACCGAAGTCAGAGAGGGACTAAGGGGCTGTGAAAAGATTGAACGGGAGGGAGAAAACTCTCCAACCCTCAACTCTTGTGATTCTCGGACCAGGACCAAAGCCGCGAAGATTCAACAGGCAACTTTACTGTCCTCGGAAGAAAGAAAAAAGAAACTGGGAAAGCTCAAGGAGAAAACGACAGTTCGGTGGTGAGCTTGGAAAGAGGAAATCGCTATGAGGGTCATCCGGAAAACAAGAGACCTCTCGACAAATCCGACTGGTAAACTTGGAAAAACGGGATCTGAGGAATGGGAGGGAGGGAAAAGTATGATAATATAAGTGAGGAGTAGGGGTGCGAGGCGGCGCAGAGTGGGGGAAGCATAAAATAGAAGGGGGCGCCAAACTGGCCGGAGGGACCTAGGGGAAAAAGTAACTGTAACTTTCAATGACCTAACGAAAGAGGAGGCTCTGACAAGCTAGAGGGGGACAATAGAAGTTGACAAGGGGAGTAAAAAATTAAGGAAGTAAAGAAAGGAGGAATCAGATTTCAACCTTGAAAAAGCTAAATAAGAGAGTGCAGGTGTCAGGATCAGACTTTCGGGAGTGGAAGGTACAAAGAAGCCAGAAAGAGAAACTGAGACGGCGGCCGCGCATAGGAGGTTTAGTTCAATTGTCGAAAGGGGACAGATGAATACAAAAAAAGGTCCAAAAAGCCGTTGGGGGAAGGGCGGGTTAAATACGACTAGGGAAAGTATGTACACAACTAACAAACTTGGAGGGGAAAAGGGGGATATCGACCGGGGGGAGAAAATCCCTCGGAGGCAATGGGGAGAAGAAAAGAGAGACCGTCCGCCACAAGAGTCTGAGATTTTGAACCACAGGAGACAGGAAGAAGGTTGGTTCGACGGAATCCCACAAACAGAATGCCCTACGTAGCAGCCTTGCAAGCGCGAGGAAAGGCGGGGGACGATGGGGAAACTGGGAGCTGTTAGAAAGAGTCAACAACAACCACGTAATGGCTGTTTGTGGGGGTTCTTGCGAGGGCCTGGGAGCGAGCAGAGGGCGGAAGAAAGGGGGGGCTGTACCAGACAACTAGCCTGAGCTTGCTCTACGCCAGCGCAAGCGGCATCCATTTTGTTGGGCTTGCAGAGAAAGATGGGGGAAGATACCGAACAGAGGGAGGGGGACCCGGTTAGAAAGGCGGCGGGGTTGGGGAGTCAGGGTAGGCCGAAAGTGCCGTGGACCCTAATCCAAGGGGAGATTTCATGAATCCCCCAAACTAGTAATGAAGGAGATAGGAGTAAGAATCAAAATGTAGGACGACACACTGCGGAAGGGATGGTACGAACTCCCCAACTCAACTCCAAGGACACGTCTCCAAGCCGCTTGTTGGGGACAAAAAAAAAAGCACGCCACTGACATTAGGAAGTTAAAGCGCAAATGTAACAACTTCCCTACGCTGGGGGGCGGCTGAGGACTACTCCAAGCTGCACTTGGGGAGGAGAGTTGCTGGAGCTAGGCACAACGGCGAGAATAACCCACGAAACGACGGGGTTTTGGGTTTGAGAAGGGGACTACAGACGAAAAGTAAAGGCTGCATTTAGTAGACATGGAATCGGGGACCTGACTCATGGCAGGATTTGTGGGGGAGGCGCCAAAAGGGACGCAAAAAATGGAAGGAGTGAAGTGATTCGTGGGCAGAAGGGCAATATCTCGACCGGCGGCTGCCATGAAAGATGAACAAGAACGCGTTAGGCTCCAGGTAGGAAAGGTCCGGGACTCATTGGATCGTCAGGGCGACGATGAGGAAGTGGAATGGAACAGCAAGGGGGGAAAGGATCAAACCGGCTGGGAAAAGTTCTGCAACATAGGGCTCGCAAGACTGGGAATAATTTCAAAAAGAAGCAGCGGAAGGAAAACGGAGCGGGTTTAAAATAGTGCCGTCTGAGAAGTTGGACTCAACAAATAAATGTAGATGACCGACCATTATTGCCGAGGGGGAATAGTCTTCTGGCGATACGCGGTGCGGGAGGCAGAGATAACCGTGGTACAGGGAAAGGGCGAAGGGGAGGGGGGTTGCCGAGCGAGATTTCTGGCGCGGCGTCCTTCACACTCGGTGGGCCGACAGGGGGGGGATAGAAACGCTTCATCAAGACTGGATACGTTCAGGGTGTGTCGCCACCTTAGGGGAGCGGAACAATGACTAACATCAGACAAGCCAGGGCCGACTGCGAAAAATGGTATCAGAACACAAGGGAAAATGTCATCAAAGTAGGTCTAGAACCACCTCTATCTAAAAGTGGGGAAACACGTCGAAGAGAAGTGGGCGGGGCGAGGAATTGGAGTAGCGGAACCAAACAGATTAAGAAAGAAATTTATGGGATAACAGGGGGGGGATGTGTTCACAAAAAGCAAGAAACAGGCACCTCGAGGGAAAAAATTGCTTGGTCCGTTGCATGCCCGACTGAAATTGGACGGTCAATGTTTGGTGAGTCAAAGGCGGTCTGGGGGGGGAGACTTGCAGAAGGGAAGGAAACGGAGAAAAACTAACATCGGGAGCGGGGCACTAGGGAAGGGCTAAAGTATGGGTAGACCGGTAAACGCTAACCCCGACTTAGCCAAGACTCTAAGGTTTGGGGGGGGGGGCAAAAAAGACGGCTGATCTTCCCGAGAGGTCACCTAGAAGGGACTCGAAGAAATAATGGAAGATTGCGCCGGGTCCTGCCCTTTGGCGAGGGAAATGGATACAAGTTACACATCTTCTAAAAAGATTTTGGGGAAACAAAACCAAGGGGGGGGTGAAAAAAAGATATTTTTAAAAGAAAGGGGGAAAAAACTCCGGGGAAAAGGGGAATCTCAAAGGGAAGGGGGAGCGCAGAAGAAAGCAGCTCTCGAGTCGGATTAAAACAAGGAATCAAGGTGAGAAATCGCCTCAAAAAGGGGGGGAGAGGGAGGAAAAGGGGGGGGGGGGAGAAAGGTAAGGAGAAGGATCTCTGAAGGAAGCGCAAATCTTGTTGGGGGGGTGAATTGGGGTGAGAAGAGGCAAAAGGATCGAATTCAGAAAGAGAAGCAGGTATAGACTATCTGCGGGAGGAGGTAGTATGGGACCTGGAGAAGGACCAACGCTAAAACCAACTCTCAGACTCAACTGGATCATGTAAAAGAACAAAAGGCACCCCCACCACAAAACAGAGGGCCGAACTGAGCGCTAGGAAGGTATCAAAGAATGGGAGAGTGACCTAGAAGAAAAAGCCAGACGAAGGAGAGAATACAATCCCCTTAACAAACTGAGAAAGGAACTTTGTATCCTTTTCTGCACATCAAGGGGATACTAGGAACATGGGCCAAACTTCAACTGAGGGAACTGATCCGGAGTCGACGCAGGATGAAACGCGTTTCGGGGGGGGTAATTTCTGAAGACGATTCAGCGGGATTGAACTTGACCGGGTGGTCGACGGGCTTGCCTGGAGACCACCATGCCCAGCAAAAAGCCAGCGATATTCATCATAATAAAGTTTCATGGTCTTGACGATCGTCTTCCACCGGGAAAAACAACAGGGGACCAAAGGGGCGAGAGGAACGGAACCTGAGCGATACCAGTAGAGTGAAAAGTCGGAGGAAAAGGAAGAACAAGGGGACCTACGGCTCAGAGGAGGGTCTAATCAACTCGGATTCCTTGGGGACGAAGACGATATCTGACGGCGTAGGAGGTACCAGCCAGGGACCGGAATCATTTTGGGGGGAAAAAAAATCGCATGGGGGAAGGGTACACCCTTAAAAGAAGAATGCCGAACAGAAAAAGGGGAAAGCATAAGAAAAGCGCAAAGTCAATTTTCCGGGAGTAGAGGGTGTCCGACTGAGAGATCGGAAAGGAGCTAATGGGGGTTGGTTTAACCGCAACCCCTCGAAGGAAAAGAGGACAGACGCCTGGGCCGAATGGGTGAGTACGGGTCTGGGTCTAAAGGAGATCAGAGAAAGCAAGGAGGGACAAAACCACAGCGGGCAGGTTTGCGCAGCAGATACGCAAGGAGGAAAAAAAGGAAAGAGAATCACAACACAGACCTCGCCTAAAAGACAGGCTGTAACATCCGCAGATAAGGTGGCGGACACTCTTGGCACTCTTTGAAGCCATCACCGACTGGAGGGGGGTGTGTCGAGCCTCAAGCACACCGATACAAGACCATAGTCCATCAAGTCGAAAAGTCTTCAACCTTGTCCGACGCGTCTTCATGGGATTAACCGAGATGGGAAAAAACAGAAACGGGGAGGGGAAGAAAGTTGCTAAGGGCTGCCGGGCGGAAGCTTGTGTACGAGAGACTATACAGTGGAACTAACGACGAAAAGAATATGTATCAAAACGCAAACACACTAAATTTGCAGCAGACGAAGAGGCCTCTTAATATATCAAAATCACGAGAGGGAAAAGAAGACGGAGCCAATGCCTGAAGACTCATGAACATGACATCTCGGTAGCACAGCAATCAGAGGGCACAGCGAGGCCAAAAGAAAAAGAAGGATTGTATTCTCAATCAGGGAGGGAGGTTACAAAGAGAGCGAGCTGGCGTGCCCTGAGCGAGCGGCGTTTAAAAGGTGAAATTCAGTAAAGTGAGGCACTGACATATTTCCTCCACACGAGGGGAAAAAAGGGTTGTCGGGGGGCTCAAGGCCTGCGCATGACAAAAAAAGAAACTGCGAAACAGTTAATCTAGAACGGGCAGAAAGAAGACGGGAACAAGTCGGGGTGGAGAGGAAGCACTGAGAATGGGGACGCTGCAAAAGAGGACTATCTATGGGGAAGACTTTGTGGGGTCTTTCGACTAAACACAAACAGAAGGGAACAGCGGAAGTCAAGCTCAATCAGATGGCGGAGGGCGTACGGCTGTCTTTAGGGGGGCGTCACAACCACCTGACGATTCGGTTGGTGTCTTAGGTAAGTGGTATGGAAGTATGACAACATCGGAGGCCAGAAAAAAAGAGCTGCTTGATGGCTTACACAGAAGAAAAGAGGCAGGACGTGTGGGGTGCACTCTCCCGGTCACTTGGTGGCTTATACCTGGAACCTGGCGGGCTGGGTTGTAAAAAAGGGCGGGGGACGCAAGGAGGCTTTTGATGGGGGGAGTCAATACATTTACTAAAGTGTGGTTCCCGTTACAGGTGAGAGGTGCCAAAAGCATAAAGCTCAATGCAAAAAAAAAAAGAGGAAGGATTAGAGAGTGGAGGCGTTACCAAAGGGGACATAAACGTGAGGAAAGGATGGCCTACCTGACTAAAAACTCACAGCCCCGGAGGATCCCAACCGCGGGGTTGAAAAGCACCAAAACAGGGAGGAGAACAACCAAGAACTTAAGGGAACAACGTCCCCTGAACCGAGTGGTGGCTGAGGACAAAGAAAGCTGCAATGATGTAGCAGGGATGGAAGAAAAATCAGAAAATACTCCGAAAAGCAGTCTACGTGGGGGGTTTGAGTTGGCGCAGTGGAGGATCAGCACCCGAAATACGAAAAACAGCATTGGAGGACAAATTGCTAGCGAAGAGGAATGAGGGTGGAGCAACCCACAGGAAAGCAAGACAACAAGGGGGGCAAGCGCTCAGTCGGTGGCCAAAAACAAGGGGATAAGGGAGGCTGTCTAAAAAGGACCAGAGGTGGGAATGACAGTTGGAAGCTTCCGCTGAAGCAGTTTGTTGCTCGTCTGCAAAATTCAGAAAAAGCGGAATGGGGGGGAAAGCCGCCGATCACAACCGCTGGAAAAAGAGGGCGGGTATTTAACAAGCGGAAGGCAATGCTAACTCCTCTCGAGAGGCACGCCGTAGGGATCGTGCGTGATCCTTTTGGAATAAACAACAAAGGGAGTAATGACGTCCCATCTGGAAAAAAAAATATCAGGCGAGGCTAAGCGAGGCCTGTAAGGTCCTCTCAAAAGAAGTTAATCACGGACAAAAGGAGAGTGCTACAAACAGTTCAGCTCAGATCGTCTGGCGTCTCAAAAGAAAAAGCGGGGGCGAGAGTGAGAACTGCAGCGCATAGGGAAAAACTTAGGAAAATCCATGCCAGGGGAGAGTTGTTCTCTTCAAAAACCGCTAAGAAGAGCGCAAAGAAAAGCCGCTTATGCACTGGAGAAGAAGCTTATTTGTTCTCGACAGGGAGACAAATCGAACGGCGCAAGAGCGGAAAAAAATTGGGAACAGGAGACAGGGATCTGGCTGGTCAGGGGGGGGGGGGACAGTCTCTCAAGTCCAGGTGAGAATCCCGCTTGTTCCAAGCGAAACGAGAAAAGGGGGGAGTCCGACCAAGCTGTGGTCTTGGCGGCCCACAGGGACGACTTAAGTTGTTAAGAAGCGGAGGGGGGAACGGGTCTAGCCGTGCGCAAACCCTGAAAAGCCTGGCAGAGGTTCCCCGAGGCGGGGGGGGCTCGGAGAGGGTCCAGAAAAGGGAATCATTAACTTACGCTCTTGGAGTACTTATGGTGGGGGTGGTTTAAGAACAAAACAACCGACTGGGAGAAGAGTCAATTAGGTCCGCTATGAGAACTAGACGAAAAAGAGGAAAACTGCTTCAGACCTGGGAGGTCCTCCTGATTTTCTAACTTTAACCCGAAGACCCTGTGAGGTCATCGGAGAAATGAGACTTGGGAAAAAAGGAAACAAAGGTTAATAAAATTGTACATACTACAGAACATGGATGGAGAAGCATCAAGACGTGATGAGCGAAGGATAGACAAAAAAGGAGAAAAGGAGTTAAGCTCAGATCAAAGCTGAAGCTAGGGAAGTCTGTATCATTAGAAAATCTATCTAAGGAGGAAAGGATGAAGGGAAGCAATACTCAGGGAGTTGGCCTGTGCTGTTGTTGAGAGAGAGTAGAATGGGGGAGAGAGGGGAAAGTCAGATCGCAGGGGTAGTATAGAACGGGGCAGACAAGCCCGGCGAAACCCGTTTCACCCTCCCACAGACCAGATACTTAAGGGAGAAAGAGGAAAAAAGGAATCCCAAAAAACCAAGGGGGGAGAGGACTAGCTGAGAGTTATCGAGCGACGCCAGAAGGGAAATAAAAATGGCAGA
>Ga0179593_1535125_pt1 | contig 11477 bp, 16 predicted proteins | sample CZODoug2_1_08_16_FD_185931 | JGI IMG/M metagenome (GOLD analysis project Ga0179593, IMG submission 185931) | Vadose zone soil fungal communities from Angelo Coast Range Reserve, California, USA - CZODoug2_1_08_16fungal (PacBio error correction) | ecosystem: Environmental > Terrestrial > Soil >...
CGTAAAAAAAGAGGGCTACCCAATTAGCGCGAAAAGTGCATCGCATTGCACAAGGAGGTAAGTCATGGGAGTGTCCTAAAAAAAAGCTTCACCCCGACTAAACATCTTCACGCATGAGCCAAATCGCAAAAGGAAGATTCGTAGGAACTGCACGACCAGGGAGGCATCCGAGCCGGACCCCGATGGTCGGAACGTTTCATCAACCGCTGGAGAACGCACGCCTCGCCAGGAAGCGCGAAAAACGGCATTGTGTCCATGTCGGAAACCAGAGGATCCGTGGCCGCAGAGACGTTTAGTCCTGGTGAACCTGTGAGGAAATTTGGGCGGCTCGGGACGGCTCAAGGGGGGGAATTCTGCGTACGCCTAGGGCTGAGGGAATCCACTTCCTCCTCAGAGCCGAACTTGGCCTCGGTCCCCGAAACAAGGTGGTCTGGGGTTGGGGGAAGAGTCGAAAAAAACAACTTAAGGCCCTGCGCAGCCTCCCATCGTCTTTCTCTGGACGAGTATGCAAAGGGTATAGAAACGAAACCAACAATCGGCCAAAACGAGAGAGAGAAGCCTTCCCTACGAAGAAAGAAGTTGGGAACCAATCTCTCAAGAGACAGAGATAGCGCACGCCCGAAGGCCGAGTAGCTGAACGAACCCTGGGGGCAGTTGACGTTGGTATCGGGATGGAGAACGCCCCGCGCCAAATGGGCGAAAACCACACATCTGGCCCCGGGCAACGAAGGCTGGGCCCTTCTTTATCCAAAGGGAAAGAGCGCCCTCTGTCCTGATGGAGAGGTAAGGAGAAACCCGCCAGCAGCGGTAGGAGAAAAGGGGTTAAGTTCCCCAGACCCCGGAGCGGTCGGACGCCTGTGAAGGGCCCACAGCGATCGTGGAAATGGGAATCCGCTTAAATATTAAGGAGGGGGAAAAAAAGGGGTTCAAGCCCATGTAGATAAACCCGACGGGATCAGGCCGACTAACAAATCAGTTCTAGGGGGGAAGTCGACAACACCACCCCGCAGGAGTGGGGGACGTCCGAGGAACAACATCCGGGCCGCCTATGGGTTCGGGCAGGAGAAAGTCTGTGACGAAAAAGCTGTTAAACATTCCATTTTTGCAGTCGGGGGAAGACCACGTGTGTAAGGTCCTAAGAAAAAAAAGCTACAGTCAGACGAAATGTGGAAACTCGATCGCAACCCACCTCAGGGATTGATTAACAAATGGCGGGGGAAAGACACAGAAGGCTAGGCCAAAACGCAAGCCTAAAAAGCGCAAAATAGCTCGTCGAACCCAGAGAAGGTCGCCGAGGTCGACTGGGGAACCGCCATGGCAGAACTTGCATAAAGATTATCGGTAGCGGGTTGGGGGGGGGTGGGTGGTGTGGGGGGGAAGAAATCTGTCGGAAGAGGACTCCAATTTTTGTCAAGAAAAACCTGGATCCGACCAAAAAAAGGGAACAGAATGGGGCCAGGAGGGAAAAGAGGGGCAAAAAGGCCTGAGGAGAGCGGACCTGCATAGCGGTTCCGTCCGGACCAGGAGGTCATGACAAACGGCGGTGTGACGAGGGCCATAGTTGGGAGGCTCACAGATTAATCGACCACTTCTTACAAGCGAAAACGGATCCGCAGCAAAAAAAGAGGAGGATTCATGGAATTTCTTGGAACCGGCACGAAACGGTGGTAAGGAGGAAAAGATCAAGTGCACGGGTTATCGTGCGTTAATCGAAAAAAGAGAAAACCAGTTCGAAAAGGATTCCGCAAGGGCGGTCGACATGGCTGGCGAGAAAGCCATCTAATAAAGGAGCCTTCTGAATGGGAGGTCACCACCCTTACGCCCGAAAAAGAAAACGATGCCGACTGCCCTACAAGTTTGAGCACCACTTTCTGATGCGGAGAAAGGTACGTGTGGTTCAGGGGAAAGAAAACTAAGCGGAACAAGCTCTCGACTATGGGGGGTTCGTCAAGGGGGAGAAAGCGAGTTCGGAAATATATCGAGCTGTAAGAACGAACAAACCAAAACTGAGGAGGAATAGCGTAGGTAGAAAAAAAGTATAAGAGGGGGAAAAAAGCCCCAATCCCTATGTACAAAAAAAAACCGGCGAGTCGCTTTACGGTGAGGAGTATCCTCTTTGAAACGCAGGGCAAAGGTCAAAAGCATAATACCCGTCTGGCCTTAGAGGAAGTTTAGGGCCGGGACGTGGAGTTGGGGGGGGAAAAAGCAGATCCAATAGGGGTAAAAGGGGAGGCTAAGGGAATCGTGCTTCCTGCCAGACCGGAAAGGGAAGCATCAGAACCTTCGGGGAGGGGGAAAGTAAAGACAAGATTCAGCTTCCAAGGAGCCTCAAGCCTCGGGAGGCCTCTATAAAAGGTGAAAACGACAGGCATTCTCGGTGGTCAGGAGACCGGGCCCGAGCGATTGTAAGGGGGGGAAACGTTCATACGCTGGAAAGTCTAAAACCGATTCAGCAAAGGTGCAGCAAAAAAATCCGTTAAAAACACTCGATTGCCTCCGGAAAGGGGTTATCTATGGCATGACGAACTGTGCCGTCCTGGGGGATCGGACGGTCAGGACTGGTCAAAGGTCGACAGGTTCGTAATTGGAATGGACGATCCTGGAAAAGACCCAGGAACGAAAAAAGGGGGAAGTTGTCTGGAGGAAGTCTACAAAGCGACAGCGCAGCAAGCTGGCCGAGGCTAAAAAAAGGCAGGGTGATTCGTGAGGCGAAAGACAGAATCCCGGAAGTGGGGAGGGGATAGGGAGGCCTGGCTGTTTACTCCGAGTCTAAAAAAATGGGGTCTCGCAACGGCTCTAGCTGCCGAGGATTGTGAGGCTTGGCACCAGGTGTCTGAAAAAAGCAGGATTGCCAAGTCGGTTTAGGGATAACGGAAGGACTAAGGAGTTACACCCGGAGTCGGGGAGGGAAAAGATGGCAAAAGGGCTCCTAGTTGGAAAGCTGCGAAGACCCAAAGGATACTAAAAAAAAGGAGACCGAACACATAGTTGGAGAGCCGGATGGGTCTTGGAATTCTATTACCCAGACAAAAACAAGGGGATGTGGTGGGGGGGGTGGGGGTCGAAGGAAGTCATCCTGAGGTTTCCTTCGGAATGGATCGTTTCCACCCTGAGGAGCGGATATCGGATGCCTGCTTGGGAATCGAGATTCCCAATCTGTTGGGGTCCGTACAAGAGGCGCGGGGAAGATTCGGAGGAAGTAGGGAAAGAGAATAAAAAGGGTGTTCTCGCGCAGAAGCGACAACTAAACTTCGGTCTTCACCAACTCCTGAGGTACAGTCGCAGGTTATGACCGACGTGAAAAAGAAAAGAAGGGGCAAGATAAGAAATGACGTGTCCCGTGTGGGTGACTCGCTTGGGGGGGGAGGAGGGCGCGTAAACCCTAAGAAAGACTGGGTTGGCAAAGGCCAAAAAAGGGGTGCGCAGGGGGGGTCCTGCGTAGAAGGAAAGGGAAATGCGAGGTGTGAGCAGAGTCAGATTACGCGACGTAGACTGGTGGGGAATAAGTGAGATATAACGGGAACGGGGGACGCGAGCGCCGGGGGGCTCCTGGAGAGCCTTGGTCTATAAGGTCGAATACCTCATAACGTTTTGGCGGACGATGTTCTAATGGTAGCGTCAGACAGCTTCTAGCGGGATCTGAAGTTGCGGAGGGGAAAACGCTCTGGCGAGGTCTGTAAAGGGAATGCCCGTCCTGGGATTGACCGGGTCCTCTTCTTCCTGCATTGCACAAAAAAAAATTCTGCGTCCAGGACGCTCATGTTTCCTCCCAGCGTTCCAAGTGCGGGGGAGGAGTGCGTAGCTGCACGACGTCTGTGAGGGTCAAAAAAAAGGGCATCCCCGAACGGGAGGTTGTTAAAGAAGGGCATGCAAGACTGGAGCTTTGCTACCTGAGATGCTCTTTGGGGGCGGACCCAAAGAGGGAAGATCCAGTAACTGATATCCAAGTGTGAAGGGGGGGGATCCTAGTACGTTCCTCTGGGGCTCCTCATCCTGGAGAAGGTTGTTCGTGAAGGGGGGGCAGGAGTTCTAAAACAACGATGTGCGACCGAGCCGGAAGCTGGCGGGAAAACTGCGCGCGAGGGGAAACTCCGATGCGGCGTGGGCAGTTCTCGGCAAGGCGCGGGAAATCGTAAAATGCGAGTCCCTAAATGGGGGGGGGGATCAATGGCTGCAAAGAGAACTAAATCCGAGCGGGGGGGAGTAGATCCGGGGGACTCAATTGGCTTCCTCGACCTGGGAGATCATCCGGATTCTTGGCGAGGATAGCATCCCTGATGTCACGTGGATCCGAACCCGGGCGGGTCATATAATAAATGGCTGAACGAGTATTAACTTTGTTGAATAACTGGGTTCTATTCGTCGGAGGGGGGGCAACAAAGGCCGCGCCGGGAGGGAGCGTAGGGACATGCAAGCAGTAGGGGGGTCTGGGGTCCGCGTTGGAACACAAAAAAGACTGCGGTCAGCGGGCGACGAGGTTCGCAGCAAAAGAAAGGGGGGGCATGACGCGTGAGAGCCCTGCCACCGAAGTCGACAGCGGAGGAATCGAGGCAGGACAGGGAAGTAAACGCAGGACTACCGGTAAAATGGGGAAAGTCGTTGTCCTCCAAGGACGTCATGGGAAGAGGAACGGGCCCAAGTGAAACAAATCACTTTTCCTGAGGCTACATCTTCTGGCGGGATCAGGATAGAAGTGTTCTCCAGTGCCTTCCAGGATGTCGAATCCGAATACTGATATTGCAGAGAGTACGGTGTGCTCTGATGCAAGGCAATCTTCTGTAAAAAAAGAGGTAGCATAAGGAGAAGTGGGACCAGCGACCTGAGTTTCGGCAGGGGGGGGATAGAGAGGCTCGTCAGTAGTGGCGGAGCAGCGGCGCTGCACAGGCGGCAGTAGCCACAAACCGCCTGAGGACAAATCTCCTTCTAGCTGAGCTCTCCAAAAAAACTGATTCGGAGAATGAGTACGATGACTAAGCCTGATCGTGATCGAAGGAGGGGGCCGATGTTTCTAGCTCAAAAAAACTGGAGCAGGACATCGGATCGAAAGGAAGCATCAACGATGGGGGTTCCGGTCAGCGGAAGGCGATCCGAAACAGCGCTAGACGGGAACTCCGGGAAGCGCTGTCGGGTGGCTGGGCGGAAGGCTTTGCTAGGAACTTCGAAAAACGAAGCGGCTATGAAACCTGGGGAAGAGGATACACGCCTTGCAACACTTCTCACGGGTAGAGGCATACGGTGACGCGCGTTATTGGGCGGAACAGTACGGAAAACGGCTGGGTTCCTGTCACTTTTTCACTGGGTCAGAAGAGCCCATATGGGGGGTTCAATTTCGTCGAGCCCGGAAGGGGTCACATGTGCCCCAGGTCGATCAGGGAGTGTCCTTGGAGTAGAAAAAAGATGGAAACGAAGGGAGAGACCGGGTAGAATCCGAGAGTGGAGGTTATTTCTGTTTCACTATCTCATTCAACCTCTGACCGACGAGCAGCCAGGGAACCTGAAACTATAACCAGGATAAGTATATTTGGCCATAACCGCTATCTAGATCTGAATGGAACACTGGTACTAAGCACTCAAGTCCTTGCGGTTGATCCAAACGGCCTAAAGTGAGATAGGGAACCCCTCAGTTGGGGGTAGATCTCACAACTCTTTACAAACTACTGTAATTCTCCATAAGCTGTTTTTTCCAAATCAGGACTTCTCCATAGGAGCAATAAATTCCCGGCCGAGGCCAGCGTCTTCTAGGCGAGGCGTCCAGGCGGCCTGAGGAGGCGCCACGTCTGCAAGTGGCATCTCGGTAGAAAATAAAAAGGCGTCTCCGAAGGTCTGTTCTAATGACAGCCGAAAGGGAGTGAACATAAGAAGGGCCCGATAAAGAGAGGGAGGGATAAATTTAGTTCACATAAAAATCGCAAAACAAGTCGCGCAACGGGCTCGGACAGGGAGTGTTCTCCACGAAGGTCTCCCCCCACTACCCAGAAGATAAGCACCATAGGAACAGCCAAAAGGAGGGAGGAGGGAGGCTGATAGCAACCAGGACCCCATGCGGCAAGGCAAAGCCGGCATTGGGGGGCAAGCTTGAGAGACAAAGGCAGGGAAGAAGAAGAGGGAAGCCAAGGGGGCGGCCATGCCGAGAAAAAAGAAAACCATTCGCGGGCAGGTGACTCGGGAGCAACCCGGGGGATCGTAAGGATCACTCCTGACTGACAATCGTTGGAACGCTGGGCGAGAAAAAACATGTCATAACGGAGTCGGACGAATCGACTTAGGGGTGGAAGGGCGGCAAGAGCCGGCCGTGGGCATGTACGCTGGTGCCACCATCAGCAAACTTTGCATCGAAAGCGCTTTGCTCGGAAAAATCCTGATTCGAGTCCTCCCTGGCTCGGACCCTCGGACCTCTCGCTTCGAAACGGGTCCCGCCGGATGTCCAGTCGACCCCTTATCGAGCTGCTTTCACAATCAGGTCGCCCGTCCCGTTACCTTGCCCCTGTGGGCGTCTCACAAGCAGATTCGGCCTCGCCGGACAAAGCTCCTCTGAATACATTGATCAAGACGGTGGGCAGAATGCGTGTCCTCCTTCTGCTGAATCGCCTAGGCGGAAGTCTTGCTAGACGATAGACAAGGCGGGCAAACACGTTCATCCAACGCTTCGGGGGCGAACGGTTTTCCTTATTAGCGCGGTTGGTGGGTCGGCGTCGGCATTTCCTATACTGGGTCAACCCCTGGGGGGTCCGATCACTGGTCGAGGTCATCTGTAGGAAGAGTCCGCAAACCGCAGAGTCTTCGCCGGGGCGCTCTCTTTCACCATCGCTTCGCTGTTGCGTTGAGAAAAGGCTTAAGCAACGCGCACGAAAAGATGTTCTCGAGAGGAACCCTCCAGCAGATGGAGAGGAGGGGTTGCCGAGGCAAGACCGTTACAGTACTCCGGCTGAGTCCACATCTCCTCTGGTAAGGAAAATTGAATAGACGGAACAAACAGATTTTCAAAAAAGCCAGGTCGAGAAAAGCAAAAGGGCACAGCTTGCCGGGGAAGAAACCGACCTCCAGTAGACGAAGCATTGAGAAAACCACCAGCCTTATGGCGTCCCAAGGGATGAAGACCCGACCGCGGAATCACACTGGGGTGAGAAAGGCGGTGCTGTGACAGGGCATACAAAAGGGCAGAAAACGGGGGTCAAAGAGTTGACCTAGATAAAAAATTGGGTATGTATAACTAGGGCGTATCTGTCCAAAGTGAAATAGGGGGAAGGAAAAGAGGCCTGGCAATAAAAAAAAAAACGTAATCATTCGTGCGGCAAAACGAATACCAGCGAACATCAGAACGAAACTCGAGAAAACTGCTTCTCCAAACCCCTTCTCAGGAGTAGGGTCGTTCAACCCCCTCACAATACGGTCTGCCCTTGATAATCTGACTTGGCGGTCTGGGAGAACAAATAGAGGCTTTAGGAGCTGGGCCACAAAGGTGGTCCGTGATTTTCAGAAAAGCCCAAAAGATTAAGGTGCCCATCTTACACTCCAGACCAAGGACGGCGTGCGGTAGACCAACGGTATATTGAAAACTCGGGGGAAGCGGTCAACTAGGAAAAAGTCTGGGGGGGGGACGGGAACTTGCCGGAGCGGGTTTGAGGGAGTAATGTCCAGCTTATTCCTATCTAAATTTCTAAGGCATCTGGTCAGGATCAGCAAGAAAGATAAGAGTCCCTGTCTGTGAGTGAGGAAGGAGGGGCGGATTATAGCAAGTGGTCGGCACGTACTAAAAACGGGGGGGCTGGGTTTCGCAGGGAAGACCACCATCGAAGAAATGACCGGAATGAAGGGGTCTAACATTCGGTGGAACTCAAGCTGGTCGAGTTAAGACAAACGACGAATGATGGGGCTATGCGATCCCTTCAATAAGCCGAGCATCAAGATTTCAGGGCCTCCAGGAAGAAGAACTTGAGGGAGAACTTGTAACTGGAGAAATAGGTCTTCTACGACTCCAGTTGAAACACTATTTTTGGGACGAAGTAGGGGATTAAGAAGGCCGTCCTTGTGCTAAATAAGAAAAAGGAACTCACACAACAACCGATTGGATCTAGTCGTACGCGCGGAGGTGAAGGTCCCCATGAACATTCTCTTACGGCGCAACCTCTCAAGAAAGGGTGATCGTTCGCGGGCTCTTTGCACCACGTGGGCACTCTTCGTACAGCATTTGTCTGCCTGGAAAGGCAGGGATCTTGCCCGTGAGGGTCCTTGAAGCTTCAGGGTTTCGATCAGCGCATTAAATTAGGAGTTCTGAGGCCATCGTTCGAGCATCCACAAAAAGCCAGGTCTGAATTAGGGGCATTCTAGATTTTGCTTCTTCGTGGACATAGGACTTCTAGGAAAGACTTCGTACTAGTATCACCAAAAAAAACCGGTTATTCCAGGCCTGGGGGGCTAGAAGGTACATTCATAGAGCTGGGGGAACTTCGGCAAATTCCCTATCATATTGGAATAGTGATCTCATCTCTTTACACGAGCAGCTCGTCAGATGGACGAAAAACGCATTGAATCGTGACCGTAAAGAAAACTGAAAGGAACCGAATATCTTGGAAACTACTGATCACGCCGTCGGCTTCCCACGGAAGACTGGTCCGTCGAACAGTTCGGTGAACGGAGAATTTGGTTCTGATCCAGTTGCATACAAGGCCGTGGGGTCGAGCGATCGGAAATCAGCCAGTGATGGTTCGGAAACAAACCTTCATAGCGCCGTTCCTAAGGGAATGCAGGACGAAGGGTTGGATGCCCCGACAGGTCAGTGTCGTCCCGGTGGAGCCTAGCTTCAGATGGCTCAAAGGGAGCGACGGAGTGGGCTTAGCAAAACGGAGGGCCTGATTTTGGTGGGTGGCGCCTCGCTTGTTGGGCACTCAAAGCCGTTGGGTCTTTAAAGGATGCTGGGGGTCCGTACAGAAAACTGTGCAGGCGGGCAAACAACACACTCCTCGGATCGTGAACCGTCGGGTCTTCGGGGGAATCCGATTAAAAAAGGGGAATTGTCTCCATCGGCGGCAAACCACACCAACACCCGATCCCGATAGAGCTGCAGCAACCCATCAGTTCTTGGTGGACCTCAGGGCGGTGACACGTCCGAGGACCGCCAGCACCACGAAAGTTGGGGGTTGTTCGAAGAGACGTGAGGGTCCTCGCCAAAAAAGGGAAATGACAGCAGGCGTACATCGACCTGGCTGGAGAAAAACTTCTAATGCCCGGCTAAAAATGAGAATGCCATCTGTGAACTGGGCGAACGGTCTGAAGGGGGGTTACAAGGGAGGTCGAACCGCACCTCGGGCAAAACGCAACAAAATAAACGTGCGTTCGGGTCGGAAACACATGGGAACGGGGCTGCGCGAACCAAGTAAGGGTAGAGCGTCATTCAACTGAGAAGAAGGGATCATCAGTAAATGAGGGTGGGCCGCGGGGGCTGTGGACGTGCGGTGTTGCGCTGGCGCGGCGGGGCCTACCGACCCAGCACTGTCACCCCCCCCCCTTTGTGCGCAAAGGAGGGGTGGACCTCCTCGTCTCGCTAAGCGGGGAGGAGGGCTTGGCGTGCGAAGCTTCCTCATTCTCAGGGGGGGGGATCACCTATGATTGGGGGAGGGGGGGAGGAGGGGATGGGGGAGGGGGAGGGAGAGGAAGAGGGGGAGGGAGAGGAGGGATAAAGGAGGAAGGTGGGGGTAGGAGAAAGATGGAGGAAGGGGGAGCGAGTGGAGGAGGAGGGGGGACGGAGTAGGAAAGGTGGGGGAGGGAGGGTGAATGGGGAAGGAAATCTTTGTGTTACTCGAGGCGGCTCGGAAGGCGGCGAATGAGTATCTGTGGGGAGGGTACCGATTGTTCCCTTCTAATTTTGACGCGGGACGTTCTCATTACAAATAACCGTGGCATATCACGAGGGGTCTTACGAGTTTGAGTCAAGACTGGGAGCGGGGGGAGAAACTCTTCTACGAGCTGAGAAATCTCCCATTTGATGTTCTGGGGTTCCCTCTTATAAATTGGGTTTCTGGAGGGGGGTCTTAACTTCCGGTGGGGGAGGAGACTGGCACCTCAATTTGAATCTGTCCGGATCCTAAAAAAAGACTGTCCCAAAAACCGTCTAGGCGCGTAGCGCAGGAAAGCAGAAGTCACTGGTGAAAGCCGCCAGCAAGCGTTAAGGCCGTCTGCAAATTCCCCGTCCTGCTGGGGGGAAAAAAGGACAATGCAAGCAAAAGGATGGATGCGAAAAACGGCCGGGGGCCTTCGGAGGGCTTATTGGGAATAAAGAAAGCGGTGGATGCACAGAGGAAACCAGGCGCTCGGCCGAAAAAGGCGGAGAAAAGCCGAAATGGTCGTGAGGGCCGCCGGGGACCGCGCCATGGAAAACTCATCATGGGGTGAGTAAAAAGTCTTTCGGAGGGGGGGCACTTCATTAGGGAGCGCACATCGAAAGAAAAAAGGGGTTCCCTTGCCATCGGGGGCGCCATACTATTTGCCGGAGCAGAATAGGGAATAATGAAGCAGCCCGTAATAGTCTCTTGGAAGCAAAGAGGGACGCGAATCTACCGGCAAAAAAGCCAATTGGTGGCATGAGGAATATATAAAGGTCAAATTGAACGAAAAATGACGAAAACCGACGGGGCTGGGTGAGCGGACGGCGGGGGCGGGGGAAGAAAAATGGGCCTCTTGGCATCCTTCCTTCGTATTTCCTCTCCGATATCTCCTCCCAGGCGGTGGGTCAGCAGAAACCCGTCATAAGGGGGATACTTCCGGGGGATACCCACGCGGAAAAAAAGGCGCGGGCATGCAGATTTTCGGAAGGGAGGGACCGCTGCGTTGATTGCTGCTAAACCAGAACTTGTTCCAGGGCTCGCGGCTCGCCAAATTGACAATAAGGGGGGGGTGTGAATTCTCGCGGAAGTATTGACACAAAAGCAAAAATCCTTATGTAACGAAAAAGGTGGGCGCAGGAATTGGACGCTCCAGATGATCTAGGGGCCCGGGATCGCTTCCGTCAAATAAAGGCTCTCCATGATCGATCCAACATCGGGGAGACTAAACGCTTCTGGAATGACCGCCTATTGGACCGGGAGAATGTCGGCGTCTCTACATTCAGCTTCAATCTTGGAAGCAAACCGCCAAAAGGGGGGCCTGAAGCCACAGCACGTTGCGGGTCTTCGGAAGAGACCAAAAGCATCTGCGGATTCACGTAAATGGCTGTTAGGACGGTGAAGAAAAAAGGCGCGTGCGAAGCCTTAAAAAGACCCGTGATATCCGGCCGCTTTTCTCAGTGTCAGGAAAAAAGCGTCCGAAGCAGACCTACCTCTTTCGAGTTTCACAGAGCCTCGCCTTGTCAGAAGGGGTACTTTACTCTAGTTGCCCTTCTTGGTATGAAAAAAGGTGCGACTGCGCGCGATGCAGTTTGAAGGTTCGTAGAGTACACATCCTGGTCCTAGGGTCTTCAAAACGACATTGAGGGGGGTCATCGG
>Ga0179593_1574643_pt1 | contig 11477 bp, 10 predicted proteins | sample CZODoug2_1_08_16_FD_185931 | JGI IMG/M metagenome (GOLD analysis project Ga0179593, IMG submission 185931) | Vadose zone soil fungal communities from Angelo Coast Range Reserve, California, USA - CZODoug2_1_08_16fungal (PacBio error correction) | ecosystem: Environmental > Terrestrial > Soil >...
TTCTGGAGAGACCAGAAGGCCGGCAGATTGATCTAGTCGCGGCCGGCTTTCAAAAAGCCCCTGGAAAAAACAGGAGAAGAAGACGAAGCGAGAATTTCGGGGGAAATGAAATTCTGAACACTGCCACCGGGAAACACGACGCCATCCTTCCCCTGAGCAAACTTGGTGGCGAATGGGAACGAGGGGGATGAACGAGACAAAAGGTACAAAAATCGAAATCCCGCGCTCATGTCCGGAGGAAGCAAGCCTCAAATTGGGTCACCAAACTAAAAAAGAGGGACGGAAAAAGCGAAAAGGAAGAGCGACAATCCAATGGGGAGGAAAAGCGAGTCTATTCTGCATCTACAGGGTCCTTAGTCGGAGGGATGGTCAGAAGGGGATTTGGGAACGAATGAAAAGAACGTAAGGGTGATAAGCCTCGATTTTCTTTGTCCATTGGATGGTCCTGTGTACAAAAGGGGGGGAAAACAAACCGAAAGGGAGGCTGAGGGACGGGGGGGGGAAAAATGCTAGATGTGGGGGGGGTGGAAACACTGTCCGGGGTCATTGTGTCCTTGGGGACCTTTGCAAAGGAAGAGGGGACAGAGGAGGAGGAGGAAGACTGAGGTCGATGAGACTTTGAGGGGGGGGAAAACAAGCCCCTGCGCTACTAACGGAAAAGTGAGATTGAATCCCCCCCAAGAAGAAGAGAATCGGACAGTCATCGGCTGGAGACCCGTAAAAGGGAAAGAGCTTAACAATAGCCGGGAGAATCAAGGAGAAAATGTTTCAGGAAAAGTGTCATAAGGGACATCTACGCGCGGGCCGGTGGGGGGGGCCAATCAGCATTCATGTGGTTGCGGGAGACGTCAACATATCCAGCGCCATAAGAAGAAAAACAGGGAAGAAAAATTTATCGAGAGGTGGCGTGATCCGCAAAGAACACGAAGGGGAGTGCGCCGTAGAGCAAACCAGAAAGCTGGATTTCAGAAAAAGGGAAGAAGAGACGGTCAGTCTGTGTAATCCTTCGAGATCGGAGGAATGGGACGCGAACTCAGGAGAGTTGGGGAGATGGTTCACATGAGTTCAACTCGTTTAAAGGAGCGGAACAAGTTGACCGCGCAAAAAAAGACAAGATTACCGGGGGGGGTATTGGAAAAAAATTCGAGAGCGGGTGGCGTGGCGCCCAAGAATGAACGAATCGGCAAGGAAAAGGGGTGCACAGACGAAATCGTCATGAAAAAAAGGAGTGCCGCTTTCTGAGAAAGCATCGAAAATCTAAAAAGGAAAGAGAAGGGTCCTGTCGGCGACAAAACGGAGGAAATCACTAACCATCAAACATGACTGTAAAAAACGAGAGACTTACGAATTTTATCCCTCCTCTTTTTAGGACCGAAGACAAAAAAACTGCAAGAAGGGGCCGCCTTAATCCTTGCGGCAACTGTGCTCATTCAACAGGAGAGGCGGCTGTTGGGAAAAAGAAAGGCATAAAAAAATAATTCGAAACGAAGAGTCAGAAGAAAACTATCAACGGTGTGCACAGGGGGGGAAAACTGACTTCTGCAGGTCCGCATCGTAACAAAAGGGAGAAAAAACGTCAAGGAAGAAGGGTTTGCTCATACAAGGAAGACGTAAGGGAGGGGGTCGACGCCAACTCAAAGCTCAGTGAAGGCATCAGGGAGGATCCCCCAATCCGCCCTGTAAAATCCCAAAATGGTGGGAGGGGAGCTGAACAGAAGAATATCCTTGAAAAAAAAGAAAGAGCTCGGGGGGCGATTCGCTCTTGAGAATCTCTCGATCATAGAAGGGCCTGATCAGATAATGGAGGGGGGACAAAATTCGGCGGTGGAGTTACAGAGGATAAGCAGGACTCTACTCAAGTACTACTAGGCGAGGTGAGGGTTATCTCCCTACATATTGGGAGAAGGGGTAGCCTGGGAGAGAGGACCAGAGGTGGTGGTTTCCCAAAACTATACGCTCAGGTTAGCATGCAATAAAAAAGATAGAGGATTGGGGAGGCATTTGGCGTGAAAAAAAAGCAAAGGGCCCTCGTCTCGAGATAAATTTGAACGAGAAATACAACAGGGTCTCTGAGAATCGGGAAAGCACGCTCCTTTGTTCGAAGAGAATAAAATACTGAGCTGAGAGGGACAAGGGGTAAAAACTTCATGTCAGGGGAAAAAGGGGATTAAATGAATCGCAAAGTGCATAACAAAAAGCGCGGGGGCCAGATAGAGCGCGGTCTACGCGAAGGAACCTCCCACATTTTCAGGAAAGAGAATAAGTTCTGAAAAAAGGAACCGCAGGGTGATACATCGAGGCAGAAAACGCAAGGGGGTCAAGAACGGTTTTCACCCGCATACTACGGCTGAACATCAAAGCACGAAAAAAAAGAAAAAACGAAATACAAGAGTTAGTGATGAAAATCAACCCGCTCACCCCAAAAAAAAAACCCCAAAACCCCCCAAAAAAACCCCCCGCCCCCCACCAGAGGGGAGGCCAGGCCATGGCAAGGCGGCTCGAGCATCGGAGGACGCCGAGACCAGAGGGGGGCACCACAACCCGGCGGGAGATGAATACTCGCAAAAGCATGCGAGAAAGGGAAGGGAAGTACCTGCTGGCTGAAGTGACATCATCGAAACAAGAGGGAGGAGGGTTCAAAGAGGTAGAAGAAAAGATGCTCGAAGCCGCAAAGAAAAAGGGGGTGATGGAGAAGGAAGAGGGGGACAGTGGCTGGAAAACCTGCTGAGAACGGCGGGGCGGCTGGGAAACTTAACTGATGCTGAGTGGTGGCGAAGGAGGGGAGGGTTGCTTAGGCCAAATATTGAAAAACCGGGAATTGCGTGGAAGCCCGGGTTCTTGGGAGGGGGGGGAGGGGAGCGATGTAGCCCAAAGGGAAAGAAAGAAAGGGGAGAGAGAATCCAGAACAAGGAAGCCGGGGAGGAAGTAGACCTCTCATATCAATATCGAGGAGCATCATTGGGAAGACCTCCTTAATCTTGGGAGTAAGAATGCAGAGGGGGGAAAAACATGATCGCACGGTATCAGTAGGGAGCCAAACGACGGAAAGCTGACACGATCCGCAGAGGAATTGACAATAGCTAATAATAAATGTTGCGTTCAGAAAAACTCGCGAATCTCGATAGATTCATGCTGGACTCTTTTGAAAAACGAAATAAGGGGGGGGGGGGACGCCGACGGGAAGGGATCGATTGGGAATGCTAGGGAGGGGTGGGCCACCACCCGTAATGCACATGATGATAGAGAAAAGGACTTCATCAAAAGGGAAACCAAGATGTTGCGCGAAACAAAACAATCGCGAGGAGGGGAAAGGGGCGGTGCGCAGTGCTTATCGACGAAAACAAAAAAAGCCGAATGCCCGTCACCTCGAATCAAAAGAAAAGAGGGATTAGGAAAAGGGATCCAGAGAGGGGGCGAAAAGAGGAAGAAAGTAGCTGCGAAACCCAAGGAACCGAGGGGGAAACACCTCCCCGAGTTTTGGGTGGAAATACACTCCACTGCCAAACCTGTGCTGAGGGGTGCCTCGCGGGAAGGCAGAGAGGGAGGGGAAGAGAGAAGACGCTTCAAGACCGGGGGGAAAAGAAGATGGGAAGTAAATGTCGTCGACACCGGCCCTATGTCGCAGGTCACCATGGAAGGGAGAGGATACTATCTTCTTAGAGGGAAGATCCGAGCTGCAGGCCGCCAATGCCAGGACCCGGCACGAAAGTGAAGAGGGCATAGCGGAGTGTCCGGGAGAGGTTCGTCGGTGGCCAGCGGATTGAACAAAAAGCGAGTAACGGAGTATCCGCAGTACTCACTCAATCGCAAGAGGCAAGCGGTGCTTGCCGAGACAGTGATTGTCGTCGGAAAAAACCCAGAGGGAGGGGGGAAAAGGGGACTGAACGACCTCGTAGGTGGAAGGAAACCTGTGCGGCTTCGGGGTGAGCGGGAAGGAGCCGACGAAAAGGGGACGAGAACCGAAAAAAGATTGAGCGGATGTCCGGGGGGGATCAAAAGCCGTATCGCTGAAAGTGGTTCACCTCCCGGTGAAAAGGATCTCGTCCGGAGCAGCGTTTTGCCCACGAAGATGCCGTTGAGTGAATTCGAACCTGATCGAAATCCAGAGACATCGATGGGGAGGACTCGCCAATCACGTCATCGGGGGGGGGGGCATGATGTCCCTAACCAAAATCGTCTTCCGCAAAGGGAAAAAGACTCCCCATAAATTAAGCAAGGAACAGGGGGACAGGGGGTCAGAGATCTTCGTCTGAACGGGATGAAAAGACGTCCAAAAACACTCCAGCTCCGGAGGATGGCATCCTCCGAATAAAAAAAGTAAAAAACAGTCTTGATCGGGGTCCCACCGAGATCTTCAATCTCATAAAAGAAAATGAAGCTTGTGTCGAGGGGACGCGCGCAAATAACAAAAGGAATGGCTCGGCTGCCCGGCCGGGGAGGGGTCCAACGCAATCCCGCGCGCTCGATCCAACGGGCCGCCAGAAGTGTGCTCTAAAAACATAGAGGGGGGATATTTCTTTTGAATCCCAATTCTCCCTGAGGGCTGAAGGGAAAGGGGCTGGAATTCGAGCCGAGAGCGGAGAAGCGCTCAAATTTCTTCTCTCCTAAAGGGCTGGGGCGGTCTCGTCCGGGGGAGGGGAGCAACGAAATATCGAAACCTGACTCGCCCTGAATTGGAAGTTGTAAAAAGGGGAGGGTCCGGAAAGAAAAAAAGTTAATACCAGAAAGTGGCCAACAAAAAAAAAAAAAAATCTCAGAGTCCAACAACGAGGGGAGGAAAAAAAGAGGTCAATAGTTGTTTGTGGACCACTGTCCTGGGCTTTTCCGGGAAAGGGTAAAAGGAAGTGAACAAATGCACAATTCAAGTAGTCATGGAAACGGTCCGGATTTAGGGATACGAACGTGGCGAATCCCCCGGCGCAACTCACCGGCGAAAGGAGAGGTGCAAAGCAGCTCGAATCGCGCGCGGAGGTCATCGGGATGGATCCAAAGAGAAGTGCCACGCCAGCGCCGAGTCGCCGGTAGCAAAATGGGAAAAGGGAGGGTCATCGGTACAAGCGATCGGCGCGGACGTGAAAAGGCGCGCCACCGGAAAAGTTGAGCGACGAGATCCATCGCTACGACCAAGAGATCAAGGGGAAGGAGATGGCGTGAAACTCAGAGGACTACAGAGAGAACGGGGGGGGTTTTCGAAGGGAGTCCGAAGGGAAAGGGTTAGGGGGGGATGGATTCACAGGCGCTGGACGGAGCGACACGATCAATAGCAAAAGCGCGAGAAGCCTCAAGGTATGGGAGAGGCTGGAAAATGGGGAGAGGAAACGATGTTGCGGGAGAACGAACCGCAAACTTTCCAGTGTGATTGTGGGGATTCTCCCAATTCGTGTGAAAGGAAGACAATAACCAGGTAGAATTCAGATCACGGCATCGAAGGCGGCAACCTGAAAGATCAAAAAAGGCCGCGACACGCGGCATTGACAAAGACCGAACGGGACCTCACGACCTGAGCAAGAGCTACCCGCCTCGTGAAACCGGAAAGGGGATGGACGTGTTCAGCGGGGGACACAAGGAGAGAAGGGTCAATAAAAGGGGCGGCCTAAGGGCACACCAGGAGGAATCAAAGATACGAGATCATTTATCAGCATAAGGGGGGAATTCAGACCTAAAAAGTTCTGCAAGCACATCAGGACCGTGCATTTCCACCGACATCGGTCGGCAACGGAGGGAGTCAGGGGGCAGGTTGGTCGGCGGGTTGGAAGGGGCAAGAAGCAAGTCAACAATAAGAAAGTATTCTACTATACCATCGAAACGTTTGAGACTACAACTGGACAAAAAGTTGTTCGGCCTGGCAACGTCCGGAAAAAAAAACACCAGCGTCGAACAAATCCCGACTTCGACCGTATCTGCGCAGACTGTGCAGCAAATGCGGGGGGACGGGAAAAAAGGTCGTACTCCCCTTGAACTGAATCCGCTGCTGTCGCACTGGAGGAAGCGCTTCCCTCATCGAAGGAACCGCACCTCACGGAACTCCTTCAAAAGAGAAGGGGGGGAGTGTGTGGCATATTGCTGGGATCAACATGGGAAGAAAGATACAGGCCGTGGGTTGAACATATCCTGGGCGCCCGAGAATGCGATCAATAGGCTGATGGGAAAAAAGAGCTGCGGGTGACGCGCATGGGCTTTGAGTGGGCGGAGTATCGCAAACATGAAAAGCGTCTTAATTAGTAGGGAATTTAGGAAGGGGAACGCCCGAAGGGGATAATTTGGGGAAGGGGGATCTCATACAACCGCATAATGTTGGTTGTAAACAAGATCAGAGGCCAAGTCCCAATATCCGAGGAAGTCTGCGGGGGGGGGACAAGGGAATTTTCTTGGACGGTCCCTGCCCTCGCGCGAGAGTCGCGGTGGATTATCCCGTAGAAGGGTTATGAAAAGGGGATTGCAATAAGGGGCCGCTGCGGATAGGGGGGGGAATTAACCGACGCCTTTGGCAGAATTAACCGGAGCACTATACTTCTACAAGGCCTAGGGGGGGATCAAAAACCTGAATCTTAGAAAAAAAATCAGCAGGAGGAAAATAAAACCGCATTGTGTAAGAACCAGCCGGAATGGTTGTAGAGGCGAATAAAGGAACCCCAAAAAATGGGAGGGGGAAACGGCGTAGGTTCTGGATCTATAACAAAGAGGACGGGGAGGCTACATGAAAACGAACCCCATCAAAGCAAACGTGCCCGCGCAGACAATTCCCGGTCAACGAATAGAACGCTGAAAAAAAATCAAGAAAGAAAAAAAGAAAGCACTAATAGTAAGTGATGATCACCGCCAACCCCGCGATTGGATCGAGCAGGAGGAAAGCAAGTCTAAAATCGATCCCATAATTGAAAGGGAGAGTAGGCGCTGACCGGAATAGGCGAACCACAGGACGTCTAGAACGCAACCGGCGATGGGCCAAGTACGCAAAGAAGGAAGCAACACACCACGGAGTATGAAAAAAGAGGAGCTGGCCTTGTAATCTCCGCCTTTCTGAGGGGGGAGTAACTTGCCGGTCGCGAGGCAGCGGAGAATAGCCTCTGCTCAAGAAGGGAGGGAAAGAGGTCGATCGAAAAAAAGGGCTGGAATCCTTGCAGGGGGCGATCAGAAAGAAAGGGCGGATTAGCAGATATATGCTGAGTTTGTGGAATTAGAAGGGGATTTTGATTGCCGTATTAGAAAGGGGATTGAGACGGGCAGTTTGAAGGGGGGGAGTTGTGTTTCTTCTCGGAGGAGCCCCTGTCAGGGGGGCCATCGAAAACTCCATCCAAGCCCCATTTTTTATGGTAAGGGCTCTTGAAAAACCACTACAAAGACTTGCGCAGGGACTGTAAATTGCTATCAGGGAAGACCCGCCTGAGCGGGAGTGAAGGAATAGCGAGGGTAAGAGGCTAGCGAATTGGGGGGGGGAAACAAAGGCGGGAGCGGAAAAAATAAAAAAGAGGGGAGAATTGCCATATCTAAGATTCAAGTGGGGTCGGGCCGCGATGACGACGCGAATCTCGGAGGCAGGCTTACTCGTTTTAGAAACGAACAAAGGGTCAGGGGAAATCGCAGATCAGGGGCGGCGGAAAGGGGAAGCATCGCTTATGAGGGTTGGGCAAAAAAAAAAAAAGGGAGCTGTCAGGATAGGTCCAAGTACCTTGCTCCCAGATGTCGTCGCGGAAAACAAAAATAAATGCGGAACCTGGGAGGGGTGAACTCTCATGGTCGAAGAGGGAGGAGAAGAAACCTAATTCTCTCACCATAGAAAGAAAGCGCGTACCCAGAAGATTGATCTCCTCGGGACGCCATAGCGGAGTCCGACCAGAATACCAGTGCTCAAAAACCCAAAATCTTTAAACGGTGAATCCTCTAATCTACCTCACCAGTTCTTAGAAGGGAAGGGGTCTCGTAAGGCGGGGAGCATAACGCAAGACCTCGACGGCTGGAAAATGGGCTTAGACGGGTGCAACCTTCCAAGGAAAAGGGAAGCAGGGAAAAAGGAAACCTCGCCACAACCAAACGCTGTGACGAGGTCATGGATAACGAAGACGTCGGGGGTGTTCGAAGCTATGGGATTACATAAGAAAATGGGGAAAGTCCGCAGCTCCATTTGATCTGAGGCGAGCGCTCGATACTTGGACTGACTGGAAAGAACAAGAGTTTACTAAAAAACTCCGCACCTGAGCAAATAGGGTGGTATTATCCCAGGGGGCACGCTGAAAAAAAAAGCTTAAAAGGACGCACTTAGCTGTGCTGGGGTAGGATTGTTGGAGTAAAGAAAAAACGGAGGGATCCATGGAGTCTTACTGGAAGAACGGGGGAGGGAATTTGAGGGTGGAGTGCCCTGCGTCGTTCGACGAATATTATCTCCTGACATCGCTGGGAAAAAACTGACTAACAGTCAGTTGCGAAGGACCAGACGGAGGTTCGGGGGGGAAAAAGGGCGAAAAGGATGGGCAGTATCGAAACTAGTGGTCCAACAATGTGCATTGGAAAACATAATCGAGAGGGGAGGGTTGCAGACCGATGAGAAGTAGTTCGACCTGGCTCTAACGCCTACTAAAAACTGAAAGAGAGGGGACCGCCAATATTAGTAGCAAAGAGGGGGGACTCTCAAAAAAAGCACCAAGGCCCTTCTTCGCATGAATCATCACCCCTAGAATAGTCCAGTCGAGCACATAGGAGCAATTCCTAGTTGAAAAAGCAGTAGCACACTGGATGAAAGACCACTTAAAGGGATCCTCTCAAGAAAATCAAAGAGAAAGTTTGTCAAAACTCCGTCTAAAACAATTCGATCTTGGGACTTCAAAGGCCTTAAAGGGATGAGAGATTAAAAAGCTACATCCTTAATTCAAAAGTGTGGTCTCATTTGAAGTGGAGATAAAAAACATGAGAGGCGGCTTCCTCCGCGCAACAGAAAACCTAGCAAAGCCTCTCGACCAAACTATTACAAAGGAACCAAGCCGCCAGGCTCCCGGAGCACCGGAGAAAGATCCCAAAGAGAAAGAAGGCTTACGGGAAGCCTCGATGAGGTCGACCCGAGATCTGCCGGGGAAAGGGTTCCGGCCAAAAGAGGGTCGCCCTTGAAGTGTTCGCCAGATCTCAAAGAGGAAAACCGGGGGAAAGATAAAGTGGTGACTTTGTAAAAAACATTTGTGACCTAAGGGGAGACCAGGAAAGACATGGCCACAAAAAAGCGATCTTTAATCTAAAAAACAACACCCTGATGGTATTACAAGATAGGAGGCATAAAGCGTGGGGGGGGGGGGTTTCCATTCAGGTGAGGGTGTCTGGGGAAAGAAAAATGAAAAAAATTCAGGATCGAGTCAGAAACGGTCCGGGGTTACTAGGGAAGGTGCAGAGGGAAACAAAAAAGAGAACCCTCCAGAAAGAGAAAAAAAAAGGGATTGGAACTAAAGAGAGCGCGAAAAGGACTCATCGATTCGGTATTCCCAGGGCAGAGAGGGAAAGAGGATTGGGCGGCATGACTGTTTTAGATCTGCGTGAAAAAGGAGGAGGTTCTCGTTTCATTCCTGACATAGGGGAGAGGGAGGTGCTATGCGGGCAGGCCAAGCAAAAAATGGGCGCGACGAAGATCCATCGCGAAACACAAAAGCTGCGCAAGGAGCGGAGCTCGGGGGGAGTCGATCAGCAACGGGCCCGTACACTACCAATCAAAGTTGGAGGAAGAAAGGACAAGGAGGGGGGTTTCCTGGAGGATCGTTTAGAGGGGGGGAGAGGCTACAGAATCACTCTGAAAAGTACCTTCGGGGCAACGACTAAAAGAAAAAAAGGGGTGGGGGTAGAATCGGTAATGGGAAAAGGGGGGGAGGGAGGTATCGGAACATCTGGGAGAGCAGTGGGGGAATTTACCGGGGCGGGTGGGGTCTCAAAGAGGTACAGAGGGGGCGGGGGGCGCACCCATTTCTAATAGATCAACGTCAGACCTAGCAAGAAGACATATATCTTCAGGAAACTTCAACAAAAGAAAAGGCTTGACACACGGAAGGGAGAAAAGACGCAGAGGAAAGGAAAGCTATCTACAAAAAAAAAAAGCAGCGCAATTACGGGGTGCTGGGAGGGTGAAGTCTCTTAAAAATTCTATCGGGTCAGAGAGAACACAAGAGGAAAGAATTCATCAACCCGAAATCCGAGGAGAAAGACGGGGATCATTTATCCCGACTGGGGGATGAAAGACCTCCCGGCGAGGAAAAGAAAAGAGCCTGGGCTTTCCGAAAGAAGCGTTCGAAAGGGTAAAAAGCACCCGATGGAGAAGAGGGCTGTATAAAAAAATACAGGGGGGGAGGTGCGACGAGACATAATCGCCATGGCGACGATAACGGGATGACAACGCGTCGCCTTTCAACACTTACCGAGGGGGAAAGAGGTAAAAAACTGCCCTAAGGAGGATTGAGCAGAAGTGCTAGCTCAGACCGGGGAGGGGAAAAGGAAGTGCACATTTAATAAAAAATCTGGCAGGAACACAAGAAGAGGGAAAAGACTCATCGAGGAAACAGGGGAGAAAGCGCCGTAAGAAAAAAGCAAGGGGGGTGCATATTGGAGCTGGGAAAAGAAAACGTGAAAAGATCAGGGAGGGGGTGTAAGCCCTTAGAGAACTGGGGAGAAAAGATCTTCGGCCTCAAAGAAAAAGCGAGGGACCTAGTCAAAGTCGTAAAGGCTATGGGGGGGGACTCAGGGAAAAAAGGGTGGGAAATTTGCTCTCTAATAGGAGACTAACCGAAAAAAGGTATGAGGAGCGTCACGACATCGGGAGAATTGAATGGGCTTGGAAGAAGTACAGGCATACTTGGGGGGGGGCACCAAACATATAAAGGGAAATTTCCAATCGATCCGTAACGAATAAGGGATTGGGGGCGGCATTTCGGGCACGAGCCAAGAAGAACTCGAAGATGCCGAGGGTTGGAAAAAAGACCGACAAACATGAGTGAGAGATTGAAAGGAAAGGAGTAGTGTCAAGGAGGTTAGAACTATAGTGTGGCTAAAAAAGGAAACGTGGAGGAAGAAGAGACGGGCGCTATCATGTTGTCACGTGACCACGAAAAGGGAGGAGAAAAGAAGGCGGGAAATATCCCTGCCATTTAAAAACCATAACGGTCGTGGGGCGCAGGTCCCCGAGCCGCAAAAGAAAAAGGGGGGAGGAGCCGGAAAGTAATTTCTCCTGCCCCATAAGATTGGTCACCGAAGGGAAGAGAAAAGAAAAGCATCAAACTGGACCGCGCTAATTCCCCGGTTGAAACCAGAAGGAGGGAAAAGGCAACATGAAAAACGAAAGAAAGAAAGGAGGACCACCAATCCGCATAGTCGTGATTATCAACCGCCCCCGCCCGCGCTTGATGAGAAAATTCCAGAACTGAAAAAGGATCGATCCAGGGGGTCCCGGCGTTCTTCGTAAGCCTCAGGAAAGAAGGGACCAAAAGGGAAAGTACCAAAAGAATGAGGCGATG
>Ga0179593_1594480_pt1 | contig 11477 bp, 13 predicted proteins | sample CZODoug2_1_08_16_FD_185931 | JGI IMG/M metagenome (GOLD analysis project Ga0179593, IMG submission 185931) | Vadose zone soil fungal communities from Angelo Coast Range Reserve, California, USA - CZODoug2_1_08_16fungal (PacBio error correction) | ecosystem: Environmental > Terrestrial > Soil >...
GCTGCGGGGGGAGTCTCGGTCCACAGCCTCTCCTCCTCCAGCTTGAGAAATTTGGGCCTGTGGTCAAAGAGGACGGAACACTTCAAAGGAGAATCCCTACTGAATTATAGCAGTAGAAAGGACACTGTGCTTGATGGTTGGGCCAGGGGGGGCCCTGGCATTTGGGGAAGGACCGGACTAAATGCGGATTTGGATAAATCTTCTGAAAAACACAAAGGGAGAACCACCGGTAGAGGTAGGCGGGGAAGGTCATCATGAAATCAAAGATAGTCTGGAGGGCAAGCCTTTCCAAGAAGTGGACTAAAAGCGTTTGCCGGCAAATGAGTTTGACCCTGGATCTAAGAATAATAGTCGGAGAGGCGACCTCATGTGTAAAAGTCCTCGGCCGTTCAGAGGGGAAATCTACAAAAAAAAAAAAAGGTCGAATAGCGAAAAAAAGGGGGGCTCAGCGTTCTAAGAGCGCAAAGAATTGAAAAAAAAAGGACGAACGCCGGAAAACATTATTGCGAACAGTATTAAACATGGGCCAGTTTTGACTCAACGAAGAAGAAATAGGAATCGAAAGATCTTGAACGGGGGGGGAACGAGGGGTAAGCGGGGGTGGGGATGGAGGTAAAGGGGAGGGGGGGGGGGGGGGGGTCGGAAAATATGAGTTGAACACTCGCTTCCAAGTCTAAAAAAGGATTCCGCGACGGTAAGATCACGGGAAATTGTGGTTCTGATGGGTACCAAAAGGCAAAAAAACACTGGAGGGACAAACTTTTTTTCCGACAAATAGAAGGGAGATGTTCGATTGGTCCGCAGGATCAGAATAAATAGGGGGAGACAGTGTCCAAACCAATAGAATGGCGCGGCCACAAGAGCTGGTTTTAGCCTGGCAAATAAAAAAGGACTCAAAGACGGATGGAAGCTTTTGTGTAAAACTAAGACAAGAAAAAGGAAAAATGATCCTTCGGTAAAAAGTGGGAAAAAAAGGGACTAATAACGCCCAAAGGACACGTGCTGATTCGATGGTCTATTGCGCTCAGGAGACCTAGAGAGAAAGGGAAAAAAGCTTCTCTTCAAAAGGTGGGCGGGGTTTTGGACTTCGGCAATACGTATCCTGAGAAAGGGAAGCTTTGCCTTACTTAAAGGGAAAATCAAAGAGAAAGGTCAGGACATGAGGGCGTAGGGAACAGGAAAACCCCTGCAGAGGTACGTCAAGGGGGGGGCAACTGACTCCTTAAAAGGGGCTCGTCCAAGCCACTCCAAAGGGGAGAAGGGAGAACCCAAAGAGAGGGTCTAACTTGGAACGCCGCCGTGAAATTCTAAAAAGGGAGTGAAACGGACAATTACCTCCCGATTTCTTCAACTCCCCATGGGGGCAGGAGGTCCATTTTAAAGGATCTCGGAAGGAAAAAAAACACAAAAAAAAACGACAAAAAAAACGAAAAAAAACAAAACAAAAAAAAACAAAAAAAACAAAACAAAAAACAAACAACAAACCGAGTGAAGAAGGATATCTGAATTACCCGTCGAAAAAAAATCAAATTTGATTTAAAGGGGGGGCTAGAATGAAAGGGAAGGGGAACTATTTTTTTTTTCTGGGACGGGGAAGCAGTTTTGAAAAAGGGCCTCACGCGGAGGGCACCCCAGGTAAAAGGGACACAAAAAAGGTAGATATTCGGGCGATAAGGTTCTTCCCAGCTTTTGTGGGGGACTCCATTGGGGGAGAATTGGAAAGGGAAAAAGGGGAAAGTGGGGAAAAACCGGGACTTACGCACTTGTTGCAGGCCCGGTGAGAAGAAGGGAAGTTCTCCCCGACAGTGCAGAGAAAAAACCATCAAGGCACGGCGGCAATATTGATCCGTCCTTTCAAAAAAACATAGGAGATCCGTAGGGTCATCCGGTCAGCTAACGAGAGAAAAAAAAAGGAAGGAGTGTCCGTTCTGGGCAAAAAAAACTACGTAATAACTTAGTTGTATGTTAGCAAAAACGAGGAAAAAAAAGAGATCGGATTTCAAAATCCGTGACGACAACAACTCCATTCAAATCAAAACAATCATCTCACCCAGATCCGATTCCCAGAAAAACTCTCTTCGAGACCTAAAGGCAGAAAATTGCAAAGAGCCCACAGTTAGAGCCAATAGGGGATCGGGGGGTTTTCACAAAAAAGTGCAAAGAAAAAAAGTCGGGGGAAGGGGTCGCCGCGACGGAAAATGGAACGGGTGAGGTTCCACAAAGGCAGAGGTGTCCCCTTCCGGGAGTAAAAAATAGGGTCCAAAGAGGGTAAGAAATCCCAAGAAGAAAACAAATTTGGTGCCGATGGCAGCTTTTAACCGGGGGGAACCCAGGGGGTGGGGGGGAGGGGACAAATTCAAACCTGGGATGGGGGTAAGGAATGGGGGAAAAAACATCGGGTAAAGGAGGGGTATCTGGGAGAAGCACGAAACAAAAAAAAAAACAGTGGGGGGGTAAGCGTTTTTTGATCATTCTTGTAGGGAGGGCCCCAAAAGTCAACGACCAAATTGCTGAAATTCATTCCTCTCGCAAACCTTCGGGGAAGGGGGAAAGATGGGAAGTGTTACTCGGCAAGTAAAAAAAAAGTAAAAAAAACACAAAAAACAAAAAAACAAACCTCAGATTTGAAAAAGGGACTGAAAGACTCAGGACCGGCCACGAGGAGAGGATCGAATGGAAAGCGCGGGGAAAAGGGGGGGGGAGGGGGAGGAAACGGACGGACGGCGGTCATAAACAATGCCTCAGGAAAGACCCTTCTTTTTGAAATACCTCCTTCTACGGTCAAACCCCGCATTCTCTGAGATGAAAAACATCACATACACCCCAACCTCGCCCTCGTTCCATTAGGGGGGGTTGGATCCTTTGAAGGGTCGGGGGGGAGAGATCTCGGGAAAAGAAAGCGGCTTTGAGTCGAAGGACTGAAAAAAAAGACTCCTGTCCTTCAGGGATCGCCGGCCTGCGAATTAGCGGGCCAACACTTTATTAAGACAAAAATGAGAGAGGAAGGAGGGTATACGTTCCACTTTCAGGGGGGGAAAAAGGGAAGAAATTCGTAGAACACACAGTAGTTCGGGCCTGAAAAGACAGAGTCGGACCGGAAACTAAAAAAAAAAGTGCGAGGAAGGGAAAACAAAAACCCAAGGGGGTCCATGCTTGGGTCCACGGTTCTTGACTCTGACTTCCTTCGAAAAAATTGAGGGGAACCGGGATTAAAATCAAGGCGGTCCTTCAAAAAAAGGGAAGAGAGTTTTTGCTGGGACAGCGTACCTATTTAAAACTAAGGGAACAGACGCGTTTTCCCGCCAACGCCTAAGACTAGAAAGAGAGGGGAAGACCTGGGGTCCCGGCTGAAAGGGTAGGGGAAATAGTACAAAAGCATCAGAAAGGGTTTTAGGTGATTTAGTGTTATTTAGTAGGGGAAGAGAGGTGGCGGCGACATCCTGAAACTAAAGGGCAAAGCACCTCAAAAAAATCAGAATCCGAACGGGCGGAAGTGTGAGGAAAAATAAGGTTCCGTCGCTCAAAAACACCCAAAATCATTTTTGGGTTGGGGTTGGGTTTTTTTTGGGTTGTATTTGTTTTGGGGGTGGTTTTTTTGGTTGGGGGTTTTGTATGCAGGTCGGCCGGGGGTTTTTTTCCCCTCAGTTACAAATCCAACAAAGGGGGGGGAAAAGGTCTTTCGGTAATTTAGAAAGGGAGGGCGGACTGATTTTACGTGCCGGCGCAAAAATGAAAAAAAAAAAGAAAAGAATGAAAATGCCAGCCAATATTCTAAAAAGTAGCGTCAAAAAGGAAAATCTCCTTGTTTGAAAAAAAAGATAGAGAGCAAGAGAATGTCAAATGCGAATAAATGAATCCGGGTGGGAAAAGAGCTTGGAGAATTTCTACGGGCACAAAGGGTCGGATTAATGGGAACGGATCCTGTCCGGGAAAGAAACAAAAAAACTGCACGTATGGGTAGGGGAATGAAAAAAGCTTGGTTTGCGAGCAAACAGGATTAAGACTTTGAAGATACACAAAGGTCCCAGAAGAAGGGGGGGGGGGGTTGCAAAATAGAGCTCTTTTGAAGAAAAATCCGGAAAATCCCAAAAAAGAAATCATCAGACCAACACCAGCAACTCCAAGGGAAACCCACCACTGGCAGGAATGACGTCAACGCACACACCAAGTTAACAAAAACACAAAAAAAGGGATAATATATAATAATACGAAAAATAAAAAACAAAACAACCAGTAAAAAAACTACCCTACAAAAACTGTAGAACAAGATTTGAAAACACAAACTTTTACTTTAAAACAACAAAGAAACCACGAAAAAAAAAAAAAATTAAATAAAGGAACACAACGTACCATACCCAAAAAAAAAAAGAATAATGGAGGAAAACAAACAACAGTACAAAAAAAACACGTTTTAAACTATACAAAACCAAAAAGCGAAAATAAAAATAAAAAAATAAGCCAAAGGATACAAAGAAAAAGGAGAGATACCGGCCCTGCCGACGAGGGGGAATAAAAAAGAAGCAAAAAAATACTTCCTCGTCCTAAACTGGTCTCTCGTAAGAGAGGAAGGAAGAGGAGGGAACTCTCTAACTCTCCTCGAGCCTAGTCTCTCTTCTTTACGTCTCGCAAACTACCAGCACGACATAAACTCTCTCTCCTCGCACTCGGAACTCTCTGCCTAAAGAGGACTCCTCTCACTAAAAGGAAAATCCCCCTCGGGAAAACGAAGAGAGAAGCAGGTCCAATGAGGAAGGAACGGTTAAGATCTCTAGGAGGGGGAGGGGGTTAAAATGGTGCCTATGGGGGGGAGGGAGCTCGGCGCCAAAAAAAACAAAAAAAAAAAAAAAAGAAAAAAAGAAAACCCCCTTCGCCAATTAAGGCGCCGAAAAACAGAACATGGCTCTCAGGCAAAAAAAAAAGAATTTATTTTCGTCACTCTAAACGGTCTCCTTAGCTGAAACCCTTTAGAATAAAACACAAATGGGAAAAGGTGGGAGGATATTATTACATAAACGTGGGGCAGAAAATTTTACCAAACGCATTCACTACACAACGAAAAAAGGGGGGAGAACTAAAAAACCTCTCCTGGGCCCCCTCCAGAAACACAGAACAAAACCCCAATCCAAAGAAACGAAAAAAAACCGGGGAAGTTCTGTGGTTATGGCAGCCGGGGGGTGGCCGTCAAAAAAGCGAACACAAAAAAGGTGATGGGGTTGAGGTTTTGTTCCCGAAGGCCCGCAGCTCACAAACGTGCTAAAGATCAAAGAAAGCCAACCAAACGGGAAAAAACCTAAGGACGGATTGGACAAAAACTTTTTCTGTCAGAAATTTTTTCCTTTCAGCGGGGGGATCTTCTCTAATCAAAAAAAAAAGAAGAAGTCAACAATCGCAAGACTCGATCAACAACAAAAAAATGATGCTTATTCCAACTCTAAGCAAGAAAAACGTTTCAAAAAAACTCGCACCTGCGTGTTTTGTACGGGGGAGGGGAAGGCTGGAACGACCTAAAACTCCACCGGGGTCAATTTTGAGTGATGACTTTGAAATAGCCCCCACGGCGTACATGAAAAAAAGACGAAAAACGCGGCATTTGCAGCATGGGGGTAGGGATCGGTCTCGAGGGTTCCCAAGGGGAGAAGAAAATGGGAAAAACTGCTTTTTTTATTGGCCTGTATTCGCCGTAAACGGGGGGGAGTTCTAGATGGTTTACCAACAGGCGTGAAAGCCTAAGGGAGTGTAAAAAAAAAAAAAATAAGGTGGAGCTTTTTGTAAATTTAAGACGCAAAAAGAGTGGGGGGGACCGACCTGGGGTGCCCCAGCTCAATTGTCGTGAAAAAAGAAGAGCTTTTCCCGAGTATTAAGGGGGAAACACCCAGAGATCCTTGTTAACGGGGCGAGAAAAGTAGCCGCTGCTGGGGGGTTAGCGTGAAAATGAAAAGGGGCGAGCGGAAGGATCCGGCAATAGCTCGCTTTCCAATTCAAAGGAGGGAAGTTCAAAACTCTGAAATGCGGCCCCATCACCCCGCGGCTAAAGGGAGGGGGGGGGTTGTAGTCTAACCCTTAACACTGGAGGGCAGAAGAGGGGAGTGAGAGAGAGAGGGGAGGGGAATACGATGTTCGCCCTCGTCGGCCGGGGGATGGTATAACCACAAAAGTCGAGGAGGAAGGAAATTACGCGTGCCCTCAATCTTCCATCGTCAAAACAAGAGACGGGGGGGGCATGCCGGCGTCAAGCGCCCACTATAAAAAAAAAATACCGGAGTGAAAAAAAACCTTTTCATATGGTACTACTTGAATAACTAACTAATCTACAAGGCGCCGGGGCTCCGAGGGTCACAGGGCTTCGATTGTCGCCTGCCCTAAAAGGATTTTCAGTCTAATAAAAAGAAGTCAAGAAGGTAGAGGTTAGGAATGGAAAGGGCCGGAAATCAAATCATCGGAGTTGATGAGTTTCACGGGAAAAACCTGCCTGAATTGAAAAAACGCCCGCTCTTTTCGTCTACTTGGGGAGTGACACTGGAAGGGAGGGGAAAAATGGACTAGAAGGCTACAAAATGGGGGGTCAGAATCTATGAAAGGCGGAATTTGGGGAACGCAAGTCGGAAAGGGGTTCTAAAAAAGGGGGGCTAGTTCGCAGTCGAAGAAGCAGAGTCGCTCAGAGGGAGTCTTCGCAGCCGACTTCACACCCTGAGGAGGGCGAGAGATTCTAGGGGGCGAGCCAAAAAGGCAGGGCGCACTAAGAAACCGTAACAGGCTCTCAAGCCGACGACCCTGCGTGGCCGCGGAACTTTCTTGAAGTTTACGAAGTGTTCAGCCGAAACGAGGACACCTGCCGGTGGGCGAGGAAACCGAGGTTGGTCGTGTTTAGCAAACTGACCACCCGGGTTTTCAAGGATAGGAGAAAAGGGGGAGGGGAGAGGGGGATGGGGTGATAGGGGGACGGGGGATTACGAAGAGGACGGCGCAAGGTGGAAGGGGCGAAGATCGGTGGGGAGGGAAGCAAGGAGTGTGTAGGAGCAGGTTGAGGGGGCGAGGCTTGGTATGGAGGGGAAGGGGGAGTGGAGGAAGGGGGGGCAACAGGGAGGGAAGAATTTAAGAGGAGTAGAAAGAGCGGGTGGGAAATGGGACTGAATGGGGGTGGAGGGGGGTGGAAGAGGGGGTAGAGGGGAGGAGGAAAAGGGTAAATGTGCAGTTGAGGGGGAAAGAGGAGAAGGGTGGGTGAAGGCGGGAATGCGAGGTGGGCGAGAGGGTGGTGGAGAGGGGAGAGGGGGAGGGGAAGGGAGGTAGAAAGAGAGGAGGAGGGAGGGGGGGCGGGGGAAGGGTGAGGGACTAAGGGGAGAGATGGTGGATGGGGGAGGAGGTGGGGTGAGAAGATGGGAAGATAGATTGGAGAGAGGGAGGCTATAGCGGGGGGGATGGAGTGGAAGTGGTGGGTTGGGAGGGGACGGTAATAGGGATGAGGGGTCGGAGGGGGAGGAGAAGAAGAGGGGGTGAGTGGGGGGGACAGAGATGGAAGAGGTGGTTGTGAACTACGTGGGGGGAGGGGGAAGGAAATAGAAGGGGGAGGGAGGTAGGGAGAGAAGGGGGATGGTAAGTGGCGAAGATAGGGGTATGGGGGGTCGGGTGGTGTTCTGGGTCTGCAAAGCTCGACTCTGGTCCAAAAAAAATTTCTATTATCAGACTTCAGGCGCAATTTGGGCGCGTGGTCACCAAGACTTTCTCACGACTGCGCGGCCCAAAGCGCGTAAAAGGTGGGGGAAAAACCTCAAAAGCCTTGCCTTGAAGTTAATGGGGGAGGAACAGCTCCTCGAAGTAAAAAATTCCTCAAAAAGGGGAGGAAAACCACTTAAAATTTTGCCTCTAACCTAAGGGCTCTGGGGCAATTATTCTGGGAGGGGAAGGACGTGGCTGCCTGGAGGAAAAGCACGCGGGGGAAAAGCAGAAGTACGGGTGTGGTTTTCTCTTAAAGACTAAACAGGACAGGGAGGCGCCACCCGAAACGGATTGCGCGTCGTGCGCGAAAAAAGGTAGAAGTCAATCTCGAAAAAACCGCGTGACGTCCCCTGGGGAAAAACGTCACTCAAGTTCCAAGGAGGGAACAGCCACAATACATCACAACTCAAAGTTAACGCGCCATTGTCCGAGGACACTGAAGCGGTGAGCGAAACTAAGGGAAGATCACCAAGGGAACTCCATGAGATAAAAAAGAAAAGCAAAGAAAGCGCCCATTTTGCCGAGGGACCAAATTTAGAATCTCTCAGAAAAAAAACAAACAAAACAACAACGCGGGGAGAAAAAATAAAGAAAGGAAAAAAAAAAGAAGCGGGGGGAAAAAAAGGCTCTTGATGAAAAGAAAAGAAATCATGGGCAGTCCTGGACTATTCGCCGTCCCTCCCGAAGTTTGGGGGTTGGAAAACTCCCGCCTAAAGGCCTTCCAAGGGTCCTCGGGACAGAAACGGATGGACGTGGTGAGGTTAGTTTGAGTCCGGATTCAAAGAAAATGTGCTTTGGGGGGCTCCATTGGTCGCAGTACCCTATGGACCTAAAAGTTGGTATTCTCCCGGAACTTTCCTTCCTCCGGGAGTGGAAAAAAGGGAAGGAAACGGCTGCAGGGGGGGCAAACGTAGAATGGCCCCCTCAATAATGCAGCAAATCTCCTCACAGACGCCACTAGCAACAAAAGTCGGGCCAAGAAAGGGAAAGGCAGGGAGTCCCGTTCTGTCTTGAGGGGGGCCGAGCAAAAACGGACTTACTAGGGCCGGGGATAAAAGGAGTCATGTGTTATTCTGACTTTTCAAATCCCCGAAAAAAAAAAAGGAGTGGAACCGGCGTTCAATCCGCAAATGAAAAAATGCAAAAGATATCGCCAAGGCCCACTGGCTAAGAGCCTACCTGCAACATCTGAAAATCACGACTAGGGAAAAAACAAAGGCGGTAAGAGCAATTCTGGGGGGGCGGGGGACCGCAATGCGTTCCTGGTTCGGCGAAGGAACCTGACCTGTTTCAACTGGGGGAAAAAAAAAAACGGGGAGGGATCCAACACGAAATGAAAAGTGCCTCCATAACCTACAATAAACGCGCCTTGGTGGAAGTCAAAGAAAACAAAACCGGGTGAAAAAACCGGGGGGGGAACAGGTGGTGTTTGGTCAGGGAACAAAATTGGAGTTTTACGCCTGCCGACAATCGGAAAAGATGGATCACAGCACAAAAACAAGCAACAACCAACCAACAAAAAGGGTGCAAGAGGTTGCATGAGGGTTTGCGGCGCCACAGAAAACAAAAAGTCCGGATCCACAGAGAACTCCGCCAACCACCTCGGGTCCGGAAAATCGGGAGGCGCGAAAAAAAAAACGTAAAAAACAAAAAAAACGATAGGTTTTTCCGCGTCAATCGAAGCGCCATTTCGGGGGGGAGAGCGAAAATTCTCTCGTCGTGAAACGGAGGTGACTCCGTAAGTAACATAAACAACGGACATCACAAAGCACTTTGGACGTGGCGGCGTTAGGCTCAAGAAAACCCTAACCCAAAAAAAAAAAAAAAGCCTCGTCAGGACGAAAACGCGTGAAACTTCGCCAAAAAGAGCACAAGTTAAAGATGAAATGAAAAGGTTGGTTGACAGAAAAAGGGGGGGGCAACGGATGGTGACTTTGCCGAACCTGTTCACGCGGGGGGGTAACCACCCCAAACACTGAACCACCTGGAAACCACGCGAACCGGAATTATCTCGACAAGTTTCTCTAAAAAAAGAAAGGGATTACAAGTACCCGAACCGGCCGCGGGCGCAAGTGGGGGGACCTACATACAAACTTCCCTTCCACTAAATAAAAAGGGTGGAAAAGACCGTCCTGCCAGTCGAAAGGGACAATCAAAATCTGGTTCGATGATTGTTTGCTTGGAATATGCTTCCTCAAAGAAAAGAAATCTATAAAACGCTTGGGGGAAACTCGGGGAAAAAGGGTTTCTTGAGGGAAAGCTGAAAGGGGGTTAGTGGTTAGATTAGAGTCCGGCGAAAAGCATCCTAAAGGCATCCAAAATCCATGAAGAACTGGGGCTGCGGTCAACTTCGATCTGTCTCTATAACTTACTTGGCGCATCCTTTCCTTTGGGTGAAATTTGAAATTTAAATGTACATTCGAACCAAGGGCGTTCGGAGGTTTATTTATATAATAAGAATGAGAAAAAAAAAAAAAGGGGGAGGTTGTCGACTGATGTTCCAGAAGGGGGACAAAAAAGCAGGGACAAGCTTGATATGATATCCCCGAGATCGTCGGAATTGTAAGATTCTTAACATTGTTACATAGAAAAAGGAGACTGATACGCGGAAAAAAAAACTCATGCAACCAGTCGAGGGAGGGATTATATATTTGGGGGGTCAGGCTTGAGCGGAAAAAAAACGCCGTCAGGGGAAGGATGGCCCTGGGGTGTTGGAAAGAGGGGGGGATCGGAGCTTCTTTTGATAGGTTGTGTACAACAAAGTGGAAAGGTCAAAGGGTCACCCGATGGAGGAACAATGGGGGCGTGAAAATGAACCCCAGCGGGACGCCCGCAAAAGTGCCCTACAGGAAGCAAAAGCGAGAGGGGGGGAAATGAGGGACCAAACCCCCCCCAAAGGGAGGATAAGTAAAAACATAAAACTGAAGAAAAGGTATTAATACAAAAAATGATAAAAAGCTCCTCGAGTTTGTAACACCAGACTAAGTCCTCGACCACAATATCTTGGGGCGTCTACAAAAATCCTCCTCTTCCGGTCTCAGAACGGGGAGAACTCCTCTATCAAAAATCTCATTTCTGGTCCTGGGGGAAGTGGTTGTGGCATGGTGTGTGCTGGTGGCGGGATCGCACTCAAGAAACCAAGTGTTTAATGTGTGGGCGGTTGAAAAAAAGCATAAAGTCTTCCGTGAAAAGGTCACAACCAAAAAAACTGGAAAATAGTCTCTCACACCACAGGACTAAGGGGGGCAACGAAATTCGGTTCAAAATCAGAAGGGCAGAAACAATCTTAAGGAAAGTAAAATTGAAGAAAAAAACATAAAAAGTTGGGCAGGTTTAATTTAAATGGACGAATAAGCTCCACAAACGAAACGGTTTTGGAACAGAGATGAGCCGACCATTAAAAAAGAAACGAGTATACCCTATCCAGCCAAGAAATCCAACCGGAACGACTAAATCTGGGAGGTCTGGAAGGTTGTTTCTTTATTGTGCTGGGGAAAGGGGTTCGGAAAAATCATCACAAAGATAAAGAAAAAAGAACTTTACGGGTAACTTCAGGTGCTCGCAGCGCAAGAAAATACTGCATCACCAAAAAAAAAGGAAAAGAAATTGGGGGGGAATCACGGAAACCTTTTCAACTGGCTGCGAAGGAAAAGTGTGTTTCTCGTGAGTGAGACGTTTGTCGGTAAGGATTATCTTTTTTCTTGCTTTTGTTTTTGCGGGGGAAAGACTAACCGTGTTAGGGGAAACTAGGTCGTCTTAGATGG
>Ga0179593_1810388_pt1 | contig 11477 bp, 11 predicted proteins | sample CZODoug2_1_08_16_FD_185931 | JGI IMG/M metagenome (GOLD analysis project Ga0179593, IMG submission 185931) | Vadose zone soil fungal communities from Angelo Coast Range Reserve, California, USA - CZODoug2_1_08_16fungal (PacBio error correction) | ecosystem: Environmental > Terrestrial > Soil >...
TAAATTAGCAAACAGCAAAATCAAAAGGGAAAACCAAGGCAGGGGTCAGTTAATCGAGAAACAACACCGATCCTCGAAGCAAAAGGACGACTTCCTGTAGGAAAAGAAAGCCTTCCTGTAAGCAGATACCGGAAGTTCCCGGGAAGTCATCATGGCGTGCCGCTGGAAAAGAGAGTCTGGCTTCATACACACCGGGGAGCGTCTTTTTAAGGGGTGCCGAAAATCCTTCGCAAGAACAAGCTCATCATCCACCCAGTGGGCCCGGAGAAACAGCCGGTGGAATCGGGGAGCGGTCGAGGCACGGAACAGACGGATAGCCGGTACAAATCACGCCTTACTATGGCTCATTGAAACACCCTCATGAAGAAAATGGGAACTGCTCCTAGAAACATGAAAGAACACTAATGGGGGGTTCAAGTGGCGCGAACTCGTACAGGGACTCCGTCTGCGTAAAAAATGGAGCGGGAAACAACCCTCAAAGTAGGGCGAGCAGGAGAGAGGCAGTACAGACGGCCGCGGGGGAAAAACGGGAAGGGGGAACGAAAAGCGAGACCGACCGTTTGGATGCAAAGGGAGATCCCGAGTAAGGCCCTCGCCTACGGTAAAGGTCAAAAAAGGGAAAGGCAAGCCTTGGGCGGGAGGGCTGAATCGAGAAAAAATTTACTTGCACCTGCAACAAAAAAAAGCGCCGGATAAGGCGTTATCCTGACGCACAAGCTCTCGAGGGGGGGGCACCCATTTCCGAGTTCTAAGGGGGAAGCAGAACGCATTTACAAGGACCTAATCCTGATTAACGAGAGTCACCATCGCAACTTGGGAAAGCTCGAGGCAATAAGAAAAGAAAGATTGTCGAAGTTGAACCAACAGAGAGGAGGAGGCGCGCGGTTCAAAGACTGTCGCATGCAGTGGCCGACCGGGCGAATCCGGAGCGAGATCACTAAAAATTTGGGATGCAGGAATGCACGCACTCAAGCACCATAAACTTCGATTTTTTACCACACTCCTTCCAGATGGCGCCATCTCGGGACCGCAGGGCCACTAAGGAATTTATATCTACGATGAGCTCAGAGAAATCCCCGGAAGGGGAGGCGGTCGTCTAGAGCCTACCCATCACAAGGACGATGTTCTTTTCACGCTCGGAGAAACGACGCGCAAGACCCCTTCGAAAACGTTCCGCGGGAGACCAGGCGAAGACCAGTGAAATCCCTTTCACGAGTGCCCCCGGCGAAAAGTCGCGCGAGGAAGGGGGGGGTAGGGAATGCATGGAGAAGGCCAAAACCATAGAAGAAAAGATTAATCATTATTCTGAAAAACAGGACTCGAGGGACTCCCGTGACGAAGGCCACCATGCCTAAAAGACAAATTTTAGAGATCGCTTTTCCTCTATTCTACCACCAATTCACGTAGGTTTTAAGGTAAGATCTCTCCCCGCAGCAGGAAGTCCTCCGGAAGGAAAATTACGTAAAAAAATAACCGCGCTCTCGAAGAGGAGGGGAAAGCGCATAATCTCATACTAACCCTAGAAAAAAAAGGAGAAGACTCTTGCTATTGGGGAAGCAAATACCTATTATCGTAACTTTTATCAAACAACTCTTCTCTATTGGAAGGTGTACTGAAAAGCTAGAGGGGAAATCCCCTCTATCTTTAGGGTGAAAGATTGCATGAAGGATCATAAGGGGGTCATCGGGCGAGGAATTCCACTGAAAACTTAACCCGAAAATACGAAGAAGCGCATCTATTTTAATCATTTCAGGAGAAGCAGGTCGTAACTGCGATCTCCTGCCCCGGAAAAAAATGAACGCGTCTCCCCGAAAGAAAAAAACGTAAGGGAGCTCCAGCTCGTCAGCTGGAGAGGGGAAGAGGGAAGACCCCCGAAACACTAAGTATAAAAGGGGATCTCTTATATCGGGAAGCAAGGGGTTGTTCACGGGGGTAAAGAAAAATCCCGGCGATGATGTATACGAGGGGGGAAAAAGGGCGCGAATTTAACCGGCTCACAGAACGGGCTCATTTGAAAAACCACTTTCGCATGCAAAAGAGGGGGGAAAATGTCGCGGGTAGGAGAAGGGAAAATAATTTACTGGAAGGCGCGAATCCCTCCAAGGAGAGGAAAGGGCTAACATCGCCTGTCCTTCACCGTAGGAGGGGGACCCTGAAGAAAGGCATTAGGAAGAACAAAAAGGAAACAACAAACGAGGAAAAGGATAGATGTTTCAGGAAAAAAAAACGTGAAGGGGGGGAACACGCCACCAAGGGGAGAGGTTCGTCGCCCTCAATACGACTAATGTCGGAGGTCCCTCCCTCGAGCCCAGAAGGAAAAAAGAAAAAAAAATCTGGGAAAGAAAAATGCGCCATGTTGGTGAGAAACAGGAGCTCCGGCACATGAGCAGGGGGAAGGGGGTGCATAGGGAATCCCTTCGTCTCCAAAGACATCGGCCGTGAAGGAGTCGGGGAGAGAAAAAAACAACAGTGAAACAACCGAGTTAAGCTCCTACGAGAAAGGGAGGGGAAAGGGGGAGACTGGAAGGAGAAGAAGATCTCTCGGCCAGGGCGCGCTGATCAGGAAAAGGAAAAAGGCCTTAACGGATGGGTCTGGGAGACGAGTTGTTGATACATTTTCCGGAAGAAAAAAAAGGGGAGTATCGAAATGAGGCGCCCCTAATTTAGCCCGGGGAAGCATGCGCTGATCCTCTTCGGGGTTCTGTTAACTTCTTCTTCTGTTTAGAGGGGAAAACGATCACCGTGCCCGTGTAGAGGAAATTCTTCCAGATAAAGGGGGGCCTCAAGCAGGGAAGGGATCTGGCGTCTGCGCTCAGAAGGAGAGGTATACTCAGCAAAAAGAAAATAGCGTGTAAGAGGGGGGGGGTGATCCCCTTTCCTCGATAGGGGTGCTCGGATGAACTAAGGGGCCGGCGAGCGTCGCCCTTCGGGCACGAGAGGGAGGGAGGAAGGAAAGGCTCTTGTACGGAGGCGTCGGGATCGCGGGAAAGGGGGGGGGGCTGTGTTTTTTCCGTGCCGGGGGGGAAAAGAGGAGGCCGTGCTTGGAGCGAGGCGATGGAGTTGGCGGCCCACCATAAGGAGGGGGAGAGGAGGATCTCTTACCATCAGGAGGGGGGGAAAATCTCAAAAGGGATTTCGTATTGTGGAAAAAGAATGGCGGTTCTGGGGGGGAAACTCTCAGGGGGGGAGAGGTTCGCACAGGGAGAAAGGGCTTTTTCAGGAGGTTAATGGAACAAGATGCAGCTCAGAGGAAAGGAGAAGCTGAGCAATCATCGCGGGAACTCCTTGGAAAGGATTCCCCTTTTCTTCAAAACGCGCAGGGAGATGGCATCGAACCGCCCGCAGCGGAAAGGGGGGAGGAGGGGGGGACGAGGGGAAAGGGCTCGCGGGGGGGGAAAAAACGTGTACCATCACTATCTAGGAGGGGCAGCACGGGAAGGGGGGCCCTAACTACCTCCGCACAAATAGGAAGGGGGACTACGCTTTTATTATCTGAGGAAGAAGGGATATCTTCCAGGGGGGAGCCCCATTATATTGAAAAGGGGCAGAGAGAAATGAATGGGCCAACTCCAGTAATGAGGGGAGGGGGAAATTTCCCTCGAAAAAGGGAGGAAGGGATTTTGAGGGGGGGGGGAAAGAAAAAATTTTAATTTTTAAACCTCACATCCTTCTCAATTATCCGAAAGAGGTAAACCCTATTGAAAGGAGCTGAGGTCACTTTTTTCTTCACCGGGGGGGGCAACTGCGCTCAAAGAGAAAATAGGTTGGGGGTCCCCCTTTCGACCAGTCGTTCTTCTGCGGAAAAAGGAGAGAAGAAGCCCTGCAGAAAATCCTTTGTGCAGAGGAAAAGGGGGGGGACGCAGGAGCTCCTTATTCTGCTGGTTTTCTTCCTCAGGGAGAGGGGAAAAAAAGGAGGGGGGACTGGTGCCCACTGGGAAAGCGAGGATCTTTGGTAAACGTCTCACTCAAGGGAGGAAGGAAGAACCTTTCTCAAGGATCCCGTGGAAGATTCAAGCGTTTCCCTTGGCTGAAGAGGGAGGAAATTCGTCCCCAATCGGGGAGGGGGGGGAGGGGGACGTTCCGGAGAAGGACGTACGTCTGAAGGGGAGGCTGATCCTCGGTATCTCCGAATGAAGCACCCTTTTAAAAAAAGAATCGCCAGGGGGGTGAGGGAATCTTTTTTGAACCCCATCGGAAAAGGAGAATGCTCGGACTCCTCGGAAAAAGAGAAAGCCCAGAAGACGAGGCTGCGTGGGGGGAAAAGGACATCCCGTACTTCTTTTCGGGAAGGAAGTGGAAAAAGCTCGAAAAGAAATTCTCTCCAGAGATGGGTCAATGAAAAGGGTGGACGGGGGAGATCAATTGTCTTAGGGGAAAGAGAAAAGGAAAAGGATCATTTCCAGGGAAAAGGAGGGATGGGGGGAGAAAAAAGATTAATTCTTTTATCATTGGGAAGAAGCAGAAACGAATCAGGAGTGCCCTCGAGAGGAAAGAGTCCACCTTCTTTTCATAGGAAAAAAAAAATTCCGGGGGGAGGGGGGTTCTACAGGGAGCTTAAGGGGGAAGGAGGAATCTTGAAACCGACATCGCTAAAAGGGGGGGGAGGCATTAATCCCTACTATCTTTGGAAAAGAATTGAGGGGGGAAGGTCTTCAATTCAAAAGTGCCTCGATCCGGGGGACGCGGTCAGGAAGGAGGGAAAAAAAAAGTCGCTCATAGGGGTGCGAGTAAGAAGAGGGGAAGTCTCCCGAAAGAAGTAGACGAAGGGAAGGGCAAACTTCGGGAATGGAAGAGAATCTCCTTTCATCTCTCAGGGGGAGGGAAAAAGAGGGGGGGGGAATTCACAGTCCCGGGTGGGGGGGGGAAGATTACGAAAAACGGGTGGGACAGTTCAGACGAGGAGATAAAAAAGAAGGGGATCGTAATCACAGGGGGGAAAATTCGGAAGGGAAGGAAGTCATAATCCCCCATAGGTAGGCTCTCGAAAATTAAATCGACTTTGAAAGAAAGGAAGGGCTTTTCTCTTACAAAAACACAGGAAAGGGGGATTTCAAAAAAAAAGAGAGAAAAAAAACACCGTTTATCTCTTGGCAAAAAGGGAAGAGGTTTTAATGGAAACCAGTCGCGCTGTCAGAAAAAAAGACACCCTTCATGGAGCGTAGGAAAAAAAAGGGCTACTGTCTTCTTTCTCGGGGGAAAAGGAGGTTTCGAAAGGTCGCAATGGAACGCCGCGGATCAAAGAAGGAGAAGTGGTACACATCCCGGAAAAGAAAGGATCCTGAAAGGGGAGAAGAAAAATGATCGACTACCACTACTTGAAAGGAAAGGGATAACGAATAGGGACGAAAAGGAAGAAATTCCTTATTCTAAAAAAAGACAAGAAGATTCAGAAGGGGGGAAAACTCCTCCCTGGGAAGAAGAGGATCCTCTGAGAAAGAGGAATACTAATCAACGCGCCACCTGTTGTAAAAAGGTGCCTTACTAAACGAGAGAGAAGCCTTGGGGGGGGGAGAAAAGAGGGGTTCCAATTCCTATTGCTTAGAAGGAGAGGAGCATGCAATACTCGGATGTCGCTCCATGGCAAAGGGAGGAGATTTTTTCCTCTTCAGGGGGAAAAGAGGAAAGGAGGGTCAATCCTAATTTACTTTCACAGGGGAAGTGGACCGAATCTCTTGAAGCGGGAAAGGGAGGGAACGCAAACAAGCTCCTCTCTGAGAGGGAACATTTAAAAGGGAGCTCATAACCTCAATTTAGACCGAAGAAGAAAGCCGGGGAGGAGGAGTTTCAACATCGTCACCAGTCGTTGTGGAGGGAGCTCGTATTATATCATCAAAAAACTACGTTAGGGGGAAAAAAAGGGGCTTATTCTCTCTTTCAAAACAAAGGGCCTGGCTCAGAAAGGAAAAAGGAAAACGGGTACTATCCGGATACGAAAGAGGAATGGCCATATTTTTGGAAAAAACGATATTCCCAAGAAATAGGGGAAAATAACCTTCTATTAGTTCATTCCAAGGAATTTGGGCGGAGGGGGTCAGAATCTCGTTTAGAGGGAAAAAGCCTCTCCTATGGCAAGAAGAAGAGGCTCGGAGAGAAAAAGCTTGCATCCCTGAAGGAGTAGATCGGATAACCAAGGAAAGGGCAAAGAAACCTGACCTGGGGGAGAAGAGGGGGGCACTCTCTGATTCCTAAAAAAAAAACTTGCGAGAAGAAGTCGCTAATCCCTTTCCGGAGGGGGGAAGGGCTGATGAGAAACTTGCGAGAGCGTACAGGAGAAAAGGGGACACTTTCACACATATTGGATCGCTGAGAAAACCCCCAGACATAAAAAACCCCCGCCCCAACCACACACCCCCCAACAAACCTCCCAAGACAGCCCAAAGAGACAAACGGCCACCCAACGAGCACCCCACCCACAAACAAGAACCACAAAACCCGCCCAACTCCGGCCCACCCGACCCCCCAACCCCCGCCGGCCCGAGAAAAAAAAAGGAAAACCCCACTAACACACACCAAGAGGGAAAACCCGCCCGGACAAAGGCCCGAAAAAAAACCCAAAAACAGGAGAGGAGAAAGGAAGAGAGAGTTTGACCCCACAACAAGGGAAGAACACCAACCACATCCCCACACCCCCCCCAGCCCCCACCAACGAAAGATAATATAAACACACAACCCACTATCCCGGAACCAAAGGAGGCGCCCCCCAACGAAGAAAAGAATACCCAGCCCCCCCAAAAAGCCCCGACCCGCAAAAAACCCCCCCAACGCCCAACCCCCCCAAGCCACCACTCCCCCAGAATACCCACCCCCCCCACAAAAAATCCCACACCCCCCCCCCCCCAAAAAAAAAAAAAAAAAAAAATACCCCATAGAGGTGGGGAGACGGACAACCCCCTCGACATGGGACCCACGGGGGCACCCCCCCCCCCCAACACGGGAACTAAAACGACCACACCGAATGGGCCCCAACCCCCAAAGAGGTTAATCTATATATGAGTAGGCTTGAGCTCCCATAAACTCCCACGAAAAAGGAAGTATTTCTACCTATCAAAAGAATCCCGACAGAGAAGGAAAACATACTAAATCCCACTCTCATTTGGAGGAGGGGGGGAGCACGCTTCCTAGATGGGATCAGTAAGCGCTTGATATAAATCACTTATTGTGGCCGACATACCGAAAGCAGACAAATAACGGAGAGGAAATTCGCGGCACTGCCCAGAAGAAAACATGCTGTACCTGAAATAGAGAAGGTACAGTTAAAAAATATCTCATAAGAACCCTCCGAGCATAAAGAAGGGAAGCTGAAGATTTACACTAATATGTCACGAAACTTCAATGTGATCAACAAGAAATCGCTATTTTCCTTAAGGGAATACCGGAGAGAGACATAGACAATCCCTTATCCCCGCTATCTGGAGTCACAAAGGTAAAAAAGATGTCATTTCTCTATCAGCTTCTAGGAAGCGGAAGGGGAAGACTACGTTAACCCTAAATACACTAGGGAAAGAATCTCATAGAAAAGGAAAGAAATTCTCAGGGTCGCCTCAGTTCTGTCAGGAAATCAAGACTCGAAAGAAGGGACCCTGTCTCCCACCGTGCACGAGAACTTCCCTGTCAGCTGAAAGGCGCTCCATCTCTTCTCTGGGAGAAGGGGAGGAGGGGGAAAGAAACACTAACAAAGAAAAGGGAAACATAAATATATGATCTGTACACGCTGTTGTTCAAGTTGGGGAGACAGCTCTAAAATAACTCAAGAAAGGACTATTTACAGTGCACATGAAGAGCCATTAACCGTGTTGTGGGGTGTGGGTCAAGGGAATTTTGCACGAGAGAATGGGGCAAAACAATTTCTCATGCCCTTTAGAGAAAGGAGCGGGGGACAGAAAAAGACTCGGTCGGAACTGATCCCGGCGTCTAATCACCTCCGAATGGAGCGAAGGGGAAATGATTAGGTCTAACAGCTCCTCCTGAGGCCCTTTATCCGGGATGAAAGGAAAACTCAACAACAACACTTATTATTATTAAAAGGGGAAGAATAAAGGGGTCTCACGGGAAAAAAAAAAAACCTCCTGTGAAGGCAGAGCTGTTCGCAATCATAAGGTTTCAAGGAAATACATTGCTTAGTTTTATAGGGGAAGCCATCCCATAGGACAGAAGGAAGGAAGAACAGACTCATCTTTCCTCACAAGGAATGAACCATGTTTGAGGCCCAAGGCTCTCCGGAACAGAAGAAAGCTGTGGTTAGCCTGGGGAGCACTTCCCGCTGATTAAAGCATCAGTGACGGCGTTCTGAAAGACAACTCGTGGGAGGACCGCTCCTAACGAGACGGGACTGAGGAAGGTCTCCTTCGGGTGCTGAGATCGGAAAAGAAATCGCTTTCTCTCCTGCTGGAGGGGTTGTGCGTTGAAAGCGGAGGTGGGGGAGACCTGTGATCGTATTCTACAGGCTGATCTGAACGACCGAGGAGACCCTAGTTATCCAGCCTCGAGCGATTGAAAGAAGAACTCTCTTCTTCAGGGGGGATCGTCTTAGTGGGGAAGAGTCTTGCAATCGGACCGTATCAAATGCCGAGATTCTCGCACTTCAAGTTCGGGCTAACTTGGTATCCCTCTCAGAAGTCTCGAGAGAAGAAGTAGTTCACCACAACGCATTCAGGCCAATCGCTGGGAAGGTTTAATAAATTTACTCTCCTCTTTCTGGAAGGGAAGGGGCAATCTTCTCTCGACAAAAGGGAGACCCCTAGAACGGGGAACGTAGGTGGAGTCTGCGCTATGAGAGGAAGGAGAGCTATTAGAGGAAATACTTTTTCTTTTTGAAAAGGAAGAAGTCCTCGGGAATAAGGGAGCTCTTCGGGTACATGGGCGGTGTGCTTCCACCAAAGGATGTTCGAAGAGGGGGAGGGGAGCTATTCATCTGTCGAAAGAGGGGAGCCTGAAGGGGGGAAGGGGGAGGTAGGTGGTACGCACTTGCTGGGCTGTTGGAATCTCTTCCTTTGGGAAAAAAGACTGCTCCCTTTGGCGTGGCAGGAAGTTTTCCTTTAACAATAAGGGGGAAAAAGGCACCATGATCGCGCGAGAAGAGAAAAGAGGTGTGCCGTGATTTTCCAGGGGATATCAAGATGCAATAAAAGCACGAAAATCGGAACGTTATTCTCTGGAAAAAACCATGAGGAAGTGCGGGGACGAACAGAGCGTGACGCACGAGAGAAACAGAGTCATGTCCTGGCACGGGACGATATACGAACTAAAAAAATCGTGGAGGGGGGATGAGCGACGGCGACCAGCCTCTTAGTCCATGGGCCTCTTTGAAAGAAGACTTGGCCGAGGGATAAAAGGGCTCCATCGCCAAAAGGGGAGGTATCACTCGAAGTCGCCTGATGGTGAGTGAGTGCGTTCATCTAGGGGCAATCGGGGACCAGACGAAGGGGGCAGGAATCTTAAAAAGGAATAAGGATGCACGAAGGGGGGGAGGGAGGGCGCCTCGGCACAGCGCGCATCAGCACAGAGGTTTGGGTCACCTTCGAGCGGGGAGGCTGCTTTTAGAGGAAAAATCATCCAGCAAAAAAAAGCAAGGTGCGATGGGGGGCAGAAAGAGAACGGCCTCCTGATGAGGGGGGCGTTCGGCTCCATGTTTTCTGAGAAACCTCGGACCTGGGGGGGAAAACACTGACAGCGCGAGGAGCTTGGTTGAGAAAACAGGCCAGCTTCAGAGGTAGAAGAAGGTTAGCGCAAAGGTGAAGAAGTCCATCGGAAGTGCACGTGTACAGAAATCGCATGAACAGGCAACGCGGCCAATCGACAAGGTCTCACGGTGACGAGCGACAACCGTCGGGAGAGGGGCCGTCGAGGAAGTAAAATCGGGCATCCTCCGCATAGGCATAGAGCACTTTTATCGAATAAAGCCTATCCGCAGGGGGGGTTTTTCCGGGGGGAAAACAAGATTCTTCACTCGTACTCCGGAAGGCTTCTCTAGAGAAGGAGGAAGGGGGGAAACCCTGCACGGACGGCAGGAAAAGAAGTCTGATCTTGTACTCTCGCCAGCCAGAAATTCTCGAAAAAGGTTGAAGTATGAGGGAGTTCGATCATTTGGGGATCCACGGTCTGATCATCCATCGCTTCGGAAAGGGAGGGATTTTTTCAGTAATGTGATCCGGCGTTGTAAAGATGCTATCCACTTCGTCTAGAACAAATGACTCGTCAGAAGGAAATTCCAAAGGATCATCAAAGGGATTTAGTTGGACACGCCATTCCTGGAGGGGGGGGTTTCCTTGGTTCTACAAATGGGGGGGGGGTGGTATTATGGGGGGGAGCATGTGGGGATAATACGTGGGGGGGGGGGGGGTAGGGATGAAAGAAGGTGAGGGGGGGGGAGAGGGTGTAAAGGAGGCTGTGCTTTGAACAAAAACATCTTTTCCCAAAACACCAGAGCCCGTGGTGGTGGAAAGGGAAACCATACATTCGTTTGTCCAGAGGTTCCTTTCTTCAGGTTTGGGGACAAAAACAAACTAACTGTTTTAAGCGAGCTAAAAGGACTTAGCATTCGTGAAAGTACATTAAAGAAGACTTTGCCCAAAGTGTAGGGGCTGTATACCTTCTGGGGGGAGGCTCCTCGAGCTTCTCTCTGGAAGAAAAGGTCCGTGAAGGTATAGCTCTCGACCTTTCATATCTAGAAAAAAAAAGGGATGATTAAAATAGATTATAGAGAGAGGCACATAAGGTTTCCGGGGATGACACAGGCCGGTGGTTTATTTCAAGGGATACCTACCCAGAAAGAATCCAAACTGTGCAATCGGGAGGGGGCCTGTCCAAAGGCGCCTGAAACGAGTCAGACTCTCTTTAAAAGGACTTACTGGCAGAAGGACATCATTGCTCACGCTGCGACCAGTGTCTTTCTGTCATGAAATCCACCACACCTTTGGTCTGGGGGGGGGAGGCGTTTCCTTCAAAAGGAAAAGACTCGCGCGCGAATACACACAATCACCCCGCATGGCACGAATCCTATAAAAAGGTTTACTCGGAGGGACGGTTCACTAATCAGGCGTTTGACGTGCGCCGTGTATCGCGGTGTACAAAAGGATCACTCAGGAAGGGCTCTTTTACAAAAAAAGTTCAGAGGGAAGCGTACCTTCAAAATCCTTACCGGGGGGGATCCGAATAACATTCTAGGATCATAGGACCCATTTTCACGAAAAAGCCCTCGACCTGGGGACGCGAGGAACGACGTTTCCTTATGCGCAAAGAGTGCCGTTATTTAAGGGGAACCCCACTCCGCCTTCAAAGAAGGGCGTTACCTCTATCCTCGGGGAGCCTGACGAGAAAGCTTTTCCACACTAGTCGGATGAAAAAAAAAAAAAACAAAGCTTCGTCCTTCACCCGGGTGCTTCTATGGAAAAAAGATATGCTGCGGGGGGGGACCTAGCCGACGGGTCTGTCCGAAGAAAGTCGAATCCGGGGGGGTGGGGCCGCGGGGAGTTCATCGA
>Ga0179593_1290339_pt1 | contig 11476 bp, 13 predicted proteins | sample CZODoug2_1_08_16_FD_185931 | JGI IMG/M metagenome (GOLD analysis project Ga0179593, IMG submission 185931) | Vadose zone soil fungal communities from Angelo Coast Range Reserve, California, USA - CZODoug2_1_08_16fungal (PacBio error correction) | ecosystem: Environmental > Terrestrial > Soil >...
AGCAGGAAAATGGCATGCCCTCAGTCCCGGAGCCAAAGTTGGAAAACCGGTAAAATTCGTTTGACCAGACGACCCGATCCGATTCCGAAGGGGGAAACCGGCCGGGCAGGGGACAAACGCAAAAAAGAGCCAAAAATCGAATGGAGAAAAAAAACGGGGTGTTTCACTTCCTCGGAGTGGGGGGAGGAAAGTAGGGGAAAACTCCCACCGTTCAACAGAAAAGTGAAAGTACCCGCCGGCAAAAAACCATAGGGGGGGACAAAAAAAAAAAACCAGGTCGAAAACCCCGCACCCCAAAACGCGCCGCGGACGCCGCCAAACCGCGCAGTGATATACAAACAAAAATCGACCGGGCAGAAAAGACGTAACCGTGCCCCTGCGCCAACCCAAAGCCTACAAAAAGGAACAGCCCTTGCCAGCGGTGGCAAAGAGGGGCAGTCCACCCAACGTGGTCTGGGGGGGGTAAAGAGGGGAGTTGCCTGAACAAAAAACCACGAAGTGAATAAACAAGAGCCGTTGTCTCGGTAGTGGGGCAAGGGCAAAAAATGTACAGGGCGGACGGACTAAATCCAGGGGGCCGGGATTCCGTCGAGTTTCGCACTGGAGTGTTTTTGAAAAAGAAAAACCTAAATGGGTCAACGGGAGGGGGAGATAAACCGCAGGGAACGAACCCTTGAATCTTGAAGAACAGACGCGCAATTCACGGGACAAAAGCCACCACAAAGTGGCCCCCACACAAACCGCGTCCGGGAAAAAAAATCAAAAGGCCTAGGGAAGCGCAAACGATCCCAACGGTCGCAAAGGGTTAAAAAAAAAACAAAAAAAAGTGTTCAGGGTAACTAACTTTGTGGAGGTCGGAAACTGCGGAACGGAGGACCCGAAGACGAAAAGTGCGCGCACGGTACGCCGACAAAAAAAATACCGTGACGGCCGAGAAAAGAGCCGGAAAAAAATGGGACGAGAAACACCACCCCCCTTTGCGATGGGCCTTGGAAGGATGCACGTCGTCAGGGGGGCTTCACAAGAAAACTCCCCAAATGAAAAGACAAAGGGCCTTGGTGCATCGCTCACAAAGGCGGCGACGGGGAAATGGGAAAAGGTCCCTGATCAGAATCAGGGGGATCGCAAAACAACAGTGGGAACCTTTAGGGGGACACCCACCTAAAAAAAAAATCGGATTGGGCTGTAAGGGCCACACTACCAAAAGAAGTCTGGTACGGGGGTACGGCAAACGGAGTGGGGAAGGAGAACCCACACAACCCCGCTGCTGGCAAACCCAAAGGGCCCCAAGGGGAACGAGTGAAAGCCATTGTGGCGGACCGGAACAAAACGAAGTACAAGATGTGGGCTCAGTCGAACGTAAATACAGAATTCAAACAGAGTGAAGTGGCTCGAGCCGAACGGAAATAAAAAGCAGGGGGGGGGGAAGGAAAAGACAGAACCGCGCCAAACTTAAGAATGGAATCGGGCAAACGATTCTGGAAATCAAGAATTGCTACGGTTTCGGGTGACCGCACGCGGAAACGCTGGATGGACCGAAAAGGCGGGAGGCCATCCCAGGTCCTGGGGGGGGGACCAAGACGGGAAAAGTACTTTGACTATAACTGGTTTGAAGACTGGGCAAAACTCCCACTGGTGCTTTATAGGATTGCGTGGGGGGCACGAAAACGACGCGGGCAGCGTCGAGCCCTTTCCCCAAGTTGGAACAAAAAAACCGGGTTATGCCCCAAAAGTGTAAGAGCCAAAAAGGGAAAGGTAAGCAAACACGAGGAAAACTTTCTAGTATTGCCCCCAATGGAAAGAAGGTGTTTGTGGGCCAAGCTAAGAAGGACACAGTTGCCTCCTAATAAAAGGAACAAAACCGGGGGAACTACCACAACAACATTGTTTCGGGGGGGGGGGGAGGGGGGGGGGTGAAAACACTCAAGACTATTGGTTGGAGCGCATTACCCGGGAAGAAAACGCAGTCTATTATGGCGAAAACACAATTGGCAATAAAGAAAAACGACGGGCGGAAGTACCTTCAAAACAAGACCCTGGGGCCACAAGCGCGAAAACGGTGGACACAGTGGGAGGCAAAACGGCCCGGGCCGGCCCACCACGATGCAAGATGGAACGATCTGCGAAAGAAAGAAAAAAATGTCCAAGTGGTAGGTCAGCCAGAAAAGACCAAAAGTCAAAGCCCAAATGGTTCGGGTGGGGCAGTTTAAAACCGAAAGAGCTGCCAACGAATACGAATAGCAAGAAATCGCCCGAAAAGTGTTAAGAAGTGTGGTATGAAAGCGATAAGCACTGGGGGACAATTCCAAAAGAAACCGGAAAGGAGGGGAAATAGACTCTTCGTTGAACCGAAAGCCTGAGGGCCGAGAAAAAAAGACGGGTCCAAATAAATCAAAGATACTGACAAAAAAAACAACACCGTAGGAAGTATAAGGCGGGGGGGGCACCGGGAGTGGTGTCGGCGGTCAAAAAGCGGTGACGGGGAAGGAAAACCAGCCCTGTGAAAGGGCTGACCCCAAAACAAAACTTGATAAATAGGAACTGATTCAGTCACCTGAAGATGTCCAGCCCTAGAAAAACCGTCCCATCATCGAAGTGAGGAGAAAAGAAAAGGTCGCCACAAAACCCAAGGTGGGTAAGCCCAAACCAAGTAATGGGCACCGTTTGGAGAAAAAAATTTGCGAACCCAAAAAAAGTACCTAAGGCTCACTCCCCAGGTGGTCCCCGGCAAAAAGCGTTCAAAACAACCAGAAATTTCTCGCTGGGGACCAAGAAGTAAAACACGGGGAAGACAGTCCCAGAGGTGCAGGCACCGGAAGGTTATCCGTCCCGTAGGGGGGGGAGCGTTTAGGAAAAAAGTCACAGAAAAAAAGAGAACGGACGCGCCGAGTAATGACCGAAAAGAAGGGGGTATGGAAGACAGTCACACACCAACAGTCATTCAATCCCAGGGCAGAGGGACCGGGGGCCGTGCCACACCACACAATTTAATATGAACCTTCAAAAAAGAAAAAGGGGACTCAACAAAGTAAAAGCTTGACCGAAGAACCGTAGGGCAGAAGGGACATGACCGAAACAGCGTCTACGAGGAACGCGCCTCCGGAATCCCAGAAAAAAATCGGGCCAGCTTGTCGTTCTGAAAAGTAATGGGGGGCCGAACAACACAGGATAAAGGGTATTGGTGCACACAAGACGTCGGCGATCAAGCGCCGGAAAAACGCGTTTAACAAGACAAAGGGGTTGGGGCAAAAAACCGCAACGAAAAAAGGGGAACAAGAGCCAAAAGGACAATCGGGAACGCTGCAAAAAACCGAAAAAGAAGGCCTTCTAAAAAACCCAAGGACCACGAACCGTCGTCAGCAGGTAATAAACATCAACGGCCCGGTGGGGCCGCGGGGAATCCCCATCGCGAGGCGCCAAGAGAAAAAAAAAAAAAAAAAAAACGACAAAAAAGCCACCCGCAACCGGGCCGGTGGCACCTGACGTACAAGCAAAAAACGGCCATCTACCGGGCAAAGCAGAGGGGCCAGGCAAAAAAAAGATGGGTAGGCAGGGGGGAAAAACACGAAACCAGAATGGCCCCCCCGTGGGAAAAAAAGTAATTCCTCACAACGGGTGGGCCGGGGAAATCAGTTGATTCATCGACGAGGCAAAGGACAAACGGAGGAAAGCCGGTCGCGCCCTGAACGCCAAAAAAATTGGGGCCTGTGGGCCGGGGGGGCAAAGGGAGGTGGTAAAAGGAACCAAGGGCGCTCAAAAACCTTTCAAAAATCGGAAGGGAATAAGCCAGTTCACGGACACAGGACCATGAGGTTGAGGCGGGGTTCGGGTGTCCGAGAACAGAGTTCGCGTGAACAAAGGGGGCCCAGTCCAGCGTCAAACAAAAAAAAAGGGGAAAGGAACTGCGGGTTGGGGAAGGAGGACCGGACAAGGAAGCCCGCCTTCAAATCAACCCGTGGTAGGCAAAAAAAAAAAACCGGGACACCAAAAAAACGAAAAAAAGAAAAAAAGGGAAGGTGCGGGGCAAACCCTAAAGAAAACTTACCGGCCGCAGTGCATAAAATCCGCCGAGGGGGCAAAACTTCAACTACATGAAATAGAACCGAATGGATAGCCCGTCCGACGAAGCAAGCAAGCGCAACAAGGCACTCGGTAATCATGTACAAAAAAAATCGAAAAAAAGAAACCACAGCATAAAAGAAAGCAAGGGCAGCGTGAAAAAAAAGAGTGTTGTTTTGAACCTCCTGATAAGGCTTTGGCGAACGTTACGGCGTTTCGAATAAAGGGAGCAGGGGGACACATAGAGAAGCAAGAAAAAAAAACAACTCAACGCGCGCGGAGGGACAAGGCCGTCCCCGACAAACGTTGGGGGAAACAGATGGGAGGTGCCCCGCCAACGACGAAAACCGGCGAAAACTGGGCAAAACCGGAAAAAAAAAAGCAAACCAACCAACAAAGCCTGAAAAAACGACAAGCTGCCACATAAAAAAAACAGCAGGAATTCCAAAAAAACTAAAAGCGATTACCCGCCAAATGAGAACGCGCGGTACTTTTAGGGGAAAAAACGGGAGAGGGTAACGGACTTGGCAGGGCCTGCAGTTCAGCTACTCCAGAGACAAAAAACAACAAAAAAGGGGGGGTGGAGGAGGAAAAGAGGAAGAAAAAAGGACTTCCCCAAAGAAAGAAGAAAAAAAAATGTGGTCAACGGTGAAAAAAACCAAGAAACGGAAGAGGTTGACAGCGATACCCGTCGCCCGACAGAGTTCAACGTGGGCCGAAGAACAAATTTAGACAAGAAAAGCCAGGGTGGGAGAGGCTGTTTATTCGCACCCGCACCGGACGAAACAAAGGGGTCGGCATGAAACGAAAAGGCAACAGTCGACCCCGGCACCGGGGGAAAAGGCGCCGAAGGAACGAGAACCCCCTGAAAAAAAAGTCTAGTGGGGCACCAAAAGGGACGAAGAAGTAACCAAGGAAAAAGAAAAGGGAAAAAAGTAAAGAAGGTGAACCGCCAACAGACGGGGCCTGCAGAACCGCCGAAACTTGGGAAGTGAAAACAAGGCGGAGAAGTGCATGATGAGACCGTAAGAGATAGGAGCTGAGACAAGGGGGGAGGCTATGGAGAAATTGCAGGTAAGGGGGATAGAAAAAAATCAATTCGGCGGTAAGGAGGGAGGGGAAGTGTTTTGACGCCTCAGTTGAGGGACAAAACTGCGCAAGAGAATGACGCCGGAACCACCCGAAAGAGTGCGGTATAAACGGAAGGAGTTTTTGCCCTCGCGAAGGACCGAAACAATAACAAGGCTTGAGCGAAAAAAGGGGGGGGGGAAGGGGTGAAAATTTTCTGACCAACACGAACGTCGTACAAACTTGCATTTAGAAACTTTTCCCCCCCTGATGCAAGGAGACAGAGAGCAACCGAGGAACCAACGTACCTAAAGAAAGCAGAAAAACAGAACCTGAAGGAAAAAGGTTGGCCCAAATGGAAGAAAAAAAAAATGGAAAAACCAGCGAAAGAGACGGTGAATTAAAAAAATCGGGGGACAAAAAAAAACGCCAAAGCTACCGACTTGGCAAACGCGTACAAAACCAAACTGAGAAGAAACGTGGGGCGTCCACCGGGCCAACAAAGTGGGGAAGAAGAAGGAATCTCTGGAAAAAAACCGTAAAAACAATTGGGGTTTTGGGCAGACACAAACAAAAAAAATCAACGGGGCGGATGGGGAGAAGGTAAAAAGCTCATGACGTGAACAAACCGCTGCCGTGGCCAAATGCAAAAGTCATGGAAGAGAAAAGGGAAAATCAAGGCGGAACGGATGGCGCGAAGACTGTGGACGGGAATCCGTCAAAAAAAAGGAATCGCGTCAACAAGCGAAAAAAGGGGGGGGATCAACAGGGAGACCAAAAAAGATAACACCCAAAAAACCCTGTGCTGAGAAAAAAAGGGGGATCCCAAAAATCTGGGGAAGGGACCGAACCATAACGTCTGAAAAAGGTCAAGCTCGGGCCCTGGATACTCGCAAAAGAAAACCGCTGTTGAAGCCGAAAGCGAACCAATGGAATCGCCCCGAAACGGTGGGGGGAAAGGAGCCAAGTTGGGTTAAATGAACTGGAAAAGAAAAAACGGGCTGGGAAATCGGGAGAACAAAAAAAAAAAAAAGGAGGAAGCGGGGGCGGGCGAAAAAAAACCAGACCAAGGGGTTTCGGCAAAAAAAAATGGCCCCTGCCCCAAAGCGTGACTGGGGTTAACGGTAACGTGGGTGTTTGGCGGGACCAACAAACAAGCCGGTAACATCAAACAAAAAATGCTAGACAAAGGAAAGAAGGGGGGTGTTGGCAATCGAAAGGAACCTCATGTCTTGAAGCCTTAAAAACACACGTGGTGGGGAAAAGACCCACGAGAGTTCAGGAACAAAGAAAAAAAGAATTGGGAGCACAGCTTGGGACCGGGGCCAACCCGATCCCACACCAGTGGGAAAACGGTTGAACGGGGCGCCTAAATACGCGAGAACTACGGATAAGAAAGGGTCAATGAAAAAAAAAACGGAACCCGTGAATAAAAAAAAAGTGGGCGACCTGCTTGGCCACGCAGGAGAGCGAGGACTGAGCCCTCAAAAAAAAGAGAAAAAAAAGGTCCCCCCCCCGGTGGGAAAACAAAAACTAACCGAAGATCAAAAAGGGCCAGTCACGTGTGGGCATGAAAAAAGGTGCCTAAAAAGCCCACCCGGGTTCGATACGAAAAAAAGAAGCCAGCCCAAGAGGGATAAAATCCTGATTTTTGAGTACAGTCGATCAAGGGCGGGGACGCACACTTCCGAGAGTTGAATGACGTCAACAATGGGGGCTTTACAAACCAAAAGACCACCACTCACAAAAAAAAAGGGGGCAAGAAAAAATTAATTCAAAACTGAAAGACAACAAAAAACACAAGGAGAAAAGGCGGAGAATAGAGATCTGGCCAGAAAAGAGGGGGTCACAAAAGTTAACCGAAAAACGTGAAAACCAGACTGCCTTCGCCGACAAACCCAACAGGGCACCCGGCAAAAGACCAAAAACTGCGAAGAGAAAAATGACCTTACACCGCGGGGGACTGGGCTCAATCGGGGTCGATGTCGGACCGTCGAGGAGTCGCCGGGGCCCGCTTACCCCGGGGAGGAAAAAAGCGAACCCTGCAAAGTGGGGAACATCCAGGAAAAAAAAGAAAGAACACCGGGCAGACATCAACAACAAACCACTGTCAGAAGCCAAAAAGACTTTCCAAATACGCGTGACCAAAACCCGGTGCCAAAAGGCACACTGTGAAAAAAAAGTCCGGGAAGAGGCACACAAGGATAACAGTCCCTTAAAAGGTCGGAGGGGGTATGCCACAGTGACGGAGGCGGGGGGGGAAAGAGAAAAAGGGAATAGACCGGGAGACAGGGACCAACTGCAAAAAAAGTCCTGGACAGAAGAGAAAAGAGAACAAATTCAGGAAACCAGTTGGGTGTCAAAGGGCAAAAACCACTGCCGAACGACCCCTTTCCGATGGGACCAAAACAATTTTCAGTAGTGGCGGACCGCACTCAACGCCGGTGTGTGAAAAAACGTCTTACAAAAGTTCCCGATTGAAGTAGAGGAAATGGGGGCCAGGCGTCCGGGGAAACTGGTGGACGGCACAAGAGATGAGGGGGGACGCCGCGACTCAAACAAACGAAGGAACCGCCAAGGAACGTGCCAGCACCGTTGTCTTTAAACCCTGAAAGGGAAATTGAAAGAAACCCCAAACCCGGCTGGGCCCCCCAAAGACCGAGCAGATAACGCGAAAAAACCAACGTCATCCAGCCGTTAAAAAAAAAAACTAAAAAACAAACTGAGGAGTGGACAGAATCCGTGTCAAAGTGCAAAAACCACAGAGGGATCCTGAGAAAACTGGCAAACCCGGGGGAGCGCGGTTCGGAGAGAGGCATAAGGCCCCTGACAAGAGAAAATTAAAAAGCTACGATTACGCCAACCACAAGGATCAGCGCCAACAACGACAAAAAAGGCGTTGAAAACATCCGTACAGACACAAAAGGCCATGGGGAGGGAACCAGCAGCGGGGCCCTACTAGAAAAAAAAAAATTTTGGGTGACCGGAAAAAAACAACAAAAGTGGCGCGGAAGAGTCTCACACACGGGTTGACGCAGAGATTCTGACATCGGGGAAAAAACCACCGCGGTTAAAACAGCCAGTGTCCGACCCCACAGCGGGGGCCGCCACCGGGGGCGTTGAAGGGGGTGCAAAAACAGTTCACAGAAAGAAACACGGTGGCCGAGCCCTGGGAAAAAAAAAGTCAGCCGGGTACTTGGACAATCCATGTATGGGACCGGGCCTTAAAAGTGTTTCGCGATATGAACCCAAGGGCAAAAACAAAACAGACCGCAGGGTAACTTCCCGGGAAGGACCGAGTTACGTAAACATACCGAAAGAAGTGGGAAGGCGAAAGCCCAAAGAGGAGGAGCGAAAAGCCTTTGGGAACGGAAACCGCGCACGCCAAACCGCCCGTAGGGAAAAAAATACGATAAGATAGTGGAAAAAAAAGGGAAATCGACAAAAAAACGGGACCAGGCTCAACGGGGCCGACAAATAACGAATTATCGCAGAATCCAGCAAGGCCAAAATCACGAAACACGGCCCCCGGAGGGTCAAAAGAGGGAAGGTATCCAAAAAATAAAAGCACCGCGAAACAAACAGCAGGCCCAGGGCAAACAAACAAGGGGGGCCGAATAGGTGTTTTCACCCCCAAGAGAAACTTGGAAGGAAAAAGTGGTTGGGAAGAGGGTTGGGGGAAATCGATAAATGGAACACATGATCATCAGCGGGGGGCCCAAAACTTACGGCGGAAAAAAAGGGGGACAAAAACCGGTCGCATCGGTGGTTTGTTGCCAGTTTGAGTTGCCGCAGGGAAGAAAGGGAAAGACGCGTGTGGGGGAAGAGAAAGACCACCAAACCGCCGGAAAAACGGTCGGGTACGGACATTTCTGAATCAAACAAGACCATTTCTTCAGGAAACAACGAGTCAAACCCAGACGGCGGAATCGCCTTAAATGGAACGCCGGGGCACGGGAAAACCGTCAACAAAAAAAGGGAACTTTACGTGAGGAGGGACCTCAGTTCCTGCACTAATCGAATTCCAAACAACACAAGAGGAATCTAATAAAGAAGGAATAGGAAAAACCCAAAGAGAGGCAAAGAAGTTGGCAAAAAAAAGGTACCGCAAAGGGGTGACCTCGTAAAAAAAACCGATTCCTCTAAGGCCACGGACCTCCGTTTTCTGGGGGCCAAAGAGCCCGTGATCGAGCAGCACCTGTGGAAAAGGGGTACTGGGATTTAGACGCAACAACGCCGTTCAAGCAAAAGAGGGGGGTAAATCCCGAATTCACAAAAAGAAAAGCAAATCAGAAACAACAGCACCGGGAAACTCAAACAATGCCAAAAGCGCGCAAACGAACGCCCCCGCCGAACTGAGAACTTATGGGTTGACCACCGGTCGGACCGACGAAAAAACAACACTTTTAACCGAAAGACCGTGCCAATAGAAAAAGGAAACCATTACGCAGCGGACAAACCCTGCAGGAACAAGCAGGGGGGGCTTTGGAAGGGAAACACGAACTGTCGAGGCCCGAAAAAATAAGCAACCACGAGAAGTGGTGGGAAAGACAGGGAACCAGGAGGTCGTGCGGGGGGAGAATCCCGGTCACCCAGGGGGACGGAATCCGACTCGGGGGCTGGGAAGTCGCCGGGAATCGAGGGACAAAACGGGCCAAAAACCAAAACAGGGTAAAAAGTAGGAGAAGGACAACAGTGAAGCCACAAAGCGGGGTCCGCCGGTGGACGTAAAAAAAATACAAACCAAAAGCGACGAAAAGCGATCGCAAAAGTTCAAAAAAAACCAAACGCCGTTCAACCGGTTATAAGATGGTCGACAAAGAGACTTGGCGCAACACGGCAAAAAAACAACGGATCAGCCGAACCACAACAGCCAAAACGAACTACGCCACCGAACTCATAAAACAGTGCACCTGAATGGATGCATCCCAAAGTAACAAAACCACATCCACCGGCTAAATGGCGGGAAAATCAGAAGGAAACCCCAGTCGCTTGCAGGGGACAAAATTCTGGGACCACCCCGGAAACAAAAACCCAGGGCCGACAGTTCAACATCTAAAAAAAAACGGCGCTAGACGGCACGGGCCAACAAAGGCCGAGGAAATGGCAAGAAAGATCGTGCAGCAACAAAACAACTTTTCTCAAAAAGGTTCAACGCGAACCATCAAAAAGCATCGGAGGTCGGGAGGGGGGACACAAGCTAAAACAAAAGGCACATCGTGTACGAAACCAAAAGATTCCAAGGGCAAGGGCTTGGGTCAAAACAAAAACGGGGGAGGGACCAACGGGATGGCCCAGAATCCCTTGGACGCACTAGACAAGGGACTTACGACGTGGTCAAGAAATGTGAGCAAGGCGCCGACAGCGAATCACTTGTGGGGAAAAGGAAAGAAATACAACCAGTAAAACCGATGATGAGCGGGGTAACAATCGTAACTCAAAGCTGCGAATGCACTCCAGTCAGGGAGAACAAAGCCACCGGGATGAGACAAACCCAATGAAAAAAAATGGGTCTCCAGGAAAGGGGATGGGGAAAACAGCCCAAGGTGGGGTCGAAAATGTACGACAGAACCAGGAACGGGCCCAACTGGCAATTTCTGGCGCCCGGACGACCCCCAGAGTCGGAGCCAGAATGGCACCAAGTCCCCCCCAAGGGTAGTAAAAAAAGCCCGGGTGAAAGAAGAACGGGTTAACAAAAAAAAAATCCGACTGTACAAGAAAGCAAAACCGGCGGAGAGTTGTCTTCAAGTAAACGAAAAGGGTGGGGTGGCAATCGGTCGCAATGGGCACAGCCCGGAAAACCAACTGACAACCCAGGGTGGGGGGGCTTAACGACAAAGTCGGAAAAAAACCTGTGGGCGCAAGCAAAAACCAAGAACAAACAAAGGAACAATTCGAAACAAACGAATCGACATGGGACGACTCGGGAGACGAAAGCAGAAACGTCATCACGTGGGCCGCAAAACAGAACAACGGGGTAAAACATAACAGAAAAGACCTGGAAATAAGGAAAAAAGGGGAGAAGCGAATCCTATTAAAAAAAAACCACCGGAGAGCGGAGGGTCGCCCGGGGGGGGTCCGGGGATCAAGAAACGTGACCGAGAAAACAGGGCCGCAGCATTCCAAAAAAGTTGTCAAAAGGACGACCACGGGTCGAATAGAAATCAAAACAGCCGCCAGAAGGCTTTAAAAAGGGGGGATGAAAGGGAATCCGATGTTCGACACTGGGCAGGACCGAAAAAACCGGACGGCGCGGGTGGTTGGACGCGGATTGGACTTACAACGCGTTATTGGGAAAGCGCGGAAACCCGAAACGGAAAGAACCAAACCAAAAAAAAGAGACAAGGAG
>Ga0179593_1612839_pt1 | contig 11476 bp, 9 predicted proteins | sample CZODoug2_1_08_16_FD_185931 | JGI IMG/M metagenome (GOLD analysis project Ga0179593, IMG submission 185931) | Vadose zone soil fungal communities from Angelo Coast Range Reserve, California, USA - CZODoug2_1_08_16fungal (PacBio error correction) | ecosystem: Environmental > Terrestrial > Soil >...
GGGAGGAGCGGGCGGGGATCGTGTTAGGGAAAATCAGGGCCTTAGAAAAGGGAAACGCTCTTGGGGGGAAACTGTGGTTTCTTGGCAAGGGGGTGAATTCTCAGAAGAGGAAACGTTTAAAGAGGTCTAGGCGAATCAATTGAAGAGGAAATCGCGGGGTTAAGCAATGCCCGGGGGGGATAAATTGAGAGAGTCAGCGATAGGAAGGAGGTTCAAGGTCTGCACAAGGCGGCGGGAGACGGGAGTCCAGGGTAAGGGGGCGGGGTAAGAAAGGCCGACCATGACTTCTCCAGGAAAACTTTGAGATTGGGGAGATAAAAAAAGAAAGAAAAAGGAACTGGACCAAGGGGCTCAGACTACATAGGAAAAGGAGCGTCTTCATCCCTATCAGAGGAGCCGAGAGGGGGGACCAGGGGCTTGGGAGAAAGAGGAAATGGCGCAAGATATACCCAAAGGAGTATAGCCCGAGAAAGAAGACTCAAAAGGAGGGTGAGGAGAACGGGGGGGAACCCCTCTCTTCTGACAGAAGATGCCCAGGAAGGGTATCTGTCGGAGTTTTGGAGAAGCGCAAGAACTACACCCACTAAAAAACCAGTCAGGGCGCCTTGATATGAGGAGAAAAGCGTTCTCCAGTATCCGAATCTTTGAGGAAAATTGGGGGAAAAAGTCTTGAAACCAACTCAAAAAGAAACAAGGCCGTACAGTGGGGGAAAGTCCGAAAACAAAAAAACAAAAAAAGCCGAGAATTTGTCCGCTCCGCCATGGATGCAAGAATCTGGCGGATCTTCGGGGTGGGGAATCATGGAAAAAAAAATAACCTCAGAAAAATGCTCGTTTCATCAAATATGAGAAAATACCGGGCTGATACTCAGAAAAAAAAGTCAAAAAAACAACAACGTGGAAAGAGATATATACTACGAAACTTTCAAATGGGAAAGGTTCGAGGCTCATCAAAGACGCGGAATTCGAAGCCCGTCATCCGCGCCAGGATGACATGTCAGGTGCGCAAGGGATTGAAATGGCGGAGGTGCGCGAAAGCACCGGAAAAAAGGAAGTTGGAAGGAGTGGGGCGGCGGACAGGGAATTGAGGCCGGGGGGCGGGGGGTCCCCTGGGAACGTAGGAAATTGGAAAAGGAAAAAGTTGTTTTTACATACTTAGAGGAACAAAAAAGAATCTGCGGGGGGACAAGAAGGACTTGAAAAGGCGTGGGGGAGGGGCCCCGGGGACTCGGCAAAAGGCTACGAACCAAATCATCTACGATCAAAGGCAACGAAAAAAAGGTCTCGGGCGATAAGAAAAGTCTCCGGGTCACGGTGATGAAAGACTCTCAGGAAGGAGGAAAGAACCTATGGGGGGCTCTCCCTTAAAAAAAAAAAACTGCTTAAATGTCTAATAAAGACTCGCAAATCAAAAGCACCCTGGAAAAGGGTCTTCTCGCAAATGGAAAAAAAAGCTTTTAAAAAGAAAAGCGGAGAGGGGCTGAAGAGAGGAAACTAACCTCCAAAGGAAATCTGATTCGATAGTGCGAAAAAGCCAAAGGGGCGCATCTACCTTTCACGTGAAGGCAAAAGCTAACGTCAGAATAGTTAAAAAAAAAAGAAATTCAGTCCTTGTAGAAACCTATGGATCGTGAAAGTCAAAAAAGCCTCTAAAGGGGACCAAGCCTCTATCTCAAAAAAAACCTGGTAGAAAACAGGAGGATTTGGGGGGGAAGCAAGAAGAGCTCAGAAAAGATTCAAACGCCTCTCCCTCAGAAAACCAGATAAAGTATCTTCGCAGGAAAAATCGTCTAAGGGGAGGTCAGGGAGTCTATGAGAAATAACCAGGAGACTTAGGGAGAGCATCATGGTAAGGTATCATCTTACCAGAAGAAACACTCATCAAGAGCTTGAGGAAGAGCTGGATTCTCAAAGAGGATACTAGGGTCAGAGGAGCCGGATCTTCGGAGGTCCATGGAACTTCCCAGGGGGGAGTAAGGTCCTTTTTGGTAGGAGGTATAGAGGTTATCCAGCAATTACGGGGTATTGGTCGCTAACAGAAGGACTGAAGCTACCAGTTTAGAATGGGGGAGTCACGCCTATTCAGGTTTTGGGAGACTCGAAAATCTTGTAAAGGTACCAAAAGAAGCCAACGGATGACGGGGAATTCACCCCATCGGACTTCAAAGAGCCAATAGGGAGAAGCTTGGGGAGGGGAGGGTTTCTAAAAAAAGGAGGGCTATAGGAAACTGGGGAAGGGATTCGATCACCTGCGGAAAAAATCAGAAGAAATCCGGGGGGGACCTCAAGAGGGAAAGAGAAACGTCAAGATCAGGAGGTGGAAAAGGCTTTGGTCAATAGAGGTTGAACAGCCGGCTCTAACCGGAGAAAAGCCTACCGAGAGAGTTACTTGGGGGGGGGAGGACCGGGTGGGAAAGGACTCCGCAGGGGGGAAGGCCTTGAAAAATTAACGGGGGAACAGGAAGCGCAGATATATTGCCGTACGTGAAAGGAAAAAAGCCTATAGGGGGAGAGGAATCCGAGACGACAGAAAAAAAAAAAGCGCCGGAGACGAGGGGTTTAGCGCCCCGGAATACCGGCGCGAGGGGAGGCCTTCTGCGAAATCGTCTTCCTAAATAGAGAAATTTCTAAGGAGGGAGATCCCTTAAGATGAGAAGGTCCGTCACAGAGAGGGGTCCGGGGGACGTCGACGGAGCGGACCAGATTGATCTTTGGTGGAGAGAGGTTTGCCTAAAAGAAAATCTCGAGGAGAAAGGGGGGGTTTTTGGAGGAATCTGGATTGTCAACGGAAAGCATAAGATCCGGGCCTCCGTCCGAAAGGAGCCCTCGAGACGGAGAAAAATGCTCTCAGAAAAAGGGAGTCAACATCTCAGAGGACTCTGGGTAGACTCCGAGGAAGGACGCCACCATAATTCATCGTGGTGACAAGGTCCCAAGCGAAAAGTCTCTAAAAGGGAAGGAGTTCTTTGGGGGAGAGAAAGACTTCAGTAAAGGGGAATAGAAACTTTGAGAACAAGGGTTGCCGGCGTCGACGGGACTGTATTGGAGAAAACTCTTTCTGAGCTGATCTATAGATTTATCTGGCAGAGTTGGGGAGATCTGAAAAACAACAACAAAGGGAAGAATATCGAAAAAAAGGAAAGAGAGGATGTAGAGGAAATAGAAATAGCCATTTTCCCAGGGAAAAGGAGTCGCGCTCACGCGATGAAGGGGGTTTCAGAGTGGACTAAGCCTGGGGGTAGAGAGAAGATTCCCCCTACGAAAAAAGAAAAGCTCTCTCCCGAAGAGGAACTTTCGGAGAAAGTTAAAAAGAGAAACTTGATGGGGGAGAACAATTCCTGAGGCGAATTCAGTACTCTGCTTTGTCCTATCTGGAGGAGTTTTTGAGAAGACATGAGGACGAGCTCCCGGCCAAAGAAGATTCGAATAGGTTGAGCTGCAAAACAGGCTCTGCGGTGACACCATCAACAGGAACCGCACCACCATCCCGGTTCCTAGAGGGGTCCCTGGGAAAGGAAGCAACCGATGAGGGAAAGGAATCCATATATTGGAGATCGGTAACTCAGAGACCTACCACCTTCCGGAAAGAGAACAGGATATTTTGCCGGGGAAAGACCTTCAAAAAGGAAAAGGATCTATGCAGGAAAGAAGGGACTCGAAGAAGGGTCCTAATAACGAGGAGACCTTTCGAGAGAAGCAGGGTCGCAAGGGAAACTATTGACTAGCAAAAAGGGTTGAGGTAGACTCTTCTATCAATGGAAGGAGGGAGACCCTGCTCGTTGAGGGAAACGCCTCGAGAAAGGAGAATCTGAGCCGAAGGAGAGTCCTGTGTCAATTTCTTGGAAAAAACTTTCCGCGAGCCCGGCAACACGGTGACAAAACCGGCCTTGGCGGCGTTAGAAGAGAAAAAGAGAATTTGGCGCAGAAGAGAGCAACCCGGGAGAAAAGGCTCGCCAGAGGTTCCACCGCGGCGGTACGGGGTCGAAGTCAACGACCGGCTTTTAGTCCGTACAGCGGGGGCGAAAGTGAGAGAATCAGGAGGAAAAATGGGAAAGGGTCTTTCAGAAGGCGCCAGGATTGAGAAAACGAAAAGCAAGCGACAGATCTCCGTGAAAGTCGATGTGTGTCCCGCCCTCCGCCTCTGAAATCTTCGGCGGAGGGCCTCAGGTAAGGGAATCTAGCAAACCACGAGGGATTCGGCGCGCGCAAGAAATCACGTCTTTTCCGATACTGTTGAAGGGGTTTCTTGAGACCAACGGAGAAAAGAAGGCCCGGGGAGATCAATACTGCCTCCGAAACCGAACCCCAACTAACTTCATGAGGCCAAAACGATCTACCGCCCTTGATCTCGGGGGGCCGAGGAGGTCTACCGCGATATCCTCCTGCGAAGAAAGCCCCGATGGAAGGATCCGAATGTGGGGGGTTGGGGGGTGCCCGTGAGAAAGAATGTCATCTCGATCCTCAGGGCTGGGGCTTCTTCGGGGGAGAAGACGGCCCCTATTAGAAGAAGGAGAGGGCGCGACTTGGGTACTCCGGTAAACGTCCTGATCTGGGATCGTTGTGGGGGGCCAAGAGGCTGTGGAATAAGGGGGTCGAAAGGAGCTAATTCGATCTGGAAAGATCTATCAGAGGTCACATGAAAGAAAAGGGAATGGGTTTCGGGCTTCGCAAATTCGGTGACTGAAATCACACTATTGGTGGAGAAAGGACACTTCGAGAGAGAAATTGGGGCGAAATCGCCAAGTGGAGGGAACCGCCCCGGGAAGGATGTGGGCTTCGGCCCAACTGTCAAGAAGCCGGCCTGTGCGGTGAGAAGAGCCTCTATGGGAAAGGAATTGCTTCTACGCAGGGAGTGAATGCGGGTCCCAAAGGAGAACGTCGGGAGCACTGGGACCAAGGAGATATTGAAGGGGGAGGAAAGTACATCTGTGGGAAAAAAAAACTCTTAGAAAAAGAGAAGTCTCTACTCTGCCGGGTAGGCCGCAAGTAATTGAGAGATTCCTGGTTTCCTCGGCGGGGGCCTTGCAGGGGCTTCTCATGAGAAGCTCCGAGGGTTGCGGCCGCATGAGAACACGACCTTCCAGGGGCTCTTCTGGGGAGATCCGAAATTAGAGAGTCTTTGGGCTGGAGTTCTGAAGATCACTGACGGCGCGGTCCGTCAACAAACCGCGCCTTAGAAGAACGCCCAGACACGAGGGAAAGGGAGTGCCTTGGGATCGGGTTGGATTCAAGAAAGGAAGAGGACCGAGCCCCGGTCTCCACAAAGGTTGCGAGAGAAAACTCCCCGCCTGGGAAAAAAAGGCCTCGCCTCCTGAGAATAGCAAGCCGCAGTTTCGGAATGGGGGTATCCTGAAGGAAACCAACCTCTTTATATAGGCAGAATCATGTGATGGGAAACTCTTGTGAAAAGTGGCTTACCCGGTACCGAAGCCTCGCATGTAAACGGTCAGAGAAGGAAAACAATTTTGGGAAAACACAAACGGCCACCTTCCTCAAAACCACGCCCGCCGCCTGTCCTTGTCCCGGACAGCGCATCACAAAGCTAATAAAGTCCAGTTGTGAAAAGAAAGGCATTCGTCGAGGAAATGCTCGGATGAAAGGGGGGATGGCCTAGACGGGAAAGGAGCAGAATCGGGTGATCGCATAGGTCATGCGGCACGACAGGGGGACAGTCTTTCGATCTGAGAGTCCATCCTGTCGTGAGAGAAGAATCAACAACAAAAACTGAGGGGAGAAAATATATATATCGGGCTACCGGCCTGCGTCTAATCGACAAAGGTCGTGCAGAAAAAGAATGGGATCAATCCCTGATGAGAGTGTCCGGTCTTCGAGGCCAAGCCAAGAAGCCTCGCCATGAGGGAAACAATTAGACCTCTTTCGACGAAAAAAGAGCTCCATGGCGGGATGGTGCGCGCGCAGTCCGTCGTTGTGCAAAATAATGGTGGCGTGAGGGGGGGGGCCAAGCTGGTCAAGATTGACCCTTTACCGGGGTCCACTCGGAGGGGGGGTCACTGTCCCCGGGGAAAAAGGGAAAATTCCCCTTGGAATGAAGATAATATATTTGGGGGGGGGTGAAAAAACGGAGATGAACCCATTAGCACTGGCGCGGGAAGAAATCATCAGGAGTCCTTGATTGCCCATGCGGGGCGGGTACGTGTCGCTCGCAAAAAAGGTGGAGAACAACGCTGGGGAGAGTGCGCAAATGTCTTCTACAACCGGATAATCTACGAGAAACAAGGCAAAAGGAATGTTCTCGGTCTCGGGAGGCGTCGCAGCGAGGGTTGACGTAACGCTCGACGTGATCGGAACGAAAAGAAACTGAGAAGTCAGGCGTGAATACTATAAGGCTTTTTGGTGAATTTCTGGATATCCTGCGCGGAAACATCCTTTGTAGTATGGGAGAAAGGGGGTCTAATGAGACGCAAGCCATCCCAGATTAAACAGGAAGCTAGATCAGGTCTGAGATCAAACTCTAGCTCAGCTTCTCGGCAGAAGGGGCGATAGTTGTTAAAAGGGGTCGAGAGAACTCAGCGAAGTTTCTTCTTGCAAAATAGAGACGGCTAGAAGAACATTACAAGGAGGGGAATCCCTTCTCAAAGGGGGGCGAAGCTTCATTGGGGAGACTCCCGTCTCCTGAAGTGACCGGAAAAAGATCTACTCTTCATCAAAAAGGGGTTCATATCATCAGGTTCTCTTAGACAACGTGGCGAAGCGGCTACTAAGTCAAAAGTGATCCGCACGGGCCTTGCAACGTCAGGCGACTTTTCATGGACGGGACGCGGGGAAATAACAAGGGACCTTTCCGCAGAGACATCTATCTTACACCAATTCTTGGCCATCACCCATCAAAGGAGAGACTGATAAAAATCGGGGAAAAGGAGACTCGAGAGGGAAGTCTGCGAGAGGGGGGGAGATCTCTCGAATAATACCAGCCCTTCGTATCGGGACATTCTAAAAGGGGCACAGATCAGAAAAAAGCTCGCCAGGGCATCCCGCGGAAGAAATTTCGGAACATCTGTGGAGGTATCGCCTGGCGATCTCTTGTCAAATCACTAGCGAGAGAACTCGCGGCTTCGGATGAGGAGTCTGAGCCCAGGGGACGGCCCGTGCCGGGTGGGGGATTACAGATGGAGGGGGGGGAAAGAAGTCCTTCCATCCGAAAGGAAAGATTTTTGCTCAAAGAAAGGAAGAACATCGATCTGCAAAGAAGGGTCTTCGATGAGCTCCGAAAGGGTACTGACCGTAGATCGTTGTGTAGGGAGAGGGGGGGGAGGAGCTATTACGGGAGACACCGCCGAAGAAGAGCTGTCAGCTTCGAGGTCGCGGGCACACGCAAAATCGACTGCGCTGCAAAAGGGCGCTCCATAATTCTCCTCATGGGAGGGTGCTGGGGGGGGGGATAAAATGGACGAAAAAGAGGAAGAACTAAATCTTTTCGATTCGATCAGAATCTTTGTTTTGTGTTTTTGGGGGGTTTTGTGTCTTGTTTTTGGGGGTTGTTTGGTTTTTAAGTTTGGGGTGGGTTTTTGAGCGAATCTGGGCCTAAAAAAGGGGTCTGGCCAGATGATTATAGCGACCTTCAAGATCATCGTTCGCGGGGGGCACTCAAGCGCGAGGGGGGCGCTCAGGGGGAGGTTGGACGCGCGGCGGCGCCCAAGCAGGGCGCGAAAGAAACCGCATGAAAGTCGGGTGTGGTCTCGAGTTTCCGCGGGCGGAAAAGGAGGTGTGTGGAAAACCTTAAGGTGACACAGAAAAAGGTTGGCCGCCGGCCAAGGAAAGAAAATCATTGCCGAAGGAAGGTGAACACGATCAGGGCGCGCTGACAGGCGATCGTCCTCAAGTCAGGCGCCGACTCGTCAGAGTGTCGGCGCCCGAAAAGGAAGCCTACCGCGCAAAAAAGGGGGGGGGGGTTGGTCCGGCGGTCGCCAGAGGGGAGAGGCATCGAGCATGGAAATACGGGGTTAAGGGGATCTTCTCCGGTCGACAGCGCGGGGCCGGCCGGTGGGCAGGGGCTCGCCGGGGCTGCGCCGCCCAAGTAGAATGGGTCGATTGGGGTTCAAAAAATGTTGGAGCGCCGGTCTCGAAGTGCCGAGAGGGGGGGGGAAAAAAGGATTGGGGGTGTCTGCTTTGATGGTGTCCACCCTGCAATCAGCCGCGCGACCCTGTTTGCCGCAGGCGCGGGCCCAAAAATTCAGAGGGGGAAAGGGGGGAGATCGTGCTGGAAAAGCTCTCGGTAAAAACAGGGGGGAGGGAGAAAAAACAATCTCATGCCTATCTGGCGGCAAAGAATCTTGTACTCAATCTCCAAGGGCATTTTGGGGATAGGGGGGGGGGGGGGCGCAAACCCGAAAGTTTTACTCTTCACAAAGCGCTAGGGTCTATGCGGCGATAGATTGCCTTCCGAGGGAATGTTGTCATATCCAACCCTTTTGAAGAAAAAAAAATCCTCGGAAAGCGAACTTCATAGAGATGGGGGAAGCGAGCGACGGCGGGGGTCATTTGCCTGGGCGAAGAAGGTCGATTTGGTGGTTTTGCATGATCGAGCGAGGAGAGAAGTTTTTGGGCGCTCTCCTCAAAAAAAACGTATAAAGGGGAAAAAGATGCTAAGCGGAGAGCTATCGATCAGAGGAAGGGTACCTGAGGCATGTAGGACCCAGGCAAATGAAAGATCCGTCCCGCTCAGTGTCAGACCTGCTATTACGGGGAGAAACCAGGTGCCGAGGAAAGTTTCGAAGGAGGGGAAAAGCCATCCGCAACCGGCAATAAGCGATCTCCTCCAACTAAATGGGGGGGGCTCTAGACCGTCCCCAAGATTAAGGGGATCTCGGGGCGATACCAATTCCTTCAGGCAGGCAGAGGCGGAAAAAGCGTCTTGCGCCATCTCGGCGGGAGCTTGGGGGGGGGGTTGAATCAGAAAGGGGGTCTAGTGAGCCCAGGACGCCACGGAGGGAGGGGGGGGAGATATTTTCTCAGCACACTTATGCAACCTGGAAGGGTGTCTCGCGTGCTATCCGGGTGAATCTCCATCCAACAAGCCTCCCACCAGAGAAAAAATTATTTCCTAGGGGAGAGGGGGCAAGGAGAAAGGCAACCTAATGATAACCCAGAATCCATTCTGAAGTTTCGAGGCGGGTCTCATCCGCGCGCCGAACCCTTCCGGCCCCCGCAATCCGTACCAGGAGAAAAGAGACGGGATCATACCTTCATAACGATAGCGATAGGAAACCTATGGTCCTCTAGCCGCCGGAAATAATCATCCGTTACGGGGTGCTATCAAAGATGACAATAACACGGAGGAAAAGAGGAGAGAGCTTGATGTGATATTAGCAGAATAATTTTGGAGGGGAGGATCCCATGCCCTCCGTGCGGTCACCCGCGAGAGGCAATTATCGGCGCCTGAAGCGCCAAAAAAGGGAACTCACCTTCAAGGTCTTGGAACACTTGGGAAGGGGGCGATCCATGGCAAAGTCGAGAAAAACCCCGCATTGGGCGAGGCGTTATGGGGAGAACCCTGATCAGGGGGAGGGGGCCGGAAAGGGGGGAAAAGGAGAGCCGCAAGTAGCGTCCGCCGCGGGCCACCGCGAACGGTATGATCTTGAGGGGAGAAAAAAATCAATAGGAAGTCCACGAACGGAGGGGCCCGGCATCGGCTAGGGGGGGGGAGATGAGGCTACCATATTGAGGGCTTCGATAAAAAACTTTGCAAAAAGAGCAACTAAGAACTGGTCGAAAAGGTGAAAATCGAAAGGGAATTCTCGATCGATATGCGGCCCCGACCTACGCCTAGGTCGTAGGGTCTCGAGAGTCTGGTCCGGTAAAATCTTCAATTAGACCGCAAAACAAGCACTGAAAGGAGGGAGATCTCATGCGCCCTCCCGGTGTTGGGCCTTTTTTGTTTCCTAGGCCTTTTTTTTCAGGGAGTTTATCACCAGAAGAAGCGGATGGAATTAACAACCCGACAAGCTCTCCTCCTCAACCGGCACCGGGCCGAAGAGTTCTCCGGGGCCCGGAGGGGCCTAAGACATGTCTCGGTATCGGCGCCTATTAGGGGAAAAGTCGAAAGAAGATGACCAACCCTATTGGGGGAAAAAGGAGAATTGAGGGGGCGAGCTGTAAGGGGGGAAGGGGATCCAAGCAAAAAGGCCGCTCTAGAAACTTGCAAGTTTGAGGAGGGATATGCCTAGTCTCCCCGAATATGAATCGTCTCAGCTCGAATTCTTGTTTAGACTGCCGGAATCGTAGATCTTGTATCGGGGTGTTGAGGAATTGAGTTGTAATAGATTTCTATCTTCTGGCAAGCGGGGGGTCATTTCTCTTCTCGATAACTTGGAAGAAATTCCATAGGAGACTCTTCTGGGGCAAAGGGGCCGGGAATGGTTAAATTGTTCCGTCATCCGGCTGAGCTTGGTCAGGAAAATCGTTTGCTAGAGCCGGGGGGGAAAGGTTCACCGCCCCGTATTACTAGGTCTCAGGTCGGAGGCGTGAAACGGTTATAATTCTAGGGGGAAAATTGCTTTTTATCCTCCAGAAGATCTTGACCGGAAGCAGGTGCTTCCCACAGTTTGCTGAGTAGGGAGAACCATTCGACATCGGAAACTGGGACCAGCGAAACTGCGTGGGCGCGTTCAGAAATAGGGGCCAAGAAGAGAGGGGAATCCAAAGCGAACGCGCCTCTGGGGGGGCGGTTTGATCGAAAAAAAGACAATATGGCGAGAAAAAAATTCACGGGTGCCGCGCGGGTAGGTGGCTTGGAAACTCAAATCGACCTTCTCAGATAGACCCTGATGGGCAAAGAGCATTGATATCCGACCTTCCATAGGTCGCGGAGGAGAAAAAGAAGATTCGAGATCGGTTGAAAGGGGAGCGCACGTCGAGCGCTTTGGGTCACCACCGCTCCTTCGACGCAGCATCCGCTAGAAAGAGCCCGTTGCCTGGAAGTCTATTATAAGGGTTTGGGGGGGAAGAACCGTCTCTTCGGGAACCAAGTAGAAAAACAACTTTTGCGAGATCCACGAACCGCCACGCCTTTAACCATTACCTTCGGCCGTCAGGGAGAAAGTAGTCGTCCCTCTCCAACGGGGACAAGCAGGCCTCTACCGTCATTTCAAAAAAAAGCCACCAGCTTTATATAGCATGCCAGTTTTTCCAAGTGACCTGGAAAGGGGGAAAAAAAACTCCGAGCCCTGAGTCCCGGAGAGCCTGGACAAGTTTTTACCCGTCGGAAAAAACTCCCGGAAAAATTCCGCCACCACGAACGGACGAAGTAAACAGGTAAAAGGAGCTCTGCACCATCTCAGGGAGCTCCGCCAGGGGAAAAAAGATTTTGGGGATAGAAAATTCGTCGACATGGGCAGCATGTAGCGGAGGCCTTTTGGGCCCTGGCCTAGAGCGGGAAAATAGGGAAAGAAGTGATGATAGAGAGGACCGGCCAAAAGAACGGGGGAAAGTGTCGATCTCGAAAGTCCATCAGGTCGTC
>Ga0179593_1394408_pt1 | contig 11475 bp, 11 predicted proteins | sample CZODoug2_1_08_16_FD_185931 | JGI IMG/M metagenome (GOLD analysis project Ga0179593, IMG submission 185931) | Vadose zone soil fungal communities from Angelo Coast Range Reserve, California, USA - CZODoug2_1_08_16fungal (PacBio error correction) | ecosystem: Environmental > Terrestrial > Soil >...
ACCTAGCTGAGGAGGGAGGTCATCCATGATAAAGTAAAACACGCACACACCCTAGGGGGTCTTCAAAACGGAGGCGGCCGCCGTAGGCTGGAAACCTGGACTAAAGGAGAGAAGGGGGCGGACAAGAATCTAACCCGGCACTCGAATGGGGAAAAGGTGACTTAAGTGGCTTGGGGTCTTTGTAGAAGGTCGACTAAATATGTGAACTTCAAGACGATGAGGTACCGGAAAAGGAAGGAACTGTCGAAAGAAGGTGCCGGAAGGGACCAGCTGAAGGTAGACTGGGGGAAAGCGCCGGGTTGATTACCAGGTAAACTTGAAGTAGAAAAGGGAGACTGGGAAAGGGGGCTAAGCCACCCCACTCCAGAGTCACGGGCTGGCTCAGAAAAGAAGGAAATCACGTAAATTCCACAGCAATTTCGTAAGGGGTTCGCAGTCGCCTGTCCAATAAGAAGAGTCCTTGAATAGCCGAGCTGTTAACGTCCGATGGAAAATTGCGGGCGAAGCTGAAAACCTTTCTGCTCAATGGTCTACGAAAGGAGGACTGGGCCTGAATGCTACTGGTCGGTACTCTGGGCTCGACTGTTTCCTACCCAGAGACGAGACCTAAAAACTTGGTTGATCCGGGCCATGCAGAGCCTCCCTTCTTGGAGCGGGTAGAATGGGTTTCGGGCGACTACCACCGGGCAAACTAGAGCGAGGGGTAAAAAAAGAAAGGTATTCAAGAGGAAGGTGAAGATTTACCATGATACAATTAATACAAGCCTGAGTCACATCAAGGTGCGCCTATACCTCTGGCAGAGGGGAACGTAAATAACTAGAAAACTTGTGTACGGGCTCAGACGCGGAAAAAATCCACCGAAGTCTGACATGAGCCGTGTGAAGTAACGAAAGGAGACAAAGTGGGCAAACTCGGCACTCCTTGGGGAACGCATTGATGGGGGAAACTTAATCTAACCTGAAAAGACCTCTATCACCGGGCCGAGTTTCTCGATTGAACGCTGTCATAACTGAAAGAAAAATTCAGGAACCCAATTACGAACAGCCAGATGAACATCAAGACAAGACCGGATACAGGAGTCACAAAGGAATCGGCGAGATCAAAACAGGATTGAGGGTCGGAGTGTCCGTAGTCCTAGGGAACGTTGGGCCTGTAGTTTCCCGGGCTCACTCATAACTGTCAGGAAGCCGAAAAAAGACCAAGACCGAGCAGGCTCCAAGGCCCGAGGCTGAAGGTCAGGGGCGATAAAGGGAACGGGCATTTCGTCCGGGGGGACGAGCTCGGCAGAGGAAGGTCGTCCAAACGAAAGGGGGAAAAGGATACGGCGAGGCTACGTGATCCGGTGCCAGAATTGCCGAAAGCGTAATTAAAAGGGAAAGAAACCGGAGGAAAAAGAAGGGGAACGCGGTGGGTAAAATCGCGCTTGTGAATGGGCACTTTGGGAAAACGGCCGGTCCTAGGGAGGGCCGGACGTTGCTGCAGAGGTAAGGTAAAAGGTCCTCACGAAACCACCCTCAAGGCCCCGGAACATGTAACCCAAGAAGGGCAGATGAGGATTCGCGCCGGATCCCCTCTAGGTCACCGGGCGAAAAAAGGGTTCTGGACAAAAAAGAGAAAGTGAAAAGAGGGTCCCATGTTACGCTGAAATTTATTGTCCGTGGAGTGAAAGTATTTGGGGAGGGGAAGGTGAAGCCTCGCCCTGCATCGAGTTTGGAAGGTGTCGCTCCGCCGGGGAGAGAGTCCGACTTCCAGCACGCTGCTCTCGGAATGAACTCGAATATAAAGGGGGGGTACTGGGGCTGCTTGATAATACTTGGGCAAGGACCGCGGAACAAAGGGATGGTGATTGGTCTCTGTCGTTCAACAAGAGAAACTAAAAACTGCTAGGACCTTGAAAGCGGATCTAGGGGTTACCTAGGCCTGATCAAAAAGCGGTGTTAAACCAAAAGAGGTGCCGCGTCAAAAAACATTTTTACCTGTGTCGGAATTGGGTAGAGCGGAAGGAGAGACAAGTCATGACCTGACGCAAAGGTCTGGGGGATTGTCTTGCTGCCCACATGGGGTCAAAAAAACGAAGATCGCCTGGGTCTGCTAGTAAAAAAAAAAAAAAAAACATCAAGCCACAGAGATGGGACCGAAGGAAAGGGCGGCGAAACGGGGGGAACCGGACAATGGGGGGGGGGGGGGGGGGGGGGGGGGGGGTTGCGCCGTGCCTGGACACCTCTCTAGAACCCACAACACTAAGATTGGGGAAAAGAGAAAAAAGAGATGTTTGAAAAAAGGCGGATGAAAAAAGGGGAGAACCTGTCGCAAGACCCGGAAAAAAGAGACAGAAAGTCTTGGACGCAAAGGTAAAACGCAGCCGGCAAAGCTGAGAGAGGGGCTCAGACCAGGAAGGGAAAAAGAAAACAAAACCCGATAAACGGGGGCGTAAAGGCCTTTTCAAATAAGGAAAGGGTAAAAACCAGGGACAACATGGTTATCTAAAGACACACTATCGGGCAGGGGGGGGGAAACTCCCCGATATAAAGAAGAGATGTTGCAAGGGGCCAAGGTTATAAACTCTCAAACCGTGAATCTTTGTGAAAGGCAAGAAAAACAATGACAAACTCAGGGGAAGGGAAGAAAGAAAGAGTAAGAAATAAGAACAAGCATTTACATAGCTAAAAATCGATCTTGTACCGGAACTAGAGCCGGGGGAGATGTGACGTCATATGACCACAGGGCTAAAAAAGCCAACGGGACAGCAGATTCCAAAAAGAAGAGGAACTAGAGGTCTATAAAAATACCATAGCAATGAAAAAGGAAACCTATCAAAATTGACAGAATGAGACCAGCAAATCTTTCCTGGGGGAAGAGCGGCCTTCGAGAAAGGGCCGGGAACCCTTTTCGCTGGTCTGAATTATGACCTGGGTATTCTCACGAAGGGGGTTGTCTGGCGGGAAAGGGAACATACGAGTGCTCAATAGGGGGAAAAGGTCCGCTCGCGGACCGGCAGAGGAAAGTCATGCCAAAGAATAGTAAAACGCGATGGAATAAAATAGGATTCCGAAATCGAAGACCTTATTGGGGTCCAGACTGCATCAAAAAGGGCCTCACATTCTCGAGCCTTATCCGGTTCAAAAAAAGATGTCCTGGACCATAACTATAGAATACCCAATTACTACCTGCAACTGGGAAAAAGATCAGCTCTGACCTGGAAGCCTCATATGGAATGAGTCCGGAGGAAAAGAGACTGTTGACAAGGTCTGAACTTACCCGACACTTCTGAGACGGGACTAAAGCAAAAAAAAACGCCCTTACGAAGCAAAACGAACGATCAAGCAGTTCTGATTAATGGGAAGTTCCAATGAGGGAGGGATTACAGTCTTTCAATCAGAGGGGCGTACTTTTGGGGGGGGAAGGAAAGTCAAAGTCGGGGGTAACAACAGGGTGCTTATGAGGCTTTCAATCTACTCAGCAATCATGCCGAGAAGGGGTATATATTTCGGAAACATAAATCAACGAGAAATCCTGCCAGGGAGAAAAAACTTTTTCGCTAGTGTATGGAGGGAGGAGATTCGCTAATAAACCCGGTCGTCGTCGACGGATAGGGTAGAACTAGGGCAAAACCCACAAATTGAGGTCGAAGTGAAAAGGGACTAGAAGAAGGGGGAAAAAAAATTTGAGAAGGAGTGCTTTTTGGGCGACTGATCCTGTAAAGCTCACACTTCCAGCCTGCTCGCCCTGGAAACGAGGCCGAGATCCGGGCTGAAGACCAGCGAAAAAAACATTGGCGACCAAAGAGAAAAGAAGGGGAGCGGAAGGCATGGGACCGGAGGCCTCCACTGAACTTCGTTAGGGGATGTCGAAAAGTCGATCCAAAGCTTAAATAACCAGGAGACATGTCTTACGGGAGGAAGAGTCTAGACCAGGGTCCCAGACGGGTCAGGGAAGGAAAGCCGCCCCGGCCTGGCGGCCCCGGCACAGGAGGATTAAGCACTCCTGGCTCTAGGGGCCTTCGCCAGGGAGGAAACAAAAAGGGGACCGTACTTATGGAAATGCTACTTATTGAAAAACAGATCGACCGCATATTAGTCGGTGTGAAGTATAAAGCGGCGCAGGACTCGAACGAGCTTACAAAAAAACTTGCAAAAATCCTGAAACCGGTCACCGGAGAAAAATGGCCTTGAAACCGTATCTCGGGGCCGCTAGTTCTGAAGTACAGTTGGAAAAGAGAAAAAAGAACCGAAACGCCCATCAGAACGTGCCGGGGGAAAGAGGAAACTTCGGTAAACGGAACTTAGCAGGGTTCTCAAGCCTGGCCGCCTCAGGGGGAAGAAGAGGGGGTGGTTGAATGGTTATACAGGAGATGATTACGACGCATCATCATAAGGGGGGAGAGAAGATCACAACAACGAGGAGGATGAAAAGAGAAGGAAACGGAGGGAGCAGTTCATAAGGAGAAAGGAGACCAAATGTAAAAACCATCTAGTAGTAAAAGGACGCCGAAATAAAATCGGATTTGCAAAATGCTCAAGTAGAGCAGACGGTGCAAAAGAGGCAACCAGGCAAACGTCAGATTTAGGGGCAGATGGCGTGAGAGGTTGTAACAGAGGGAATAAGGGAAGAGACCCTAGAGGAGACAAAGACGTTCTCCAGGCCGGGGGGGGCCCAGCCGGGGGGGGGACTTCGTGCTGACTGGGACTGGTTAAAAAAGAAGTCTGTGCACCGACCTTGGGATCCTTTACTCAGGTTAGCGAAACCCTCCTCCATAAGGAGGCTGGAGAACTAGTACTATAAGGAGTGCCGCATGCCCGTTGGCGGTAGGGGGGGAGTCATCGCCGTTGCCGAAGGGGAAAGAGAGGGTTCACAATCGGGATCCGGTGACGGGAAGGGAGGGCCGGTCTGCTAGGGGAGAAAAAAGGTTCGGAAAGGACCATGGTTCTAAAGGGGAGAAAGAAAACTAATGCGAAGGGGCAGGCCTGAAGGGGTGGAACTGTGTGTATGACATCAGACAAGAGACAGCAGGGGTCACGGGTAAATGAACTCGTAGGGAACGACCATTAATTTTGCGCATCTTGGGTTGGACGTCTAAAGCGGGGAAAGACAAGGCTAGCGCTCTTTTCAACATGGGGCGAAAAAGGAAGGGTAGGGAGGGGTGATGAAGAATACAAAGAAATCGCCCCCCATTGAAATATACAGTCTGTATGCTATCAACGGACGGAATCAACCGAAGGGGTACGGGGCGTTTCGCATAGCGTCTCTATTCTTCTGCCCGCGAGGCGCGGTACCTTCGTTGCTGAAATAAGAAAGGTCTAACTTCTGAATAATTGGGAAACAACATTGGTTTTCTAACTACGGAGGGAACTAGGTTCTTCAAAAAAACGGGTCGAGAACTGTCACGGGCGGCGTGATATAGGTGAACTCGTAGACAAAAAGGGGATGCCAATAGAAAATTACAACATCAGCCACAAAAAGGACTCTCGTCAGGCGTCCCACACGGAAGCGGCAGCAGACACCTGGACTGGAGTCGGGCACGTAAGGACCGGTCTGGACTTTCGGGCGTTGTAAAGGAGCAAAACCGACGCAGCTGTACAGGGAAAAAGGAAGAAAGACGAGAAAGAGTCAGGGAGAGATATGGTAGAGGAGAAGGAAGGTCAAAAGGGTCATATTAAGACTTTGGAGCTAGGAACGAAATTCAAGGTTGACGGAACAGGTAGTGTAACTCTAGAATCAGGCTACTGTGAAGAGAGAATTGAAAGGGGCCGCGGGGCCGACATAAGTTTTGAGGAGAAGACGATCAGTCAATTGATCAGAAGATTGAGTTGGGGGAAATCAGCGATTGGGCCGTTCACGGTCCGCAGGACGGGGCTCAACAATCTTTACTGAAGGGCGCAGGTCCCGGGGAAGAACTACTCCACCATCTGTCTTGAAAGACCGGAAGACATGTACAAAGACCTAGGAAACGGGGGTCCCTCGGATGAGACGCAATGGCAAGACCGCTATGTCCACAGATGACGAACTGTAGGGGGGGGGAGAATTCCCTTCATGGCAGTAGGGTCAGGTGGACTTACTTGCTTTTGGGGGTCATGGTAGAGACAGGGAGGGTGGGTCGCTAAGAAAAAGAAAAGGACTCAAAAAGATTTGGCCGGTTGAGAAAAGGGGGGGTCTATTCGTCTCACAGCAACGAGCTAGAGAGGAGAAAATATCCTTGGTGGGGGGGGGGGAGGCAGTCTACTGTCTGCTCTTCTGATATCGGCCGGGAGGGAAAAGACATATGCGTCCGCGGCGTGAGACGTGCCAACGAGAAAAGGCACTCGAGAAAGGAAACAAGGAAAAAGCAGCGCCGACCAGATGGTGTCCACCATAAAAGAGGTGGCCCTGCTATAAAAACTGGGGGAACGGCTCCTCGGCGCGCGCGAAGTACTCCTTCAGTAAAAAAGGTAGTAGGGTAATTTAAGTGAAGGGAATTACAAGGCGCCAAGAAGAAAGGGGAGGGGCATCTAAAGTTCGAGAAAGAAGGCGGGGAAAGCCTTTGGCAATCTTTCGGTTATCTGGAGACGGGGGGCCGCCATTAAAGGGTGGGCGAAAAATAGAGAAACCCAGCACCAACGGAGGAAGTGAAAGAAAAAAGAAGGTGTGAAAGCCTTCCCCACGGCGGCACAGTTGAGCCGCCTAACCTCCAGCAATGCCCAAACGTCGGAAAGGGCTGGCGCTGTCAGAACAGGAATAAGGCGGATCTCGGTCTCTCCGGTTCGTGGGAAGAAAGAAAACGGACAAACCTGAAATTAGATTCAGAAGGGATCAGAAGCGACCTAATGAAAAATGAAAAAATGTGTTGGGGCAGAAACAGGGCAAAGTATTCAATCGCTGGTAGAGAGCCCGCTGCTGGGACCGCATCGGTTCAGGTGATCGAGGAAAACGCGGGAAGGAACTATCAAGCCCGACTACAAAAATCTCGGGAAGGAGGGGAGGAGAAAAGTCTCCAGCATTAACAGGAAATGGCTATCGTCGGGAGTGCAGAAAAGGAGAAGGCTTGAGGTAAAGGTTCCGAGAGGCCAAAAAAAGAACACGTCAAGAAAGAAAAAAAGAGGAGGAGAAAATGAACAAAATAATACAACCGGACCGAAGAGGAAGTCCAAGCACCCCTATGGAACAAAGAAAAGTGTATCAGGAAACACAACGGGGGCTGTAAAAAAGGGTTAACCGAAACCTTTCCTGGGCTCGGCAAAAGGAAAAGGTAAGGGGGCTGGTTACTGGAGTTCGGAGTCAGCACAAGAACGGGGGAGTTCAGTGACAGGAAGAAAACAGAGACGCTCCATCGAGGAAGGAAGCGCCAGTCCATCACAAAGCAGTAAACCGGGACTTTCAACAGAAAGAGCGGTCGCGTAGGGAAAGGAAAGGAAGTCCTGTCCGCACTGGCAACCGGGGTAATCACATCGTCCACGCAGTAGGAGGCCACAATAGCTTGCCGACGAAAGCAGAAGAGAGCGTCCCCCGGACTGCCCTGGTACAATAGGGGAAGGAAGTACAATGGACTCGTTAAAAGAAAAAAGAAGAAAAAGGTGAGCCTACTCCGGAGAGGAGTAAGTGCCGGAGTCCTGACCACGATGGGGTAAAGGGAGCAGGAAAAGCAACTCCTCAAGGGAAGCCGGCCATCTATCAAAAAAGTGCTTTCGGAAAGAGGGACGGGGGGTTATACTTGATCGGCGCTACTGGCGGGGGGAAAGCATGTTCCGGGAATTGGCCTGTCAAGAACTGGGAAAGAAAACAGGTCTCGCTAGGTCTAATAGCCCTCATCGAGCAGCAAGGTAAAAAGGGAAAAGAATCAGGGCGGCCTCCTGCGTGAGAAACAAAGGGTCATGAAACTTCTGGGAGAGGGTCGAGCTGGAGAAGCAACTAAAAACAGAGAGATCGATGGTTAAAAAATAGGGGGGGAGAAGAAAAGGAAAAATTCTTGAACCAGTTGCTAGAAGACCGGGGACCCTCGAAGTTCTTGCCTGCGGCGGGTCGGCAAAGAGTCCAGCCTCAAAACAAATGCTCGCCAGTTTGAAAGCGGGAAGAGAAGGAAGGCGGTACCTTCAATCAAAACACATTGACAATGGACAAGAAGGGGAGGTCTAATATCAGTTACCTAAAAAAAAACAAGGATGAGGGAAGCACAAACCCCGGACGCTAGAAAAAGCGCACAAAAAAGCTCGCATAAGGGAAAAGGATCTTAGACCAGGAGAGAAGGGGGGAGGGGGAAGGCCTCAAAAAGCTCCCGTCCTCTCGTCGATAAGGAACAAGGGCACTCAGGGAACAAGATCTTTCAGACCCGAGACAAAGGAAAGCACTTAAAGAAAAACTTATTAGATTGAAAAGTACCGACCCGCAGAGAGGAAAAATTAATCAGAAAGAGGGTCGGGTCCCAACGTTCTCTGCACACTGAAATTCGAAGGGGGAAATGCCGAACACCGGCAAGGGGGTATACGTCGATCTCAGGGTCAAAGATGGGGGGAAGGGTGAACCCGCAAGACAAAAACAATACAGAGAAGAAGCTGCGCGGGACATGGTTGAGTCACTGGGCCCTCGGAAGAAGAAAAAGGAAGAAGGGTCTCAAAACAGCCTTGCCGCCCATCCGGGACATCCTAGGATGGGGACGGGGGAGAACGCTCAAGAGTACCTCCTCATCATGCCGTTTATGAGATAGAAAAAAAAAGGGGAAGGGGAGAAGAGAAGGAAGGAGGTCATCATTATTAAGATCAAGTCACACCGAGGAAATAAAAAGGAAGAGGGAAAGAAATGCTTGAGACCTGAGAAGGGTATACAAAAAAGAACAACCTGCACGAGCAGTCGTTTCGGGATTTCTTGGGAAGCGGGTCACTCGAATGTCCGGAATGGATACCGAAAAGTTCTCCAGGCCTTTTGTAAGGAAGGTGAAAAGGATGGACATGCTGGCGATCCCTTGGTCGTGGGAAGGGGAGAAAGGTATAATAACTGGAAGCTTCTACTAACCAGACAACAGAAATCTACTAATACGTCCACGGGTGCCAGAAGGGAACTATTCGGTTTCGAAGGGGGGGGGAAGGCTCACCTAGAAAGTCCTGTCATCCCTAGCCGGGGTCCGGGAAGAGACTCAGGCGTCGAGTCGCCACGGAAGAACTTGTCTACTAGGGCTACGGAAGAAAGCTATTCGGGTCTGGACGTCTTGGGGGAATCGGGGGGGGATAATAAAGAGGCAGCCAGGGGGTCAGTAGGTCACCAGGAAGAATTAAAACCGACCCGAGGGGTCATCGGAGAATGTGTTGGAAAAAGCTACGGTTCGCCCATCGAGACACGAAAGTTCCGAAAAAGTAAGTGAGCGTTACAAGGATAAAGACCTAAACCGCCAACCGCTTCCAAAAGAAAAAAGAAGAGGATTAAAGGAGTAAATCGAAAAGGGGAGTTTTGCCGGCTTGGAGAAAGAGAGTATGATAAATACAATCTCGACCGGGGAAAGAAGTTCTGCAAGGAGATAAAAGAAAGGAACTCAAAACCAGTTCGAACTCACGGGAAGGGGAAGGGAGGAAGGTCTGCAAAAAGGGAAACCGAAAGAACTGGGGCAGTCGAGTGAGAGAGATTGACTCGATAAAAAACCTGAGTGAAGCACATGAGCAAACTACAAGCATCTAACCAAGCGCCTACAGGAGGAAACAAAAAGCGTGCGCAGCAAAATGCTTTAGCTAGGGGTTCAGTAGTCCAGGGGAGCGTTTGCTGGGGTCGTTTTCCAAACGAAGAAACACAGCGGAAGGAAATACCGGAAAGGAAGACCAGATAAGAGAAGGACTCAGGTGCCGAGGCGGTCAGAAGGGCCGATCAAATGGGACAGGGAAGTAGGTCACGTTACTATCGCGGGTGAAGGAGGGGACCATCTTAAGTTTCAAGAGAGCATAGGAGGGGGGCGAGGTGATTATCGGTGGCCACCGCTGCCTATAAGAGTCTAAGAACACGGACATTGGACTACGTCGATGCGGGCGATGATAGGTTTAGCCTGTTAATGCGGGAAGGGGACGAGGGTGCCTGTTAGAGTGGGATCATAGGACTTGAAAAGAAAAAACGCGCCCGAACCGTATTCGGGAGAAAAGAAACCGAGGGTACCCATACGAGGGAAAAGTGTAAAGAAAACGCGTCGAGAAGGGACCAGGAAAAACGAGTGCCTATCCGAGGTGATGGCGCCGGAAGAAAAAGGGTGGTAGGGGTACTGAAGAGACTATTGCGGGGAGAGGGGGAAGGTATGTTCAGTGGGAGAGAAAAACTCGCAAAGAAAAAAGCAAGGGGCCGGTTTCGAAACCGGGGTTGATAGGGGGAAAGGAGAAACAAGCGGCTCGCGTCAGGAGCACGAAGAGAGAGGGGGGGGGTCGCAGGTACTGTTTTAGGCGGGATGAGCAAAGAAACGACGGGGGAGAAACGGGCACGATTAGGTTAAAAAAAGAAGTTCGTATAGTACACCAGAGGTAAAAAAAAAGGCGGGCTTAGAGGGAAAAAGGGAAAAAAGATCCGGTGGAAAGCGAGACCAGCGGGGGTACAAAATAGGGGTTTGGGTCCGAGAGAATACAACAGGGGTTACAAAGGAAACTTCTGCCTCGGGAAAAAGGAAAATCATGACCAGCCTGATGGACGGGAGTTCTGGGCGGAAAGGAAAAAAAAGGAGATCAAACTATTCTCCCTGGTCGGCTCTGGAATGGAGAAAAAGATCAGAAAGACAACTTGGGCAGTATGGCAGATAAGTGCGAAAAAATGGGCCGCCTGGCTTTTAATCCGTCGGACAACACTCTCTGAAAAAACACAAAAGGATTATGAAAAGATATAAGGGGGGGGGGAAATTAACGGAGTTCCCCACTTCTTCCAAAGGGAAGGCTAATAAAATCCAGATTACCCAATAAAGAAAAAAAAAGGCTGTTACGAGGCATGCCGACCCTGCCAGTAAAGAATGAGTTCGCAGCGAAGGGACAGGCAGCCAATACAAGGTAAAAAGAACTGAAACGTCAGGGAACGGAAAGAATTGTACTACCGAGAGAAAAGGACCCCATGAACAGCAAGGACAAAGAGCTTCTGGTTAACACAGGTCGAGAGAGCTGTAAATGAAAATATGGCAAGGGTGAAAGGATAGGAAGAAGGGAGCGTTGGAACTATCACGAAAGAAGACAAGCTTCACTAAAACAGAGGTAGAGAGAGCAAGTCAAGCAGGAAGGAGACAAAAGGGAAGATTCTAGTTCATGACGCCTACAAGAGGGGAGGATCTGAATCTATCCACCAGAGGAGAAAAAACTGTCAACGGATGAAGGTAGGGCTGAAACGACTATAAACGAAAGGTCTAACCACCTGACGGTCAACGGAAAAGGGAAAAATATAAAGACACTTACCATTTAACGGAGACACACCGCTTTCACGGTGGGAAGTCGGTGCAAAAAGTCCATACTAGAACGTAAAACTGACTAGGGGAAGGGGTAAAATTCTTCCGGTGATTCATG
>Ga0179593_1410708_pt1 | contig 11475 bp, 20 predicted proteins | sample CZODoug2_1_08_16_FD_185931 | JGI IMG/M metagenome (GOLD analysis project Ga0179593, IMG submission 185931) | Vadose zone soil fungal communities from Angelo Coast Range Reserve, California, USA - CZODoug2_1_08_16fungal (PacBio error correction) | ecosystem: Environmental > Terrestrial > Soil >...
ACGAATCCCAAATCAGAAGTTCCTGGGAAGCGGAAGAAGAGGCCTCAGAGAACCGAAGAGAAAGGGATACTTTCACGAATCCAACAGGAAAATCACGGGGTTGGAAATCGAGTCTTGGAAGTAGAGAAAAGGAGGAAGCTACAAGCGCTAAAAAGTCTAAGTGCCTTGTCAAAACCAAAAATAAGAAACAAAGAAAGAAAAAAAAAGGGAAAATCGCGCATGGATCCTTGACGCAAGAATCGTACTTCGTACCTGACCTCAGAAGAGGAGAGAGAACTGAAGGGGGGGCCTTGAGGGAAGTTCTTGGGTCAGGGGATTTCGATAAGAGATTCACAGACAAAAACATTTTAGCAATATGTGTGGAGTGGGAAAGTCTAGGGAGGAAGAGAAAGGAAAAACCCACTTCAAGTAAAAAGAAAGGAGTGGGAAACTGACCAGGAAAAACAGCGAGTGGCCAGCACGTTAACTATCATGGCGATTGGGGGAGAACACAGAGTAATGGAAAAGAGACCAATAATTCTTCGAAAATGACGAGGGAGAGAAAGTGGTGGTCTGCAATAATAAGAAGGGAAAGCGAACGCGAGAGGTTGCAGAGCTACGAAAAGGTGGCCAAAATCGAAGATTTCTCCTTGGAAAGAAACAAGCACTGGGAAAAAAATAAACTTGAATGGGGTGGAAAACTAAATCAAAGCCAGGGAGACGAGTAGTTTGGAATCGGGCGGAGCAATTAAAGCTTGTCCGGAAAATATTGAAAGGAGGAGCTCCTTTAAAGGGGTTGTGGGCTGGGGTGGGGGGCTGGGGAGGGGGGGTGGGGTGGTTTGTGGGAGGGGGGTGGTGAAGGAGTTGTGGGGGGGGTTGAGAAGAAAGCGAATGAGCAACGGGGTCAGGGTGGGGGAAACTTCATGAAAAAAAAGGAGTAGTTGCTCTCAACCTGAAATCCCCCTATACCTGATAATTAATAGCAAGGATAAAAAAAAAAAGAAGGTCACATCTAGCGGAAAGTAGGTACGTAGAGCAATGTAAAAATCACAGAACGGATAGACATAAGACAGCAGGGGGGGATGGAAGTAAGCATATCCCTGGAAGTCGAGCAACTAAGGGAAAGCCGAACTAGGAGAAAGGAACGCTGATAAAATAAGGGCTGCTACCAATAAAAAAATTTAAGAGGAAGAATGGCGAAGGGAGATAAAAAGGAAGTAGTAATTTCAGGAAAAAATAAAAAAAAAAACCCCTTCACGGATTTCAGGGAAAGAAACAAAGGTAATAAGACTGGTCCCATTGCACATAAAAAGCATAACAAAAAAATGAACTCAGTTTGTGCAAGGGAAGAGAATTAAATTTGAGTGGGCCGAAAAGAAGGACCAGGAGCAAAAGGGGGGGTTCCTCCTAGAAACTCAAACGATTAAGAAAAGCACCTGGTGTTTTGAGGCATGGAGAAAAATCGAGAATCGCGCTTCTAAATCTTCAAAACCATTGAAAGTGGTGTTGAAAAGAGGGGAATCCAGTGGGTCGATTCAGTCGGGGGCCATTTGAGGATGTAAATATCTCATTATTTTTTTTCATTGAAGAACGGGTAGTGGGCACCGAAAGGCCTTGGCAACAAGGGGTCGGGGGAAAAGGAGTAAGTCATATAAGAGGGGGAGCAGAGACCTGGGATTGGAAAGAAAAGGGGGGGGTCGTCAAGGAGGGAGAGAGGTAAATGGTGATTGGTGGGGTTCTAATGTCATTTTTAACCAGATGAGGAATGGAGGGTTTGTATGAAAGAACGCAGAAAAGGATCACTACACACCGGTTCCAACTCGAATTGTTTGCCAACGAAGCTGCACGAGAAGCTCAAAGTGTTAATGAACCTCTCGAAAGAAAAAAAAAAAGACATAAGTTTAAAAGAAATTCAGGACAAAACGGAAAAGCAAAACAACCTCAGGAAATACGAAGAAAAGGGAAAAGGACCGGACTGAAAAAGCAGTAGAGAGATAAAAAAGAAGTCAAAAGACTAGTAACGCGAGAAGGAAGCGCAGAGGGAACCCATTCTTCTACCGAAGAATTCAAGAGGAAAGGGGGGAGAAGGTGTCGAGCCAAAAGTACGTATTACTTTAAAGAGTTATGAGAAGAAGAAGCAGGACGCTCAGGGCAAAATGCTTTAGGTAGATTGAAGGGTTAAAGGGGATGCCTGGGGGAAAAACAAAGGCCTGGGAGAATAGCAGGCCATTAGGGGGGTGGCGACATTTATCTTTGTTGCGGTGGAAAGAGAAGGCTCGATTTAAGGAAAAAAAAACTCAGAATGGAAGGAGCAGAAAAAGGTGCCATTGGAAAACGCGAAAAAGGGGGAAAAGAAAATTAGGAGGGGGGGGGGGGGGGGGGGGGGGGGGGGGGGGGGGGGGGTGGGGGGGAAGGGAAAGAGGGACTTATTCAAGGGACGGAGCAGAGCTAAGGGGATCGATCTGTCAAAATAATTCAAAAATCTCTGAGCGACGGCGTGTGTAGGGAACTCATGCTGGATGAGGACAACAGTGTCGGAAAAAAAATCGAAGGCCCAGGGAACGAAAGAAAATGGTATTGTAGAACTTATCACTGAGCAGAACTTCAAATACGACGTGAGCAGTTCCGATGGATAAACTCAGAGAAGTGCATGATCCCAGAACTTGCAGGGAAGAAGCAAAGAAAGGGGGGAATGAGATCACAAAAAACGGCAGCAAAAGAGGGATGACTGGGAAGAAAGATGCAGAAAGAGAGGGAAAACACGTTGACCATTGCGTCGAAGACGCGCAAGGGTACGCAGGGAATCATGACCCATTTTGGCCTGTCGCAAGGAGGAAAAAGGAAGCAAAGATAAAAACAGAACGCAGAAAGAGGAGCTTAGGATTGGGGAAAGTAAGAAGGCGCTTGGCCTCACCTTCCCATAGAATTAGCGGGAGGCCAGGGTTTGAACGGGACTACCGTACCTAAACACCATCCGGGGGGACCAAGATAAAAAAAAAAAGGGAAGAGTGATGGGATGGGGTTTAGGCAAGGTAGAGTAAAGTTATACCTGAACAAGTTCTCATGGTGACGACTCAGAACAGGTCAAAGCCAAGAAGGAAGAAAATAAAAAGGTCCAAAAGAAAAAAAAAGGAGCAAAAAAAAGAGGACGCAGGCGAGGGAGAAGAGTGGTGTAAGACATTAGTCCTAGGGAGAACAGAAACTGTGGAAAATCCGGATAGGCTAATAGATATACCAAAAAGCCGGAAGCCAGCAGGGGGGGCAATGCTTGTCAAGACCAAAATTTGGCGAGGTTATAGAGAAGATGGGCGGAAACGGAGGAGGGCCTTGGGGGGGGAGGTTGGGGGGGCATCTTTAGAATGAAACGCGGGGGGGAAAAGACCAATCTCTATCGGAACTGCTGGCGTGTCAGGATAAGGCCGTGAAAGTACCCGGGCGTGCTTGGGAGGCTGAAAAATCAATATGGCATACCGAACTGGTGAGGTCGAAAAAAAAACAGAGACTACAACGGGAAAAACCTTCCTCCGGGGCAGCTCAAAAGGAAAGGAGAACGGGGAAGATGTAGCTATTATGACCGACATGAAAGCGCCGGAAAAAACGTACACTGCACTCTCATTTGAATGAGGGGAAAAGTGGTGGTGGTGTTGTGAAGCGGGGAAACAAGGGGAAAAAGGGGAGACCCCCTCGTAACCAAATAAGAAAAGGGGAGGAAAAAAAAATAGGGAGGCTGCGTTACGAGAAAAGAGGAGCGAGAAAGGGTGCCTCAACTATAACTACACAAGAAGAAACGGAACAAAACGGAGCTCGCGAAAATCGAGGCGGCAGGGGGACCTTGCTCTAGGGCCCAAGGACCCAAGAGGCCAAAATCAAGAAGCACTACAGAACCGCAAAAAGAAAAAAAGCCTACGAGGCGTAGAAGAGGGGTGGAAAAAGGTACTAAAAGAGTAGGAAGAGAGTTTCCAAGAAGGGGAGTTAATGGGAGAAGAGGGAATCATTAATTGTAGGACCTAAAGGGGACAAGGGTCGCGCCAAAGACGTTAGGATACAGAGCAACGTGGAATCGGAGGGCTGAGAGAGAGAATAGAGGGAAAGGGGAACGGGTAGGTACGGAGAAAAAGAGTTGTCGGAAATGAAGTTTCTTGAGGGGCTTTAAAGTGGGAAAAGCACCTTCGTGAGTGGGTGATGCTAACGAGCGAGAGGGGAAGAAGTCTACGCAGTGACTTGCAAAGAAAAAATGGCAATGGGAAATAGATGTATGAGAACAATTCACAACGACGTACTAGAAAGGCCTGAGTCAACCACATAAGTAACAAATCCAAAATGGGAAAACGAGAGGAAGAAGGGAGCGACCAAAAGAACACGCGCTGAAGGGGGCACTTACAAACAAGGTGAAAAGGGCCCAAAAATGCAATGGTGTGGCCAGAAGAGGGGAAGCGGTGCAAAAAAAGAAAAAAATGTCCCCAAAAGAAATAGAAGATACGGGCATGAAGAAAGAGGGGGAAAAACAGCCTTCAGAAACGAATGAGGGAAGTAGAACCCACTTGCAAAACCTAGGAAACTGGAAGAGGAGCAGGGCGGAAGGCGGGGTCGAAAAGGCTCGTACAAAGCATGTAGTCACCATAGGGGGGGGTAAATAGGGTAAGCGAAAGTTTGGGAGCCGTCTGGGAGGGGGGGGGCAATGGACGTTTAGGGAAAGGGGAGAATTAACGCGGTGAAAGGAGGGGAAAGGCCAAATCAATCTTGCGGTCTGAGGGGGACCCGGAAAGGAGGGGTTAATGCAGGGAAGGAAAAGTAAGAACGCGGTCCGACTAGCAGATGAAATTAAAAACAGAGCTGGAAAGAAGAGGAGGAGGGGGTCACGGCGAAAGAGGAGGAACGTGAGTAAAAGAATGAACGTCAGATTAGTTGATCTAATCGTCACGGGACCTGCGATGCAAGCAAAACACGGGCTTACCAGCTGTCCAAAAAGTTCTTCTGCGTGGAGGGTATGGAGGCAAAAGATCAAGGAAACGGGGAATGGGCCATCTTTGGGGTAAAATAAAAAGAGAAGATATTATACCTGGTCTTACGGGGGAGGGAGGAAGAAAGTTAATGGCATTTCAATTCAAAGCCTGATTCCAACAAAAAAAGGGGAGTGATGGAATGGGGACAAACATTTGATATAGCTGGAAAGAAGGGTGAGCTGGAGACCCCGCCAGAGAGGCGCAAACTAAAAGAAGACTAAAGGAGGAATGTTATGGGTAAAATGTCATATTGAGGGGGTCAGGACGAGTGCAGGAAATGTCTGGACCGGGGGCGGACCTCGAAAAGGGCGGGGGTATGGGCTGAATGCAAGGAGTAACAAGGCCGGGAGGGAATCATGATTGGAAACGCGCAGCAGACAGGGAATTCGTAAATTATTGGAAAAATATCCTCGATGAAGAATAACGGGAAAGAAAAAGGGAGAAAAATTTCTCAACGGAGACGGTCAAGTGCGCAATTTCGGAGCTGGGAACAAAAAGGATTGGACTAGGGAAGGGGAGGGGGGGGGGTTTGAAGTGCGTAGAAGGGTTGACCGAGAAATGGAAGGCCCTACGGCCGTGAAGGGAAAAGGGGTTGACCGCAAAAATCTCGAAAGCTCCATTGCAAAAAGAAGGCAAGGATTGCGAGTGAAAATGATGGGCTCAACGGAAAAAGAAAAAAAAAAGGTTCCAGGGGGAGGACCCATAACGTGGTGGGGGAGGGCTGCAAAGGATCAACGTGAGGGAGGGAGGAAGCTATCTCAGAGGGAAGAAAAAATGTGCGGGAAAATTCGAGGAGGGGGGATTTGGAGGGGGTAACATCCTTGATCTCAGGGGATCGAGGAAATGCAGACGCGGAATATCGCGGACAGTAAAGGGGGAGTGGGGATAGGGGAAAAAACAAGTAAAATAAGCAACAAACAACGGATGATGGGAAACCATGGCTAATAAAAGAAGAGGAGGGTATAATCTGGAAAGACCTATTCAGGAGTAGATCGAAAAACCTCCTAGAAAAGGTAAATGCGTCAACAAGAGATACCTCAAGGAGGAGGAGGGGTTAAGAAATCTGTTTTAGAGAGGGGGGGGGGGGCAAAGTCAGAAACCTAGAACAAGGTCTCAGAGAAAAGAAATTCAAACCTCACCTAGAATATTTGATAGCGCAGATGTTGAAAAGAAAAGAAAATGCTGTTGAATGGGTCCATAAATCCTATTTCTCGAAACACGGGCCAGGATAAGCGTGAACATGGGGACAGGGAGAGAAGAGCTGAGGAAAAAAGAAAAAGCAAGCAGTGCATACATATTTGTAGGAGGACTTTCACTAAATGGACTAACAAAAAAACAAGTCCAAGAAAAATGATGCAAGGAAAAACAATAAGAAATTGGTCAACAATGTGAATACAGGGGGAAGGAGAGCAAGGGGGGGAAACGTTCTGGAATCGGAAGCAATAGCAAGGTCGCGCCAATACAATTGAAGAGCCAAGGAGGGGGGTGATGTCTCGTCCATCGATAGCTGTTGATAAAAGATTATCAGGCAGACCACAATCAAGAGGGGAGAAAAGGGAGGGAGGAGACAAACACTTAGTTGTATTCCTCCAAAGATTGTGGGAGTTACAATACAATTTCGAAAGGTGTAGAGGGGGAGGGAGGGAGGTCTGGAGCCATAGAAAATCCGGGTCATGAAAGATTTAAGAGCTGAGACTAAGACCGTGGGGGGGGAAGATCAGAACAGAGAAAAGGGAAAATCAAGTGCCTGCCATAAGAACTACGGAATAACGCCCCTGGATGCCCGTTCTATCCAAGAGAGAGAGTCGGAGAGAAACTCGCAACCAAATCCTGACATCACCGGGCATCTAGTCGTCGGGAGGAAATAACACCAAAGAACTAAAGACTACATGACAGCACAGGGGGGGGTTCAGCACTAGAAAATAAAAAGAATCTATTAAGTAAGAAAAGCACTCCACAAACGGCAGCTATGTCTGACCAAAATTCGCCATAGTCAACAGCTGAAGAAGGGAAAGGCAGCAGAAAAAAAAGATCAGGAAAAAAAGTGCCAGCGCCCAGTCAAAAAAACAGTCAACCGAGGGGGCCTAAAAGCCGAACCCAAAAGGACTAGGTGCAAGTGCAAAAACGACGCGTCCCAAAGGGCGTTTTTGTGCAAAAGAAATGCCAGGGGAGACGAAAAGACAGAGACCAGGAAAAGGAAGACCAGCGCGCAACTAGGAAATTGATCCTGAACTATTTGTGGTAGGGACATTGACCACAAGCGTGCCGGCGTAGGCGAAGAAGAGTAAATCAAGGCAAGGTGTTCCAGCATTGAACTTTTCCAGGAGGGGGGGCACATTACGTCCGAGAGGAAGGAGAGTCAGTGTGAGGGGGGGCATGGAAAAATTGCAAGACGTCCAAGATTCTGTCAAAAACAGGGGCATAGGAAAAAAACACGATGTTTAAAGCAGGAGGGGATTGCCATGCAAGGTTTGAGCGGAAATCTAGGGAAAAAGGGGGGAATGGGGTGTAGCTGACGGGGGGGGAAAACAGATTAAGAAGTATCATTTGGTATGCAAAAGAAGTCCGAAAAAAACGGTAAAGAAAGATTGGAGTCAAGCTGACGCAAAGGTAGAGAAAAGAAACCATCCCAACACAAGAAAATGTTGGGAGCAGACACTGTAAAGAAAGAAGCAAGGGAAAAAAGAGGACAACAGCAAAATAATTGTACGTCGATGCCACCAGAACGGGGGGAATCGATGCAGGAAGACGGAGAGGGTGAAAAGCGCAAAAAGAGCCTCTAATGGAAAAGCCGGAAAAAAATTCCGGATGCCTCTCCTACGATTAGCCATACACGAGGAACAAACTCTGGAGACGGCGAAGCGAACGAAACATCAAGGGGTTCGGCTGCTGGGGGAAGGAGGGTTATTGTTGATGGGGGGAGCGCTGGGGAAAGGCAGTTCCAAGCGTCAGGTCTATTAGAGGAAGGGGAAGGAGGGCTGAAATTACGTCTTTGCGGTTTGAACTCATCAGTAGCAGAGGGAGGGTAGAGCCACGAAGAGCCTTAATACAGTGAATGGGTACAAGAGGGGCAAAACCCTCAAAAAAAACGTACCTAGGGAGTCTTGGCATAAGTTGGGATCGTATGGGTCGCGAGGCTACGGAGGCTCTCGAAGTTCTAGTATGAGAGGACTGAACGGCGTAATGAAAAATCAAACACGTGGTCTGCGACAGGGCTTGAAGTCGCGCTACATTGGAAAACTTTCAGTGAGCATACGAGGCGCCGAGCGAACCGAACACTCCATGTAAGGTCGCTGCATGAAACAGCGTCACTCGAGGAAGCTAGGGTCTTAACCGTGCATTGGGGAAAAAGGTCATGCAAAACAATAAAAATGAAAAGACGCCAAGGAGGGGAAAGCAAAGTCTCCTGGGAGCCACGCGTAGAGAAGAAGAGAAAGGACGTCATCGAAAAAGGACGTCCATGAGAAGCTGAAACCGAAGCATAAAGGAAGAGGAGCGCAGGAGATCGCCGAATGAGAAGCTTCAGAAGGAAAAAAAGCCTCTCAATAGCCGAGAAAGATTCAGGGGAAAGGGAAATGTGATGAACAGTGAGGGAGAATTTGAATCCAGCCTCATCTTAATGGAAAAGGAGGCAGTGGAAAAAGGGAAAAATGAGTACTACGCCTAAACACTAAGGCGTGGTCAGAAAAGAAGAAAAACAAGAAAGAGATAAAAAATGGACGTCATTCTTTTTCGGGGGGGGCCAGGGAGCTTTAACGTTAGAAAATCCAGCATACACTGACAGACGGAAAAAGACCGTAGGAGGGAAAAATGAAAAATCGATTCCAGCAAATCCTAAAGGAGCATAAAGCGAGCGACCGTATCAACAATATTCTTGGGGGCCGCTTGCGAAAAAACAACGGCGGGCGCAGAGAAAGCGTGAGAAGAAGGGGAGACAAAAGGGAGAAAGCCGGGCCAGGAATTCACTTGTTTGAGATGGAGTTCTGCAGGGATTCAAGGTCAGCCATCGAACAGCGATTACTTCAAAGTCACGTACAGAGGCCCTTGACAGGAGGAAGTGGGGGGGATAAGCGACCGGCGGAAGGAAAAATCTAACACAAAGCGAAGCTGAGCATCAAGGATCTAGTAGAACTGAGCGTGGGAAGGAAAAATTAAAGCCTTATCGAAAGGAAACCGGAGCCCCGGAGACTACAACTGTACGCCGAAAAGTACAAAACGCTCCGAGCAGTCGCGACTAGATCGCATATTACATTAGCGTCCGAGCATGAAAGACGAGCAGGGAAAAAAGGGGCCTGAAAGACAAGGGTGCCTTAGGGGGAAAGATGGCAAACCATCTTACAAGAAGGATAAGCTGGCAGGAGGGGAAGGGAACAAAGGACTAAAAAAGGTGGAAGAGAAGGCTCAAAAAAAATCAGGAGAACGAAGCTGACTCAAGCGACAAAAGGGAGAGTCTGCCGCATAAAAAAATAACCAAAGGAGAAAAAAAAAAAAAACAAGAAAAGACTATAACCGCCAAAAAAAGAGACAAAAGGCAACAAAAAGATCCGGAAGAGAGTAGAGCCTCATAGAGGGACGGAAAAGACTGGATAGGGGGACCCAGAGACGTCGGGAAGAATCATGGAAGGGGGGTCACGAACGCACTTTTCGGTGGCAACCTAGGAGAGAAGTAAAATCAAAGCCACTCACATTGGAATAAGGGTCAAAAAATATAACTGTTGAAGGAGGGACAAGGGGTCTAAAAGGGAATTGTCGAGCGGACGAGGGCTAGGGCAAACATCGAGGAAAACAATTTGAGAGGGGGTGAGCTGGACAGAGAGAAAATTGAGCGGCAGGCCAGCAGCAGAGAAATAAAGGCACGATGAAAGGTATGATCTCTGGAGGAGCATATTATCAACCTCAAAGACCGTGGCTAGGCATCTGGACAGAAAAACTACCCACTGGATGGAAAGAAAGGGAAGGCAATGGCAGGACAAAAGGAGGGATAAAAAAAAAAAGTACAAGTGCCCACCGATGAAAGGGGGGGCCCAGAAAATAAGTCGGTGGCAACACGCATTGCAAAAGCCGATCCGGGAGGAAAAATGGAAATACTGTTCCCGCCGTACTACGAAGGAGTCAAGAGCGGAAAAACCCACTAGACTGGGGATAACAGTTAGAAAACGCGCCTGATCGCGGGGTGAGAAACGACAGAAAAAAAAAGAAGAAAAATGACCAGAGGGGGTTGACGTCAAGAGAGGCAAACCATTGCGCCGGGGGGCTTTCAGGGGAGGGGACCATGAAGTTTGCGGGCAAGGGGCAAACTGGAGGAAAAAAAATAGGTCGGGGTTGCACTTGTCAGACCTATCTGCGGGGAGGGGGGGGCAATCTGGGAATTGTTTTTGGTGAAAGGGGGAAAAAAAAGCCGGGACAGGAAGAACCTCGGGAAGATAGACCTAAGCGCGGAGGGGGGTACCTCCTATGGAGAGGGTAACCAGGCTAGGGGGATGGTGAAGCTTCGTCAAAAGAGGACGACAGAAAAGAAGCTGCCAGTAAGGGAAGGTACGTCTCGGGACTGGGGCTATGGCGCGACGAACTCTGGGAAAATGAAAACCTAGATGACCCAGGCGGGGGGGAGAGATGAAATAATATGAAAGAAAAGGGGGATTAAGGGAAAAAATCCTATTCCACTTCACTCGTGGAAAAATAAGGATGTGCCTGACAAAAGAAAGGTTCGCAAGCGCTGTAAACGCCATAGTACTCTTAAAAAGATTGGGGGAAAGGGAAAAGGACAGGGGCTCAGCAGAAATAAGAAACGATAATCTCGAAATGGTGATTGTACCATTGGACATAAGGTGGGGGCGGGATGAAAAGAAACTAAGGGTCATACCTGGCGTCTCAACTTCAGGGTGGTGGCTCAAGACTCAACATGAAGTAGAGAAAAAAGAGATGAGGGCAAAAGGCTCATACGACAGAATGTCTCCCCTGAGGAATCTGAAAAAAGGTCCAGCGATACGGAAATAGGAAAAAGCATGTCGCAAAGGGAGCACAGTCTCGTGTCAGGTTCGCAAAGTGACTAAGGGCGAGGGGTCAACAGCAGACGAGGGGAAAGTGGGGGCTAAAAAAAAGCATGTGGAGGTTGTTTTTGGAATCTATGCAGGGGCAGTTAAACGTAGAAAAATTGAAAAGTAATACCGGATGCTAATCAGAGGGTTTATAAGCAGAAAGGCAGTCCAGAGACAAGAAAAAGACTGTAGAGAAGAGGAATAAGGGCAAAAAAAAAACGCACTGAGTGATTCACTTCTAAATGAAGAAACAGATACCATGGAACGTAACTGGGGAGATGAAAGTGTAGCAATACTTGATGGGCCAGAATTTCTAGAGAAAGGGAAAAAATGGGAAGACTCATATCGTAAAGTCTCTAGAGGGGAATGAGAACGTCCTTGGGAGGAGGAGGGGGGGAGAGATGAGAAGCACAACTGTGATAGGACTGAGAGGGGGAAAAGAGGGGGGGGAAAAA
>Ga0179593_1465211_pt1 | contig 11475 bp, 14 predicted proteins | sample CZODoug2_1_08_16_FD_185931 | JGI IMG/M metagenome (GOLD analysis project Ga0179593, IMG submission 185931) | Vadose zone soil fungal communities from Angelo Coast Range Reserve, California, USA - CZODoug2_1_08_16fungal (PacBio error correction) | ecosystem: Environmental > Terrestrial > Soil >...
GTCGCAAAAGGGGTGGTTTTCCCGAAAACTAAAGTAATGAAATTGTTGAAGGTTGGAAAAAGAGGGGGGACCGGAAGAGGGATGCAGCACGGGTGTCGGAAACTGGCGGTGAAACAAACCAAACAAAATCGATCCGACAACACCCCTATATAAGAGAAGGGGGTTTTGCCAAGACAGAAGTCATACAATTTACGGTTAGAAAATGGGACGGTAAATGGGAAAAACCTGATGGAGTAAGGAGGGAATTGCAACACAACCTTTCCGTGGAGCTTCAGCGTGCACTCGAAAGAAGATGAGGGGTCCGGGCCGCAACGAAGGAACAGCTCCTGGCAAGGAAACGATTGCGAATCATCTGGCTGCGTCTCTATGGAATCACCACTCCAGTGAAAAGTCATCGAAAAAGACAGGGACAGGTGTCAGGAAAGGAAGATGGGGGTGATTTTAGAAGGGAGGCATCCGTTGAGTTGAAGCAAAACCCTAACCACCATTGGCGCTTGGAAATTGCGGGCGGAAAGACCCAGAGTAGCCAAAAATCGACAAAAACAGGGAACCTCCTTTGGTCTAACCATACTGATAGAGGAGAAGATTCCCCTCGAGGGGAAAAAAGGAGACCGTACAGGGGCAGGAGCAAACTTAATTTTCATAGTGACAAAACGTTGTCAGAAAAAATGGATCTTCGCGTATTCCTGTAACGAGGGGTGAAGAATTGGGATTCAATAAAGGAAAACAGAGACGAGAGAAAAAACAAAGAGAAAAAAAAGAACTCATGGACTGCCGGCGGGGGGGGCATACGGAAAGGATGAGGGTGGCGGATTCCTCTGGCAGGAGAGCAATATGAATTAGGCCAAGAGAACGGTACATCCAGGAACGGCTTATGCGTGCTTGTTTGAAGATATATCCGTCACCCTCTTCTGTTGGTTTGTCAATGTTCGGCCCAAAAAGGTGCACAAAGTCAAATTATACACTAAGGGGATGCAGGGCGGGGGCCATCCCCGAATCTTTGAAACGAGACATGCAAAAGTGCGTCAAGATAAAAGACCCAAGTGGGGTTAGTAAAAAGAAGGGCACGACAAAGGCGAACTAGGGAGCGAGATGCTCGAGGACTAAAGATGAGCTCACCACAACGGAAAGAAAACCAAAAGACAGTCGAACCGTGGCGGCTGTATCATAAGCAAAAAAGGATGGGGGGGATTCCGAGAAAGCAAAAAGAGAAAGAAAGTTAGCTTGAGGAGGGGGAAGCCGGATGGGATTTAAGCTTGGGTGATCCAAATATTGTGGACCAGCACCAAAACAAGGAAGTCGCAAGGAGAAAAAGAGATGTAAAAAAACAAAATGCCAAGGAGAGGAAGCGTGTTAAAGTCGAAAGAAGTTGGCGTGGAAAAAAAACGTGCGAGAAGGCTGCTAGAAGCCAGAGGGAAAATAGAAGACAGGATGGGAAAGAACGGGAAGGTCGTATGATAGGCCGATTAGGCAGGAACAGACTCCTACTGCTGTCTTGTCGTGCAAAAGAAGGGAAAGGAGCTTAGAAGACGGGAAGAGAGGAAGGGCGGCGAGAACGTTAAAGCCGCCTTTCAAGAAAAAAAGAAAACATTTAAAACCAAAAGGGGGGAACCGAAGGGGGGTGGATCAAAAGTCTCGAGGAGACGGGGGGCTCAGCTCCGAGGCAGGGCTGAAAAAAAGGGGGGGCAGACAAGGAGGAGGAAAAAAATCTACGGGGGAAAAAAGGAACGGAATTACTGCTAATGGGGGAAAAAAGAAAGAGAGCGAAAAAAAAGGCGACCTGTAGTCCCATCTGGGAGAGGGAGAAATAAAACGAAAAAAAATTTCCGGATCTGTTTTAAGCCTTAATCGCAAGTTACTTTTCAAGGAGGGGAAGTTTTGAACGAGAAAGGGTCGAGGGCAGCGTTGATTAACAGCGGCGCGAGGAAAATGGGTCATCCGAAAGAGAAGGCGCCCCGCAGTCTGACGGAGGGGGAAAAGGGAGTAAATCTGACCTCCCCTACTGAAAGAAACCAGTGAGAGGAGGGGTCGGCCCCAGAAAAAAAAAAAAAAAAAAAAAAAAAAAAAAAAAAAAAAAAAAAAAAAAAAAAAAAAAAAAAAAAAAAAAAAAAAAAAAAAAAAAAAAAAAAAAAAAAAAAAAAAAAAGTGAAGGGTTGAAGCAACAAACAAGAAAACATCACAAACTGAAAGAAACAAGGACTAGAGGGTGCGGTCTAACTCTACAAAACGTATTAGTAAAGAAAGGGGGAGACTATGGGGCCGAAGAAGGAGTTTGTCTTGCTGATTTATCTCGCTTATTACCCTCAAAGAATGAAGGAAACGAGATGACCTGGTGCTGAATAGGGAGGTTAAGTGGAAGAAAAAAAAAAAGTCAGAGCTTAATCTGTAATGATTCCGGCGAACGTGTGAAAAAGCCAGCGTCAAACAAAAAACTGAACCGACAGATAGAAGAGGAAAATGGGGCGCCTCGAACAGCAACAAGGAAACTGCTAAGGAAGAAGAAGGACACGTAACCGACAATTCAAAATCTCGATACGCTCCGAGCACAGGACAATACCCCATGGAAAAAGTAGACAGCGAAGTGGGTCACAGGGTGGCAAAAGATCCTGATCGCTGCGTAAAAAGAGAGAGGGAACACTGTGATAAAAAAAAAGGGTCTTCGGCAGGGAGGGAAGGGGGGGAAATCCAAAAAAAAAACGAGGAGCTCAAAGGATGATAAAGAGAAGTGGTCGGGTAAGGAGAAAAGAAAAAACAATTCTGGCAAGGAAAACTCTCTTGGCGACAAAGGAATTAGGGGGGGATAATCTTAGCAAATGAACAAACACACGGGGCGAAAAAAATTGAACACAAGAGAGAATCCAGACAAGACAGATCAAAAGCAAAACTTGACAAAGACTGGGGTCGGAGAAGAGGAGGCCCTGAGCATATCGGAAAAGATCCCTCTGAACATCTACAGGAGGCAATCGTAGTTGGAGTGAATGGCGGGAGAAAATTTAGGAGGCAATAGGGGAAAGGAAAAAGACAAGGTTGAAAACGCACCAAGCGAGCAACTTAACACGGGAGGGAAAACTTTCGAAGGAAAAGGTCATCCCAAAACCGGGCCGGAAAAGGTCAGAAAGGGGGACAGGTGGCGGGAAAAGGGGACTCGGGGGGTCGGCCTGAGATGAGGGTTGGACCACGTTTTGGGAGGGGGGACAAGTATGAGTGGAAAAGAACCACCAAAGGAGTAAAATGGATCCCTCGAAAATGCCAAGGAAAGAGGGAACCTAGGAAACAGGACTACGGAGTCAAGTATTGGGGGGGAGAGTTCGAAAGACACATCCCGGGATGAGGGGGGACCTTGGGGGAAGGGCTAAGAGAACATCGAAGACGGTTTGGAAGAAAGGGGAAAAAAGGCTGAGGGGAGGGTTGTATCGCGTGGTTGACTGATCTAAAGGAATAGTATAGGGATCGCAGGAAAGGAAAAAAGAAGAGAAAGCAAAAGTCGCTGTGCGACTTGTTAGGAAAAAGGACATCTGAGGAAAGAAAAAAAAAAAATGGACGGTTAATGGCGGAAGAGACCCACCAACGAAGGGAAGTGTGAGAGACAAAGGGGGGGGGGGGGCAAACAAAAAATCGGGAGCCGGGCCACCAAAAAACTAAGTAAAAAATGGGAGAGGGAGGGGGGCCCGGAGAAGAGTTTTCTGGGGTAACGAAGATAGAAAACAAAGAACCAAACGACCACAATAAAAAAGGACCTTGAACTATTTCGATGCCCTCGTCCGTAAACGTGGGGGGGGAAATGAAGAAAAACCCAGGGGGGGGAGAAGGCAAACAATAAAAACTGTTCCCAATGATCTCGGGGAAAACAGGGTCTCGTCATTGCTGAAAAAACGACGCACAATTTGGTGACCACTTCCTTCAGAAGGAGGGAAACTGAATTCCGAAAAGAAAAAAGGGGAATAAAAAGAAATGTGCACTTTCCAGTCGCTAAAGTCCATATAGCCAGGAGGGGGCGAGGGGCACCGGGGGCCGTCAAAAAAATGGAAAGGAGCCAACCAATAGAGGAAAGGGAAAAGTCCACAAAGAATAGTAAAATAACAAGAAAACAATCAGAAAACGCCCTTGGGGGCATTGATTCAAAGAACTAAGAAAAGACCAAGTGCAGAAGAAAGACCCGGAACGGGAATTCAAATTCCCCAATTATTGAGGGGGGGATCGAACTCTTAGGGGGAGAAGTAAGCTATACTGGAAAGAAACAACGAACGACGAAATGGGGGGGCCTCGTTCCCGATGCTGAAGGGAACTCTGGAAAGGACGAATGAAAAGGGGGGGGACAACTGGGGAGGGGTGTATTGGAATAAATCAACACGCTCCCAAGAAACTAAAGGGAGAGGACATAAAAGGCAGACGACGACTGAAAAGGATGGAATGGCAGGGAGGAAAACCTTTGGACAAGGTGGTGTTGAATAAAAAAGAGAAACGAACAGCAGGGGGGGTCAATTGGGTAGAGGGAGGGGCTCGGACGGCGTTGAGGAAGGAACCTATCTATGGAGGGGCGAAAGGGCGAAAAAGCCGTCGCACGATTGTGTGGAATCAAGAGCAGTGAAGTGTCCTTTTGGTCAAAAAGGTGAACCAGAGCACGGAATGGGGACGGGGAAATGATTCTTGTCAACCAACTCCACCAGCACGATACAAAAAAAACAAAAGGATCGATTAAAAATAGATGGGTGGGAGGGGGTCCACGAGACTTTACAATGTACTGACAGATGATATTCGGGTAAAGTGTGTTGACAACCTTACCAAGTCCAGGAAGGGGGAGGTTGGGACACAAAAATACGTTGAGCAAAGAGACGAAGGGCATCAGCCAGGCGCTGGCGGGAAAATGCAATCAAAAAGGACGGGGCAACGAGGAAGGGCCCCTCGATAACGCAGAAAGAATGAGGCGTGAAATCTGACTGGGGGTTCAAGCACCTGTCCAAAAGGGAGTGAGCAAGCCAGAACTGGACCGGTGGCACTTAAGGCCCATATATTTGGGAGGTCTTTGGAAGAAAGGATCCTCCTCTGGCATCGGTGGTGGTGAACAGAAGAAAACAAGAAGTAAAAAAAATCCCGGTTATAGCTTCAGACGCCCAGATTGACCAAACGATCGAAAGGAGCCAAGAGTGACGCGAATAGTCTTGTGGGCTGTGGTCACAAAGGCTAAAACCTTGATCAAAAAATTGGAAATTCAAAAAGGGGGAAAAAAATCAGCCGAGACAAGAGGGCAGGGGGGAGTTATTAGAGGTTTGACATCCATGACAGGGTGAAGCGGGGTCCGGGGTCTCTTCCGTATTGCCTATCTGATGCTGTGGTTTAAAAAGGGGAGAGTTGGGGGGGAGAGCAGAAATTCTGCGGCGGCTTCTAACAGACCCAAACAGACGAAACTCTTCCTACTCAGGAGGGAGCGCCCGGAAGCGACGGGGTTCTTCTCCGTGATGAAGGTGGGAAGGAAGGGTAAACAGTGAAGAGTAGTCCGTAAGAAGGCGGCAAGAGGCGAACTGGGGGAGGAAACAATGACTCAAAGGGGAAATCCAAAAATTGGGAAAAGTTTTGCCGGGCTTGGAGCATGGAAAAGGTGAAAGCAGATTGCCGCACAAAGAAACGGGCAGGGAGTCTTCTGCTTTTGGGGAGGGGTCGGGTCCTCGGGGGGCTGTCAGCGGAGAAACACGACAAAATAAAACTCCGTCGAACCATTAAATTATCAAGATGATGCGGGGGCATTGGAACACAAAGAAAGATAAATTTTGTCAAAAAGAAAGCGAGAAATGCTTGTCGGGGCTGGGACCGAATTAGAAAAGGTCAGAGGGTTGTTTTAAAAAAGATGTAAGGCACCGACACAACAGGGAAGAAAGAATTGGATTGAATCTCCGGCGTGTTCATGCCGTCAGATTTACTATCAGGCAAAAAAAAGATCGGAGACAACGAACGCTCGCGACTCATTCGAAACCGGCCTCAGGCAGGTAAAGCATTCCCAAGACGCCAAAAAGGGAAGGATAAGGTAGGGGAATCCGCACCGAATAGACAAACTCTTGAACGTACCGAGAGGAAAAAGAAGGTCAAGGGAAAGGAGGGCCGGCGAATGTTGAGGTCATTCGGGGGGGGAAGCCAGGATCAAAGATGGTTACAAGCACAAATTGGATTAAATAATAGCGAAGGAGGCCCAATGGACCCAGCAAATGTCCAATATGAAAAAAAATGTGTTGGTGAGACTTAGGCTGGGCCTCAAAAGGTGGAAGGTTGAGATAAGTGGGCGCTAGGTCAAACCGGGAGTGCTGCCGTAACGTCGCCCTATGGAGCGCCTAAACGAAACCCCCCAACAACAAAAAACTCCATTGACGCGTGTTGAAGAAAGATAACGTTAGCTAGTAAAAAGGCAGACTCGGGGTATTTCGGACCGAAATTCCATGAGGGGAAAGGGACAAGACGGGAAACAGCTCTCCTGCCGCATGGATGATGGGGTATTTGGGGGGGGGGGGGGCGGCGGGGGGAAATGATGTAAAAGGAGGACATAAAAGGCGCCTTGGTTTAGAGATAGAAACAGACTTCAGGGATGAAGCAGACCACTGTTGAACAAAAAATGGGAGGTTTGTGATCAGGCCCGGCGCGAAAATATCGGAGCACAATAGCTTGCGCTAGACCGGCGGCTTAACAAAAGACCCACGGCGCCGAAGAAATTCCAAAGTGGGTCCCCGAATGGTACGCAGCGATTAGGGGCTACTTGTTTCATCACATTACGATCGGGGGGTCTCCGTCACCGCCATTAGGTATGAAAAAATTGAGCTACTACTGAGAGCGGAGACGAGATCCTTGTCTGTTGGTCAGGTCAAAAAGCCATCGCCAGTCCGCTGTGCTGCTGGGGCCATTTTTGCCGCGTCATAAAGGGCTGCTTCATTGTTGCTAGTGGTTGGCAGCGCGTCGAAACACTGGTGAGCGAAACTCTTCTCCGACCGCAGTCTCGCTTGTTGGGGAGGGAGGTAAACACCTAGCGCACCAGGTCAGCGCAGTGATGCAACCCACAGAAGGGGACATCAAAACCGCGCCACGAGATGAAAAACGAATCCAAGAAGAAGTGGCAAGGTCACTCCGGTGTTAGAGATCTCAACAACAAACGAGGGGAGGGGGTTGGGAAAAAATATAAGGGCCCTGTGTTGGAATGCGGAGGAGGACGCGTGGAGGAGGTGGGAAAAGCCCAGGAGTGGGGTCTCCGAAGCTGACCGGGGGATGGAATTAGGAGACGAATGTCCTCAACAACCGCCGTCAGACGCTCTGGAAGTGCGGCATGCATACAAGACGAGGGAAAAAACAGCGCAAAGAAGAGGGCTGCAGAAAACAGGATCGAAAAATGTACGGGGGGGGGGGAGTCGCCAACCTGAAACGGAGATGCTCTAACACGGAAAAACATAAATCAACGGGGAAAAGCGGGGCGGCGACGCGCCCCTGAGACGAAAGGACTTTGTGGACCGCATAAGAATAACAGAACAGAGGTTGAGAAACAAGGAGCTGCATGAAGTAAAAGCGGGGCTGGAACAAGGAGGATGCCTTCTGCGCGGAACTGACCAGGAGGGGGGGGGGAATTGAGATGAACGCCAAACACAGGGGGACAACGTAATTTCGGACGCAGGAGAAGGACTCAATCTGACTGGAACCTAGCGTGAGACAAGCAAATGGATTCTGGTTTCTAAAGAGAAAAAGAGGGGCAGGCGAAAGCCAACACACGCAGTAACAACGCCTAACTAAACGTCATGAGCTGTTGACCTATTTAAACAAGGTCATGGAAGTCGGATATAATATGTCTTCCTAACGGTTAGCGGAAACAAGTGAGAATGAAAACTGGCAAGAGTAGGGATCTTTAAAATTAGTGTCTTGAAAGAGGGAAGGTCATCCCAAGGTTGCAATGAGCATGAAAAACAGAACCACAGTGCAAGCTGCCTTGCTACCGGGAGAGTCTCCAAACATGGCTTCTGGAAATTCATTTGGGGGTCGGGGGGAAATCTCTGACTCTATATTTGAAAGTTATGTGTAGACAAATAGTGAGCGCACTGGCGAAAAAAGCGGCGACTAAATCCCCGACCGCGGCCCTCCTCGGGGGGAGCCGATGCTTCTCACTCCTTAAGGGGAAATTTGTTGGATAGTCGATGTGCAGCTGGGGGAGAAGACCACAATAAAGGGGAGTCGGGACTTTTGGCTGGGGGTGCGAATGATTCACGAAGACGTGATGAGGGCTTGGAGGCGTGAATCAGGGTTGAGCTGAGGCTAAAGGGGCTTGGGGGACTCGGAGGGAAAAATTGCAGTAACAACAACTGCAATAAGAAAAAGCGAGCGGCCTGGGTTTTAAACCGTATGGTTAAAACCACTGACGGGGGGTTTCCCCCAGCGGAATACAAGGAAAAGAAAAGTGCAGGTCTCGTAAACTTTGGGAATTGTCGGGGATACATCCAAGTTCACTAATTGGAAAAGGGGTGGCGCCTGAGCGGGGCGTGGGGTACAAGACAGCGACAAGCCCAAGAGACAAACTCAAGAGCCCACCAACGCGCTTTTCGCTAAACAGAAGTAAAGGAAAAGGTGCAAATTGAAAAAAAAAATACCAAGAGGGGGACGTCAACAATGAAACTGTTCCCATCTGGGAAAAAATTGCTCAAGAATGTTGCTCCAGGAAAATCGGGGGTGGCCCGCCACTGTTACGCTCTACCCTCACAGGAAGGCCGAACATAGCACGGCTAGCGGACTGACCATGCAAAACTCCAGCGTAGGATTTAGCGTCAGGTGAAGGTATAGGATGCTCGTAATGAATTAAATCCAACATGCGCAATTTCACAAGTCAATACAGATATAATACGCGAAAGCAGCAAGAAACGAACGGTTGTCATTTAGGTGCCTCCGACAAAATCTGTTCGGAGGGGCGCGCTCGCCCAGGTACTGGTTCCTTTTAAAAGGATGGAGGGGGGAATCTCGTCGATACTGACTAAGAAAACCAAAAGCGAGTGAAATGTCACCTGTCGAGTACACGGGGTCAAAGCTGGTCCACTCAAGATAACAGGCGCACTTGATTGTGTATTGCAGACACACAGGGGGAAAGGCCCTGGGTATGAACAGACCAAATAGGAGGGATGGACGTTCACACGGAAAGATATTTAGATGCGGTCTAACTAGGGGGGTTGCCGACCTCGGAAAAAAGGAGGTCTGTCAGGCAGTGGGGTCGGGGGATTGAGCGGCGATTTGGCAGGAAAACTGGGAAGAAACCGCCGCTCCGGGTACCTTCAACGCACGGGAACGAGGGGGGCAATCCCCGGATAAGTGTGAGGGCAAATATTACGCATCGCAAATGTGGGTGAGCGGTGGAACCAAAGCCCAACTAATCAACACAACAACAGGAGAAGAGGGGAGAGGGGGGTGTTGCCAACGCAAGCGGCAGGATGGCCCGTGAGTTCAAAATGACTCAACAGAATTCGTCGAAGGCACACAAAAAGCGTGCGACTTGGAGCGTCACAGGTCAATCCAGTCAGCGGCGGTTTTCCTAAAAGTAACGGCAATCGCCAAGGGCCTCGAACTCTTCGTGCGTCTCGAGGATTCCAAAAAAAAAATTGACACGGAGTTAAAGTCACGGACATCGAAAAATTCCGTTGCACGTCCATGCCGATCGTAGTCAAGGGGCGTTCCTGCGGGGAGTTAAACACAAACCCTACCCCAAAACAGGCGACCTGGGGGTATGCGCGACTTCCAGAGTTGACAGAATGGAGAAGGGAGGACCAGAGAACGCGCAAGAGGAAGGGAAATTTGGGGTCTCCCATAGAAGCAAGCAGGGGAGATTGCCCCTAAGAATGGGAAAAGAATCAAAAACGTACCTGGGAAGGGAAGACAAAAACAGGTTCTTGTTGAAAAACGAGGACATCCAAGGAGACGTGGGTATATGGGCTCTTACGGAACATATATGTGATGCGGACGTTGCCCTGGGCGCTAAGTGTTTCTCGAATCAATTCGCATAGGAGAACAACACGCGAACGCGCCAATGAAAAACAACGCACGCAAAAATTCACCGGGACTCATGTGGGGCGCATGAAAGGGCCGCGGAACGTAAGAGGCGCAGGTGGGCGGAGCTTGGACGGCCATCACGTTCCCATTGAACAGTGAAGGTGAGCGGAGCTTTGTAGGCCGTACACACGGGTCCGGACCGAGGCAGCGAAGAAAAGTTAGCCCGGGGGGGGAGAGTCATTGTGGTCGGTGGGAATCTTGGGATTCCCAATAGAAAGAAAAACCATTCAAGACCTACTGCGGTGGCGGGCATTGGGTCAGACCCAAAACCAGGGCTCTTGAAAACTTACGAGACTGCTTCGTGCTTCCGATTAACGAAAAGACAAGTGGTTGCGAAGATGTAAACCGGCCGAAGGAGGAAACATGCGAATTGGGGGGATGCAAGAAGGCGGACGGCCGTCGTTACGAACGAGGGGAAAGAAGGGATCCGAAACCACAGAAAAAAAAAAGCGTCTTCGTCAATCTTCGGCAAGGCAAAAAGGCCGTAAGGGAAGTGGGAGGCAACAGTAGAAACAAATCTTGAACGTACAAGACAACGAATTTTTCTCCGCCCAGAGACGGGGCGTCGATGTCAGTCACGAAGGGCAGCTCTACAATATTGGTAACAACAACAGGGATTAAAATAGGAGGAAAAAAATTGACCAGCAAATCCAGATGGAGCTCCAGGACCTGTGTGAGACGGCAAAGGAGCACTATCCCGAAGTTGTTTAATGCGGTGGCGACAAAAACCTTGGCTGCGTGACGGACCGAGTGCAGCAAAATTTCAGCGCCATCCACGCACCCGCCGAGAACTCCGTCGCTGTTCAGAAGGGATCTTTTGTCGATAGGCTTAAAAAGATAGGTCTAGGCAAGCCCTGACGCAGCTTCGAGAGCGCGGGGAATTATTTAGATTCCGGGACACGTGTGGGCTTAGAAAGACACTCTAAACAGACTTCCCATTTCACAACAACAGGGCAGAGATGGAGTTTGGGGGATCTCCGCCTCACGAAAAGATCGACGGAGGCATCAAGAAGAGGGAGCCCTTCACCGCGAACTCGGCCACGCGCCGAAGAAATCATAAGTGTTCAACACCGCTTTACGAAGCTGCCGCTAAGGGTTGAAAAGCAAATGAAAATCTCGCTGTCGTACCGCCATGGAAAAAAAAAAAGCCTAAGGAGGCGATTGGCGGGGGCCTTTGTGGTTACGGGAAAATAGAGCTAGAAACAGGTCGGGCAGGTTTTCGCGCGAAATTTTTGCCGATCCAGGTCGGCTGGCAGATGGGGCGCTGGACTGCACCGCGCCGAGGTCTGCTCCACGCCAAAAGACTGAACGGCTTGGTTGAGGAGAGCTGAAGACCTACAAACCCAGTCAGCAGAAGGGAAACGAAAAAAGCAAACTCTCAGATGGGAACGAATCATCCAGTGAGAAAGCACTCTCTTGGGGCAG
>Ga0179593_1469347_pt1 | contig 11475 bp, 12 predicted proteins | sample CZODoug2_1_08_16_FD_185931 | JGI IMG/M metagenome (GOLD analysis project Ga0179593, IMG submission 185931) | Vadose zone soil fungal communities from Angelo Coast Range Reserve, California, USA - CZODoug2_1_08_16fungal (PacBio error correction) | ecosystem: Environmental > Terrestrial > Soil >...
TCAAGGAAGGGGGGAAAACTTCGCCTTTCCGAGGAAAAAACCAAGGGTTCGAAAACTAGTCTGGTATGAGAAAGAAAAAGGGGAAGTTCCCATTCGGGGGCGAAAACAGACGAGGAGGCCCGACGACACTGCACGCTATGAAACCGAAGCGGGCGGTCGCGCTGATGTTTCATCAGATTCTCAAAAAGAGTGCAGCGGGGGAAAAGGGGCAAAAATAAAGGCATAGAGTGGCAACAAGAAGAGGGAAAGGAGCGGGACCATCGAGTGTGCTACGGGCCGGCACGGAGAGTAAGATAGGAGAACACCGAAAAAGGCAGCTCTCCTGGACCGCTAAAGGCCCTCACTCTGGAGAAAAGGAGAAAGGCCCATTTAGAGGTCAAGGCACGATAAGTCGCAGAGGGAAGAGGGGTGTAACTTGAAGAAGGTGATCATGCTGCCCAAAAAAAGGCGGGAAGGACTGGAAATCGAGTGCATTGGTTGGGGACGACGTGTCTGATCTCCCTGCAGTAACGAAAACTCGAAGAAGAAAGACCATGAAATGCTACCACAGCCGATCGGGGAGATGCGACAACGATTGGTACTAACACCTGGCGAGACTGGAGAAGCGGAGAAAGAATGCTGGAAAAGACGTCCGGTTTGAACTTTCGTGAGGATCAAGAGGGGAACTACACTTCATTCAAATTGGGGGGGGGGGAAAAAAGGGGGACTGAACCGCCCACCGCCCTCTTCCGATTCGGGAAAAGGGGAGGAGGGGGAAGGACTGCCAAATCTAGGAAAAAAGGGACCATTTATTGCTGTACCTGAAGGGAGTCAGCAAAGGAGGGGCGCTTGATCATCTCGCAAAAGGGCTTGAGGAGAAGGGGTGAAAAGGGGGCTCTCATATGGGTGAAAGAGAGGGGGGGGTTTTGAGGGAAATCCCAAATCTGGAGAGAAAAAGGGGAAAGGCAGTCAGTTAAGGGCGGGCAGAAGGGGAAGCAAATTCCCTGTATCTTAGGACTCTTCGTGCAGGGAAAATGTTCTTCTTAGAAGAGTGTGGGGTTGGACGGTTCGCAACGGCGCGAAAGAATTACTTGGTTCTGAGGGGGTGGAAAATAATTAAAAAAGAGGGGCTGTAAATCTCCGGACGATTTCGGTTTCATACCCTAAAAAACTAGGGAAAAAGCCATTGGCGCAAGAACACGATTGGACCGGTCTGGGGAAGGACAGACTCAAGAGGAGGAAGGGCCCAAAAGTCGATAACTCAAAAAGTCTTGGGAGCCGCCTCAGGTCCAAAGGGTACGTCCAGGTCGGTAGGAGTTGACCATGCAATTGAGGAAAGAGTGACCTGTCAGTCGTGCGACTTTCCTCAGAAAAAAAGAGGGGGATGTTGAAGGAAACTTAAAAAAAAGAAGGGAGAAAAAGGAGAGCAAGCGCATCACCGGCTGGCCGGGCGAGTGAATGAGCAGAAGAAGGTCTGGGTAAGCCCTTATCTCTCCTCCACCAAACAGGGGGGGGGAAAAAAGAAAAGGAGATAAAGTCGAATCGATAAATCCAGAGCCCGGAAGAGAGGAAAATAATTCGCCACGGCCAGCAGACGGGCTGGAACCAGAGGAGGATGAGAGGGAAAGCGCGGGAAAAAAAAATGCTGGAACATCACCGAGAAAGGATAACTTCTCCTACGACACAGAAGCAAGCGGAAGACCAAGTATCGCTACTAGATTCAGGAGAAAAAAAGACCGGGCGCGCGAATTTAGGGTCCTTCGTCAAAAGAGGAGGTTACATAGCTCAGATTCCCATAAAACTACATTGGTCCAAATTGGAGTGATGGATCCAGGAAGGAAGGGGGAAAGGACTGACAGGAACAGAAGGAAGAGGGGACGCCTGATGGCAAATCCGCTGTCCTCAAATAGTCCTACGAGATGCTCGCCGTCGGACTACAGGTCATAGGGAAAAAAAACCACGAAACGACCGGACGCAATTTCCCAGGGACAGCCTATGTCAAGGCTCTAAGGAGTTAGCCCACCCCCGAAAGGGGAAGGAACGGACGGAGGGGAGGAAGGCCTAGAGAAAAAAACCTGCGCTTATCAAAGGAACGGAGGGGGCAACGACCCCTGGGAAAGAGAGGGAGAAATCCGGCTGAATAAAAAAGTTGCAAAGTGAACAAACTCTCAGTTAATTTCTTAGATTACCGGGGAAGGGAGTAATCAAACTCTCAAGTCTATCAAAATGGATTGGCCCAAAGTTAAAGAAGGGGGAGAGGGGGAAGTTCAAGAACGCCAGTACCGTCGTAAAAGACGCCCTTCCCGCGCTGGATCAGCAAGGAAGAAGGGAAAAGAACAGTGACATCAATCGTTGTAAGACTCAAAAGGAAAAAAGGTTCAGACCTGTCATTTGGGGGCGGCGAACTGGCGAAGGAGGAAAAGCAAAAACCGCCCACTGTCGAAGAAATGAAATTATACGTCCGTCAAAAACTCTCTTGCATAATGCATCTAGAAAGGAGGGCAACGTGGGGGGGGGGGGGGGGGGGGGGGCCAAAGAGAATAAAAAAAAAAAAATTGGACTATCGCAACAAGACTAGACCTGGAAAAGATCTGGAGGGGAGGGAGTGTTAACAGGAAGCTGGCTAGATACAAGAGGAAAGGGGGACTCCTATGAATCGCAAAGAAGAGGCCCACAATGATCAAAAAAAGCCGAGAGAGAGAAGGGAAAAAACTAGTCCTGAGACATTCCCGGCGGCCGGCTGTGGCAAAGGCGGTGAAACATCATCGCGAGAGCTCGGGACCTTTCCTCTAACGAAGGCCGGTCCTCGCGAGGGGTCTCCCAAGGGAAAAGGAAAGTAACAGAGACTTACGCAAGGAGAGAAAAAAAAAAGGGAAACTGCAAAAACGGCACATCGCCCCGCACGGACAGCAAAAAACGGGAGGGGGAGGAAAATAGATCCGAAAGGGGAATGCTGACGCCTTGGGGAAGGAGGCAACTCCATGGCGAAATCGATGTTAGGGGAAAGAAAGAAGGAGGGGGCTTGGACATGGTCGGCGAGGAACATTCAAGGACTAGGGGGGCAAGAAAGAGCGGGAAGCAAGCATGTTTCTGTCAGTCATCACTTCTGCCCAGCGTACCGAAAAGGGCACCTTCCCAAGTTAAGACCCTATAGAAGGAGGGAAGGCATCGGAGGTCGACTCCCCTGGCGATGGGAATCCCCGGATGACCAATAACCGCGCCCTCGCTTGAACATCGAAGGGAAGAGTCAAACCCTCCAATCAGAGAAAAAAGAAAATTTCCTGTAAAAGGGTTGAAGCAATCGGATCAATGAAAGGGGAGGTGTGAGGTGGACCAAGCCGCAGCTGCAAGCCCGAGGGGCGGAGAAGGGAACGTATCTCACCAGGGAGGGTCTTCAGGGACTTGATCTCCTTCGCAGGGAAGACGGGGCCCTCGAACAAAGTAAATTCCAAAAGGAAAAAAGGGAGCAACGATATTACTCCTTGCGGAACGGATCGAAGGAGAGATAAAAAAATGGCTCCGGTGTGCGAACGGTTCCTTAAGAGGAGGGGAAAATGAACACGACGGGAAATTAAGGGGAGGGCCGACGCCGATGCGGCCATCAAGGATTCTGAGGGGGGGGAGGACAGTAAATTGGACCCCTAGGCGGTCTAAAAGGGAACTGATGATGTTTCCTGAAAGGAGTCAAAATCGAATGGGCATAGTCTCTTGGCCGCGAGTCGGTTACTCACGAAACAATGGAGGGACTCAGGGGGGGAGCATCCAATCCTAGGAAGGAAAAAGACAGGTACGTCATACGTCGACGGTGGCGAAATGAAGGTCCCGGGACCGCGAATTGAGGTACGTGCTTTACCATGAGTCTAGGGGGGCATGTGGTTTTGGGATAGGGAAAAAAATGATCGTAGATATGTTGTTCGAGGGGGGTGGTAAGGCTTGCTGGCCTCTGGAGGCCTAGAGGTCAGATAATTCGCCAGAAAGGAAAGGCAGCCCGGTACTGAACACAAGCCAACAACTTGCTGGAGGAGGAAGGGTTCATACTTCCGAGAGAGTCCCATCTGTTAATACCTCCTCCCCTTCAGGGTGTCATGGTCTAAACTGTAGGTGAAGGAAAAAGGAAAGAGTCGAAGGACCATAGGTGTCCAACTATGACGTGAATGTCGTCCGAGAAGGTCAGGAATCTCTTAAAAGTGATTGAAGTAATCAAGGGACCCTCCGGGGAAGTCAGAAAGGAAAAACGAGGAAGCCTGCCCCGTAAGGAGGGAGGGGGGTGAATTAGAACCCGATCATGGCGATGTAGGGTCGAGTCCAGAAGCTTATCTCTCGCCCAACACTTCAGGAGAGGATCAGGAGCATCGATCGAAGCAGGAAAATGAAAAAAATAAATAATCTAACGGAAAAGAGCTTGGATGCGCGTCGCGAGTGATCAGCTGGGAAAAAAGGGGAGGAGGCCTTACTGACTTCAAAAAGAAAGAGGTTTGGACGAAACTTATCCGACGAACATGCACGAGGAAGAGGGAAAGTAACCTGGGGAAAAAAAAAGAAGAAAGGAAAGAAGAGCGACCTGGGCACACAAGAAGGGGGAGGGCTTCCCTCACCTGATGGGATGAACCGACGTGGACTGGGCGAAAGGCAGGAAGAAGTTTCTTGCGCGCAAGAAGGATCCTGGGCAAGGCAGGAGAAATCAATGTAAGCCTTGACCAAAAAGAAAAAAAAGGGAAAAATTTAGAAGAATTAATGCCCGCTTGCGACAGGTTCCAAGATGAAACAAAAAAAAAGGGACCCTGGAGCCATTGGTTCATGCCGCTTCCTGCGCAAAAAAGAAAAAGAGCCAAACACTCGTAAAGGAAAGGGAAAGGAGGAATTGAAGCCTTATCCAAACCGAGCTGAGAAGATTCTCATAGGGGTCAACCCAAGAGAAGAAACTACACAGCGGTAGAGGAGAATGAAATCCTTACTTCCCAGGTCATTTCAAAAGAGAAGCCAGGAGGGGTTTACTGGTGAAAAAGTCCCCTCCATCAGAAAATCTTCTATTGGACGGGGTTTGGTTGGGGGTGTGGGGGGGGGGGGGGGGGGGGGGGGGGGTGGGTTTGGGGGGGGGGGGGGGGTTGGGGTGTGGGGGGGGGGTGTGGGGGGGGGGTGGGGTGGTGGTTGTGTTTGGGGGTGGGGGGGGGGGTTGGGGGGGGTGGGTGTGGGGGGGGGGGGAAGAACGGTTACAAGGAACTTTCATGAAGTCGGATCGTGCCAAGTAAGATGAAAGAAGAGGGCGGACCGCCACATTAGTCCAGCGCTTCTATCAACGAGAGAAGAAGCAAAAGGGGAAAAATCCCAACTCTGATGAGTGGAAGGGGAAATTGAAGGGATGGTATGGGCGACGCTGGCGAAGGAGATCAAAGAAACAGGACAAGAAAGATCTCGATGAGAAGACGTGGCCGGGATTCATCCATCAAAAGCAGGGGCTCACTAGGGAGGAGGTTTAAAAACCGGCCTAGAGGAGTAGAAAAAAGAGGGGAATACGAGCGGGGACGGCCCTCTCGCTTGCCGGGCGGTGAACAAAAGGAATGGATACTGACTTCACTGGGGAGAACTGTGTACTCCTAGTTAAGCTGTCAGTCCCCACGATTCGCAAAACGGGTCGATGCCGCGACGACTTCTATGATCCTGAGGAGGAAGGTGGCGGGAACCACCCCCGGCGGCACGCTGGTGCAAGAAGGAGAAGGAAAAAAGACCAACGAGAAGGAGAAGACAGCTGTCAGGTCTCATCGATAGGGGGGGGAGGGGGACTCGCCGAGGTTAAAGTGCCAAGAAGCAAGGAAGAGAGAAAAAAACTGCGAGGAAGTTCAAGCCCTTGAGTTGCACTGCGCAAAGCCAGGCTCCGTTCGCAAAAAGGGCCTCTCTCTCAAAACAAGATTATGAAAATATATATAGTAAGGAGGGGAATGGCAGACCCTCCTGAGGGTCTCTCGACTTAGAGAAAAAAAATCTGGGACCGCTCCCCGCCTTTCTGTTGGGAATAGGGTCGGGACGAAAACCACCATTCCTACGACAACTTCAGCGATACAAGGAAAGCGGGCGGAGCTCCTAGGAGTTCATAAAGGGAAAAAGGGCCGCCTCCTTCAGCAGGAGTAGAGGGGGGGGACAACTAAAGGCTATAGCGGGGCAGAGGGAAACTCGGTGTGCGACTCCGTTTGCCTGCTCACGGCGTATGGAGCCGGAGAAAAAAAAAAAACGCCTTCACCATCACCTCACGCCCTCTGCTTCAGAGGGGCCTTCCTGGCTGTGTCACATAAGGAAATCAGAAGAAGGTAATCCAAGGGTGTCACGACTCAGAAAGGAGAGGAAGATCCGGTCGTGATGTCGAACGGTGGAAGCCAAGCTCGGTACTTGACACATCCGATGCTACTGAAAAAGAGGGGGGAATCGCACGCATGGCGATCGGGCGGTTTCATCCGAAAAGGGGGAAAAGGACCTCTACTCCATGTACAGGAAATGAACTTCACCCAGCAGATACGTGAGAGAAACAACGGAGAGTTGCTGCACCGGTGGCCTTTATCAGATAAGAGGGGCGACCGTTTAGCCTGTCTGGAAGAAAAAAGGAAGCCACGCCGCTTCACGGCCTGTAAACGCGGAAAAAAAAGGGGAAGGTCGCAGAGGAAAACTGCTGACGTAAGGACCGTGCAGGAAGAACGACTTGCCTGAGCCTTGGGTGAAAGGAAAGTAGTTCAACAGTCGCGCTGGAGCAGTCGCTGTCCAGCGGAGGGGCTCGGACGGCAAGCAGAGTGGGAGGAAACAGCTCGGGCGAGCCATCGAAACTGCACTTACGATAGTGAGACGTTCTTACGGGGGGGGGCAGATCCAAAAAAAAAGGAGGACGCGGCAGGGGGAAAATGGCCGTGGAAGCGTCTCGTAGTGGGGGTTTGGTCTCTACCTGGGCAAGCGGCGCAGCAGAGGGATTGTGGGAAGGATGGGAACAGAGGGGAATTGCATTGCGGTCTAAAATGAATTGGAAGGTTCGGGTAAGCTTCGAGCCGCAGGGAAAAAATCCAGTGGAGGGACAAACAGCAAACTAGGGGAACCCTTTCTTGAGGGGAAAGACGGGCTCGAGGGGCCAGAGGTGAAGAAGACACTCCCCTTTCAGGTGCATTCGCTCAAACTGGGGACCAGAACTTTAGGGGGGAAACGGGAGGGGACAAGGACGTGTCCTAAACTTAGTGAAGTGGAGGGATACGTAGGTCTTCAGCGTTAACCTCGGGTGGATGGGAAGTACTTAAAGCCGGGGAAGAAAGGGAGAGGAAGAAGGCTGCTGCTGGCCGTGGCGAATGAATTCGCAGAGGGGGGAGCATGGGCGCTGTAGGGGTCTGGAAAAGGTACAGAACAACGAGGGATGAGGCGAGAGGGAAAAAGGGAGGGGACACTGCTTCGGGAGAAAGAAGAAAAAGAAAAACACAGAATGTCTTATTCTGACATCCCGAGCGGTGAGGAAAAGAAGGGGGAACTTCAACATCCAGTCGTGAGCAGGAAGAACTTCGCCGAAAAAAGGGAAGCAAGTTGAAAATCAAAGTGGGGGGGGAAAATAAGAACGAGCCGAACTTCCGGCGCATGGGCGGGGAGACAGACAAGAATAGCTTCCTTCACCTCTATGGGGAAAAGACAGTACTTAGAACTACAGGGGTCCAGAAAGGGGAGAGGGAGCGTAAAAGGAGAGAACCTGGCAAGCTGAGGGCTACAATTGACCTCAAGGAAGGACGAAGAAGAGGGGAACAGCATCTTCCCGGGCAAAATAACAAGGAAAGATGGGATCGCCTCTTTCGGGACGGGGAAAAGGCACAACCACAAAAAGAAGAAGGAAAAAGCCGGACGCCCTGGATGATCGCCACCTCGCAAAACGGGAGGAATACGTAAGGAACATCTGTCTCTTTGAACAGCAAACAAAATAGAGAGGGAAGGTTCAGACCTGGCCGACTGCTAAGGAGAGGCGGGGGGAGTCAATCATGAGTCTCCTCCATTTAAAGGTAAGAGGGAGGAAAAGGGGGGAAGTAAGCCGTAACTGCAGAGGGAGGAAAGGGGTCCAAATTTCATGAGAGGATCGTGTCCTTCAAGTATCAGAAAGGTACAGGGATTAACCCGAGTCACAGCCTTCTAGCGCAAAGGGACCAGACTAAACAAGTTGAAAAACAATATAGGGGGAGAAATCACAGAGGCTGGTAGTTTCATTTCCTGGTCATGAGGTGTCAGGGCGCGGCGATGGAAGAACGCTTCCCACTGAGAAAACCCAAGCGTGCTATTACGTCAAGGGCAACCGAGGAGGGAAAGGAAGGAAAACCAAGATCGGGAATTGTCCAAGGAGGCTCAAGCCCGGCAAGTTTCTCGCACGGAACGAACAATGTCCCTATACCTGAAGTGGGAAAGGAAGAGAGGAAAAGGGAAATTCAACGGACACTAGGGAGAGGGGAAAGGGAAAGGAAAGGATTAAATCGATCCGTCGGCAACAAAGTCGGGAAAAAACGCCTACTTCTATCGCGAAAAACTTCCTTCTACGGGGGTAAGGTGCCGTGGAAAGAGGGAACGAAGGGGGGGGGACATAACTGGAACGACGCAAGGAACGAAGACCTAGAGGGGGAGAGAGAATGGAGTCGGTCTCGCCGAGGGGCATAGGGCCAGAAGCCGGAGGAGCGGAAAAAAGAATGAAGCGTAAGTCGCCAACGACTGATGCACTGGGCCAGTGCGCCGTTCCCTTCAAATTGGCAAAAGAGAGATCGAAAAAACAACAAGTAGGAGGGAGGAGGGTTAATGGCAGAAAGGAGAAAGGTGCGGGAAGCAGGGGCTCAGATCCCCGCTGCATGTCGGGTTATTCGTCAAAGGAGTCTTGTCCATATGCGAGAAAACGCGCAGGAAACTAAGACACCATAAACTGGAAAAAAAGACCTCGCGCTGATGTTCTTCACAGCGTGCCGCCGGAACGAACACGAACGTCAAACAATAGCCAATGTCGGGTAGACGGAGGTTTTTGTTACGACTCAAAGGGAAGAGCCGGCGATATCCTAGCTTGCCAGCTCGCCGAGGGGGCCCAACCGAGAAAGAGAGACGGACCCGGGATAGGACGACTCCGGGGGTGCGAGAAGCAGATTCCGGGTCTTTCAAGCAAAAAAAGGAGAAAATCTGCAAGCCGATTATGGCATGACGGGATCGGGAACTCGAAGGGGGGGCGATCGGAGTGTGGAAGGTGAGTATCATCGCCATTTTCTAAAAGAAGACAGAATAGGTATGGGGAAACTTCACAAGAAAAAAAAAAGTGATAGGACACAACTATGGATGCTGCCAACTGAAAAAAAGGCAGGGAAGAGAAGAGAGCAGAGCAAGTAGGGAATTGGTGGGTCTATAGTAAGGAAGGGGATAAGGAACTGAAATCCGGAAACTTGAATTGGAAAAGCGAACCAAGGAGGGCCAGAAGGCCTTCTAGATGGAGACTGTTCATATCTACCCAGGAAAGGGGAGGTTGCATAGGCCTGAAGAGAAAACTCAGGGCCAGGGGCTTTCGGCTCGGAAAAGCCCGCGCAGAGGGAGCATCATCAGGGGGGTCTTCTGCCATATCACTGCAATTCCTGTCAGGAATAACTCCAGTAGAAGACATGGTAAGAATAAAGGGACCGGAATACTGCAAAGGAAACTTCTCGGGATGTCTTAATGTTGTTGGTGTCATCTGGGGGGAACAGGAACAATCTTCGACCAGATTAGGTGTGTCCTTTTTTAAATCGGGGGGGGGGGATGGAAAGGCATGGGTTCAAGGGGAGAGGAGAAGCGGTGGACCCACTAAGACGGCGGCCCCAGCAGCAACTTTGGAAAAGGAGAAGGAAACGGGGACCGGATTCCCAGAGTGGGCCTAATCACCCTCAAGGAGGGGTGGAGAGCGCCGAGTGAGGGGGAAGCGAGTCGGGTTACAGTGGGTGTCAGTAAAGGGGAGGAAAGTCAGGACGTAGGCGGGGGGTCTTCAGCGTAAAAACCTCTTTTATTAGTAAGAAGGAAGGAAGGCAAAAACTGTAAGCTGGAACCGCATCCGCCCGCTGAGGCGAAGAGATTCGGCTCGTAGATCGATGTCAAGAAGGTAGAAGCTCGACCACAACTGAGGGAGGATAAAAGAGGATAAGGGCGAGGTAAAGAGTCTCAAAGAAACAAAAGGAACGGCGCTGAATTAATCTGCAATAAGGGAAATGATGAGAGGAGATGACAATCCCCTTAGGAAAGGAGGACTTCAACAACCGAGGGGTGGTACGCGTCTTAATAACTTCGCGAAAAGAACTACGTTCAGGGAGGATGTTTCAACCTCTACTACAGTAGGAAAAGGGGGACCGGAGACAGCGCGATGAGGGGTATCTCACTAGGGGGAAAGAACGGAGAGGCAGACCAGGGAAAGTTTCCTGTGGACGCCGTCAAAAAAAAAAGTCAAGGGAGGATAAAAGGGTCAGAGAAAAACAGGGGAGGGAAGAAGAGGCCCGATGACAAACAAGGAATAACAATTAATATCAAGCTGTCACGTGGGGAAGGACAACCAAAACGACTATAGCGAAGACCCGGTTGAAACTGACAAAAACTGCTTCACCTCCCCTTATGGAATGCCAAAGGAACAGGACTGGTTAAAAGCTGAAGAATTCAGAGTGCGATGGGGAATCTGTCAAGGCGAAGTGGCCGTTTCAAAAAACTCCGGGGCAGGAAATCCGCTCCAGCACGCTGCTACTTCAGGAAAAAACGAACTAACCATTACTGACAAATGGGGAAAAACGAAGACTCGAGCATCGGCGAGGGCGTGGGAGCGGTTTACAACGAAACAAGGGGCGTCTGATCTTGGACGGGGGGGGATCTGATTGTTACCTTCTAACAACCGCTGGGAAAGAGGCTATAAGCTCGCAGCCAGGGAAGAAGACAAAAATATCGTTGTCGCCTACAAACGATCGGCTGGTGAAAAGTGCCTGGTCATGAGTGGGAGAAGGGGGGATGCGATCAGAAAGAGGAAAAGGCGGGCAGCCGTTCTCTGTCGATACTGCCTCGGCAGCCGGCTTTGCAGCATGCTCACACTAGAGGGATTGGGAAAATCGACATCAAAAAGAAAAGCAAGCTGCTTCTACTGGGCTTCAGTCAAGGTCCTATCGGTTTGAGGGAGCTCAAGGGGGAAGGCTAAGGAAGGAAGAAGAAAAGAAATTCTCGGAGGGGAATCAGTTAAGTCTCTTCGGGCGGCACCAATAGTTCTCACACATAAGAAGGGACCGCTTAACGTCTATTTCCAACCCTAGAACGGAAGGCCGGGGGAGGTGCGTTCCGGGCGGCACGCTTGGGTGAAAGGCGGATTACCCACAAGAGGAGAAGAAACTTCGGGGGAAGGGAATCGAGCAGGTTCGTTTCCAAGAGAGGTGGCCAAGAACAAGGCGCTAAAACAGACTGAAAGGGATTCTCTCGTCAAACTGGATTTTAAACACAGAGGAAAAAAAGCGCAACTGGGGGTCCCCG
>Ga0179593_1534324_pt1 | contig 11474 bp, 7 predicted proteins | sample CZODoug2_1_08_16_FD_185931 | JGI IMG/M metagenome (GOLD analysis project Ga0179593, IMG submission 185931) | Vadose zone soil fungal communities from Angelo Coast Range Reserve, California, USA - CZODoug2_1_08_16fungal (PacBio error correction) | ecosystem: Environmental > Terrestrial > Soil >...
CTTGAACCACTGAGCGACACATCTAAAGCCCACGCCGGAAAGGGGAGTTGAAAAAATAAGAATTACCACAAGATCCAAGAGGGGTCGATCAGCACAGAAGGGGGGACTGAAAAGAAGTCTAAACTGCAAACGCTCGCTACCTCCAAAGAGACCGTTCCAAGGCACACCGGTTGGGGAAGGGAACCTATCCCGTACGGTGAGCGCACATAGGCGAGAGTACCTCTGAGCAAAGAGCAAGCCGAGGCACTTCATGGGGGGAAGGACGAAAAATAACTGGTCAAGGGAATCCTCTCATGAAAACGGGGGGGGGCCCTTGCCCCGTTATTGCAAACAACAAGGGATCACATAGAAAAAGGGCAATCACGGCTACAGCGGAATCGGTCTATATTAGCCGCGCTTATGGCGGCGATGGAACGTCGGGAGGGGAGTAATCAGCGTGCTAGGCTACAATCAACACCCCCATCTTTTGTGACTGAAAGCAAACTCGCCAGCTATCCATGGCAAAAAAACGAAAACGATGCATGTATGGGTCCACTCGCGGCACGGAGTTAGCAAAAAATACTTTCACTTCTCCGGTCGGGGGACGCAAGAAGCCCTGCAACGGAAAGAGGTGCTTCAAAGGGCAAAACGCCAACCCAATTTCCGGGGTCAAAACTCCTGGGGGCCGCTCAATGTGGAGAAGTTACAGCAAAGGAAAACAACTCGGGTTCATGAAAAAGATGGAGTTCGCGGGGGAGGATCAAGCGAAGTTATGCATCTCGCTCCATGGGGGGAAATCAGCATGCAGGAAACAGTCTCTGGCCGCTGGGGGGGCATAGGAAGCGGGGTCAACACGACAGATATCTAGGACCCGATCTCTGCTGGCAGTACAGGCGTCGCACCCAGTTTGTCCGAGAACAAGTGGCCAAAGGAACCAAACTCAAAAAGGGTAGGCTTCATCTTGAGCAAGGTGTCACTCATGAAAAGAGGATCACGGAAGAAAAATGGTTCCGGCAGCTATCCGAGCGTCCCAAACGATGTCACGTTCGTTAAGCCTTAACAATGAGCGGCATTTTTCTATAGCGATCTGTGAGGGACTTGAGCTTGGCATGTGAGGTGTGTGGAAGGAAGACAAAAAATCGAGGCGGAAAATCTTTCATTCCCTCCAGAAACACACCTGCGTGGAAATGCAGAACACTCCTCTTCCGTAATGCGGGGGGGTCAAAGAGGGGAAAAGAGAAATACCAAGAGTTCTGCAAAGGAACGGCAAGGTCCCTCTGTATTGAGAAAATGGTTCGCCACTCAAAGGTAACCAAATACTGACTCGAACATAGAGGGGAACAAAAACTCGTTAGTGGCGCAGTTCAAGGGGTCTCCCGTGGGTGAACCGGCAATGGGTGGCTGAGGGACACCAGAAAGAGGAGCGTACCCAGGGGGAAAGGCGGCACGACCAAAGATATACCCGTTAAACTTTGCCCCTTCTTTGTCTGCTCCAGAGACCTTCGAAAGAAAAAAAAAGGACAACCCAGCCGAAAAAAGCCGTGGTTTGGGTCGCGGAACGCACCGATGATCACAAACACGTCTGGCAGTCGGTGTTATTGGTTTTGAGCGCATGAAAAACTATGAGAAAAAAGGTCGAAGGGGAACGCGGAACAAAGTAAGGCAATTGCGGGGGAAAAAATCAATCATCAGCGCCGAACGTCAAATTTACGCGCCAAGCGTTAGGAGTAGGTGCCGGGCGCAGTACAATGGAGGGGAAAACCCATGATTTATTCTCATACTTCCTTCGGCCCGAGGGGCATCACCGAGGAAAAAAGGCAGTCATTGGAAAACGAGAAACTGCTGACAAACGCTCTGTTCGACGACGCGCAGAGCGCGCCGATTAGCTGGCCGATTAAAACGATGAATGGGAAGGGAATCACTCAACCCGAAAAAAGCGAAGCATTCTTCGGGACCGGTTCTCTTGATCCGCCAAAAAACGGGATAGAGAAGGGATGGAGGAAGGGCGATGGAAGGGCGCTGGGGCAAAAAGAAAGACTGGCAATTCCAAGCCTAGCATGAGGTGGATAGGCTGCTCTATTGTCTTCCCGCGAACCTGTTCGTTCTGGGGGCGCGGAAAAAGTCCCGAAAGGAACTACCGCGCAGCAAGAGGTCCGGCCACCTTTACACAAGACGTCGGACTCCAGGGACACAGCAATTGATGCGGCACCGACGCAATCGTCAGTAAGAGTTTTAAACAAGAGACTTTAGATGGTGCTCTCGCAATCGGGGAGGCACGTAAACTCGTGGGGAAGGGCGGTATCCGGGGAATAACGGGGAGGTACGCAGGTCTAATGAGGAAAAAAGGCACGCTTTACTTTCCTATGCGAGCGGCGCGCACCAGGGGGGGCGGGAGCCATATCACTACTCGGTCTGATCACATAGCAAGAGAAGCGTGAAGAAGACGAAGCAGGAAAATAATCCTTGTCCACGAGCCCTCCGTTGAAGGGAGAGCTCCTTCCTTGATCAATCGCACCGGGAAAAAAGGGGGCTCCCAAGAAAATCTTCAATGAGATCTAATGTCAGCTCGAAGAAGGAAAGCCGAACCAGAGAAACCGATCTAACTCCGTCGCGCAGGGGTTCAACTCCGAACGCTTGCAAATGACGGACGGGGAGGGAAGGCAATCCCCGGCATTTAGAGAGCACGAAGTTTCCTGGCTCATCAAAAGTCACACCGAGGGGGAAAATCTGTTCGGATATGAACATGGGGAGACGATAATCCGTACAAGGGGTCGCTAATATGAAAGTCCATCAGCAAAAAGGAGCATCAACATCGGCAAACTCCCTGGGTTTCCGCTTTATGTTAGCCTCAGAGATCTCGGGCAGTGGGGGAGACCGAAGGATCAGGGGGTGTTCAGGAAGAATGCGACCACCGGGAAGGGGGAACACTTTGGTGGCGAGACATGCAAATGTATGGTCTCCTGCTTTGAAGAGCGTAAGGGAGGCGGCAAAAGAAAGAGTCGCAAGGACAGCAGACGCGTACTCGTCATGTCGAGAAGGTAGAATTATTTTTACAGGAAGAGCGCGCTCATCACGGGACGGGCGGAGGAAAAGAGCAGCGTCTAGTTGTAACCCGGATCGGCAGGGAATCTGCGTTATTATTTCTAGAAAAGGGGGGGGCGACAAAGAACACAAACTAGGCTCTGCAGGCAGCGCCGCGTATGCGCTGGAAAGGGTCCTCAAAGCCTGGACGATACGTGAGTCCGCGACCGCCCAAATACTAAGTCGCCAGTGACCCCGGGGGGAAACGAGAATAATCTTCATCTCACAAACGTTTCCCGCAGTCAGGGACATGAAAAGAGAGGGGAAGAGAGGTACGCTGAGCGAAGACCAAGGATCCAGCGTGCTCTGAGAGAAGCCGTTTGGAAGCATGGGGGCAACCCAATAAGATAGTTCATCCCGACCCGGCGTCACAAAAGGATCATGAGGCGGGAGAAAAGGATGCCTCGTGCGGAATGGAGAAATGCGAGCCAGAAAAAAAAAAAGAAACGCTCTCTATACGCTTAAGCCGGAACGAAAGCAATTGGGGGGGGGGGCGCGAAGTATCCATTACAAAAGCACGAACGAAGCAATCAGGTCACCAACTCTTCTCTTGCGACGCCCTGCGGAGGGGTCCCGGGTCTAAGGGCAGAAAAGGACGGAGAGATGCGCAAGATAGGTTTCATTATATGAGGACGTTGAGAGTAAGGGCTCCTCCTGCGGAGGGTGTCCTGATTCAGAACTGCCTCGGCAAACGGATCATCATAAACTTGTCTCGCCACAAATAAAAGGAGAGGCGGAGATATCTACATGACTCAGTCTCGTATGCGGCGGCGTCTCTAAATGACAACAAAGGTATTCGGATGTAAAACTTCAAATCAACGCCTACGAAAAGATTATGCTGACCTATCTCTCTTGCGATGCGCTTCCGGCATCCGGACCTTGGGAGTAATCGGGACTTTCTTTACTCCAATGCCTAAAAAGCTTCAAGGATTCTCCGAGACACGGGCGAGAAGAATTCATTGCAGAATCGTAGTGTCTCCTGGCAGGCGCAACTCGACTCACGGAAGAACTTAAACGGTCATGCTCATCGATTGTCCCGATTGTCGGGAAATATGCGCTCATAGCTCCCAGTTGCGGGGAAGGCGCTGTCGTAAGCGATCGAACGTCATCGCAGGGGCTTGAGTCTGTTTCGCCATTCCGTTCCACAAGGCTCAGTCAAGAAATAGTTCAAGCGCATACGGGGCGGAAGGAAAGGAATCACGAGGGAGCGGCGAATTTGTGCTTTGCGTTCGAGAGGGGAAAGCGAACAGCTGGGGAGGGGGGGCTCTACTCTTCGCCTTCCGCTGAGGGGGGGCAAAAGGGAAAAGCAAGCGAACAGGGACTAGACGACTGACGAAAGTATTCGGAAAACGGGTGAAGTTTGTAGAGAGCTGCCTGGAAGTCGTAGGAATTTCAAACTTGGCTGGCTAAATTGCCAGCTCACTCAGCCCGGAACAAAAAAAGACCAGAGGTGGGAGGGTGGGGGGGGGGGTGCGCGGATTCCAGTATAAGAAAATGCGCCAGCTTACCACGTCCATGATCTCAAAGAGCTCGGGGGGGGAAAGACCTCCGTGCTAGCTCTTCGGCGGACAGAAGATATAGTACCGAAGTCGGCCCAGACGCTCTTAGATGGGGAAGTGCTCAAGCGCAGTATCAAAAAAACGACTCAATCATAGGGACAAAGAATAGCTCGAAACACCCGCGACACAAAAAGTGCTCTTACTTAATCGCAGTCGCGAAGGAAGACTAATTGTCTCTTCCGGCCTCCCTTAACCCAAAGCACAAGGGGAGGAAGAAACGATTAAAAAAAAGGGGGCCACACATCCAGTACTTGGCTCCCGGAAGGGTTCGGGGCGGATTGGGGCTGTCAAGAAAGGCCGATTATTCTGACACAGTTGACCTGATTAAAATAGAGAAGGGGAGCACAGCGTGGCAAGAAGGAATAGACTGTTGTACCCTTTGGTAAAAATCGGGAGCGGCAAGATTTCGTCTCCCTCGCGAATCGCAAGCGTCGGGGGAGGGGAAAAAAATCCTCGTGCCTCGGCGCGGTTGATGTGACGCGGGGAAGCGGGGGGGTAAGATCTAGACGATTCCTTCCAGTGGGGTTCGCAACGTTGACTGGTGCAAGGGCGGGGACTCAGAATCAGAGAAGTTCGTCACGAAGCTCGGATTGAGGCGCGAGATAGCATCTCGTACGTAAACTGCACGCTGTCTATGTGATGAAAGGAGGGTAGTGCTCAGGGACTCTTAATACTGGGCAGCCCAATTAACTCTCGATTCGCGGTCACAGGATCATCTGACAGAAGGGATTGTGTCAATTGCACCTAGGGAGGGTACCCTGGCTCTGGGCCTTCGGCAGTAGAAGAAGGTCCAAGCGTAGACCGCGGCCGTTGGGTAACCAGCAAGGTCACGAGCTCGGAGGCTTGTACTATAACGGTAGAGACTGATCCAAGAGAGGGGGGGGCAGTGAAAAGGGAAGGGGGCGTTTGCAAGAAGATAAAGAACGGCTCACAAAGGTTTGTGGTTTGTTTGGAGGCGTGGCGAAACGCCGGGCGGAGGACTTTTGTGTACACTCACTTCCTAGTCGCGCATCACCGAAAAGCACGAAGAGCGGCTTCTGGTACGGCCGGACCTTGCTCCCGGCAAGGAAGACCAGCCTAATCGGTCGAGGAGCGGAAAATCCTCCATACCACTTCGAGGATAACCGAAACCCCGCGTCGGAACTCAAGGGGAGGGCGTTGGCATGCAGTGTACTGTGAGGCGCGCCGCGAGGCGCTCGTGAAAGCTAGGAGGAACTGTCTTTTTTCGCCTACTTCTTCGTGGGGGGAGCAAAGCCTGGAAACGGGACTGCCCCTCAGGCCGAGTAGTATGAATCGCCCCTCATCGATTCGCACGAGAGCGGAGAAAACGATTTTGGGGGGGGGGGGGAGGGGGGCGTTAGGCTAAGATGAGGCAAGCTTTCGGTCAGGGGGCACGAATTTCTCGTGGTCTCCGGCGAAGCGTGGAACAAACCACTGCAACACAGGCTTGTAACCGCAAAAGGGAACACTCCGCGGAAGGGGCAAAAAAAGAGTAAAACCCGGCTGGGGCTTTGGGTGTGAGATGGAGAAGGGAAAAGATAGGGAGAAAAATAAGGGGAATCAAGCGAACGAATAATTGTCCGCGCGAGGTTCGGAGGAGAGGTTTAAGAATAACACACCCACTGGCACCCCAAATGAGCCTTAGATTGGGTTCGGTGTTGTGTGGGGGGGTACACCTTATCTAGGGGGAGGAGTACTTGGTGTTAAATTCGATACCGCGAAAATGTCACACGACGTTAAAGCGCTAGTGGGGGAAACAGAAGGAAGAGGATCAGGAAAAGGGGGGACTATGGGGGCGCCCACTCTTCTCTCGAGTCTGCATGTTGGCGTGCCGCGATCCCTCTGGTTTAGGGTCTGACTGAAGCTCCATCTATTTATTGCGAAGAGGGATTAAAAAAGTCAAGCTTCACTAGCGAAAGTCCACAGATCTCCACAGATCGAAAAAAATCCGCAAAAATGTTATAACGAAGCAAGGAATCGTTGGGGGGTATCCGGTAGGTGTCCCAAGATTTGGAACATTTGAGTGCACGACGAAGTGGGTGGGGAGTGCGGGGCCACGTGACCCTGGGTGAACTTGGAGTGGCGTCAAGGTCTCGACACTGAGCGACAAAAAGGCAATCAGGCTTCACAAAACTGAGCCAGACCTCGCAGCGGACGTAGGCACCAAGGGGAAAAAGAGGAGTCGTCGTGAAAAGCGACACTGCTGACGCAGGTCCTTTGAGGGCGCGACGACGCACGGCTTTAAGGTATATTTCCAGAGCACCAGATGGAAGATGCAGAGGGCGCGAACAAGAGACCTTGTAACAAAGCAGATCATATGGGGTTTGAGTTCAAGGGGCAGGAACCATCATGGAGCACAGGTTTCGGCCAAAGAGACAATGCCTTTGAAAAGTCTAAAAAACTGGTTTGTCCTTTAACGGGGTGGAAACGAGTATCCTGATCCGGGAATGGAGGGAGGCGTCGGTCAAATACCGTATGAGGGGGATCAAAAGTGCGCAATTGATAATCAGAGGAGCGTAAAAATAGGAAAAAATACACGCAAACAAACGATACTATAGAGGAAGCTGCCAGCAACGTTTATCTAGGGGAAGGAAGCATTTTGCTTAGTAGGTGACAAAAGAGAGTGTTGCCGGTAGGCAGGGTATCCAGCACTACTTGTTGATGGTACCATTTCTAAGGTCACTAAATCAACAGTAGCGAAGCTCAGGAGACAGGTATCCCGGGCGACGCTGTCTAGCACGTGGGTAAATGCCTTGAGAGGAGAATCGAAGAACCGGGGCAATTCCCCATATTGTGCTTCTATTACATTGGGGGAAGGGGGGGGGGAAAAAAACGGCTATTCTCCAACTGTCCACATCAGAGGGGGGGGGGGGTTTGGGGGTGTGGGGGGGGGGGGTGGGGGGGTGGGTTTGTGGGGGGGGGGGGGGTTTGGGGTGGGGGTGTGTGGGGGGGGGGGGGGGGGGGGGGGGGGGGTTGTTTGTTGGGTGGGGGTTGGGGGGGGGTGGGGGGTTTTTTGGGGGAGAGGGGGGGGGGGGGGGGGGTTGGGGGTGGGGGGGGGTGGGGGGGGTTGGGGGGGTTTGGGTTTGGGGGGGGGGTGGGTGTGGGGGGTTGTTGTTTTTCTCAGGCGGATAGGGCAAGTGCGGTCAAGGAGGGACCTATTGTTCTCTCATTGCCAACGTACGGATAGAAAAGGTAAGTGACCTGGCGTCATCGCATCATTGTAAGGGGATCGAATGCCAGTCCAGTTGAGGTTACCGTGAAGGGGGGAGGGAAGGACTTTTAGTTTGCTTTTATTCAGCTTAAGGCATTTAAGGCGCAAGGGGAACAAGTAACTGGGACCAGGGTGGTTCAATACATCAGAGATCACAACAACACGAGTGAAGAGAAGAGGACAAAAAACGTTCAACAAGTTTCAACGCAGGCAATGCAGAGGGAGAACCTCAACTCACCACCCCAACGGTACACAGCAGAAAGCCGCATTTCGATCGGGGGGAGACTGCCATCCCTCTATAAACGCCAAACGTTCCCATATCGAGAAAAGCAAAGGGGTCACTGGGAACATGTTCTAAGGACAATTACGTTCGTGAGTAGGCCACCTCCATCTGACCGATGAAGGAAGCATCGGAGGCACTTTTCAGTTGCAACGCCGGACCGGGGAAAGAAAAGGAACCTAAAAAGAGAATCACAAAGGCAGGGGCGGGCAGTATTGCGAAACAATAAGGTCATTTATCAAAGATCGGGAGAATGTCTAGAAAGATGAGGACGAGCTTCTCTCCTGTAATTTTAGAGGAAAAGGTCAGAAAATTCGTCGGAATAGTACTACGAATCGACCATATTGTTCAGGCCGAAAACATGAGGCCGTTCTCTCGGAAGAAACGAGGTGTTGAGAAGGGGTTGACCGTGATTCGAGAGCCTGGGATTTAGCAAGGTCAACGGGGGCACTTGGACAAGAGACTCACTGGACCAGGCCCCAAGGCAAGGGTTAGCGCACGAGAATGGTTCTTCGCAAAAGTATAGGAGGCGAACAAGAAGGCGAGAGGTCGGCAAGCAAATTGGCTCAAAGTTGAAGAGAAATAAACTCAAAAACCACTCGGTGGTGACATGATCGCTGTAGGTGGGGGAGAGTCACGGAGGGGATTCACCTCGGCACACGAGACAAAGATGGGTTTGAGAAAACCATAAACGAACGCGGAGGGGGAGAGAAAGCTAAAGCCTGCGTGCATGTCGTTCGCCGAAAGCTCCAGGGTGGCGACCCCGATCAGCCTTCAGGGGGGGGGGAGACGATACGGGGGGTCCCTGCTCCGGTTTCGATTTTCCGCCGGCAGATAACCGGGGGTGGAGTCGCATTTAAAAGCAAGTTTACCAAATCTCACTCTGGGAAGGTGACAGCCAACGCTATGTGGGGGAAAAGAAAAACTTCTCTTAACAACTTAGAAGCAGATGAAAGATGGGCTTCTTGGGCGGGAGGGGGGGGGTCGATATGGGATGTCTTTCGGAAAGGGAAAGTCATGTAGATTGGTTGAACGAAAAGAAATCTTAGTAAAGCTATTGATTCGGCAGGACAAAACGAATGGTCGAGAGGAAAAAGATAACCTCTCGAGACGCTTCTGTGGTCCATCAAAGAAGAAATACTCCCCGCGGTCATAATGCAAAACTCTCAGGCCAACGTTAATGACACGCGTGGGTAATGAAATTTTCCAGCTTATCGAAAACCACTTACGCCCTCGCCTAGAGTGAACCCAAAGGAAGGGGTACAGGGGGAAGGAGAACTGGGGAGAAGGACAGGGTTCTTCGCCAGCGGTGAAACATGGTCAGAGGGACAGGATCACTATTCTTGACTAAACCAAATTGATGCCCTTGAGAGGGATTTGCCCTCGGGGATAGGGAAGTCTCCAGACTCTCCAAGACTCCCAAGGAAAAAAGGTGAAAGAGGGGTGTTGGCTGCTAATTGCGGGATCACCTAGGAAAAGAAAGGAGGAGCATCTGTTGATGAAATGGGGGCGTTCATAAAACTGGAGCCGGGTACCCCCACTCTAAGACGTGAGGCAAATTTCCGAAGACGCATCAGCGCCATGACGGAAATTAAACCAAAATCTTTACGTCAAGGTGCTTCAGGTACAAACGATATTATTGAAGAGTAATACGTAATTCGAAATAAACGAATGGAAGAACACGTTTAAAAAGGGACTCACTTCGACGGGTCCGAAAGAAGGAGCACCTCTTGATAAGATCCCGGCGAATCACCTAAGAGGCGAAGTAAAAGGAAAAATAGTCTGAAGCGCCGCGGTGCGGACGTCAGGGAGTAGAGTGTTCAGGGGGGCCTGAGCCGGCAACTAAGGGAATGGGAGAAAGGGCAGAAACAAAACTCCTCCTGGATTGAGACCCAAAGGATCTGGCGCAGTCAAGGGGACTGAAAGCCCTTCTACGGGCGTGATTGGACCCGAAATCAAATAATGGAGTTGTCTGCTGACCGGAAAAAAACGCCTCAGCCGCCTTTGAGAACGGACAGAATAAAAAGGCTTCAAAAAGGTGAAGACTTCCCGGGCTCTAGCTTTCCAAGGGTAAAAAAGCTAAGGAGTGATTCGTCTGTTTTCAATCCTATAGACAGGCGGACACCGGGCCGATATAACTTAAAGTTCCGCGAAAAAAGGGTAACATGAGTCTTTGTCCGGGGGAACGGAGGGAGAAGTGGGATGATTATGAGGGAAGCGAACATTAGCGTTAAGGGGAAAACCTAGCATACGGCTTTAAATAGAACGAGAGCGGGTCCTTAAGAAAGTCATTCTACGGAGCAAACTCGCTCCTGGTCGCAGGCGAAACGGTGAGATACGAAAGAGGGGGTCCTTCCCTCGAAAATCAGCCCGTCCAAGGGATCCCACTTCCCGGGCTTTGAGATTCGAGGCAATGCAGAAAAGGGAAAATCCAGTCAAAAGGGGATACGGAATCACAATCAGCTACGCGACCCGGCGGGGGACTTCACCTCAGACGCAAGATGTAAAGCCTCGGGAAGGGGAAAGAAGGAAAGCACCGAAGCTCGCTGAAAGTCAAAAGAGAATATGGGACCACGCAATGACCAGGATCGATGCAATGGAGTTGTAGAACACCCCGGTAATGGATAAAATTCCCAAACAAGGGGACATCGGGGAAAACCAGGAAGTGTGGCCGAAATTTTTTTTGGACAAACTCGGGTAAAAGACAAGTTCTCCCGAGGGGGACAAGGCGCGACATACTCTAATGCGACCCACCACGACGAGCACGTGGAGTGAAGACGTTAACCGAGATCCTTCAGCTGGGACGTTTTGCAAGGAGTTGTGGACGAAGAAGTAGGCGCGCCATGCCAGAGTCATAGAAAAATCATGAGGAAGAGAATATCTCGTGATCGGCCCCTCAGCTCTCGCAGAGGAGAGACACTAAAAAGAGGGGAAAGGGTCACATACCGGCAGGGGGCATGGGAAGCTTAGCAGCCGAATGAGTGAGAAGACAAGTTTTGGAACATCAAATAAGAAGAGAGACGATCGTGTCAGAAAGGGCGCAAGCTTAGGCTCGCAATGGCCAATAGACATGCCTGCTACTTAAACGCGCCCTCACAGACCGGAACTGAGGAGACTGAAGATTTCACCCCCAATAACTAAGGGAGGTCCATCAACGAAAGGGACAGTCGCATCAAAAGAAAAGCTACCTGCGAGACTCCAGAGCAAACTACCAGAGGGTGTCAGGGGGGGCCCCGGAATTACCAAGCTCAAGAGGATCAGTTAATGAGCCCGAGGGAAGAAGGGAGGGGGCAAACATACTTATGAGCGTGGAACCGGAAGTCTGGAATTAGGAAAGCACTGCATCGAAGGGCTGAAATGGAGT
>Ga0179593_1627489_pt1 | contig 11474 bp, 11 predicted proteins | sample CZODoug2_1_08_16_FD_185931 | JGI IMG/M metagenome (GOLD analysis project Ga0179593, IMG submission 185931) | Vadose zone soil fungal communities from Angelo Coast Range Reserve, California, USA - CZODoug2_1_08_16fungal (PacBio error correction) | ecosystem: Environmental > Terrestrial > Soil >...
GCCTCATCCGACCGCCTATGAGAGGGGGGGGGAGACAAACCGGCTTTCGCTCGGCAATCTGTATTCTTGAATTCGACAACCTAAAGTCCGCGGTAAAAGGGGCTGGCTGGTCAGGAAAAAACTTTGTCGATCAAAGAAAAGGAATGTTTCTGGAGGAATAAGGTCAAAGGGGCCGCGTCATTAAGGTTCAGAAACAAAGATCTTGAGGGGGAAAAGAAAAGGCGGAGCGAACATGGGGCTTCAGCGTCCGACCCGACGAAGAAGAAAAGACGAAGCTATGTCAGTCTTGGAAAAGGGGGAAGAACGTTCTCTGTCTCGGGCGGCGCTATCTCCGGAACTCCACGAAAAAAAGTCGGAGGAAAGCGGCGATTTGTCATAGAGGATCCTGAAAATCCTCTATACTGGTTTCATAGGGGAACGACGAACGGTGGTGAGCGAGTATGTTATAGGGGGAGAAGGGAGGAAGAGTGCGGGGGGTTAAGTTGTGGGGGGGTGGGGTTGAACAGCATGACCCGAAAACATTTGGAAAAAGAAAAACCCCAATGCTAATGGGCCCGCGCATGCAACGCTTGTAGGGGGGGAAAACAAGAAATTTCGAAGTCGTCCTACAAAATAGGGTGGACAAACATTCTACCAGACCTTCCAGAGTCAAAGAAAAAGGAATCTGGAATACTGATCACCGCGCGCGGGGTGACCGGAGGGGGTGAAGTAAACAAGTACCGTCCCAAGCATCGGTCAACAAGCTGGACGTCCGCAGCAGACGCGTGAGGGCTTGGCCTCGAGAGCTAAAGAGAATTGCAAAAGAGAGAAAATCACCGCTTCTTCCAGCCCCCAAGGTAGAAAGCCAATCAAAGGGAGGGGGCCGTTGCCTCGTACGTCAATAGTGAAACAAAAAAGGGAAAAGAACGGTCTGCCCGACGGCGGTTGGGGCTGTCGCTTCGAGAGGAACTTTTGTCAACGAAAAATACGGTGGGGGGGGGGGTCACAGAAGAAAGGGACAAGTACGTCACGGGGCGAGGTACTGGATCTCAGACCAGGGAGGGAAGAAGTTCTCACCCTCATCCCCTGGAAAAAAATCCTAGAGGGGGGAAAAGAAAGCTGAAACCGACCAAAAGCGCCATGCGGTGGTAGCGAGGGAATGCCTAGAAGGAAGAAAGATCCGAAGAGCGCTGCTCGCGCTTCGATCGCAGACTAAGGAAAAGAGCTATCAAGAAGAGATTGCCGTAGACTTAGTTCGCGCTTGGGGAAGGGGCGTTAAATGTAGGCGGGAATGGAAAAACCCTCTTCAAAGTCACTGCGTCTGATCACGTCGATGTAAAAAGACAGAAAAAAGAGCGATCTGAGGAAAGCGAACTCCCCGAGAAGACGCGCTAACCTCCGCGCCAAGACGAGGGAAAAAACCTCGCTCACCACGTGTGCGCGTAAGAAAAGTAGTCACACTGGAAAAAAAGGGGGGGGCTTTGGGCAGCTGGGTACAGAGGCGACCACGAGGAATGACGTCACCACAGATCACGAAAAGGCGCTCCGAGAAACGAAGACGAAAGGGGTCGCCTTCCGCGATCCGTTGAGAGGGGGGATCAGGGGGGGAAGAGTTCTGCACCACGACGACGACCGGCGACCAGGGGGCTCTTGACGGGGTAAAAAGAAAGGTGCGGCCGATGACAGAAATCAGAAAAAGGGAGAGGAGGGGTGGCCTTAAGTCTCGAATCGCCAATGCGAAAGAAAGAAGGATAGCCAGAGGCCGGTTGAAGGGTAGAAAAAAAAAAGTGAAGGGGAGTATCGAGGCGTGCCTCCTCATCTTGAAGGTGGAAACTAGAGAAATCATCGGTCTATGAATGCTTTGGGGGAATCACGTAGGAAAAGAAAAAGGATCGAACATCCGGAATTCGTTCTCAGCAGGGAGAACTTATCTCGCCCACGTAGGAGAAAGAAAAAAAGAACAGTGATTAACTTCAGGCGGGCAGGAGTCCCGGCGGACGAATTGAAAAGATTTCGAATTACCTCGAACGAGGACCGGAAGGGGGAAATTAGGAGAAAGGCCTTCTGGACAGATCGCCGCGCACAACGAAAAAAAGGGGCTTCCTTGCTTCTGCGGGACGTCTTGATAGGAGGGAGAATTTGCGTTTGGGGGAAGAGAAAAAAAAAGGCGGACTCCGCGGTGGGACAATTTCGCCGCCTCGTAAGCAGCGACGATATGGAGGAAAAAGAAAGGTCGTCGTCGTCGCCAAACATTGGCGGCGGATGGCACGACTAAGGAAGGGAAGAGAGAAGAAACGAAGGAAAAGGAGACACCATTGGCGCATAACAGTTTGGAAAACCGCCCGGAACTGCGGAAATGGAGGGGGGAAAGAGGATGGCGGCCTCCGCTTCCAAGGTTCGTCATGGCTAATAGGGGGAAAAAAACAAAATTGGAGAAAGAAATGTCAGTCGATTTCGTCGGCCATCTCGAAGGCTTCCCTAACTGTCGAACAATCATTTTAGAACGAATAGACGGCCGGGGATGAGAGGCTACGCGGACGATTTCCCAGAATCTACCGCGGCTACCGCGTAAGGGGGGTCGGGGAAAGTCCAATTGAAATGAAACGGCCTCGACAGGAAACGCAAAGAACCGACCGCCCGACGATGGGCGAGTGGCGCGTCTACATGAAAGAAGGAAGGGTCTAACTCGATAAAAAAGAAGAGCCGGGGACTCTGAAAGGAAAGAAACCAATGATAAAGAACGGGATACGGGCTCGTGCTCCATCCCACCAAAAAAAAGCAAAAAAAAAAAAACCAAACACCCAACACAACAAAAAAACAAACAAAGGGGGAAAGACCGATCTATTGTCGACTCTATTGGCTAACAAGGCAAAGAAGAAACGAACCGTCATTATCTGGCTTTGGCGGCGCGCGAGGGAAACCGCAAGGAAGGTTGATCGGGACAGATGGAAGCGGGCGTTCCCACAACTAATTATTCAAGAAAGAAAAACACTACGTACATCTAAGTCAAGGTCTAAAGGATCCCACAATCAGGAAAACAATCGTTCTTAGTGTCGGAACGACGCGCCTTGATCGGGAAGGAAGAAAGCCGAACGACACCGTGCTAAAACAGGGGAGAGAGGAGGAAATGCATGCTAGTTACACAAGGGCGGCAATCTTCTGAGGAGGCAGTATCGGCAGAACTGGTAGTCACGAATACGATCAAGGAATCCGGACTCGAATCGCGAAGCGCGACATCCTATAACTTAGGGGAGGAAAACGAGTTGACTCATTTCCCATTTTCGTCACAGCACGAAAGAAGCCTAAAGTTCAAATTTTCATGAAACGAAAAAATGCCAGAAGATGCAGGGAATGTTTCGCGAAACGCGTGCAGGGGAGAGTTCGCGAACGGACAAGATGACAGCGGGGAGTTCGCTTATCCAGAGAGATCTACGACTGGGATCTCAAAGGGGAGGGTACAGGGGCGGGGAGAAGAATTCGGACAGTTCTTTGGTGTCGAGGGGTTGATTAACAAGACTTAAAGAAGCGGCAAACAAGACCGAAAAAGAGAAGGCTATGGCACACGCTTTGGGGGAGAAAGGTGTTTCGCGCGCGTAAGCGCGATCGTAGATAAAGGGGAAACGGCTTCAGCGCTCATGCGACAATGTAGTCAGAAAACCGGACGGGTACCGGGCAGAGATTTACGATCTAGGCCTTTTTCACGCCGCCAAGAAGAGCCATGGGGGAAGGAAAACGGGATTGACGCTCTGCCAGCGGAGACACCGTATCAAGGTCGTTGCCTATTCGGAGATACCTAAAAGAGGATCGGACGGCTGACAAAAGAATCCATCCTCGATGTCGGGGAAAGCAGGATGAAAAGGGAGAAGCAGTTTACGGAGTGCTCTCGGGAAATGACGCAGCGAAAGAGGAAAGAAAAAACCAGCGTGGGTCCGCGGCATGCTCGTGGCGAAAAATAGTAAAGGGGGGGGGGGGGGGGGGGGGGAGGGGGTTGAAAGCGGGTCCAGGGGAACGTCGAAGCCGAGTCTGCAATAAAAAAGAAGGCGCCGTCTGATCACGGAGTGCTGAAGAGTAAGGAGTTAGTTTTGGAGGAAAAATTTGTCAGAAAAAAGAGAATGAGGGTGATCTCAAGAGGAACCAAGGGTTTCGTTATACGGGATCCGAGGACGGTCCCCCGCGTGGAGCGTAGGACGAAGAGTCATTGTGGAGTAAAACGGGCAACAGGGGAGTGAGCGATTGCAAGGTTGGCATGGGTTTTTGGGTTTGGGGTCTTCGGACGGGGTAAAAAGCCAACCACCCAACCGAATCACAATAACCGACAGAAAAAAAAGAACCCGAAAGAAGAAACCGCTCACCCCACCTGGCGGGAGCTGAAAATAAAACTTCGATGCGAAAGGAATCATAACAAAAAGTCTGCGGCAGCGTATGAATAGAGAGGGAAAAATAACAGCTATGACCATCTGCAGAATCCCATCGTACAGACTCTGTGCAGGCTGGCCTGGAATAGCTCCGTTCAAGGATTTCGACATAAAGACGCGTTGTACAGAGATGTAAGAGTGCCTGACATTAATTACTCTCAAAGGATGGTGGGGGGGACCTGGGTGAGGACCATATTTATCGAACGCAACAGGGAAGAGAAAGCACAGAGTCATTTTTTCCAGCACTTGAGCGCGAAGCGCACGAACAAAAATATACAAAGAAGGGAGCAAAAAGCCAATACGCCCAAAGGGAACCTCAAGATAACCAGACAGTTGGGGAAAATAGCGAGATTGGCCGCCCTCGGAGAAATTGGAGTTGTTTAAAAAACTGAACCCACCTGGTCGGCAATCAGGGTCTGAGAAGAAAAAAGCGAATTAGAGGGGGAAAATGGCGGGCTTGCTTGGGAAGCCTGCTCAATCTGGCGGACACCGCACATGACATCGCGTAAGGCCTGTTCAAACCAGATGATCGTGAGGGGGGAACAAGGAAAGTCAAAATATCGGGGCGTACTCCATAGCGTCCCACCGAATAAAAGAGTATAGCTGTCTGCTGTGCATCTTCTAAAAGGGGTACTCGCAAGGGCGCTATCTCAGGAGAAAAAACGCTGACCGGCGGCGTTTGGATCGATAAAGTTAAAAGTCATCGGGAAAGAAAAAAGGGGTGCGGTAGGGACTAGGCGGAGGAGGAATAAGTCGGGGATTGAGGGCCAAAAGGTTGTGGGGGGAGGTGAACCTGTACCACGCAAAATTGGGGGGGACCAGAGGCAAATGGGAAGTGCAAAAGAAGCAGCCACTCCATGAGAAAAGAGAAAAAAGTTCGGGAAAATGGGCAGTGTTACAATTAAAAGTCGGCTTATATACGCAACTCCTCTTGACTGGATCACCGAAGGCGCGAAAGGAGGTGGTGTGATAAGACCTTCACTAAATCCATAAAACAAGGGGCCGTCATCACTGACGCCTGTGCTGCTAAATGAGAGAGGGGAAACGGCAAGGCCCCCAAACAAATACGTCTCCTTGATAAGAAAAGAGCCGGCCGCCTTTGCGCACCGGGGCTCAGTTGGGGTGGCATTAATCGGACGGAGAGGAAAATGGGACAGCTAAATAACAGGGGAGGTCGAGTAGGTCGCTAGGAGGTGGACGCATCGATTATTGTAGATTTGTCATACCAGACGGTGGGAAAATCGTCCGAATGGAACGAAAAAGAGTTTATCAATGAAGGGAAATCGGGACGGGAAAGCTCAGTCTATGGCCCGAAGAATCCCCCTTGGCGAACGCATTCTTCGTGAAATTGAACGACCGTAACCTAACCTGGAGGGGGAATCTTGAGCTCCGACAAATAGCTCTCCAAGCATTCTCGGGCGCTGATTCGATCGCAATAGAAAAAATTGCGCACCGACGGAAGATCCATAACACTGAGGTGCGAGCTTGAGCGCTTGTAAGACAAGGGAAAAGGGTGGAGGTGTCTTGAAAAACACCGCCGTCGAAAGAAAAAAGGAAGGCATGACTGCTCTCCAGCAGATGTCAACACGTAATAAAAAACTAAAAAGGAAAAAAAAATGGCGTAGAAACGGGAAAGGACTAAAACTCCCTGCAGAATTGGCAGGAACTCCTCTCGCCCTCCAGGAAACGGCGCACCACGTCGGTGTGTCAATCAGGGACGGTCCCGGGGCAAAACTCACTGTGGGCAAAGGGGTAATGGGGGCGGAAGTTGGACGATGATACTGTCGAAAAAAGGAATCTTCACCAGAAGCGCTGGTCAAAGGTATCGCCGGAGGTCGAGGAATTCATCAATGTAAAGGGGCGGAAGCCGATCCTGAGGGATTGTGTGCAGTTGGAGACGGCTGCCGAGCCGAACACGGAAGCAGTCTCATTGACGACAGGGCGGGCCTACCTGTCTCGAGATATAGCACGGTCAAAGTGGCGGCAGGGAGGAGAACAAATGAGGGTCGCGAGCAAATCTCTGCGCAACACCAAGCCGTCCGTGCCAGAAGTGTTTAGAAAAGACGGAAACGTCTAGTTAGGAAGTAGGGGCAGACCAAAGAGAGGCGGGCTGTGGAACGGAGCCTAGCTGACAAGAGCTTGAAAGCGATGGGACGTAAAGGAAAACTAGAGAGAAAAAGACCAAGTCCCGTGGCGTGTCTTCCGAATAGCGCTTATCAAGCCACGTAGGCAAAAAAAATCCGAGCGGCGCAGAGGCCGTGTATAGCTGGCTGACCGGCCGATTGGGGGGGGGGGCTCGGACAGTATGAGCCGCTTTTTATTGACGCGAGAAAGGCCGTTAGGTTTCTGGAAGAAATCGCCTCGCCTCAATTCTTACAGGGGACGTTTACTGCCTTTGAATTCTGGAGAGTCTGAGAGAAGGAGGGATTGGCTGGCCAATCCGCGGCCGCGAGGGGTCCGAGGCGGTGAAAGGTCGAAGCACTCGTAGCCAGCGACATCGCCCCGAATCGATCTTTTCTAAAAGGCGAAAAATCTATGGAGGGAGGGGAAACATCAGAGAGCAGAGGCGACGTAAAGCTACACTCCCCGAACATTGGCGATCGACAGCATGCGAATAATCACGAATGGGGAAAACCCGAGGCGCATCTCTAGACAAACAACAACGTGGGAATAGAGGGGTAGCCTTCTGGGCACAAGGGTCGGATCGAATCGCAAGGTCGCTCGAATGGTGGGAAGAGGAGGGACGAAAAATGCGTCAAAAGCTGAAGACAGAGTCGACAGACGGGAATAATGGGATTTACTCCGACCAAGATCGACGGCGTTCTCGGAAAGAGAGGGCGGCTAGACTGAAAAACCGCGAAAAGGCAGGAAGCTTGTTGGATTTCACCCAGAGCGAAGCGAAGAACCAGAAGAAAATCAGTAGAGTACAGGGCGCGAAGTGCACATGACCAAGAATTCCGTTTAAAATCATAACAAAGTCGAAGGCCACATTCCGCCATCCGGAGAAAAGGGGGCGGGCATTGAATGCAGGATCCAACAGAGCCGCTCGCGGGCGGTTACAAAGGGAGAAAATCAGCAGCTGCCGGAATAAAGCATCAACAGGTTCGACCTGAAGTTACACACAATAGAAAGCTTGGGAAGGAAAGAAAGTGAAACTGATGTCCAAAAAGGAAGGATCGAGGAGGCCTCGCGAAAAGAACGACAAACCGGGGCGACAAGAGCAAGGGATCGACTGGAAGGACGGGCGGGGCTGCGGGATCGCAATGAGGATCGAAGAAGTCAGGCCGCAAAGGGGAGAATTGATAAGAAAAATTCGAAAAGCACCTCGGGACACGTCGGCAAACTGGACGGGCGCCGCGGCGGGTAGTATCACAAAAAGAAAATAGAAGACCATCAAGGCATCGGAAACTGCGGGGGCAAATTGACAGGGCCAGCAGACAATTATCTGCGATACTTCACCTCAGATGAACGAATGAAAGAGGTAGTAAAGACAAGCGTACGATAAAACCGGTTAAGTTCAAATTGCCCTTGCCCCTAAAAGAGGGGCGAGGGAGGCTCGGCAGAGGTGAAGAGTTGACAAAGTCGACCGCGACGGGAGTTCGCGGTCGATGCAAATAAGATCAGAGCTTCGGGGTTCAGGAGAAATGTGACCGGGGGGGGAGGAAGAAAGCCCAGGGTTTTTGCAGAGGGGGGGTCCAGTACCCCCCCCTAATGCACGCAGGGGCGCTACAAAGCCAAGCTCGAAAAAAGAGGCGAAGGGCTAGCGGGGGGGGCGTCAGTGCAAAGTTCGCTGAGATCGGGAACCGAGCCCCGGGGGATGAGGCTTGAAGGCATCTTCAGCTCGCATTCGCCATGTAGGGCCCCGCATGCAACTGGCGAGAAGGGGGTGGAGTGGCATTCTTTCACTACTCCGAGGGACGGTTAAAAGGGAGACCCAGTCCATGGGACGCGCGGGAAGAGTGGACACCGTGATCATCTTCGGTGGCCTATTGATAAAAAACAGATGAAAGGGGGAATGGCTAAAAGTCACCAACCTAAGAGGACCGAAAATCAAGGGGAAGCAATAAACGAAAGTCGCGAAACCGGGTCTACTTTCAGCGAAAAGATGACGCGCAAAGCTTCGCAAAGGAAGTTGATGGGAGCAAATGTTTAGGGTATCGAAGAAAAAAGATTAGATGGCGGGGCCGGGGATCGCGAGGCCAAGAACACTGGCGCCTGAGGTTACTATGCTGATAAGGGGAGTGAAGGGGGTCGTGCCCCTCGGGAAGTCACCCGCGCAATTAGGGGAGCGGAATGGAGGTGATGAATAGGGACAAAGTATGGTCACCAGAGTTTAGCGGTACTAAAGAATGGGGGGGGTCTTAAGGACAACGAGTTCTGCCAAAAACGAGCCAGAACTTGAAAAGGGGGGGGTCTCAATTTGCATGGTAGGAGTGGAAACTCCAACAGAACACAACAGATAAAAGATTACCTCCGGGAAAACATCGCTCACCCCACGTTGAACACGATGAATAAAAGTGGAGAGAACGATCGGGACCCAAAATCGGCGGAGAGGCAAAAAACGTTTTGGCCAGGAAGGGACGAACGATGGAAATAGCAATAATCCCAGCGCGTGCGGGGTCGGGCTATGTTGCGCCGCGAGAGTTTCGACAGACACGAATGGGGCGCCACAACGAGCTAGAAAAAAGGAAACGGCTCTGTGGAAAAAGGGGGGGTTGTCTCCAGCCCAGAAAAGTGAGAAGACGCAATCTGCGCCACAGGGACCAGATCAATGAAATCTGAAATGGCGCGCTCGAGCTAAAAATTCCTACCAAGATTCAAATCTCTCAAACCAAAACCAATTCGGGAAAAAAGGAAAAAATCTCGACTCAAAAAAGAGAGAAGGAAAAGAGGAAAGAAAAATAGCCTACGGAATATGGCGAATGGGAGAGCCGCTTTGCAAAATATGGTCTTCAACTTTTCAGTGAGCTTGCGGCGAATGTTTTAAACTGTAGAATGGGGGAAGAAGCTAGTGGGCACCTGCGGAAGGAAGTGGTCAGGGAGAATAAACGGCACCAAATGCCTCGACATTAAGTTCGGAATAACAATCATGGGGGGGGCCGAAAAAAAGTTGATGGCTGCCACGGCGCCATCATCGACCCGAACACGCAAAGGCACCGTATCTTGCAGATGGGACTTGCAGGTTGCGGCATCGAGGGAGAACAATAAAAGATACTAGCTGAAGCCGACCAATCCGCAGGAAGAAGGATTTTCAGGGAGGAGACCTAGCGAGACTATGGTCATCATCAGAAGAGGGGTGGGAAGAGGATTGGAGAGCAGGCGATGAAGAGTGAGGGTGTGGGGGGGGGGTTGAAAGAAAAAAAAAGGACCACGAAAAAAAAAGGGGCGAAACCCCAAGAAAGGGCAGAGATGGAAAATCTGAGGCCAAAGGCGTCCATCCGCGAACGGGAGCGCCACTATTCCAAGCAAACTCACGGCATGGAAGGAAGGGGGAGAACCGGAAAGTCGCAAAAGGGGGGGGGCTACGACCCCCTTGAACTCTCCCACAATTCATCCACGCGTTACGTCACAGCTACCCGGGTTAGGGGCCTAACTATAGGAAAGCCGCAGGGAAAAAAATCACGTCTTCTGAACCGATCCTGCAAGTGGGGGGGGGCCCCAGCCAGCGGTGGGAATGGAATCGCGCGTCTTTTCACGAGCCGAAGACCCAAGGTCTAAACCGGCGACGGCTGATGCTCGTCGTTTGGGGGGGGATGGGGACGGATGGGGTCCGATACCGGTGGCTCAAGCATCTACGCGGGAAATAGGCAACTTACGAGCTGGTGAGAAATGGGGGGAGGCAGAGGGGGAGATCGGCCAGATCGAGGGCTCCTCATCCCCTGGACACCAAGAAGGATGCCCACGAACCGGATACACAATAGGTGTCTCGACTCCTGAAAAAAGGAGAAGAACGCCGGCGCGGACGAGAATCAGGAAACAAAGGCACCGTACAAGCCCTGCCTTAGTTGAGAGCTTGAAGTCTTGGACGCGGCTTAAAGCGGTCGGGGGGGGGTAAAAGGGAAACCACACTGAAAAAAAAAAACGCTTTCATTGAGTCTCTCCATCCCAGATGGTCAAAGCAATGCCGAAGACGAAAAGCCTAAGATATCGAGATTCATGACGTACACCACTGAGAGGAGGAAAAGGCACCCCCGCGTCATGCGGGCAAAACAAGGGGGCAGCGGGCAACTGTGGTTGAGAAACTGAAACGGTTGGTGCAAGGGGGAAGGCCGCTTGTCACGTAAAAGACCCGGCGGAAGAACGTCCCGCTTACAGACGTATCCCTATCGGAAGGGAGGAGCGGAGAATGTTGTTGATGCAATGGCCGGGGTCCCTTCAAGGGTGCAACTCTAGACGAAGGAAGGGGCGACGCACGACCCGACCCTCCTACAGAAACGGCGTGAACGAGCCAGGTCCTGAAGAATAGTTTCGTGGGGAAGGAATGGTAGCGAGATGAAACGCGTGGACACAACAAAAGAAAAAGGAATGCCCCTAGACGGTATGGTGTAGAAAACCGGGGGGACTATGTCTAGCAGAAAGAATAGAAATGTCGTTTACGCGAGAGAAGCACCTAGAAACGTCGAAAGTTGTCAGCGGATTTGGTCAGTATGAAGCTCAAAAGCCTATCATAATGGAGTGGCTGCGGGAATGACTAGAAAAAAATAAGACGATAAGAGAAAGGGGGGGGGATCCGCTGAAACCGACAATTGCGGGATGAGAGGGCGCCTCGCGACTTAGGAGGTTTAAAGCGGAAAAGGCCCGGGTGAGGGAAGCCGCGCCCTGCGCAGACGTGACGTTACAGAAGAAGCCGTTGAATAGGAGAAGGCGAGGAGGGGCGGGTGACTACAGGGCGAAGCGGGGCGAGGCGGGGGGAAAATTCGAAAGACCTTCTACAAGGGCACCCGAGACGGCGGGCTAGTCTGAGCGCGCCAGAAATGGAAGGAAACTGAATGCTGCACTCGAAGCGACGATCTCTTGCAAGAAAAGGATGGAGAAAGAATGGACCTCCTTAGAACGCAATGGAAGAACCTGTGCCGCCCT
>Ga0179593_1378180_pt1 | contig 11473 bp, 11 predicted proteins | sample CZODoug2_1_08_16_FD_185931 | JGI IMG/M metagenome (GOLD analysis project Ga0179593, IMG submission 185931) | Vadose zone soil fungal communities from Angelo Coast Range Reserve, California, USA - CZODoug2_1_08_16fungal (PacBio error correction) | ecosystem: Environmental > Terrestrial > Soil >...
TAACGGTCTACGGACTCGTAGTGGACAAAATTAGATAGTCCCTGGGTCAACATAAAAGTGTCAAGAGGAACTCTACGGGACCCCATTACATGATCAAGAACGTCCAAGCAAGATTCGGCACAACACGTCTCAGTCCAAGGACATACCTCTCGGCGGGTCGGACGGAACCGGGACCATTCAAAGGCTTGGGGACTTTCAGAAACAGGCCCTTAAAATGTCAGGAGGGACATAGTAAACTTTATAAATCACTAAACTGGGTGTCAGCGTAAGGTATAGAGTAAAGGCTATCCATTTGCCGGAGAAGGAAATATCACCTGCTGAAACTTCAAGGGGAAAAGGGGAAGTTGCGGCCGGCGGCAACGTGGCACAGACAAGCGACTGGGATGGAAAAAAAATCGAGCTTGCTAAGCCGATACCAAATCCCGAGAGCAAGGGGGCTTTCAAGTGAAGTAAACAGACTACTAGGATAATCCGGAAATCCGGGTCAACGGGGAAACAATGCCACGACACACAGGGGAGGGCAATTCAATGCGGGAGGATTAGACTCAGGTCACGGCCCATCCGAAGAATTTCTTTGGGGGTCTACGCCAGCAGGAGTAGCCCGGCACTAGGTCGACTGAAAGGGAAGACGAAAGCTGGGAAAAATGCCCAAAAAAGGGAGCATCAAAGATCGGGGTAGAGGTGAATCCCTGAAAAACGCCATCTAGGGGGGGCATTATGAGCTGTAGACTAGGCGTTGGGGTGGACAAAGCAACACGTCGTGAAAATGCTTCGAACAGAAAAACAGCGGGAAAGCGACAGATCGGAGACCTCCCGCGAAAACGCCACGAAGGGAAAAAGAATAGGCTTGGGGGATACAGGGATGGACGACTGCCGAGGGAATATGTTGGAAAGGGAAAAAGACAGATGTCAGACATGATGAAGCGGAAAGAGGGGAAAAAGGTATGACCCAGATCTGGGGCAATTACCTAAGGGGTTTCGAGATAAAAAATGAAATCCGGCAAGAAACTGCAGGTGACTGAACGGGGTACAAGACTGGGTTCAACACTTTGATCCAATGGAAAAATAGGGGAATTGGGCGGCTGGGAGAATGGGGGGTAAATGGGGGGAAGAAACTAATAAAAGACTCGTGACGTCAGCTTCCAGTAAACCCCAAGACCCTCACGGGTGGGTAAAGCAGCAAAAAGCAAGTCAGGTCAGCAGCAGGGGGGGGAACCCGTGGAAGGTTACCGGGAATAGGGCGCTAAACAGGAAAAGAAAACCCAGGAATGACTGGGGAGCTTCGGCTCCTGATCGGAGAAAATAACATAGTTCCTTCAAGGCGCATGGGCGTAGGGAGGAGGAAGTCCGCGAGAGATTGCCAGAAAACAAAGTCAAAAGAGAGCAACTGGGAAGCAAAAACGACACTCATTGCAGGGAGGGAGAAGTGTAGCGGGGACCTTGGGGTGCGGGGCCCAAGGTCAGCCAAGGTCGGGACGACTTGGGAAAAAAAAACAAGAAGGAAGCCCGGGGGGGGCCACCAAAGATGAACGGGCATCGAGGCCCAAGAGGAAAGGGGAGGATCGTTGGTCCAAGAGGTCCAAGCAAGTTTTTCATGGCCGGAACCCACTCAAGGCAAGGACGACTCGAGAGGGATACAAGAACTCTGGCAATAGAGGGACGGTCGATGAGATTCGGCCAAAACAGCGATGGAGAAGGGCGAGCGAGGTCAGTGCACAATTACCGGACAACTTTAAGACCGAAACTTTTAAAAAAGGGGGGAGGGGGAGGGAAACAAAAACAAAAGTGACACGGAGATGGAGGGGGGGGTGGCTGCAGAGATCTGATGGTCCAGCCGAGCGGGAATAGAGAGACAAATCTCGGGAACAGCGTGCTAAGGGAAAAAGAAGAACGACGGGCTTAAGAGTTTGTCAAAAAGTCCCTTCACCCGAGAAAAGGGGATAGGCTCCGATCCCATTCAAAACTTAAACACCGGAAGAAAGAAAGAGAAGCAAAAAAACCGCCGTCACATGTAGAGGCGCGAAGCAGAGTCAAAGGAAGGGGATCGCAGAAGAAGGCGGGGGTAAACGTATGCTCGGGAAATCTCAGACACGGATGCCAAAAAAGATTCCTAAAGGTGAGAACCGACTTGGAGTAAAACAGGCTTGACGAGGCAACTATGGATTAAAAAGGCAGGAAGAGGACGGGGGTCCTCATCCGCGCCCCAAAAAGTTCACGAGAGGAAAATGGGGGCGCCCTTTTCAGAGACGTACCATGCCTGCGCAGGGAGACGGAAAATTAAACCCGTAGGCCATTGGGAAAACTGAACGGAAGCAGCGAGCCCTGGGCAAGGAAGACGTTGACGACTTAGGAACGGGGAGGCGGGGCTGCCAGTGACGGCAAGTGTAGAGGAGTTCAAAACCCCACAACGGAGCTTCGTTCGCTCTGAGGGAACATGTCGGGGGTGAAAAAAGAGGTCTTTGCAGAGGGAGTTCCGTAGAGGGGAACACTGGCATCTACTCCAGATTGGTCGATGAGAATTCAAAACCTGATGTTAAGGAAAACCGAGGGAAACCACACCTAAATCAGGGATACACTCGACCGCCTGCGCAAAGTATACTTGGGGTGAGAGCAGAAGAGCCGCCGCAACAAATCGCCTGCCCATCATCCAAAAAACAAGAGTTACTTAGTATTGGGGACAGACGAAGTGGTGGCGCGGTGAAAGTAGACTGCTCAAAACCGGAGCCGGTAACTTTCCAGAGGGGCAGAGTCGAAGAAGGCGAAATAAGAGGGGATGGGGGGGCTCGACGAGTTCAAAATCAACCTCAGGTTGGGGGGAAGGGGGAAAAAAAAGGCAAAAAAGATGACATATGGCCATTGAAGAGGGAGTCAACGTTGAATCCGAAAAGACAAATCTAATACCAGTACCTCCACACATTTGGAAAGGGAAAAGACGAAAAAAAAACCTACGTGTGAAAAGTCGGGGGTACCGACTATCAACAATAAAACCGGGACCGCTAGCGCGCTCCTGACGGCGAGGTAAAAAACGATTCGTGGGTCACAAGATGAGCCAGCCGCTCTGGACTTCAGTCATGGCTAAGGCAAAGTGGGGGGGGCGCGAACCGGGGGCCGAACAAACGTAGATTAACAGAATCGGGGACAGAATGAAGACGATCTGGGAAAATTTTTGGGTTTGAAGGATAGGCAAGCATGAAGTGCAAGGGAAAAACTGCGGAAGAATATTCTCGCCTCACTTTCGCGAAAAGGTAGTGAAATCCAATTCGGAATCACAGTGGGGAAAGGTGGGGGCGAAGAGGCGACAAGTCAGCCCCAAGTCAAGATCGTCTGCGAAGCCATAAAAGAGGATTGCTGAAGCGCTGCGAGGGACAATACGGGAGGGGGAGTAATTAGGAGTGTATAGTCCGGGTTGGGAAATGGGGATCTGGAGAAAATCCTTCTCTGGAGTTAAAGGAAAAGAAAACTGCAAATCCGGGCAAAAGGAATTGGCTAAGAAATCAGAAAGCCGCGTTAAAACGCGATACAATATTTCAGAGAGGGAAAAGGGTACGCCATCAAAAGACATTGAAGGGAAGCGCTTTGAAGATGGTCAAACGAAATTCCAGAAACACCTTGGAAGTGTACGATGGGTGCAATATCAAAACTACCCTCTCCGAATTCTACAATTCACGACAGGACGAAAATCGAAAAAACTCAAACTCACTAAGAAAATATTGCAGAGTCAATTGATCTAGAACGAGTTCAGGGAAAAAACCATAGACGCAGGAAGCAAGGTAGGTAGGGGAAAGTGGAAAGATCGTCGTCCGGAAAGTGTGGGCCTATCGAGAAAAGACGCATAGGGAATGTTAAACATTTAAAAAAAAAATGAAAGCAAGGGTGATGCCCACAAACTTTGCAAGCGTCCCAATGCGGAGTTGGGGGACACGGATAGACTAAATATCCTGGAACTCTAGGAACCTTAAGAAAGCGAGGAGTTGTTGATTCCCGTGAATACCCGAGCGCTGAAAAATGAAGAGAGACGGAATAAATAGCAAATAAGCTAAGTGACTTGTTCTCGAAAAAACGGCATTCGCTCGAAGGGGACTGCCCTTCTCAACTACACAGAGGAGGAAAGTCGACTGCTTGGGCCACTACATCGCCATTCAAACTCCCATGCTTAAGCGGCCGCGGACATAAAAGCAATGTGTCGGGACGGACAAACAAAAAGGGGTAGGGCAATTCACCGTCGACCTGGGGGGTATGGAGAGGGGAAGGTAAGTCTTCCCAACCCAAAGGCACGAACCGGTAAAAGACCTAAGAGTTCGTAACAACCTTCTACAAATCTGAAAGCCCATTTTAAAAAAACAGAACGGTGTCTTATTGGAGGATCTCGGGAAACACGAAGGAAATTTTAGTCAAAAGACTCCTTTGGTGATCCACCAGACGAACATCTATTCCGCTTCGACAGAATCGACATCGTGTACAAAGGTTTCAGACAGAGGAAGACGGTGAAAAAAGATCAAACCAACAATTGAAATGAATCTGGTGCAAGGCGAGGAAATGTTCGTCGTTTAACAACAGGGGGTAGAAGGAGGAAAAAGGGGTAAGAGAATGGAGACCACCGACAGGGGGGGCATGGTGGCGCATCATTCAACGCCACGGGCAGGGGCTGGAAAAACGCATGGACGAAGAAGGAAGGGAGGTTCGGGGGAAAGCCTTCCGAAAAATGCAAAAATCTCGCAGGGAAGTACGGGCCAGGGATTCCTCTACCGAAATTTCTCGCATGGATAGACCCATTTTGGCGGGGACAGGGCAAAGCCTTTGTCGTGTGCAACGCCGGGATGGGACGATTTTCGTTGAGAAACGCAAGGACGCGATCGACAAACGGAGGACAGCCGTTTGCCGGGGGAGACTGCGATGAGAGCCCAAGAGACGCCTGGAAGAACCATTGAAAAGCAAAAAGAGACGGGGGGGGCTTAAGAAGTGGACGGGGAAAGGATAAAACCGGGTGAGGCGTCTCCGCGCGGGGAGATGTCCCACTTCATGGACATTGCGAGCAAAGGGGAGGTATATATCTTCTAACTCGACGCTCGATTCACTAACACACGCTCGAGGTGTGCACAAAATTGTGCCAACGCCAAAGGAAGGAGTTGGAAAAGTGTCCCTGTGATTATTCCTTAGAACGGGAAAGGAAAACTCAATCCTTGCTTGACACACCAGAAAGCGCTGGTCCTGGTTAAACATGCCCCTGTCACGACGATTTGCTCTCCCGGAGGGTCCTAATTTCCCAGTCCATTGGGGCCCTGTAAAGGGTGTGAGAAGCCAGGAGAACTCCCAGTCGAGAGAGGGGGGGCAAAAGTCGTTAAGGGGGCATATCGTGGAACTGATTTTCAACGGATGACACCAGTTGGGGGACTAGCACCCCCAAAATCCGTGAAGGCTTTCACCCAATAGTTTTTCACAACGGAAATTCCTGGGGGGGAAACCGCTTGGCAGTTCCACGAAGCGGTGAAGGCAAGGGTGACGAAGTACCGCAGATCCCTAGCTTATGATCAAAGAGAGACCGAGAGGGAACACGTGACTGGGCCTGACTATCTCGCGTCAAAAACAACACGGCGCATTGCCACTACGCAAAATATTCTTCAGGGATGTTCATGTATCTTTTCACGCTATGTGAATCCGCATTCAACTCGTCTATAAGTGCTGTGTATTACGCAGCAAGCGCACGCGAAGGGGCGGGGAGCGTGTTTCAATTGAAAGAGGCGTCCCCACGTTTTCTGGAGTGGAAGAAAGTCCCGGAGCCGATTGGAGGGCACCAACACAAGTTAAAATACATTTGCAAAAACCTCTCGGCTAGTGCTCACCGGACCTGTCAATATATAAGCTGGATGTCCTGTCTGATAGCCCGTTCCCTGTAACAATGGCATTCGTACCCATGAGAAAGCGGGCGAAACAGAGCAGCAAGTGTGGAAAGGGGTTGAGCACAGGCTATCTCAGTGGGACGTATCACATATCACACTGCAGGAACTGCCGAAGGGGGGAGGACTGGCCTTCAAACGGTGCCAAAATAGGGGAGAGTTGGCGTGAAACGCTAAAAAATGGATCAGTCGAAGGGAATATCTCTACAGAAGGGCGAAAAGCCTTCGTAAAAAAAAAGGGGACGGAACTCCACCGCAGCTGCGCCAGCTTACAGCAGGATCCGGTCGGCAATGGACAAAACAAGGCGACTGCGGGAGGTCGCTTCTCAGATGCTAAGCCAGTCAGCCAGGCAACAGCTGATGCTGTGGTCGATAGTCAAAGTGGCAGTGTCGTAAAAACCTTAAGGGTCCACAAAGTCAATAAAAGGAATGAAAAGACTAAAGGCTTGGAACGGCACAAAAATTGTCTCATCAGTAAGCTCAATGGGGGGGGGCGCGGGGGAAGATAAAGACAAAAAAAAGGCGATTGGGGGGGGGGCGGAGGAGTCTTAACGAAGGTAGGCTTCTAATTGGGGTCGGTCCCTCCACGATTGGGCAGAGAAAAACGGCGCACTGAAAAAAGGGAACACAAAGAGCCATGCTACGGCGGACCGACCCGGCGCACTGCATCCACGTAACCAGGTAAGGGGTCAAAGGCTTGTGGATGGGCAGCAAGTAAGAGAGATGTTCGAACAAAAAGTGGTTGACAATAATGGGCATGAGGGCGAAGTTCGAAAAGATGTGCGGAAGGGGGAGCACAACTCTTTAGAACAACAGTAAAGCGGGGTTAGGGGAAGGCTCATGAAATCAAAAAAGAGAATTGGCGCCAGGGGACGGGGAAACGCTTTAAGTACAAACAGGTTCTCGAACATTGGGACACAAATATGAAGGGTGGGGGAACGGTGCCTTAAAAGGTGGGGGGGTTTCAGACTGAGGCAAACGAAGAGAAAAAGCGCTGGCAAGGGAAGGGGTCGGACAGCACCCAATACCCTCCACGTTGCAGAGAAGAAAAATCTTGTCAGGTCAGCGGCAGGGGAAAACCGGGGAGGGTCACCGTCTCGCACAGCAGGACAAATACAGCCCGGGGAAAAAGGTAAAGGTGAGCGGAGCTGCAAAAGGAGACGAGCTGATAGAGAACACAGGCCAACTGTCTCTCGGGGCGGAAATCAAGCGAAGATCTGGAAAGCGTCTCGGAGCGGCAAGATCACAATATAGGCGCGGGTCAATTCTGGCGCTAAGTAGTGGAAGGGGGAGTCGTGGGAGCACAATACATCCAAAAATAAGAGGCGGAGGGGGGGAGCCTTGAGACCAGCACAGTGGAACCAAGCCGGGAGCTTTTGCGCGAGGCAAGGGTCCCACACTCGGCCCTGCGCCTCAGGGTGAACACGGACCGCGACCGGGGGGCGTTGCCTCCGTATGACCCCCGCTTCCAGTTAAATCGCGACCACACCAAAAAGGGAAAAGAAAGGGACAATCGAACCAGCAAGACACAAAGCGCAGGGAGACATGCCGCGGGAAAGTAGCCGACAGGGGGGAAAAACAACCCCGGCGGGAAGGCGATGGGCGTAGACGGAACAAGAGGGGGGCCGCCGCGGCCCACACCGACCGAAGCCACATAATGGAGGGGCACGGAGGGACCCACAAATCCCCAGCGGCCGAAGGGGCAGCAATCGACGCTCGCCGGAAGGAAATGGGCCGACGAAGGCTTCCTGAAGCAGAGCGGAACGGACCACGAACGGATGAAACGAAGTCTTCGTTCCGTCTTTCGGCCACTTCCATATGAAATAGCTTTCGAGGAGCTAAGAGTAAAGTGCAAGGAAATTTCGCCGCTAGCGGAGGCGGGCCGATTGACGTCCACTTTCAAAAATCCAGAACTTTGCCAGTGTGGGAAGTAGACACGGAAAAAAACCAGTACGCGGTCATGGCAGGTGGGATGGGAGAAAGAGGCTCGTCTCGGAAAATAGTATCCCGCAGGCGCGGCAGGGGGGGGGGCTCATGGAAAAACAAGGGGAGGCAGAGTGCGAAGAGGAGCCCTCGAGAGCGAGCCGAGGGAAACATCTCACAGGACGATAAAATAACCCACCGACTGCAAAAGGAAGTGGTGGGGGGTCATAGCCTCCTCGGACAGCCAGAAGAGGCCGTGCTCCTCTAAGCCAAAGCCGGGGTGAGGATGGAACCTCTATATCTCTCCGGCCAAAAAAAGAAGACTACAGGGGAATGCATCTTTGGGGTTCAGAAAGCTGGCCGCGCACGTAGGAAAAGAGATTTGATTCAACTGGCATTTAGATGGGTAAGAAGACCTCTCACACCACAACGAAAATTCTCGTCGGGAAAGGGAGCCGAGGTTCAGCGCTGTGCCAAAAGACGCCGCAGGGAGCATTCCTCCATTGGAAGGAAGGAAAGAGAGGGCAACGGCAGAGGGACCTACTCGGAAACCGGAGGAGAAGAGACAGGGCCCTGGTTAATCCTGAGGGAGGAAAAAACTACGGGCATCAAAAAAAGGGAGACTTCGCGTCGCGCGAGCCAGGGCAGTCGCGAGAACATGTGACGGGTGAAGAAGGTAAGACCGGCCTGGAAAGCGTTAACAACAACTTGTCGTTGCAGCAAAAGGAAAAAAGCGAGTAGAACGGAAAGCCGTCACGAGGTAAAACAAAGCCCCAAGAGACGAGGTAGAAACTACGCAAAAGAGGAAAGACCAGGGTAGGAGTTAATCCTCGAAATCGGCCAGCAGCAACAAACATGTGCCCATCGAAAAAAGCAAACAAAAAAAGGGAGAGGAAAGAGAGAAGGGGGTAAGTTCAAGCGCGTTTTGTACGATCAGATCTGCTGGGAAAAAAGTCCAAAGGGGAGGAGCAGGCGGGAAGATTCTACCAAAAAGGTGGGCTTGTGTAAATCGAACGGCTTCAGGAAGGCGGGGTGTGGGGCTTCCATCGACAATCTGGGGAGGGAGTGTCACAGTGTTCAAAGCACTTTCACGTACCTGTAACCAAAGTTTCTAGCGAAAAGGGCGGATAACGAAACCACCTCCTTGAAAGAGGGTGGAAAGCAACGAATAAAAAGAGTCAACTCGTCCCCGCGAGGAGACCCGAAGAAGAGCTCCGAACGTTAAAGAAAAGAATGTGTCGAGTCAGGGACGCGGCAATTGGGGGGGAGGACGAAACAACCCTAGTTACAAGAAAAACCTCCTTAAAAAATGACATCCTTCTAAAGGGGTGGGTGGCGAGTAGGTTCTTCCAAACAGGGAAGTCAAGTAATAGGGATGAATCATATCTAACCTCAAAGAAAAGGAAAAAAGTGAGTTGGAAATAATACGAGGAGATCCAAAAGGTGAGGCATACGTGTTTTTAGGAAAGGGGGCCATCGAAGGAACATCCAGCCCCCCACACGACAGGCACGATACATACTCGATCGTAAGGGGCAGGGGGGAAGAGAGAGCCAATACTAAAGGGGGGATGAGCTATTCCGGGTGGAAAATGGTGACAGAGGAGCAAGCCTTAACTCGTAGACTCTGAGCAAAACAGGCAAACGTCATTCTACCAATGAGCAACAAGATGACACTTCCGTCGGGATGGGAAGAAGAGTCTCTTTTAGAAAGCGAGGAGCCCCAACAAGACATTGGGACCGGGAAAGAGGTTTTTTTCATGGGGTCCCGGACCGTAAAACACACCTTGAAAAGTGCGGAGGAAAAGTGGACGGAATAGAAAAAACCCACGACCGGCAAAGGCTAGAAGACTCCACGCTCAAAGCCCGCCCCCCAAAAAGGGAGTGGTCATTGGATAGAAGTTACGCAGGTGAAGTGAAAGGGGGGTAACGCAAGAGTGGCGACTGGCAGAGCCTAAAAGTGAATTGGGAAAAAAATCGCGCAACTGGCCGAGTGGGGTTCCATGCAGAGAGGCAAGTCGCATCGTCTGTTAAAAAGAATCAAGGAACAGACGCCAGGGAACAAGCGGGGGGGGCTTAATTGGGGTCCACAGACTGAGAGGAACATATAGCACTAATTGAAAACGCTAGGAGGGGGTGATGCAGCTGAAAGCTACGGAAGCTGAGAGTTCATGGCGAAAAAGGGGCGCGGGGAAATAATCTGGCCGCCGTAGAAGGGAAGATCGCTCAAACAAAATGCTATACTCCCCGGGAAGCCGACGGGCAGTCCAAAATCACAGACCCCGCAAGTTGGAGTACTACCTGGGTGTCCCTCGAACACGCGCAAGGACCACTCAAGGATCCCGGAAGGAGGACTGAACCAGCATTTGGGAGTGACGGACACACCAAAGGGAGTCGTTGGGGGAAGAAACTGAAAGGCCAATCGCCTTGAGTTTCGGTCGTGGGACTTCTAGGGGGTCCCATCCCCCGCGAAAAAGAACAGGGGAAAGACGAATGTGAGTCAAAGTGGGGGAGCGAACGGAAAAAAATTACTCGCGACTGTTAACAGTTCCCGGTAAATGTAACTACCTTGTTAGTCTTTGGGCAAATTTAAGCAAAACCCGAGGTAATCATTGCTTCAAAAACGAGGGGGGATCCCCGGCCGCAAGAGGGTGTCACAGCGGCTCTAAGCTGTGGAACGCTGTGGACAGAACATCGGTACTGGCATACCCGGGGATAAAAACAAATTGAAAAGAACTGGTGTCCAGGGTCGTTTAAACGTGGTACCGAATCGCCTGTAAGGAAAAGGCCTACATGGGGCTTGAATGGGAAAAAGTTTGTCAGGGGGGGAGCAGCATTGCGCGCACGACGTGCGTTGCCCGGAGCATTTCTCAAAACGTGAGCGAAATTCCTCCATTAACAAGAAGAGACGCATGGAATCGTCAAAGGGTTATCACGCACTACCGAGTCCTTTTAAGCACCACAGTTTTTGAAAGGCATTACCAAATCCGTTTTCTTTCACGAAAACGTTAGACTAAAACCTCAATTCCTGAACGACGAAACAGACGGAGGACGATGGAATTCTGCCTCTATGAGCCCCAAAAGCGCAGCCGACGGAACAATGAAAAAACTGTGAAGGTGTAAAATTGCCGACGGATCAGGAGGGACCGAGACAACATCGGGGCAGAGGGGTACGCAACGTGCCATTTAATCGAATTTCAGATACTTCGCCGAACAAGCCAGGGGGGAGGGAAGTAACACGCCCAACTCTCTCGTTTCGCAGCAGGGGGCCCCGACGCCCGCACGGTCAATTACGAGGGACGCAATTGAAGTGCCTCTAAAACCGGACCCGGCCGGTAGCCGGTCTTAAACCGGCGTCTGGAAAGAACCAGGGAAAACTTGGGGTATGCAGACAGCGGACGCAGGCCTACTTCATTTGCAAAAGGACGGGTGTAGGGAAAAACAGGGCAATCAAGTTATAGGTGTTCAGAGGTGCCGCTAGAAGGCGGGGGCACATTTGGAAGTTAAAAGCCCTCGGTGGAAAAAGGAGCAGGAAGACGGGCAGACCAAAGTACCGAAAGGGAAAAATTTAACACGATTTCATGTTCCGTTCCACTAAAAAAAAGATCATCGGATGATACAACAAAGCGCTTCCAAAAGACGAAACGGGGGAACAAGGA
>Ga0179593_1448212_pt1 | contig 11473 bp, 16 predicted proteins | sample CZODoug2_1_08_16_FD_185931 | JGI IMG/M metagenome (GOLD analysis project Ga0179593, IMG submission 185931) | Vadose zone soil fungal communities from Angelo Coast Range Reserve, California, USA - CZODoug2_1_08_16fungal (PacBio error correction) | ecosystem: Environmental > Terrestrial > Soil >...
GGTGCAGGCGCAAGAGGTAGCAAACAAGGCCATGGCGGGAGCTTTTCGAAGGGATCGGCATAAAATGTCTCTGCGCTGGGGGGGAGAGCAAGCCAAAAGGGAGAGCAGGACTTGCACTCCGGATTTAACGGAGGGAAGGAGGTGGACCCTTTGGTAGGACAACAGTAGTGAACCCACAGGACAGTCACATCCTAAAGAAAGAAACTTCATTGGATATTATGGCAATCGGTTGTTCCAGGGTTGGAGGGGAGCCGGACGGGAAAGTCCAAAAGAGAGCCAAAAATGTGGCCCATGCAAGATCTCACGGTGTGAAGAAGTAAAGACTCTTACTTAAGTAGATGGGAAGAAGCAAAGAAGGCGTGGGGGAACGGGTCCGAGGGTGATGCGCGTGATCAAGAAGGTATGCGGAGTAATGTTCAACACACGTTGCTCGATTGAGGGAAAACGGGCCACGACTCAGGTTGTTTTTATCGAAGAAGTGCACGGGGGAGGGGAAGGGGGAACCCAGCCGCTCCACTAGAGTTGTGACGCGCGGGGGCAGGTGCACAGATCGAATCGGCGGATCAAATTGTCAGTGGAGAAGGGGGATCAATGGGGTATAAGGACAAGGCCATTACGGAAGAAAAAAGGAGACTACATTTAAATCACGGAAAGAAGGAGCTAGAAGGAGAAATGGGTGCGCGCAAATTTGCCATCTACCTCGACGGGGGAACAGACCCTTCTTGTCAAGAAGGAAAGGACAGCCATTGAAAAGAGGGGGAGAGAGAAGAGCCACATATGGGGAGCCACCAGCTAGAAAAGCGTTGATGTTTGCCGCCATTACTGACCTCTGGGGCTTCTCAACAAAATACTGCATTTTGCCTGCTGTCGAAAGAAAAAAACGGGGAGGGGGGCAAGGGGGGGGAAAGTCGAACTGAAAAAAACACCGATATATATTACAAATGCTGGGCATGTCGGACCCTCGTATATACGCATGGAGGGAGGGAAGCAAATGGACGGAAAAAAAAGCCCGAACAGAGTTCTGGGCAGGATGAGACGATTAAAACTTGGGCGGGGTGAGAGGCTCTCTCACACGGAGCGGGGGCGCGCCGGAAGGGGAAAAAACACGGAAAAGGGAAAAGGCGTACCATCCAATTACTCCAAAAAAGAACGCAGGGATAGGGGGTACGTTGTCGTTATAGAGAGGGGTCCTGAATGCTCTAAGATGTCGGAAGAAGACTGTAACCGAAAAGAAGAGCATAACTCAAAGGAAAGAGAAGGAGACGCCACAATATGAGAATCCTGGGTGCAGGGGTCAACGGTACACACAGGGACCGGCGGTTCTTCGCTGATACATCAGTCAAATCAGTGGCTCAAAGGTGGAAGAGGAGCCGAACCCAAATAGGGGAACGGGGGCTAAAAAAGGGACGTCCCCTTCAAAAAGGGTAAGCCGGGTTGGAATTTGTTGGTTGGGATACAGAAAAGAGAAGGAAATAGAAACGAAATAATCATCATCAACGGTGGGCAGTGTGGGGAAGGAAAGAGATTACGAACAGTCGGGGAGGTAGCGATGGAGGGGTTACTATAGCATGAAATTCTGGATTAGCGAGTTGGGGTGGGTAGGGCGAGGGACAGGGAAGAATGAACGGCGCTGAGGGGGGGGCTTGGGAAGAAGGAAGTTTGGGGTCATCTGAGTGTTATCCCATGGTGTCGTTCGGGACGGGGAGGGGGGTGTGACTATGGCAAATGGAGGAGTTGAAATAAACTCCCGACAGAGGCCCGTACGGCTGTCTTCGGGGAAGGAATGCACAAGGTCATTGCTTGCGTAGTGCATGGACTCGCGTTGCTGGTTGCGGCGGATTGTTGCGAGGGGGAGGGCTGATCTGAGATCGAAGGGAAAAGAGGACGCGTGGGCCGCTAAGAGGACTCAGAGACCGAGAGTTCGGGCCTTCTTTGTGAGGAAGAAGAGGAAAATCCCTGGAAGATATGGTTTCAGGGGTTGGACTGCTTTCGAAGTACGGGAAAGGCTTCAATGAAACTAAGACACAACTAATACAAATCTTGCTTAGAACCACCGGAATCAAGGCATCACAGAGTGTTCTGGCGGGAAGGTACACTCGAAAAACACAAAGGGCGGCCGGATGCAAGGGGGAGAGATAGGAGCAGGGGGGCGGAACTGGAGCAATGGATAAAAGGGCGTCCAGGTGAATGAGAGGCGCGTGCCGATGGGGAAGGGCGTAGCTGCGAGAAAAAAAAATAGTGAAAAGGGGAAGGAAAAAGACGAGAAGATCGAAAAGGAGGGAAGCCCATAAAAAAAGAGGGAGAGTCTCCGGAAGAAAAGCCGCTTGAAAAGGGTGGGTTGGGGGTTATTGCATCCCTAAGGGATTAGTCAATTGAAGATATGGAAAGCATTTTTTGGCACCGGAAAACGGGGGATGGGAAGGTGTACGACCTGCCAATAAGGGATGAGGAGGGGGGAAGAAGGCTGCGGGGGGTTTCTAGGAAAGCATAAAAGATTATGTGAGTAGTAGGGGGGACTAAAAGCACAGGGGGGGCGTCTGGAACAAAAAAACATTCAGACGCGGTCAACTACGGGGGGCAATACAGTCGAAGGGGAATGGGAAACGAGAAGGGAGAGAGCCGAGCCTCCAAACGAATGTCAGCCGATTGGGATTCCGTCAGCGCTCACCAGTACCCTCGCACCCAAGGATCTTCAAAGGGGAAAAGGGAAAAGGAAAAATTGCAGTCAGGCCCGATCACAGCCGGGGAAGTGCATATCGGAGTTATAGGAACGAAGTTCGCCAAAGTGACTAAGAGGGTAAAGGAATACACCCCAAAAAAGTAACCAGTAAAGAGAAAAATTGGAGCCACCCAAAAGATTCAAAAGACCACAAGCTAACCCATCTCCCTTAGGGGGGGATCGTTTCAGAACAATACCAAAAAACAGCAATCGAGAAGAAAAGAAGTCAGAGTAAAGACCTCGAGAAAAAAACCTACCCGGGGAAAACTATACAAACGACATTTCTCAAAATTCACCAAACACTGCAGGAGATTCGAAGGAGGGGGTTATGGCCTGAAAACCTTAGTAGAAAGTGCAAAAAAACAAGAAACCAAAGGATACGGAAAAACATAAAGTGGGACGGGGCACCGACTATAGGTTGGCAGATGACTTGCACTTTTGCGACTTTGGGTACCTGTAAATACACGAAAAAAAAACCACCCGCGGGCGGTTTGGGGTGTCCAGTTTAAAAGACGACAATATTCTGGCAGTTCGAGAAGGGGGACGGGATGGTTGGTGAATTGTGTTTTCCATTGGTGAATTCGATACAATCGTTTCTAGTAGCAGAGGAGGGTCGGGATACGCAACTTACCAAGGCCCAACGGGGAAAAGCAATTGGGATAACTTTATGACTTACCATTTAAAAAAGGGTCACGGGGGTTTCAGGGACGTAAGGAACCGGCGAGCCGGATACGGTTATATGGCTTAAGCCATAAAACAAACATCTGTGGTCTAACGGAGAAAAGCCAAGGCAGCAGGTAGACGGATTCTGGTTGATCGGCCAGGTGGGGACGTCGACTCAAATCCGGAATGAAAGCAGGTGGGAAGGAGAGACATACTAGGGAAAGGGGGACAAGGAAAGGCTTTTTTTCCTGTTCACAAACGGGGGACAGGGGTGCGCCAGCGGGAGAGGAAAGGGATGGTTCCAAATCACCAGAGGCGGGCAAAACTTGAAAACTGAAAATATGGAAAAGGTGCATAGATCAAAGGAAGAGACAGAAACGGGGATCAGGATGAACCGGAAAGACAGCCGTCCTCCCTTCGAGGGAGCGGGGGGGGCCAATGGACATCTTTGACGGACCTGGGTTCAAGGGGGGAGTAATTCGGCATCAGTAGGAGGTTGAACTTACGGAATGGGCTAAGGCCAGCCAGCAAGAATGGCCAGTTCTCGCCCGATCTTCGGACGTAAGGGGCACGGATTATTACAAAAAGTAAACAGGGGGGGGTGAGGAGAGAACCGCCCGGTGAAGCAGACGCAAGAATGAAAAAAAAAAAAAAACTGTTGTCCGGGAGGAAAAGAAAAGCGTCATCAAAGGTGAGATTGGTATTGAAAGAATCATGAAAGTAGGCTTGGGGGGAACTCAGGAGACATAACCCTGAAGCATGCAAAGCCAATGTACCGCGGGGGGTGATTGCGAAAATTCGGAACTGTAATTCGTGGGGAAATCGTCAAGTTCCTCTTGCATGGTAGGAAAGCGAGGAAAAATTCGAACCATCAAACCAAAAAACCCAGGGGGAACTTCGAGATGAATCAGTTCCGTGACGTCAGAGAAACTTAGCTGTGGGGCGACATAAGGACCGGAAAAGGAGGGGGAATAATCTGCTCAGACCAGACACGGATCTCTCCGTGTGGGGGCGGAAACAAAAAGAGACCAGGAGCGGAAGGGCGGCCGAAACCCTACGAGGCGCGGGAAAACGCCTTTCGGTAGTGTTGACGAAACTTCACTTCCCGGGGGATTCCTCTATAAAGAAACGGTAGAGGAGTATCTCCGTTCATGGCAAAGAAGGAAACAAAAAGGAGAAGCGAATTCAGGGAGGAGGGAGGGGAAACACAAAACAAACAGAACGGAACTCTTCCATCTCAAAACAAAAACACCGGAGAGCGGCTGGGATGAAGGGGGAATTCTGCGGTGCAAACGAGGGGAGTGCCAGGTCGCCAAAAACAGAATGAGAGGGACAGCCGGAAATGAACGCAATTGTTCAGGGACGAAGACAAGAGTTTACGGTTGGGGTCCAATGTCGAGAGACTATGTGGCGTACAGCTAAAGGCACTTTGGGTGAGATTACCGCAAAGCCGAGACAAATAAACGAACCAGGCCAAAATTTCGGTCCTGTTCAGTTGTGGTCGCCTAGAGAATACGATGATTTAAGAAAGGACTTCAAAACCGATGGTCTGGTCCTGTGGATTACGCACGACAAAAATGAAAGTTTACTGCTAAGAAATGATAAGCCTGTCGTGTCGGAAGCCCGACCGCGTGGACTGTGGAATACTTAAGAACTTCTAAGAGAAGAAAAGCCCTATCCAATCTAGGATTGGCTGTTCAAGGGAATAATTGAAAGAAGAAGGGTCAAAAGGAATTCCTACATTCGGACGAAGGACTCAAAAGGACTCAGGTCACTGTGTCCAATTGAAAAGAGACCCCGACGTGTCTACGGGAAGTGGAGAAGGTAAATAAAAAGAGAAGTGTTAAGGCTGGAGATAAATGGCATCCTATGGGGGGAAAAAGACCAGCAGAAAAAACCTGATTGGTGTCCTAATTATAAAATTACTCGCAGGGAAGCCCCCAAGCAGTTTGAAAACCTTGCGTCAACGGAAAAACCGATTTGAATGACCAGGCGACGTTCAAAATCGGAAATTGACTTGAAGGTCGGGCACGGGGAAGGGAAAGGGGGGAGGAGAAATACATGGTCCTAGCAACACCGAGAACTTCACGACTAGGACGAAAGATATACGGTGGAGTGAAGGACGATTAGGCCACTAAAAGAGGTGGATGGGGGATCAATACAACCAATAATCTGCGTCTGACAACAGAAAAAAAGTCAGGGGGACCGAAGGAACGACTTAACCGGCGGAATAGAAAGCAAGAGAACAGGACACATGTCGGGAACTTTACTTTGAGGTATCAGCCAAAGGAAGATCTCGGGGAGTCTGACTCACTAAACAAAAACTGAAACAGAAGCAATAAGAAGCCTGAAGCGCCAAGAAGGAGATATCCTTGGGAGGGGAAGAGGGAAAACAGGCCCGACGCCGCGGGGGAGAGTCACGCTGATACAGCAGGCACAGGGCAAAGAAGAAAAACTGGAAACAGGTCAACAATAATACGCAAAACAGTGCCGGTTAGCCCAAGCACTTCCCTCTCTATGGGGGGACGGAGACTGGGGTTCTGGTTGAATTGCAAGGAAGTACACTTAAAACGAAAAGAGACAGAAAGCGGGAAAATTGGGGATCGTCGCTCTGGGGAAGCATGAAATGTCCAAGGTAGTGACTAGCATGATTAGGGGTATCATGTGGAGGGGGGTTGGTTCGCGTAACAGGGTTGGGAAAAGTAACGCAAACTGAGGGGTAGAAGGGCTTCAGAAACTGGGGTTGGAGAAATCTGGAGGTTCCACCCTGATTTTGGGGTCGGTCGTGGTGAATGTGGTGAACTCAGGTGGCGCCGGGAAGCAAACATCAACGACCACTCAAGGCCCGTTCATGCAAAGCGTCGAAGAGGGGTCGGCTTACCTATGTAGAGAAGGTGATGAGCTTCAGGAGGTGCTCGGGGAGCACTGATAAAAGACAAAGATGCGTGAAGCGGGTGCAGTCAGGCTCGCGACAGGGGGTTCAGGGGAAGAAAATTCCGGAGAAAGTGCAAATCAGGCAAACTGGTGGGCAATTGGGACAAAAAAAAGAAGGAGGGAATGAGTAAAGAGGGGAAAATGTAGATTCAATAAGGGGAGAGGAAAAGACAAGGTGAAGAGGGAAGTGGGGTATGTCGGAAATGGAGAGGGGGGAGGAGAAGGAAAATAGGGGGGTGGGGGGGGAGGAAAAAAATTGGGGGAGGAGTGGGAAGGGAAGAGGGGAGCATGGGCAGTAGGATGAGATGAGGGGTGAGGGCCGAGAGGTGGGGGAGTATCGGGGAGGGGTAGGGGGTAAGAGGAGGTGAAGGGGGGAGGGGGGGGGGGAGGGGAAAGAGGGAAGAGAGGAAGGGTTAAGGGGGGGGGGGTCAGGGGGTTTAGACAAGAAGGGTGGGAGAAGAGGAAGAGGGGTGGCAGAGGTTGGGGGGGGGGATGAGGAAGGGTGGGGGTGTGGCAAAGGGCGGGGGGTGGGTGGGAAGGGGGAGTAGGTTTGCGGAGATCGGGGGTGGGTGTGTGTGATTGTGGAGGAGGGGGGGAGGGGGGTTGAGGAAGAAGGCAGTAGAGGGGGAGAAAGGGGAGAGAGGGAGAAGGGGATATGGAAGAAGGGGGGGGCGAATGAGGGAGGGGTAGGAATAGGGATGGGGGGTGGGGGAGGGGTTGAGGTGGGAGGGGGGAAGGGGGGGGTTGGGTAGTGTAGGGCGGGGATGTGGGAGGAGGGAGGGGGGGGAGGAGAGGGGAGGGGGTTGCGGACTGCTGCTGAAGAAAGGAGGGAAACGGTCCTTCGGTAGACGAACCGACAGAAGTCCTCATCGCGAGCGGGCTTAGTATAGAAAGGGATACGAGGCCATTCTCGGGAGCAGTACACCTCTCCTCCACTGGCGGAAAAAGCTGCGAAGGGGCAAAAGGAGAGACATAGGGTATTGGACGGAACGTTCATCAATTAGATAAAAAAAAACAAGGTGCAAAGCTCCGGTGGGGGGAAGAATGACTCTGAGCGCTGCCGATTAGAAAACGGGGAACTCTCAACACCGATGAAGAGATAACCAACGTCGGGGAACCAATAACGCATAGGGGAGCAGCAAAGAGGAAAGAGTGGAAAAAAAGGGTTTGTGGGGAAAAAGGGGGGCGAAATCCAGGGGGATGCACTTTCCTAAAAGGTTCCGCTCGATGAAGCAGTGAAGACAAAAGGATGGAAGATTTAACGTAATTCAAAGAAACAGATGATGAGGAAGAGGGTGCTGGGGGGGGGTCAGAAAGCACGCTATCGTGATGGAGAAGTAGGGGTCCTACAAGAAGTTCCGATCTGGAAACCAGCAGCGCAACATGGGTAAACCAGAGGACGATTGGCCAAAAAAAATGCGGCCACTGAACGAGAAGGGGGATAGAGCCGAGAGGCAAACGCACGAAGGCCGCAATTGCTCAATCTCAGAGCAAGAAGAAGACGCCCAGCGGCTATACATGACCGTAATCATCCAAAAAGTGGTCAAGAACTAGCAAAAGACGGGCATTAGTTTATGGAATTTTTATAGGGGGGGGGTTTAGGAGGGGTGCTGCGAACTACCATCCCTATTGGGTCACACCTAAAGAATAAACTTAAGCCATTACCATTATATTGAAAGAAAAACACATATAAAACCACGATAAACCGAAGGAGACTAATGATAGAAAACTACTCCTCAAATACACAAAAGAGCGGGAATAACAAGGAAGGGGGACAGGGAGGACCATCCTCTCGACAGTATAAACTGTGAAGCAGAATCCGCAAAACGTGTATCCTAAAACTGCCACCAGCGGAGAAATTTCGTTGGGGGTGGGCCTGACTCTTAAGTTAGCATGTTACCAAAACAACTCGTCAAGAAAGAGGGAAGGCCTATCCCCCGGCAACTCTAAAGGTGGGCTAGGAATGAGGAACCTGTTTAATCAAAGGATTGGAAGGGCTTGAGCACTAAGACGCCACCGACAGGGGCGAGGGGGGGGCAACGGAACTCGGCTCACTCCAGGATCAAGTGAATACTAGCGGAGAATTTCGACTGGCTGTGAAGGATGAGAAGGATTGGAAGGGAGAGGAGGTCCAGAGTCGTAAAGAAGCCGCCGGGATTCGATATGCGCGTAACCATGGACAAAGGTTAGAAAAGGAGGTGGGACGACTCCATTTGAAAGACAATTTTCGCAGGGGGAATGGGAAACGTAATACGGAAAGCTCAACGTGAGAGCTTCCGTCCAAACAAGACAATATGTCAGGGGGTCATTCAATCCCGCCAGAAGCAAGATCGGGTACAGGGGGGGGTGGAAAGGCGGTTAGAAGGACCATTAGTTCCTGGTCCAGGACAAAGAGATCTCACGAAACCGACCATGCCCAAGTGGTATCCGGTAACGGCAGAACAAGGTTGCGTCACATCCCGGTTTGGAGTCGGAGGAGCAAACACGAAGTGGGGTTCGCAAACGAGAGGAAGTATTGATCGGAAAACGCCAGGGGGAAGCTAGAGGGGGTAGGCGGGTAACATAGGGGGGTATCTTCATCTCAACCGACGAGGGGGGGCAAAATGTCTGATCTTGGGGAACGGAATTCCCCGGGAACTAGAAAAAAAACTTCCGTCATCCCGGAAAGTCGCTAAATTTGCAAGGCCCAAGTTTGGGGGGATGGGAGGAGGAAGACAATGGACTGTGGAAAGGGGGCTTTTACCTTTAAAACTAAGTCGCCAAGACAAGCCCCAGGGGGCAATCAAGAGACAGTATGTGAAGTATAGTTAGCCGACAATTGACTGGCGTAAGGCCACGAAGGACAAGGAAATGAACAAGTATTTCTGGCGTAGAACGAGGCCGAAAGGACTTTTATTGAAAGGGCGTAGGCTTTGACCGACTAACTCGACCCAAAAAGGCGTACAGGTGGTGTCTCAGACGCAAGAAATGTTAAGCGTGGTACAACATTAAGGGAAGGGCCAAAAAGAGGCGGAGACACTGGCGAGGAAAGGCCAGACACCAACATGTGAAAGCGAACCAAATCAATGTTAAAAGTCAGGTAGGTCATCTGAAAAATTCGAGGAAGGCACATACGTGGTGGGCCGTAACAAGTGTATCCCGGCTAAAAGAAAGAATGGAGACGCCGGTGTTGAAGATACAAAAGCAGCGAAGCAGGCAGTCGCCCCTACGAAATCCGACGAATGGCAGATTGGTGAAACGCACCTATCTCGAGAACAAAACAACAGGTATAAAATGGGAGAAATCTCAAAATGCAATGGAAAAAGAAACAATCCCGAAGACGCGGAATTTCGGAGGGAAAATCGGCATCTGGAGGACGGGAGAATGAGGTGCTCAGAAACATCGAGACGGAAATTGCGGAAACAAGGGATGGAATGCGGGGGAAAAGACCTTGTACGAATCTTCTCCCCATCATTCAAAATGGGACCGACACTGACGGGGTTACATTCAAGGGAACAGCGGGTGTCCGGGTTTTGGGGGGGAGGTCACCGACAGGGGTTCTCAATTTTGCCGCCAAGGCAGCAAGTTGTGCCGATTACCTACCGCTTACTTCCGATGGCAAAGATAACCATCCCAGAGGTAAGGAGGTCGGGCCCGGTTCACTGGTTATGGGACTCTCCCTACTATGATGCGTTCAATAAATTCGGGAAAAATCTGAGGTTGACGATGTGTAAAGGAAAACGACAATAAACAAAATGGTTTCATGGTTTCGGCGTGAAAAGATTTGAGGAGGACGCCGACAAAATTGTGAGAGGGAGGGACATACAGGGGCACAAAGACGAGAAAGGAAGCAGAAACGAGAGGGCGGGGGAGAGGGGCAAGTATACCCTAAGTTCAAATTCCAGGAAACGGAATTATCAAAAGGAAATCCCCGCGCACATCTTGGGAGAGAAAATGTGGGGGTAAAGCCCTCGACGGGCTGAAAGCAGTGAAGAGGGGCAGAGGACAAGGCATCAAAAGGATGGAAGTAGGGAGATTAAGATTCGGAATATTTGGGCCGCCTGAAACGCACTCAGGTGAGGGGGGAAGAACTAAGTAAACTGAAACGGACGGGTGCACAACAAGGATTGTTGAAAGGGAGAGACAAAAAACCAGTCTTTAATTAACCATGGAGGGACGAAAAAGAAGTAGATCGTTTACAACCGGGGAGGGGCTGGAAAAGCAAACTTAGGTTAAGTTTCGTGAAAAGACAAACTACTTTCCCTTCACAAAGAAATCCAGGTTTTCTGGCGTGGAGGGATTGTATTACTTAAAAAGAAAGGGGAGGGTGCAGCGTAATCTCGACAAAAGTCGCGCAACGTAATTAACTCACGAAAAGGAAGACCGTCATATCAACTCATCGGTCGGAAATTGGACTGGTATCTTATATCAAAGAAGATGTCTCGAGATTCGGACGCTAAGTACAAAAACTGAACATCTCATCACCGAAACGCCAAATCGAATTCTAGAAACAATGATTGACAGGGAAGGTAGGGCACGGGAAAACACAGAGAAAGGGGGATACTGAGCTTCATCATGAAAGCAAGTTGCAACGGTGACGGCAGGGCCATAAACAACTAGGAGAAATGGACTACCAAAATCAAAACGGGTCCCTCGATGTCGGGGGTCGTGGGGTGGTGGTGCAATGATACTAGAGGAAGGCACGTATAACACGAAAATATCAGCAGCAAAGGTGGCAGTTATAATCCGACCGCAGAAGTACGAAGGTCCTGTCCCGAGGGAGGACTATCATATTCTTGATAAGGGCGCTGTGGCGTGTGGCGAGTGGAACAATTTTTGAGAGAAGGTCCAAGCGTTGGATCGGTGGGCTTCGCATCGGGGTTGTAGACAGTAAGCGGGGAAGGGCTGGAAATGGTAGCCTGGGCGGGGGGGCATACGCGGGGGTGAGACTGGGGCCGAAAAAAAGCACCGGAAAAAAAGAAGTTACCAGGTGCGAGGTCTTACTTCACAGTGTCCATTTGGCTGGCTGTACCGGGGGCATTCCCCGTTAAGTCCAGATGGGAGCGCCTGAAATTAGCCACGAAAATTGGCGCGTTGTAAGCTATCATCCTAGGGGAAGGTCACGTTCGGTGATATTAACAAGACCAAATAGATAAGGGGGAACAGTGGGTAGGGGAA
>Ga0179593_1463461_pt1 | contig 11473 bp, 9 predicted proteins | sample CZODoug2_1_08_16_FD_185931 | JGI IMG/M metagenome (GOLD analysis project Ga0179593, IMG submission 185931) | Vadose zone soil fungal communities from Angelo Coast Range Reserve, California, USA - CZODoug2_1_08_16fungal (PacBio error correction) | ecosystem: Environmental > Terrestrial > Soil >...
GAGGAGGGAAAAGCCGGACCAGGAAGCGGCTGATTGAGTTGGGCGTTTCATTTACCCCTGAAGGGAGGGGCACGAGATTGGGTCATCACGGCTAAGGAAATGGAAAGGCTAGGGGTGGCCTATTACATCCATCCGCATTCTCCGCGCGAAACAGGGGGGTAGGTCTTCATCAAATGCGCGGCTTGGAGCTTGCTCTAAAGCGAATCGTCAAAATATGTGGACCATTTACCGACGATTGGGGGAAGAAGGGGACGACTTCACAGAGGACGTGGGGGCACCACTTTGGAAACATGCGAAGGTGGCGAATCCTAATAAACACCTGCAAGTACAGAATCTGCGCTTGGATCATACGCTAGCGCTCGGGAACGCGTGGGGGAACTGATAAGAGAGTCAGGTGTGCAAAGAAAGCGGCCGTCTACCATCTTTAACTCCCGAAGCCGAACGCAGTCGAGAAGGTTAGGGACAATATTCTTTTTAGACCCGTCAACAAAATTTTAAGCTGGAAAGAAAAACGTCTGACGATCGCACGTCGGAATCCAGTCCTCAAAACAAATTGTTCTGCGCAATTATTAGCAGAACGTTCAAGGAATCTAAAGGGGCGGAAGGGTCCCGGCGTCGACACCGGGAAGTGGAATTATAGGACCAGTTAGGGCTGAGTCTCAGGTGAGACAACATCGAACTTTTGGTTGGTCTCTGTAATGGGAAAGGATAGATGCTCAATCGCACCTACTACTTGAATAAGGCGATTCACTCAAGGGAAAATCCAATTAACCGGAAAGTTTGGGGTGTGAAACGGACAGACAAACCATTACGTTTAGGGGCTCTCGAAACCTCGAGCGCTAAAGGCTATCCTGAAGACGTTGGAGGGGTAAATTAGGAAGGATCTCCATCAATCCGGGATGCGAACACTGCTCGGCAGGTTCTGTCCTGACCGCACAGGGGCAAAATGAAGAGGCCCAGAATATCAGTTAACCCGTAAAAGGGTGAGGGCTCTTAAAAGTCCGTACCACGGGGTTCCGCCTAAACGGCGGAGCATCCACGCCTGGCTAGGGTAGAGCGACCGGCGCAAAAAGCTCCCAACTCTACTCAATTCTAGAACGATAAGCGAACGACGGGGAACAACCTAAAGCCCGGCTGATACACAAAAAAACAGGAACTGTCCAGCGCTGTTAGGGCCTTCCGCAACAGGAAAAGAGTCAAGTGGGGGGGGTCACTATTTGATTTGGGGGAAGATGTACGTGAAACTTCCATAGCGGCTCGGTCGGTTCGAAAGGAAGTAAAAAATAAGTGCTGTGAAGAAAAACCGGGGGGGGAAAAAAAAAAAAATGGAAACTGGGGACCTGGCGTTGAGTAAGGAGAAAATCGGCCTCAGATGTAAAAAAGTTAGGGGCAAGAAGGAAAAAACCAGGAAAGGGTGTATCCATGGGAACTAAGGGGGGCCACCACTTACAAAGGACAAAGTAGAAAAAAAGACGCTCGAGTCTAACGGATTCAGGCAGGGGCATGAATAAAAAAGTACCTTTACACGAGTATTTCGCGAGGGGGAGGGAGCGGAGAATCGGGGGGACGAAGGACCAACGAAAAAAAATCGTCCTGGTGTTCAGGGGGCGGGTGCTCTCAAGACGGCATCTGCCCGACGCTGGGAAAAAGGGGAAAAGGGGAGGAAACTGTCCCAAACAATTGGGTGCGAACCGAAAAACAAAGAAATGGGAGAGGAACAGTGCTTAAACTCGAACTAAGATGAGCGGGCGAGACTCTGGGGGGAACCCAGGAGGGGGACTAATTTCATAGGGTAAACAGTGGACGCCGTGCTCTATAACGACGCTATTGACGAAAGGGGGAAGGGGCCGGGCGAGCGATCGGAATTTATTGGGACTTCGTAGAGGGGAATCACTTGGAGCAAGCTGGAACCTAGTTGCACAAAAGAGGGCGAACTTAAACGATAAGAAGGGTTCCACCCAAGAATCATCGCATAGGGGATGGAATATTCTCTACGGAAGGGGGAACTCGAATGGTGAGGCCCATAAAGCTACTAGTCAACAACAACCTGGGGGTTATTAAATAAGGGTATGCATATTACCCATAAAGCTTCTATTACAAAGACGAGAGAGAAGAAATAGCGTCGCACGCTTCTATGACTTCTATGGGACCTTTCAGTGGGTCGTCATGGGTCGTTCAAAATCTCAACGGAGTGATAAGGATGTTGGAAGAGAGGCAAATATCGCGCACCGCAAAGAGACGAGAAAAATGTCTCCTATCAAGGCACTCTCTGAGCACGGCAGAGCGAAATAATTAGGACGAGGGGGGGGGGAAAAAGAGAAGTGTCCGACAAAACTCTAGAAGGAGAATCACGAGAGGAAAAAGGTAAACATCTACTACCCGCAGAAAAAGGCTCATCAGGGACAGAGTGAGGGCGATACCAATCTTAGGGAGAAGGACAGGGACACAGAATTGTACATGATTGGAACTAAAAATCACTGATAGAAAGGAAGTGAGCAGGAGAACCTCAGAAAACGATTGGTTAAGTTGGAATGAAAAAAGGGACTAGCGAAAGATCGACAGCCTCACGTTTTGGGTAAGGATAGACATAAAGCTCAGGCAGAAGCATAGAGGGGGTTGAAGGGGAGAACTTAGAGCAAAGTCCTGACAGGGGGAGGGTTGCACTCTAGGAAAGGAAGGGTGAAGTCGTTCCCTAACAGTTCGGTCATAAGGATCTCGATAAGCCACTGAAATAACTTGGGGAACGTAACACGGCTTCTAGCGGCAAGGAAAAAGGGCGGAAGTTTCTACAGAACCGATCGCGACCGAATAGGGAAACACCCGAGTGGCACATTCCCGAGGTCTTGAGAACCTCAATGGGAGATGGAAGGGAGTGGAAGGGTAAGTTCTAAGGCCGTAGGGGGCAAAAGCGAAAAGGCATCGAAGAGTAATCTTCGCAAGTTTGGGAACCTGCACACGCAGAGCGGGGGAGCTCCAGCAGGGAAGGGGAGGAACTTGGACTCAGACCGGTCATTTCCCCAACCACTTTCGTGCTTGGGGGAGCCATTATATATAGGGCAATGAGGGGGGATCTTGGGGCAGAAGAGAAGAAAGCGAAGAAGAGGTCAAGTTCGCAGGGAAGAGCGACCGACCACAAGATCGCAGAAGATCTAGGGTATAGAAGCTGGCAAGAGGGGGGATTGCACCCGAAAACCCATCCCGCAGCGGCGGATCCTACGGCGTCTGGAAGAGAGCAGAGTTGATGCTCTTCTTAAATCGGCCCTTACAGAGCAAAAGGGGGGAACTTAGATGGAGGTTCGACAAGCGGAAAAAAGGAATGTCTTGGAGAAGGCTAGACCGCCTTCCATTATACAACGGATTGGGATTGAATCCGACGTGAAGACTGGAAAGAAAATGGGTCGAGGCATCAAGAACTTTCGAGCTCTATTTCAGAGTGACCACTTGGGACGTTAGAACGAGTATTCGCGAAACTTCCGATTCTGAGAGTGAGTCAGCTAGGGAAGTTAGTCTCTAGGAGCACTACGTTAGCGGCAGCCAAACCCGAGGGAGCGTCGTCTGCAGAAAGGAGGCAATAGCTTGACAGGAGGGAGCTAGGGGGACGCTAGGAAAGTGCCCCCAGAGGGGGAACTGGTAATCAATCAAGTTGCCAATCTGGGGAGTCTCCCCGATCTGAATAGAGAAAGGGGCCGAAGAGTCTCGGCCACGCCGCGCAATTGGGGAGAGAAGAACGTTATGGGGGTTTTTTTTTGGGGGTGGTGGGGGTTGGGGGGGGGGGGGGGTTTTTTGTTGGTCTTGGGTTGGGGGTGGGGGGTTTTGGGGGGGGTGTGCGGTTGTCGTGCAAGGTTTCTTTGGGGGGTTTTGGTAAGCGCTGACCTGAAAGTCGGCATCCACTCTCTCTTTCAGGTCCACTAGGAACCGCTATTAGCCACTCGCTCGCCCAGGTGCCCAGGCCCTCCACTAACAGACCAAACCCTGGGAGATCTAACTCGAAAAAAAAAAACGAAGGATGTCGAAATGGCAGGAGGGGGGAGGTTCACATAACGGCCAGGAGAGGCGGATTTTGGTCGGCATTAGCAAATAATGCTCTAGATCCCTGGAATCGAACTGGAAAAAGAGGGGGGCCCGAAGGCCATCCTCAAAATTGAAAAGGCACCGTTCTTGAAGTGCTCACTGCGCGAGGGTGCCGCTAAAAATCGGATCGAGGACCGCATAGTGAAACGGCCTGCGATTGGGGTGAGAAGGGACTCTTCAAATGGGGAAACAAGGCGGTATGTTGACCATCTTTCCTCGGAAATAGAATCTCTCAGAACAACAGTGACTATTTCAAGACAAAAAAAAGGCTCGGAACGCGTGGTTAAACGGAACGCTCAAGTTGAAGGTGGCGATCTCGCAATACAAAAGAGGGGGAACACCCCCGTACAATTCCGCGAATTTATGGAGAGGGAGAGTGTGGACCAACTAGAACGTGGTCAGAAAGGACCCCATGCTAGGCAGTAGGCCATCCCTAAGAGGCCAAGGGGGCAATTTGAAGTAAAAAAGAAACGGCGTCCATCGATTGGCCGGTGCAAGGGTGGGAAGCGAAATTCGTAAACATGAGCATTATACATGGACCTTTTCGGAGGTGAACAGGCCATAGGGGGGGAAGTGACGGGGTGGTGTCCACGTATTAAAAAATAGGCTCACACCAACTCTCCCATCGACGATGAAGAAGAAGGAGTCCAGGATACTTTCTAGGGACTGGGTGGGGGTGTTGCTAACCCATTCAATTTTCTTATGAAAAGAGGGGGACATCCTGACGTTGTGGATCCTCAGGGGGGTCGGGGAAATACCATCTGACTAAATCAGATTGATACACGCAAGATCAAATCGGACAAAGACATAAACAGGGCTAAGCCCTGATGTACCCGGGAAGAGAGTCCTTCCACTAGGGGAAGCAGGATAAAAAAAAAAACGGTCTTCCCGAAAGGATGTGAGTGGGAAGATCCGGCTACCCACTCTCAAAACCTAACGGGTACCTTCGCTGATAGCCGACTCTACGAGCTTTTGGGTCACCCAAGAAGGGAAAAGCCAACGGCCCGAAGCATCGAAAAGGATGGCAATAAACTATCAGGTCTAAGGGTTTGAAGAACTGGGAAGCTTAGAGTTCATCTGAGCACGCTGGGACCTGGGCTAAGGACGTGAAGGTGTTACGGTACCCTTGGAAACAGTAAAAGGTCCTTTCGGATGGTAAGATCGTCGGCCGAATGGGGACATGGGGGCTTTTTGGGGCCGACAGTTGGGCTATGCTTTCCCAAAACCGGGGGAAGAGGGAACGAATGGTGCGGGAGGGGAAGGACGTAAAAACACGCTTCCCGCAAATCTCTTGCGATTAATCGATCAGTACAATACAACGTTGTCGAGATGTCGCGCGAAGAGCGGGGAAGGCCGAAGGAAACAAAAATAGGAGACGCAAGGGTGCCGACGCACGGCAAACCGCTCAGTCCGAGGGAAACATGGAAACCTGTCCAAGGGGGGGAAGCGCCAGGCGAAGAAATGGTCATACACAAAAAAAACGAAAAGGGATCATGCCTATAACGTATCAAGAAGCTGGGTCAAAAAACGCTGAGGAAGAGACCTTTAAAGAATGGCGACGGAAACGTGCTCGTAGCGCGAATGGGGGGCTAAAGGGGGGAGACTGCGATAGCTTAGGATGCGACGCAAATTTGAGGAGCAGAAGGCTGGCTCGGTGAGACGAGTGGCGCCATAGACCATCTACGAACTAAAAATTCGACGAGGTGCCAAGATTCAAAGGAAAAAGACGGACAGCAACGTTGCTTAGGCGAGATTCGCGAATAGTTTGGCACTTTGAGAAAAGTTTTGGGGAACTGAAAAAAAAAAAAAAAGAGGAAGCAAAAGCCAAGAGAGGAAAAAAGGAAGGGTAGGGAAGCTTCAAACCTTCGAGGAGAGTCCGAGAAAAGAGAAAAAAAAAAAAAAAAAAACAAAAAGGTCGACGAGAAAATGACCTGCAGTCCTGAAAAGTGCAAAAGAGTCGACGAGGGGGGGGGACGATGAAACGACAAACAGAGACAGATACTAACACTCAATGTTCGCAGAATGAATACCACAGACCTAAACGGCGCAAAATAAAGCGTCGAAAGAGACTGGGCAGAAAATCGCAGCTAACAAGAATGAGAACTATCAGAAGTGGCGCGGAAGACCGCGGATCAGAAAAAAGGAGCATCGCTACGAGGGGGGGAAAGCAAGGAGGGGACGAGGAACGTAGGGAAAAGAGTCAAGTGAAGAGGGGAAAACCGGACCAGGACAGTTTTTCAGGCGGCTGAGGTCAGCTATCTGTTCAAGCTCTAAAAGCGGAGACCCTATGGTTTTGATGAAACGGAAAATGAACTAAAAGACACAGATGCAGACAAACTTTTTTAATGGACGTCTACAGGGCCGCTCAGGAAGGGACGACGCTAAAGGGAAGTTGGGGGAGAACGTCACTATAAGGGAAAAAAGCTTAAGGGATGCCTGGTGCTTAGACCGGAGCCCTTGGTTAATGGCGTGCCCCTTTCTGTCCAATTAAAAGAAGGGAAGGATCTCTCTTGCACTACACGCGAAGACATTTTTCAACGGAAAAAAAGGGGGGGGGGAGGCAACGGCGCCCGACCTGGTTCGACCACCCTATCGCGCCACGAGTGCAGAAGGAGGGACAAATGCACAGGCGAAGGGTAGGGGAAAAACTCCACGTAAGAAAAAGGTAGAAAGGGGGTCACTAGGACCGATAGGCCTGGCCGAGAGTAGAGGGAAATGGGCGCAATAAGGCCAATCGGTCTCAACTTGGACCTCATATGGGGCGGATAAGCCGTTGGAAAAGGTAAGGGATTGTTCAAAAGTCAAAGTTAAAGCTTATATTGTAGGAGAGTCGACCCATTAGAAGACGAAGAGGGGAGATAAAAACTAAAGCGAAAAAAGTCAAGTTCATTATTCAGAAGAGAAAAAGTTCTAGACTGAGAAACGGTAAAGTTTTAGGGCCCAAGGAAACAAAAGTCGCGATCAGCTATATCCAGGTGAAGAACTTGATTGAGCTACGTGAGCGATTAAAACAAATCCCATGCCAGAAAAAACCCAGAAAGGTATTCTCCAAAACTCACAGTTCCCCGGACCACAGGGAAGGAGATTTTAAGAGGGGAAGGAAAAGGGAAGCCAGCGTGGTACTGGGAAGGTCTAATTAGCATACTGGAGCAATTGTGGCAGGGCCGTGATGTCGGTTGCTCGAGCAGGGATTTCGGAACCGTGAAAGAACGGTAGACAAGATATTCAGCGAAAAGAATCAGATCAAAAGTTGGTCACAGATTGTTAATCGAAAGTACTCACTCGACTTAAAAGCAGGGGGGACAACCACGGGCGAGCCGAAGATGAAGACGAAGAGCTTGACCGGCAGTTGAAGATGGGTGGAAGTCGCGAGAAGATGGGGGAAAATTCGGGGGCGGGAAGAAATCACACGTCGACCAAATGGAGAAAGGAATGGACCACCGCTGGCCAGAGCTAGACGTGAACGAGCATGACGGTAAATGCAAACGAGGAGGATTCACTAAATACTGTGTGCCCCGTGGGCGGGGTATAATTGAAAACTAAGGGGGAAGAGGGACGAGCTCTGGGAAAGGTAAGCGTTCGCAGTGGTGGCGAGCAGGTGTAAGGTCCCGAAAAACAGAATCCCCTGCAGTTGAGCTACCACCGAAAATATTAAGAGAAGAAAACAACAACACGGAGTAGGAGGAAGAGAGGTCAAATCGTCGGTGAGAAATCCATCCGAAAAAGGAGAACGGGTCCTGGATCAGAATTAACCTGGCTCGCTCAAAAGATAATTTAGAAAGCAAGGGGGAAAAGAGCTCGGCCGAGAAAAAGAATACGCAGAGCCGCGCGAGGGAAAAAACCGTAAGTCAGCGAGGATTGCCTAGACGCGGGAAGACGAAGCGAATCCAAGTGCTTCAAAAAAGCGTGGGCGCATGCCGGCGCTAGTGGGGCGAAGGGAAAAAGTCTAATGTCAAAGCAAAAAAAACCCCATCTCTAATTTCTCAAGGAGGGGGGGGGGGTCGCAGGGTGAAAAGGGGGGAAAAAAATTCACGCGCCTCAATAAAGAGGGTTGGCAACGGACTATCAATTGGGCGAAGAACTCCTCTTACCTCGGAGAGCGGCAGGGGGGAGGAGGTTACGCGAATATTATACCGGGAAAGTCAAAACGTGGTCAACGCGAGATAACTAAGGCGGGGAACCGACAAGCAAAAAAAGGGTTTCATGCAAGTGAGAAGAGCGGCATTCTCGAGGGGCTGGGGTGCGAATGGAAGTATTTCGTCGGGGTGAATAAAGGCAGTGGCGCACTCTCTTGGTTCGAAGTTCAGGGGCCTATGGATCAATACAAAAAGGGGAATCACCAAACAGGAAAAGGGAATAGCCGAACTTTCTGGAACCAAACGGGAGAAGGCTGAACACTCTGGGGTTGTGAAGGGGGAAAACCCCCCCAACATTAAACGGATCTAAAGAATCGAGCTATAGGGGGCGAATCCTGAAGGTGGGCAGTCTCTGGACGGACTCTCTATGCGGAAAAGTCACGAGGTCTGGAAACTCAGAATCAAAAGGAACTGCACAAGATAAGCAATCCAAGTGTGAGTAAAACGCTTACCGAACGAGGGAGCACTGGAAACGGCCTATAACTCCATGAAAAGAATAGTTTGTATGGAAAAGAAATACCCAACTAAAACACCTAACTCCTTCTTTATCGAGCTAGCGGAACATATGTAAACTTAAAACCCCAGACGCCTTCTCACAAACAACCGGCCCCGAGGAAATTGTATGGGTCTGAAGCCCGACCTCTGCAGGCGAAGGGTGGGAACACGGTGGACCTATTGGAGGCCGAGAGGACGAACTCGGCTGGCTAAAGGGGGCGGATTTGCGAGTCCGTGCTTTAAAGTATAAGAGGTAACATTCAAACTGAAAGGGGGGGTTTTATTAGAAGGAATCGTCGGGAGTAATGGGGAAATAAAGGGCGGGATCAAAAGGGTGTGCTCCTAGGTAAAAGGGGGGAAAACGCCACAGGTAGCAGATCCCTCCATTTTGGCAGACGAAAAAACTCCCCGCCCTAAACTAACGGGGCATCGAGGGATTTCAGGAGCCACGGATGTAATCAGTAATCCGAAAAACGCGAGTATGGAAATCTGTGCGGGACGACGGAAAGGTGGGTCCGAAGGAAAAAGAAAATAAGGTCTCGCTGTGGCCACACAATCTCCAGAAAAAGAGGAAAAGTCAAAAAAACAAAAACTTCCAAACATGGTGAAGAGACAACCGTGGGCTATCAGAAGCGCCTGGGGAACATGAACCAAAAGCCGAGTCGTAAACTATAACCGAGGAGAGCGGGCTAACCGATGGGGAGCATCGAAGGGAAGGGTCATTGGAAAAGTAACGGCGATCTAAAATGATAGTCAGGAACAAGAATGTTGTAGAGAATTCGCTCAGAGGGGAGGTCACGAGCAAAAGGGGTAAATAAAAAAGGGCGAATTGCAAGGGTACTCAAAGTCACAAATCGGTACATAACTCAACAAAATCTGGTGCCCAGTATTAATAGAAACAGAGGAAAAAGTATCGGAAAAAGCGCATAGGGGACGATAAGAGTGGGTCCCGAGGGAGGTTAATGACAAAAGAAGACATCCAATAAAGATTAGTTCATCTAACCCGAACCTTAGAGCAAACTCCGGGGGGAAAAAATCTACAGAAGCAAAAGCCTGAGGGTGGAACGGCAAGGGGACGAAGCTCCGAGAGGCAGAAGTGAGGTCAGAGAGTCGTATAAGTCAAAAAATAAAATAAAAAGAAAATACACCGCAAAAACCTTGGCGAAAGATGGAAAGAGTATCGAGAGAAAAAAACGTACGCTCAATAAAGCGTGAGGCAGCTGTGAAAACGGCTAGCATAGAACTCTAAAATGGGGGAAATAACAGCGCACTGGGGTCGTCGGGCACCAAAGCGGAAATCACCGATTTCGGGGTAAAAAGTGTGGGAAAAGGAAGTGATGAAAAGGGGGACAACAGGAAGTTACCATGGAGGAAAAAAGGGGTCTCTTCAGATACGAAGCCGGGAATCTCAGAGCCAAAAAACCCATTGGAGGGGTTGGCCTTCGAAATCAAACGTAGTAAAGAAAAAGTCGACATACTAAAAAAACGAGGTTGGGAGGTAGCGGATAGACATAAGATAAAAATGAGAATGCCAACGTGTTCGCGGGAGGATGGTGGGAAGAACGGAGAAAGGGGGCCGAAATGCGAAAAAAAAGACACGGCGGTGCACACCTAGAAGCAACCTTAAGGGTTTTGATGGGAAAGAAAAGGGGGTGAGGAAAATGGTAAGGGGGACTATAATCCTGCCACCCCAATAAATTTTTCCTAAAGGGACAAGGGAGGGAGCGAACAGGCACGGGGGCAATAACTACATTGTCGAAAAAAAAAAGGGGAAGAGACCGAATGGAACGAGAATTCCTCAAAAATGAAACGGACAGTTTTGGGGGAAGGGAACCTCCACTTCGAGCGCGGGTACTAAGAGCGGCGGGTGAAGCTACTCAGCGTAGTTGCATCCGCAAGGCCGCGGAGATGGGGAAAGAGCGAGAAAAATCGCATCGTGGATCCAGATGGGGGACAAGAAGGAGGGGGGGAAGGAGAAATAAAAAAGTGAAAACAAATGACGGAAATTTCGAAGGTATTCGTGCGAATGAGGGGTAAGACGAGTTCAAATGCACAACGGTCGCAGAAAGAGTTAAAGGAAAAAAAAAATCCTAAAGAAGCCACGGAGTGAAGGAGCGCTATCAATCTCAAAAAAAGGATCGCAAAGGAGGGATGGACCCTTAAAAAAACCAACAGGGCCATAGGCAGCTGGCCAAAGGGGGGGAAGAAGGACGATGAAGACTTCTTCGGATGGGAGCGCGGAGGAGGATAGGGGAAAAGGACGGGCACCACCGCAATTCTGCGGCTACAGGTGGGGGGGGGGGGGGTATTTCAAAAAAAAAAAAAGTCAAGGGAACACCGATAAGAAAAAAACAAGGTGGGAAGAGGACGAACGGAAAGGCGAGGGGGAAGTGGAGGTCACGTTGGGAAAAGGGGGGCCGCGACAAGCAAAGTCAGGAAGACTACTGCGGAGCAAAGCGGGGGGCGCACTTGACCGTTAAACAGATCTCGCGAAAAAAAAAAAACCGTCCAAAAAAAGTAGTAGGGGTGAAAAAAATTGGGGGGGAGAGGACGTGACTTAAGCCACATCGACCTGTGAAAAGAGTCGCGGGGCACCCACGCGGGGGAGCGCTGCAGTGTGGGGGGGTGGTTCAGAAGAGCAAAGAGGGGAGGAAAAAAAAAAGTTAGAGGGTTTAGGCGAAACGGGCTTCAGGTGCCCCATAGGCTCCCTGAAAAGATAAAAAGAGCGACGGGGCTAAACGCTCAAAAGTGGCCTAAGACTAAGTGGACAG
>Ga0179593_1528808_pt1 | contig 11473 bp, 17 predicted proteins | sample CZODoug2_1_08_16_FD_185931 | JGI IMG/M metagenome (GOLD analysis project Ga0179593, IMG submission 185931) | Vadose zone soil fungal communities from Angelo Coast Range Reserve, California, USA - CZODoug2_1_08_16fungal (PacBio error correction) | ecosystem: Environmental > Terrestrial > Soil >...
GGTTGGTGAAGGTAACTATTATAATAAGGGGCTCTATTCGGAGGGTCAGGAAGAGCTCTCTAAAAACGGATCAAGTGAAAATTTTAAAAGGAATGAACCTTAGATAGGAGGGGGGGATATTAGACACTCCACCGGACACGTAAAAAAAAGAACCAGACGGGAACAACTAGAAAAAAAGGTGAAAGCCTTGGTAGCAAAGAGAGAGAAAAGCTCATACCGGGTGTCAGACCGAGAGAAGAAAGATACAGTAGAAACTGTCTACAAAAAAACAAATGTTAGGATAATGGTGGCAGATTAATAAGCCGTGGTTTCCCTCGGGTAACTTTGAAAAAAGAAAGGGTAAAAGTCAGGAATAAGGATTCGTAGAAAGTTCTCTGATAAGCGGTTAATGTTGCCATTTGTGAAAAGGAAAAAGGATAGGAAAAAAGGAAAGCTACAAGGTGACACGAGAGAAGGACCGACGAAAGGAAGACTCAATGGGAAAGGAGGAAATAATAAGGGGTGAAAGAAAGGGGGTTAGAGAGGGGGATGAATTGCCCCATGCGAAACGGGGGAATTCTAACGATGTAGTTAGAGTCCCCAACGCCGGCGAAGGAGAGAGAAGAAGAGAACTGGCTAGGGTCCCTTAGTAGGTAGGGGGTAAAGCATCAAGCCAGGCCGTATGGGGAAGGTCTCTAGGAAAAATTGGGTTAAGGAACGGGAATGGAATTCTTGATCTCAGTTAGACATGAAGTTACGGCGGGCCTGATAATTAGGAAGGGTTCCAGGGAAATGGGGGGAAACCACCCGAGGGGAATAATTTCTTGTTTAAGAAAAAAAGTAGGGTGGTGGAATATGGGTCCCCGGAAAGAAAAGGGGGATAAAATAAGAAGGGGGGGTTTGTTAAGAAAGGGCCTTCTCAGCACTTAAGAAGATATATGGCCTCCAGTCTGTGGAAAAAGGCCTGAGGAAGTCAGCAAGGGGTAAGAGAAAGATGATCTTAAAGGGGGGAAACGTAATGAGGGGTCTAGGGAAAAAAAAAAAGTATGTGACTGTCAATTCGAAGGAGGGAGGGGTAAAAAAAGAAAATCTTGTTGAAATTCGAAAGTAGAAGAAGGTGTGTTGGACCAAGGCGGAGAATAGATGAATGTAAACATGTCTCTATGGGAGGAAAAAAGAACGGCGCCAAAACATGGACAGAGAACAAAAGTACAAAAATAATACAAAAAAGTCTAAGAGGAAAAGAGTGGATTAGTGCGCGGGGGACAAAGGGGAATATACGTAAGAAAAAAGAAAAAAGGGTCGGGGTGAGTGAGTGGTAAAAGGGGGGGGGAAGAACCAATACGGGCTGTGACGGTTCCGAGTTGGAAGGAATAAGGTGTAGATCAAATGGCAACTAATCAAAAGGACAGAAGAAAAGGGTGAGAGTATAGTGCAAAAATAGAGGTCATAAAAAGAATACGACGTCGATGTAGAGCAGCACTTTGAAAGAATAACAACAGCAGCGAAAAGATAAAAGGAGTCAGTGGCAAGGTGCGTCTGCTAAGATAAAGGAATGAGGGTGAAAGACGGGCTGCGAATGAAAAAAATATTGAGGAAAGCACCGATGTAAAGAGGGGGAAAATAGAAAAAAATAACAACGAATTTTAAAAACATGGAGATGAGTACATATCTGGAGAAAAAGAAAAAATAGAAAGAAAAAAAAGAAGAAATTAGAAATAGGGAGGGGCAAGAGAAAATGGTGAGAAAGGATAAAGATTTGCTAGAAGGACCCTGCGAGAAGAGAATTAATTGAGTGAAAGACAAAATAATGCGGACTAAATCCCGAAAGGAAAGGTTGGAGGAGGAAGATCTAAACGGCAATAGAATGAATAGAAAAAAGATTCCGGAGGAAAGGAAAAGAGATAAAAAAAAAGCCTGAAGTAAAGGATAAGTAGGGGGTGAACACAGCTGGGATCATCTCTTATTGGTGGGAGACTAGAAAAGGATGAAGAGAGAGATCAGGTAGTTATTGTATGAATCTTCCTCATTCATATAATAAGGAAAGGAGAAATATAGTACCAATCTGTGAATGACAATTATAGTGAGAGAAAAAGGCATTTAGGAAGAAGAGAGTAGGGGGGGACTGATAAGAGTGAATAGAAGAAAGAATTCGGGATGGAAGGAAGAAGGAAGAAATCGCAAATCGTAAGTGGTAAGTAAGTGTGAATATGAAAGAAAGAAAGGGAATTGCAAGGGGGACAGGAGAATGGGTGTGGGGGGGAAAGTGGGTTAAGAGATGTTAAGGGTAAAAATGACCAGGTAAAAATTTGGAAAGGGAATAGACGGGAGGATCTATGAATCCGGTGAGGGATCTGTAAGAGAAAGGAGAAAAAAGGATCGGGGTAAGGTGGGTCGGTTCAATAGGTAAAAAAAGAACAAAAAAACGTGTTAATGTCGAAGGTAAAAATTGAGGATGTCCCAGGCAGAATATAGAAATTTAGTACAAGATTAAAGGTGGTGTAAGTAAGTGGGGGGAATGGGAGTTGGTGAGGGAAAAGGAGAATGCCAAAGGAGAAGATGTATCATTAGTAAGACGCACGGTCGCCGAAGTATGAAAAAAAACATGGTAGGAAAAAAAAAAAAAGAACAATATGGGGAAAGATAGATATAGAGAGTTGAAGGGTAGAGAACAACCATTGCCTCAGAGAGAAGGAAAAGAAAGGGAAAGTGTATAATACGGAGGGGATGTTAGATGAAAGGACGGTAAGAAACCGGACAATGCTGGTGAAAATAAACAGAGAATTAGATGTTTGATGGTCATTATTGTAAAGATAAGAGAAGAAGCTTGCGAAGCAGGATTAGTAGAGAAAGGGAGAGGAATCTGTCAGACGTAAGGGCAAAGAAAGGGCACTAGAGTAACGAAGAATTGTGGTAGAGATGTCCTTCTGTAGAAGGAGAAATGGAGAAGATAGAAAAGATAGGGGCTGGAGATAGATCTGTAAAGCTGATTTGGGGGGATAGGGACGTAACGTGGAGGGGGGGGGATAGTATTATAGGGAAAGGGATGAGCCTAAGGAGATCGGAGGAAGTAGAATAGAGCGGAGTTGGATCGCAGAGTTGTGTCTAAGGGAGAAAAAGGGGAGTGCGGATAACAGAGTAACAGGTCAGGAATGAAAAAAATGGGGGCTTAAAAGGGGGAGTGTGAAGAGGAGTGTCTTGGGTATTGAAAGGAGAGGTATTGTACAAGAGAAAGGGATGATTCGAAGGTAGAATTAGAGGGGGGGAAACATCCGGCGGGTACATAAGCATTGAAGAAAAAAGAACCAAGAAGGGTTAACCCTTACCGAAGGTTATAAAGACAGGGAAAATATGGTAGTCGACGGAGAGAAGGGGAAAGATACCTAGGGAAGAAAGAAAAGAAAGGAAGAGGGGGGGTAAAAAAGGAGGGGGGGGGGGGGGGGGTATAAAAAGGGAAAGCAATGGGGGCTGACATGGGAATGCGAGTCGGAGAAGCCTTAAAAGCCAAGTCAAGGAGCATATACAGTGTCTGACACTCAGGGAGGAGAGTAGAACGAGGTGGCACAAAGAACCGCGCCGGAAGGAGAAGCCGAGATGTTCTAAAGGAACACAGGAGCTCAGCCGGATGATTTTATCGTGTGTGTGAGGGGGAAGGGAAAAAACCCAGTGGGCTCACGGAGGGAGTGTTGAAGGAAGGGAGAACAGAAGGTCATGGAACACTGTACACATATTGAGGAGGCTTGGGATCATTCGGAGATAGAAGGAACGTGGAGAAAATTAAAATGAACATGGAAATTTACGGCAGGGACAATATGGAGAGATAGAATAATAAGAAAGGGGGAGGGGGGAAAAAATCTGACTAATGGAAAGTAGGGAGAAATCTAGTTCGGCTTTTAGGATTTGGCAGGATGGGAAATCAAAAATACGAATGTTATGTGCTAGCTCCTATCAGTGGTATCTTGTAGAGGGGAGGATTCCGCCGTGTCGAACCCATTACGGGTAGGGAGGGACGCGCCTCTGCGACAAGGGAGAGAAGGTATGTGTCTTGTTCGGCCGCAAAAAAAAAGCGAAGTGGAGTTGTCGAGTTTTCTCAGGTAAGGGCACTAAGTGGAAAAAAAAAAAAGGCGGCGGTCAGCAGTGAAGAGGCGAAAAAGGAGTACACGAAACGTAAAAAGAAAGAATGGAATTCTGGGAGAGCGTAAAGGATCTGCGGGGTAACCACGGGCGTTGGACGGAGAGGCGAGAGGAGTGGTGTAGGCTATTAGGAGGGGGGTATGGGTTGAAAAGTATATGAGAGCCAGGTTTCAGTAACGTAAGTTTAGGAGATTTAAAACGAGGTACGGAGAAGGATGAGACGCCCCTACTCCGAAGTGTAAAGGGGAACCGTGTAAGAGATAGGGAGTTACTCGGGTTCTGCGGAACTCGTGACAAGGAGGGGAAAAAACATGAAACGATCTCTTCCCTTGTAAGAAAGGAAGGAGTGTGTAGAAAATGCACGGGGGGGAAGAGAAAAAACTTGGACTGGAAAAATTGACGTCCTAAGGGAAAAAGAAAATTTAGGTGGGGGGGAGGGTGAGAGTGGAAAGGGAAGGGTGTTGTAGCTTTGTTGGAAACTCACGCCGATGCTAAGATCGTTAGGAGTATCCTCGCGTACACATAAAATATGGAAAGTGTAAAAGGAAAAGATGTAACGGCAGCCATTTTCACGTCTCGTGTCTAGGAGGAGGGAAAAAAAGGGTCGCAACAAACTAGGAGGAAAACCCTGAGGAGGGGTATAGGAGGTACAGAGGAGAGACGCGCCGTAGTTGGGAGTCAAAGAAAATAAAAGTCGGGAAATCTTGCCTGTAACGGGTTGAACTAAAAGGGAGGGGAGGGTCACGAGGAGGTTCATGAAAGGGGAAGAGACGGATATAAATAAGAGGACGGGCTTCTTGTAGGAGTGCGTGAAGTCGAAAGGTACTTTGGGGTCCGGAAAAAAAGGGAAGGAATGTTAAGAAACGTGGACCGGCCAGAATATTGCGAGGAGAAAGGCGGCCTCGGCGCGGAGATAGATGAAAAGGACCAGAGCAGTTAGTGGACCGCATAAACCTTCAAAAAGGAGATGGGGAAGGAAGGGTCCGAAAAGCGTACAGGCGAAAGAAGGAAAGGTAAACAAGATGTGTGTAAAATATAGAGCCTCTTGTGGAGGAAAAAAACTGCAGCATACCGTTTTCCGGGGAGGGGAAGGGGAGGGTTCGTACAAGATAAGAAGGAACGAAGGCAGGACACAAAGACAGGGTGGGTTGAAATGTTGAGTCTTCAGAATAAGTGGGACCGGAGAATAACTTGACAAACCCGTGTTGTCAGGAATGGAAAGGAAATATAACTCGTGGAGAGAGGGGACAAAACCTCGACGAGAGTAAGGGCTTTGGTCGTTATAATGATAATCTAAGATGGCTCAACTTGCTTAATTGGAAGGGGGGGGACTATAAAGGTACGATAGGTAAAAAGGAAATGTGATGAATGTGTGGGTGTTCGGGGGAGGGGGAAAGTGCACATCTTGTTCTGATGGAAGAAAGAAAAGAAGCCTAGGGGCCGGCTTACAGAGGAGGATAAGAAAAAAAATAGTTGAGATAAGAAAAATAAGAAAAGGAAATCCCCTCGCGCGAGAAGAATTTTGGGAGTTGCGAGTGAAGCCCCATAAAAGGGGCAGGTGAGGGGGGGGAAGGGCCTCGATTTGCGTGGTGTGAGTGGTCTACCATGGGCTCCTGCCGCCTCCGGGAAAAAGCTTAACAGGGGGAAAGACTGTCAGAATAAATTTAAGCCCTTCCTCCGCAGTAGTTATCGGGAGTCGTCACACAAACTTCCAGTGCGGCGGTGGGGGGGGGAAAAAAAAAGGGCTCCAAAAGGGATAAGGTTAACAGAGGGAGGGGCCGCGACTGGGTAAAGGGTAAGGGGATCGGGAGGAGAAAAGGATGAGCGATGACCTGACATGTTTCACCTTAATAGTAAATGAAGGTTCGTACAAGCATGGGAGAAGAGGGCTCGCCGCAAATGAAATGAACTTCTGGACAAGATGGAATCGGGGCGTCAAATCTCGCAAAAGAAAGGTCTGCGGACAATTCCTAGGAGGTCTCGCAAAGAAGGAAGAATCATTCTGCCAGAGAAAAAAGGGAGATCCTTCAGTAAATGAAGAAAGGAAGAGGGTAAACTTATGTAGCTGCCCGAGGGGAGCTCGCAGGACATTTATGACCGTCCCCAACAAAGAAGGAGAAACACAAATAAGAATTTGAAAACGATCATCTGGCTAATGGAAGGGGGAAAAAAGGAGGGCCATCGGTAAATCTCAGGGAAAGGGAAAAGTCGAGAAGGGGAAGGGTTTCGCATCGTGAAAAATAAGAAGGTTGGCAAGCTCCTCTTGGGGGGGGGAGGAAAAGCGGACGTACGCCGGCCTTCGATGGAAGGGGAAGGCCCAAAAAGGAGATCCAGCTGGTTGAAGAGAGACCCCGGCTAGTCAGTCTTGTGTGACGATTGGAGGCATCATATCACAAGCGCGAGGGGGGGGGGAGGGAAGCTTCAAACCAGTAAAAGGCACACAGAGCTCCTTCTAGGTGAAATCCAACCAGGGCAATCTTTCAACTCGGGGGGGGGGAAGAAGCTTAATCCAGGGGCCGAGAAAAAGGGAACTCACGCGCGTTGAGAGGGGAGAAGGGGGGGGATCGAGCCGGCCAATGGGAAAGCCCCTGCGCGAGCCATCTCCTTCTTCATTAAAGGTTCGTTCGTTGTGCGTCGAGCGGGAGAGAGAGGAGGGGCCCGTGGTCCGAAGAAGAGAGAGAGATCTCAACAACAACCGAGTAGGGGTGTTAAGGTAAGTGATGTATTCCGTCCTTTGGAAAAAAAGGACGCGGAAAGAGGGGGCCGGTGGGGGGAATAATGGAAACTCCTGCACCGCAGGTGGAGAAATCAGGTACTCTTGTCTCTAAAAGCTCTCCTTTGTTCCGAGAGAAAGAGGGGGCCTCCTCGTGAGAATCCAGCAAGGAGAAAATGGGGTCTAATCCCAAATACGAACGAAAGACTAAGTTTCACGAGAAAGGGAAGGAGGGCCTCAGAAGGAGAGGAGGAGTTGTCCCAGAAGGGTAGAGGGGGGGGGTTTTTCCCACAGGGAAGAAGATGGGAGTTGGATATGATGCAATCGTCTGATGAAGGAACCCGTCGAGGAAGGGGAAACGATTTTCCGTATAGGGGGGAGGGATATGAATAAAGGAGGATACCCGTTCTCGCTTTAATTACGGGGGATAGAAAAGAAGAGGTTTTTATCGAAGGAAAAAGGGCTTGCCTCGGATTGGAGTCCTCCAGTCCAACAGAAGAAAGGAAGGAGTCAGAAATAGTCCTGGGCTATGGAAAGAAGATATTACGATGGTGGGGGGGGGGGGGAGGGGAAAGAGAAAAGAAAGGGAGTGGAAAGGAAAGGAAAGAGAGGCTATTATAGAAAATCCTTCTTTTTCTTCCCTAAGGGGGGGGTTGGGTGGGCAAAACGTTGTCCCGGGGAAGAGAGAACCTGATGGGAGTAAAAACGAAAACGGCTTTATCAGCGGGATTAAGAATCGGTCAAATCCTAGTGCGAGGGGGGTGGAAGGGATACCGTAGATTCTTTCTGGGGAGAGTTCTCTAGGAGAGTAAGGTGAAGCGCCCGATTCCAGAAGATATGGTTCTAACTCCGGGAGGGATCGAAAAAGAGGAAGAATTATACTTTTAACCGAGGAATTCGTAGAGAAAACTTCTCTGAGAGGAAAATAATAAACTTCCCCTGCAGAATTCTCTCGGCGGGGAAGGGGGGGACGAACGGGAAGAGAGGATGAAGGAGCGCTTCAGAAGGAAGGGAACCGTCAGCTCGGGGACCAGGACGCCTGGGAGACACAAAAGGAAACGGCGCGAAGGGGAAGGCTACGAGCCCTCCTGGACCGTGCCGGGGAGGGAGGGGGAAGGAGGACAGCCAAAAACGCGGCCTAATGCGGGAGGGCGTCAACGCAAAAGGGACAAAAGGTGATAAGTACAACCGGGCCCGCCGCCCCAATTCAAGAAAGGGTGTCCCGCTAGTCGTCTGAATACCCTTTTGGGGTCTTGGCGCAGGAGGGGAAGAATACCTTCGGCAAAATCGTTTTCGACGAAAGGAACTGGTCGGCTTTCTTCCCAGGGGATCGCAGAGACGGGTTGTAAAGAGGCCGCGTCAACTAGACCGACAGGGAAGGATTGCGCGCATTTGCACTGTGACTCACAGGCTCTTTTTCCCTGGAAAAGGGATTCTCCTGGGCATAAAAAAAGCATTTTGGGAGGCAGACTCCTGTCCGGGCGGTACACTCCTTCCCCTCTCATCAAAACAAAAAAACTACGCGAGGGCGAGATTCGGGTCCCTTGAGAGTGCTTTCTTGGGGGACGGCTCTATCTCGAAACCCTGAAGAACTGTTCGCGAGGTTTTTTTCGCGGAGCCTTTTTGAGGCCGGAAAAGGGGAGGGAAAAGACGGAAAGTTGTCGCAGGGTTCCTCGGACCTGCCCGACGAAGAGGTCAAAGGAGGTGAGGTTCGCCGCAAGAAGGGTCGACTGTGGTCAGACTCTCCTTCTCCTACCAACCTGTCTGGGAAGACATTACCACGGGAACAAAAAAAGCTCCTCCGAGGAAGACCGCCTCCCATACTCAAAAGGGAAGGGGGTTTCCCTCGGAACCGGCGAGTGCAGTTAGGATAGAAGAAGACAACTCAAAAACCCGTCCCACGTAGGGGAGCCTTTCCTGCAGAAAAAGGGAAGACCCTCTCTGGCTGTCCTAAAACCCAGGAACATCAAAACTCCCCTCGTCCGAGACCGTGTTAGATCCGAGAAAGGGGGGGGAGCGATATTTCCTTTTTGGAAAAAACCTTTCGGAAACTGGAGGTCAAACAGCCGGAGACCAAACAATCAAAGCGCTCGACTCAAAAGACCGGCTGCAGCTATGCCAGGAGGAAGAAAAAGAAGAAACCTTGAACAAAGTGAAAAAAAAAGTAACGGGGAGATTTGCCGACCGGTAGGGGCGGCCTGTTCTTGATGGCAGGGGATCCCCGAGAAAGGAAAACCACAAACAGCAATCGCTAATCACTCCCAATCTGAAGAATGATACGAAAGGACCCTCCATACGGGGGAAAAGATTACCTCTCTAAACCTATGGAAGTGGTTGCCAAGAGTATTTGCGGAAAAAAGAACTATGACTGACAGCATGCGGTCCATCTTTAAGGAAGATGGGGCTTGCTGCAACCTGTTCTGGGTAAAAAAGGGTTGAACGTTCCGCAGGATGTCCAGCAGTTGAGGGGGGGTAACCTGAATCAAATAGAGATCATCAACGCACCCCCAGGCTTCCTTGCTGAAGTCTTCTGCTGGGAGGGCGCGAGGTCTCTCCAACGGTAGACACTAGGGGAGGTGTTCTCTCCCCCCTCAGAGGGGGGGACTCCTCCTGGAGAACCGCCAGATTGGAAGCCGGGGGCAGGAGAGAGCCTTTCTAATTTCCTGCGGAAAGGATCTGGAGGAAGTCGATGGAAAAAAAAGGGCGTCTCATGGGGAAAGTCCCGTGCTTAGGGGGGGCGGGGTGGGGGAAAGTGCTCGTGGGTAGGAATCCCAGAAGGGCCCGACCGTCCCTTCTCGAAAAAAAGGTTAAAGCGCCGAGAGGGGGGGTTCCAAGGGGGAGGGCGATGCATTCGGCAAAAAAAATCATCAGGAGGCAATGTAGCTCTATCCGGGATGTTGTTCGCAGGCGGGGACAAGGGAAAAATTGCAGAGGGGTCCAGGCAACAGGACATAGAGCCGTCACGGTCTATCGTAAAAAGGGCGGCGACGGCGAAGGAAAAAGGGTTTTTAGGGGGGGCGACCAGAGAGGCGGGGGAAAAGCAGGAGGGAGGCCTCCCCCTGAGGAGTCATTTTTCCGGGGGAGGGAAAGGTCTAAAGAAGGGCGAAGATTTAAAAAGGGAGGAAGGGCCTACTCTAGGAGAGTTTTTCCGAAAAGCTCTTTTTCCAGGGCAGGACACTACAAAGCCAGGGGGAGCGTGTCCGGCAAAAGTTGAGACAAAAGACTCCCCGAAAAGCTGCGGAGAAAAAAAACCTTCCGATCCGCGGTAAAGAAGGCGAATGGTTCGCCCGGAGACAACACCGTCCTCCGGGAGAATCTCGAAAAGCGCCTCAAGAACTTGCTATCGAAAAATCGGCAAAGAAGGACACAGTTTGACGAGAGAGGAGAGCAGCAGAAAACTAAAACCGTAACGAAGCAAGGTTCTCTCCTAGGTCTTCTGGTGAAAATTCAAGGAGGGGACGGCGTGGAAAAGGCAACGGGGAACGTCGGAAAGCATCCCAACCATTTCTGGGCCTTCGTCCGAAAAGAGATCTTGCCGCGAAAGTCGAAAACAATGCTCGGCATAAAAAGGGAGTGGGGAAGGCCCGTATTCACCATTTCTTGAGAGTCTACGTTCGGAACGAAAGAAAGTTGCCATAAAAAAAGTGAAAAAAAGGAGGCTGCCATAATTTCCCGAAGACCTTCTCCCGAGAACTTGGAAAAAGGAGGAAACCTACGAAACAGAAAGAGCCTGAAAGGACGCGATTTAATAAGGCGTCTTTCTCCACAGGCTCCCTCCATTCGGCCGAAGGGGCTTGGTCAAGAAAAAAACCAACGAGGCGGCATGCATTGTTCCCAGAAATTCTTTCTACGTAGGAGGGGGCGCCGGGGATCGGTCATCAACCAAAAGCCCAAAATCAAACACGGTATGGGACGGACGTACCGAAGGAAAGCCTCCATCCCGCGATAAAGGAAAAAATCTCCAGCAGAGAAGAGCAGGAAGTCGGAAGTTGGTCCAGAAGCAACGGCTTAGCACCAGTAGGGGGGTTAGAGCAAGAAAAAAAATTTCGAAAAAATTCCTCTTCTGGGGTCGCAAAATCGAATCGCCAAGGAAAAGGAACCCTTCCGTTCTCCACAATAATCGGAAGAGATTTTCCAGTCTCCAGTCCCCTAAGAGCGCACCCTCGTGAAAGGGGAAAAACCTTCAAAGAAAAAGAAGTGCGATCATCGACGGAGGAAAATCGTCAGCGGGATCGGTCGCAGAATCGGCGTAGAAGAGGCCAAGTGCCTGGAAAAAGCGCCTGACCAAAAACACAAACTCGCCTGGGGGCTTCCCATACCCTCTAATAAAGTAAAAAAAGACACTCTTTCGCGGGGGTGAAGGGGAGAGCAGATTCAGAGAAAAAAGGAGTCGGAGAAAGGGGCAAACCAGTTCGCTCCAAAATATTCGCTTCTTCAAAAAGAATATCTAAAGAAAGAAAAGACGTCCCGCCGGTTCAGAAGGGGGAAGTGAAAGCCACAAAGGAGAGGGATCGTCCCTCTTGAATCGGGGGAAGCGCATCCTCCGGCTCTAAAAAGAGAAAAAGGAACATTAAGAGGGGGAGAGTTTCCTTCGAGCGGCGCGGAAAAAAAAGGAGGAAGGCTAAGACGGGAAGGGAAAAGGGATCA
>Ga0179593_1811076_pt1 | contig 11473 bp, 12 predicted proteins | sample CZODoug2_1_08_16_FD_185931 | JGI IMG/M metagenome (GOLD analysis project Ga0179593, IMG submission 185931) | Vadose zone soil fungal communities from Angelo Coast Range Reserve, California, USA - CZODoug2_1_08_16fungal (PacBio error correction) | ecosystem: Environmental > Terrestrial > Soil >...
GGAGGGAGAAAGAGAGGCTGTAAGATTCGGAAAGCATGGCGGGGACAGCGGGGGAAGCCGCCAAGGCATTCAAGAGGTTGCGTCCTACGATTAAAGAGCCCCGCAGAGGAGGCGCTTGCAGGGGAAAAGGGGGAAAAAAGAAGATTTGTCGTTGGGTACGCCGAACGCTGGAACTAGAACCGAGCGCATCAGAAGCTAGGTATGGGAAAAGGGCTGTCGCTGGGGCGAGGGGGAAAACAGGAAAGGGCCACAAGGGAAAAGGAAAAGACTTTTTGAAAAGGAGGGCGGAAAGCCAGTTGAAAGAGCATGGCGGCTTTAGAGACAAAGCTGCCGGACCAAAGGACAGCCAATTCGGGAAAACGGCAATAAAAAATCGAAAAAAGAGACAAAACCTCGCGCTCGAAAAAAGAAGTCAATATCGCGAAAAAGGGGGCATTGCCCTGCGTGGAAAACTTAGGAAGAGGAGAAAGCGGGCAAAAACATGAAAAAAGGCGAATGCTCAAGAAAGGACGCATGCCAATTCAGCCTCGGACGAGGAGGGGAAAAACCCCTGCTCGAATGTACTTGAAGGGAATAAAAGAAAACTAAGAAAACGATGGTGAAGGGGGGGGAAAACCTCTAGCGGGGCAAAAAATGAACTTCACCTTAGGGGGGGGGAAAGCCAGAAATCGGGAAAGACTGGAAGAGCGTCGGCGTTAACCGTGCGCTGGCGAGGGGAGTCTTGGGTGCGAGATTAGGGAGACCAAGGACTCAGTCTATTAATAAAAAGGCGTCAAAAAAACGATTATAGAGGGGAGAGACAAACAGGAGTCTCCCCATTTAAAAAAGGTTGGGGTCAGTCTAAAAGGAGAAGAAACTTCGTTCTTGAAGGGGGGGGGGGGGAATTTTTGAGGCAGAAAGAGCAATGGATAGCAGAAGGAAAAAGTGAGGACAAAGGCGCACTTTCAAATAAAGATGTAATATCTGGGAGAGGAAAAAGGAAATTAATCTCGATTTCTTAAAGGGAACTCAGAAAAAAGGAGAAAAAAAGGGAAAAGAGACTTGCGAGGAGCTTGCCGGCGGGGAGGTCGTGCGTTGTGGAGAAAACATGAGGGCGCAGGGGGGGGAGAATGGGAGTGCCGACAGAGTCTTCCGTTATTTGCTGGTGAGCGCAGGTTGGAGAAAGGTTGGCCGTATGGATTGGGGGTGTCGCGGGGGCCGCAAAGATCCTCATTCTCTCAAAAGAGGACAAAAGAAAAGGGAGGGAGAGAAGTTGAAACGGAAACTCATTTGGAATCATACACAAACAGGGCAAGGAGGCATATCAAAGAACTGGGAGACCCAAAAAAGCTAGAAAAAAAAAGAAAAAATGAAAAAAGAAGGATGCGGAGCACTTCACGTAACGTTTCCAAGGAAACATAAGAGAAAGGAAAAAAGGCTGTTCAAAGAAAAATAACCCACGCCTGAGATCACCAAAGAGGGAAGACCGATCATGCGCGGTATAAATACCTTGGGAGGAAAACTCAAAAAAAAACATCAATAAAAAAAAAACTAGAGCCCAGATCGGAGAACGCCATTTGAAAGGGGGGATCGCGCGTCAAACGGAGGGGCCGTCGCTTCCAATTGAAGATCTTCGACAAGAAATGAAATTTCAAGGAAGCAGCAAGAGGAGACTGGGAAGAGGGACCCAAGAAAAGAAAAAAAAAAATGGGCGCCTATTGATGAGCGCCGATGAAAAAGCTCGTGCCCTCGAACTTTCGACGGATTACGGAATCAAGGGGGAAAGCCGATAGGGGGTAAGCAACGGAAGGACGAAAAACTTACAAAAAACCACGGGGTGGCCGACAGGAAAAGGGATGGTAAAGCAAGGGGGTCGGGGAAAAAAAACGGAAGTGAGACTAGGGAAAAGGGGAGGAACACCACCCTTATTTCTAAAGCTATGGGGGGGAATTAAAAGAAGGGATTATCAAATCAAAAGAGTATGAGATATCGCGAAAAACGCCCACGAGTCAAAGACCTGAAAGGCCGGGCATCAGTCTTGAGCATTCCGCCCTTTGAACAAAAAAGGCTGCGGTGTTCAAGAAAGGAAAAAGCTGTACCCCGGACAAGGCCGCGTTTGCGGCTAATTGAAGAAGGGAAGGCCGCACGAGCTCGCGGCGTCAGGAATCTGGAGGAAGGGGTTGAAAGGGAGCAAAAGGAATTAATCAGGGAATTACCTGCCGCCCATGTTGAGAAAAGGATCACTGATCGCTCAATGCACGGACAAAGGGATTGGTAGGTTTCAGGCTGTGAAAAGGAGGAAAGGAGTTAAAAGAAGGAAAGGAGGAACATCGGGGAAGGGTAAGATGTCGGCTATGACAACTTGCTGAAATAGTTCCAAGAGAGGGCACCTCCCCACGTAGACAAGGAATATTTTCAGCCTTGAGGTATATGTAGAGAAGACGCCGAAGCCTCGTTCCGGAAGTCACCGCATCTGTGGCTGTCAACCACGAAAAAAGGGGGGGTTTTATCTCCGGCATCATTTTAAGGAAAATCAAAATCACCTGGTGAAATCGGAGGCGGAGACGTAGGAGCGAATTTGAAGGACTACGGGTGGCTTCGGTGGAAGGAGGGGACCCTCTACCACTACAAAGTTTCTGCAGGGCAAAAAAAGGTCGAAGGGTGGGGGGGGCTTAAGGGGAAGAAAAACCGCTGTTTAGCCTGCAAGCCGGCAAAAGAAAAACATCCAAAAAAACACGGGGGGAAAAAGCCCCTCAGGGGAGCGCCCATGAGGAATTCCAAATGACACTAAAGGAGTCCGTCTGGGGGAAAAATCAACAGCGGGCGTCGCTCCTTTGAAAAGGGGAAGACTTCCCACCGGCAGCGCTACTGAAAAGAAGGAAGGACTTCGAGAAAAGAAATTTGGAGAAGAAAAAAAGCCTCAAAAAAAGGAGAAGGGGGGATCTCTCAAGGAAGAAAAAGTGAGGAAAAGGGAGAGGTCCTCCTCCTCGGGAGGAGGGGCAAGGGGGGCCTGCGAAAACTCTTACCACATGTTCCGAAGGGATCTTGCGGGAAAAGGAAAGAAGTTGGGCGGCGCGTGGGAAGCGAAATTCGGATTGAGGTGACAAAGATCCTAAAAAGAAAGTAGGAATCAAGGGGTCATTAATAAATTGAAAAACAAAGCAGGGAAAACTTCAAACTCAAAAAGGGGGCGGACAAACTCCGGCAAGCTTTCAACACAAGAAGCAAAGGGTTGATGGTCAGAACGCGGGCGCTCTAACGTGAAAAAAGGAATAGGAAACCAGAAGGATTTCCCCGAAAGACACAAACAAAGGCCATACGCAGGCTCTTACGGAGAGATAAGAGACTCTGCTGTCTCGCGAAAAAAGGGCAGTTCGTAGGGGAGGGAATAAGGTAAGAAAAAAGAAAACACAAGCCGTTAGTGGTTGAACTCAGGGGACAATATGCGGTGAATGCAGAAAAAGGAAATGCGTGGATTACCGGCGTCATAAGAAAGGAGATTCACAAAAAATCTGAATCATGGTGAATTCTTGGGGTGTAGAATCGACGCGCTGAAACGCCCGCGCATCGAAAAGATCAGAGGTATGGGCGATGTGGGAGTTCGCGGAGATTCCGTTTCAAGGAAGGCAATAAAGAGAGGGGAAAAAACAGAGAAGAAAGTTTAAAAGGCTGTAAAAATCGTGGAAGCCAGTAAGAACATGGGCGGCAAAGAAAGGAGGGAGACAACACTGCAATTCCAGACCCAAACGTCAGGAAGGAAAAGGGGGAATACAAAGAAAAAAACCCACTATGGGGGGCCTGGGGGAAGAATCGGCGGCGGAAAATGATCGACAATGGAACACAAGGCTCATTGCGGGGGACCAGGGGGATAGAAAAGGGAAATCTGGAAAAGCTAAAAATGACATAAACCATGAAAAAAGGGTCAAATCGGGGAATCAAAAAAATGAGGACAGTGCAGGAAAAAACCGGATTAAAAGAGGAGTTGTCCGGGAAACCAAGAAAACTTTGTTTGCTAAGCAGAGTATTGGGGGTTGAAGGAGTTACAGATGAAGCGCCGTGGTGTCGCTGGAGCGACCTAGGGGATGGGGGGGGAGAAGTCGGGACTGTATGTATAAATTGTGAATTGCGAATCTCGAGAGGGATCGGGGAAGTGGGGGGGGGAGGTTGGGGGATATGTATGAGGAAGTTGGGGGGGGGGTGCCTACAGATTAGGGCCTATGAAGGGTGAGAGAATCCTGGAGGAGAGGTGCTAGATATGCAGGAGCGGGGGAGTGGGGGAGAAAGAGGGAGGGGGGGGGAGGAAAAAAGAGGGGAAGGCAACCACGTGGACCTACCTAAAGAAGGCGGAAAATCCTTTATCGTCTTCCTGGTTCCCCCAAGCAGGAATGTTGTCAGAGGAGATCGAAGATCAAGTTCAGGAAAATCTTCCTTAGGAAAAGGAAAAAAGTATTTCTATTTCCTAGAAAAAGGAAGAGGCGCTCAGACCACTACTGGGGGAGTATTCTCACAATTTTTTAAAAGGGGTTTCCAAAAGCGACAGAAAGCCAACCTGCTGGAACCTAAGGCAGATTGGGCGGGAAGTATCTCTATCGCGAGATAGGCTGCCGGGGGAGGGAAAAAACTGGAGGGACCTGAAGAGAGCTTTAAGGGGGAGGGACGTTGACGGTGAGCTGAGGTCCGCAGCGGGACAAAAGTTCTACAGTAAGGACCGTATCGAGGTTTTTAAGGAGGGGGGGGTTAGGGGGTTTGGACCAAAGGCCCTGATGGGGGGCGCGGGTATGAGGTTTTTTGACGCATTTCCGGCATAATCTGAGCAGGGGAAAGGGGGTCTGGACGGAGAGGGGGGATGCGAATTTGGGTGGTGTCGCTGGTGACTGTGCAATTTCAGGACTATTACGCTGCAAATGGGAAACACCACGGAGAAGCTATGGAACTAGGACCGAAACCGAGGAACCAACGCAATTGCTCCCCGCTGCGGAGCCCATGAAAAACTCACAACAAATGAAAAAAAAAAAGGACTGGAAAACCGGAGCCACGCGAAAAAATGCTCAAGACTCCACAAAATTCTGAAAACAAAGAAAACTTCCTTCCGATAGCCACCTAGCGCCTCTCAGGGACACTTGGGAGAAAAGGCTAACGAGGGATTGCTGGGAGGAAAGCTAGAGAACCACTCCGGCAAAACGGGGTGACGCAAAAGACTTCGGCACCTGGGGCTATGCATATCTTGCGAAAAGAAACTCCCAAGAGGGAAAAAAAGGGGTGTTAAAGGAGGAAAAAGACGACAAACGAAAATACGAAACCCAGTTGTGACCCGATGAAAAAAAACAACATCGTAAAGGCTAGAGGTCCTCCTGCAAAGGAGCTGGTTAGTAGAAAATGGAAGAACCCTGGAGAAAAAACTCGCACAAAAAAAATCCTCGCAAAAAAGGGGGGGGGGAGCAGCCTCTCCAACTTTGACCCGGGCGATTGCGCCTGGAAAAACCAACAAGGTAGAAGGGCGGCTTTTGCAATCTATCAAATGAAGGGGGTAAAGGAAGAAGAAAAAGGCCGGGAGAATCCCTGGAAAGTATGGCGGGGTCGAAAATCCTCCGGAAAAGCCGTAAAAGTCAGACAGGGGGGGGCCACAATTCAGCAGAGGAGGGAAGGACCTTTGGGAATTTTAAGAAAAACTGAGCAGCAACGCAAAAGCGTACAAGACCAAATCCGCAATGCCCAGTTTCGACTAATTGGACAGGAACGACGTCGAGGGGGACTGGCACAAGGGGGTCAAAGAACGTTCCGAAAAAAAAAAAAGAAAAACACCACCCCCAACACCCACACCCCTTCGGCAGGTTTGCCTTAATGGGAGAAAGAGAATCCTGAAAAAGGGAAAATGGGAATCAAAGAGCGGAAAAGCAGTGGGCTGATCTTTTTATGGGGGGGATGCCTTTTTTTTGACTTGAACTTATCTGTACCGGATACCGAGGAAACTCTGTAAGAAAAATCTTAAAAAGTAGGAAAGTACCACTCTGGCCGGGGAACATGAAAAAGGGGAAAGCGCGCGCTGACCGCCTAGGTTAGACTCCATCTTCCTTGGTTAGGGGGAGAAAGGAATCGTTGAAAGGAAAGGAACCTCATGAGGACCACGAAATGGGTCGAGAGTTCCTTGACTAATCAATAGCATGGTACAAAAACGCTTTCCAAGAAGAACAGCGTAGAAATCCTTAAGAAAGTTTCTAAAGCGTATCGAAGGGGAAAAAAAAAAACCTAAAACAGGGCAATTGCAAAAAGGGCCGATGGAACGGATAAAGAGGGGACATCAACATTGTTGGGGTTTTCTGATGGGCGGGGGAAAGGGGGGGGGGGGGTTGAAACCTGCAGCCGGAAAAATATCCCCTAAGAAAAAAAAAAAAAACGAACTTGGTCAATTCTTCATGCAAAGGGACGCTGCAGAGGGGTTCTTTGGTCACCACAAACTCCTGAATTCTGAGAGAAGGAATATAGAAAAAGGTCTTCAGAGGAGGGAAAAGTCAAAAGGGGGGGGGAGGTCAGACCGAGCCGTAAAAGAAGAAACCGATGAGAGTATAGATAAAACAACAACAACTAAGGATTGAGGAGAGGCTCGGAAAAGAAGGAAAAGGACGAATGAAAAGGGACCCGTTAAAATTAGGCAGGGGGGGGAAGCCGAGCTAGGTGAAGATCTTCACGGAAGGGGAGAAAAAGGGAATTCGATGGTTTACCAATAGCAAAACTCCCGGAAGGGGAGGAAAATTGAGAAAGGAAAGAGAGGAAGGCACAGAGTAGAAGAGGCTTTCGTCTTTGGATCAGCGGCTTGCATGTAAAAAAAAAAACACCAGCGCCTTCACTCGGTACTGTCTCCTCGGAATAAAAAAACATCCCGGGGAAGGCACAAAAAAATGGGCAAAAGGGGGGGCTTGGAATCTGGAAAAACCGAGCACGCAGAAAACTTACGGAGTCACATCTAACTCCTCAAATATCTGTAGGGAGAGGAGATTGCAGGGAAGAAGGCTGGAAGAAAAAAACCACGGAGGTCGTGTTGACAGAACGTCAAATGACGAGTCTCAAGATTCATGAAGGTGCGAAGAAAAAAAGGCATAGGGTTGAAGGGGGGGGGCCTTTAGGTGACCAAAAAGACCTCTTCGTTGGAGGAACGCGCTGATATTTGCAGCCCTTCGCATCGCTCGAGCATAGGGGAAATTGGGGGAAAAAAAACCAAGGGGGCTAAGGAAAATAGGGGGGGCCCAGAAAATAAAGAATCATGACCGGGATCGACATGCCGTCTGGATCCATTTGTGTACAAAAAAATGAAAGCTTTAGTCGGGAGAAATACCAAAAAAAAGGAGGGAGTCAGAAAAAAAAGAAATCAAAAATGGGATCATCGACTCAACCGCGCGAAGGCAAAAATTCTTCCAAGTATCTGACAATTCCGGGAACTGCTGAAGGGGGGAAAAGTCAGCAAAAAAAGGGTCAAAGAGATCAGAATATGATTCGAAGGAAAAGAAAGGAACTCCTTAGGTTGCTGATTGACGGGGAAAAAGACTAAAGAAGCTTTGGGGAAAAAGCACGGGTCAGGCTTGGCATCAGGGAAGTTTACGATAAAAAGGGGGGACTAACGCGAGAAAAAAAAAATGGGGAGAAAGAGGGCAAGCGCAATGTAGGGAGGGGAAACCCCTGCCGTGGCGGGAGGAATGAAGTTGCATGATTTGGTCGGGATAAGGCAAAGAGGTAATGTGCAGACAGGAAAAATTTGAGAAAAAAGCGGTAAGAAAGCGTAAAGGCAAAGCCGATGAGCGACGAAAATCAAAGAAGAGAAGAAGTTTTAAGGCCCCATTTGGTCGTCCGAGTTACACACAGGAAAAAAAACTGGAGACAGTGTGGGAAAAAGAAGGTGCGTGAAAAAAAGCGCAATGAGGCATAAGGGCGCCGAAGGCGGGTTACTCAGCAAAATTTCAAAGGGAAATGGAAGATAGGATCAAGAGTAAGAATCGCAAGATTCGAGTGCCTGCGCGAGTCTTCTCACAATGGAGGGGGGCTAGGGAAAAAGAGGAGAGTTCTGAAGGCGTGGGGTTGGGGGCTTGTCATCATTTTGGTTTTGATACCCCTGCGAATTTTGTGGGAGGGGGTGAAGGGCATGAGCTGAGTTTGAAGACAGGTTGTTTCTGGTGGAAGCTTGCTGAGGAGGAAGGGGGGAAGTTTGGAACGGAAATTGGAAATCTCTTACATCGAGAGAAGAAATACACAAAGAAGATACTGATAGTAGGTCCTCCCAATGGCTTAAAAACCACCAAGGGGGAGGAGACATAAGAAAGAAAGCAGTAAAGACCACCCGCGAAAAAAAGGTCCACACTCCGAAGATTCTGAAACTTCCCAGGAAAACGAGAATAAAAAAGTTCCACCGAAAAAAAAAAGAGAAAACCAAAAAAATTCACACATCTAGCCATTTCATAAGAGGAAGGTCCTGGGAGAGGAGAAATCTGCGTGAATCTCACTCTCGTCCTCCGTGGATGGAGAGACAGGCTAAAGAGGGGAAAGTTCGAGGAAAAAACGTCCAGCTAAAAAATGCGATAGCTGGAAAAAGAAACACCTGGCCAAGGAATTGGACAATTTCCAGGCAGACGTGCAAAAAAATAAAAAGAAAGAAAGGGAACCCAAGAGAGAAGACAACGCCAAGGGCGCCTTGAGGAGCTCATCGTGTCAAAAAGAAGCCTGGGAAGCTGCCCGTACGGAATCTTTTGATGAGAAGACTATCAAGAAAACACCCAAGAAGGAAAGCAACAGAACTTGACTTCAACACGTCAAAAGGGTTAGCCAGCACAAAGCCATTTGTACTCACGGGGGCGCGGACTGTAGGTCACAAAAAAGGAGTTTGGGCCGGAGAGGGAAAAAGGAAAAGGAATTCACAATGTGCCAAGCAGGGGATGACAGGGATTCAAGCAAACCCATCGTGTTTAGAATCCGAAAAAAACTGGGAAAAGTCAAAAAGAAGAATAGAAAAGAAATCGTGATTTTAAGGGGGGGGGGCTGCTTGGGTCAAACTTGATTCGCAAAAGATCAAAAAAAAAATGCCTAGTTACGAAATGTAAAGTTCCTTCCTAAGGGAGATCAAGGAACATTGTCTGCTATTTCACCATAGTTTCAGGGCTCAAGAAGGTCTGGAACATCGGGGGAGCCCGAACCATAAATGTTCTGCAAAGGAAAATGAGAAGTCCATTCATCAAGAGTTTACCAGGGGTCGATCTGGGGGGGGGGATGGTCTAAATGCAAGAAAAAGAGAAATAAAGAAAGAAAAGAAGCGATGCTCTCGGACCCGAAGGTTCCAAGCGCGGCGAGGAAATACCAAGGGAAAAAAAGAGCTCGTCTTGTGAGGTAATCTCAGGAGAGAAAGAATGACAAGGGAGATTAGAAAAAGCAAATTACGGGAAGCGGCATTCCCTCAATGCCCGCCATGCTGAAACAAAGAAAGGGGGTGGCACCTCCTAGGTATTTCAAACTTACAACTCCGCAAGGGAAGAGCGGGGAAAAAAAAACAGAAAAAAAAAAAAAAAAAAAAAAAAAAAAAAAAAAAACAAAAAAACCCAAAAAAAAAAAAAAAAACCAAACCAAAAAAAAACCCACGACAGAAAGGGCTTGGGAGGAAGCGTCGCTTGGGGGTGCCTTATGTTGAAAAAGGGTGAAAACGCCCAAAGGTAACAGGATGCAGATGGAACGAGTCGGGAAGGAAAAGCCTTTTGTTTTGAGGAAAGCGCCAGCGGGGAGGGGTTGTAAGAAAAGCATCACGGAGAAAACCGGGGCAGGGGAGAAAAACTCTTCAGGAAAAGAGCTGGTCAATGTCTTCAAGGAAATGGGAATTCCGGATGAAAGCAGGGGGGCACCTCAACGGCCGAATGAAATCGTGAGAAGAGGAAACGTCCGTCAAGAAAAGCACAGGGGGGATGGGAAGAGTAAAGACGGCCGGAAAGCGACTTCAGCAAAAAAAGCTGCACCTACTCAAGAGGGAGGAGAGATCTCTGCGCGGAAGTCGCTTCCGGGAACAAAAAAAAGACTACCCGGGGAAGAGCTCGGGAAGAGGGAAAGAGGACTGGGGAACGCGGTAAAGGCCGCGCAAAGCGGCCTTTGAGTGATAAGAAACGGACAAACAGAAATCATGGAAGAATTTACCCAGCTCATGGGCTGCGGGCATAAGAACTTCGAAACTGGGAGAAAAGAAGGTCAAATGGGGGGGGAGGCTGGCTCTTCGTAAAGGTTGATGTCAGCACCAAAGAAAAGACCAGCGTTCCAGTCAATGGTTCATACGGTCTCTTGAGGGAACCCTCGCGAGAAATAAGAAAAAAAAAAAAAAAAAAAAAAAAAAAAAAAAAAAGCCCATAAAGGGTCCAAGGAGCACGGCTACAAAATACTAAGTGGGAGCGTACAAAGAAGGCTTCCAGGAAGGGAATCGGAGATGACTGGAGGGAACTCTAGGAAGAAACCCCACGATGCAGGAATGTTGGTTTACAGCATGGCGGGACTGTGGAGAAACGAGGAGGACACTCCGAAAGGGGCCGGGGAATCCTAGGGGACATTTGACAAGGGAAAAAAAAACAAATCTTCGTTGGTACGTGGAAAAGCCTACTCTCTGGTAACGAATTAAAGCCTCGCGGGGGAGGAGGATTTTCGGGGGGAAATGGGAAGTCAAGGCAGACAAGCTCGCAAAAAAAAAGACACGGGACAATAAGGGCAGACGACTTGAGCACAGGGGGTACACAGTTTTTGGGTTTGGAAGGACATTTCCGGCTCGAAAAAAATACCAAGGCGGCAGCCGCAGTCATCCCAGAACAGAAAAAATGGGAGACTGGACTAAAGACTCCTCTGATCGTAACGGGGGGGTCTCACAAAAAGACGTTCGGGGAAAGTCTAAAGGGGGGGGGGAAAGACTGGAAAGGGAACCCAGGAAAAAACCATAAAAGATGTCAAGTTCAGGAGCTCAGCGGGACTCGGAAGGATTAAAAAGGATTGTGGCAAGAACCCACGCAATAAAAAAGGGGGGTTTTATAGGTAAGACAAGTTTTCATTACAAGAGAGAAAGAATTGGGGGGGAACGATCCTTTGGGGGACAAAAAGAAAAGGAAATTGGAAGACATCCGTCAAAAAAGGGATGAAAAAGAATCGGCCTGTTCAAACCCGTTCTCTGGTCTCGGAAAGAAAAAATTGGAGGGGGGGAACTGGTGAATTCTCAAAATGAATCTATTTCTCCTCACCAGGCGCCAGTCAGTAGTAAGTGAGAATTATCTAAGAGAAGAAAAACTTTGTTGGGAGGAGTCCAGAACAACGTCAAAGAAGGGCAATTTGCACAGGAAAGGTTCGTGTCCAGCTAAATTTATCTCTCGGGAGTCTCGAGAAAAGGTAAGATACCTTGGGAAGGACAAATTCGGAACGTTGAGGCGGGAAACGGGACAACAAGTCTGGAGAAACGAAAGGACGAGTCTTCAGGTGGGGTAAGGGGTTGAAAAAGGGA
>Ga0179593_1354091_pt1 | contig 11472 bp, 10 predicted proteins | sample CZODoug2_1_08_16_FD_185931 | JGI IMG/M metagenome (GOLD analysis project Ga0179593, IMG submission 185931) | Vadose zone soil fungal communities from Angelo Coast Range Reserve, California, USA - CZODoug2_1_08_16fungal (PacBio error correction) | ecosystem: Environmental > Terrestrial > Soil >...
CATCTGACGACTTCAAACCTAAGTCAAAGAACTGGGACGCCGGGACTGTCCACACCCTGGCACCATCCCCCGAATCATTAGTCTCTTAAAAATGAAAAACTGCACACACCAGACTCCTCGGCGCGGGATCTGAAAGAAAACGCCGAGCTTGAGCATAAGGGTTTCCTCAAGGAAAACTCCCATACAAAAAAAGCACCTTAGTTTTTCATGAAGCAGGGAGCACAGTGGGGGCCTTAAAAGACCGAAAGGCCGAAACTGTGCCCCCATCGAAGCGATCAAACCATCATCTAAAGAGGCATATCCACGAAAACACAGCAACGGAGCCGCCCAAAACGTGATCCGCAGCAAACAGAACGGCCTAGAATGGGGGACTTAACAAGGGGAGCGGGGTACGGGGGCGCTCTTGTGCTGGTTTTCATAACAACCTGACATACAAGGCTCCAATGTTACGGATTCGGTCTATCACTGTTTCGACAAAGACCATGAGGGAGGAGGGCGGGTTCGTTCTCGGCAGGCGACGTATTCGTGGCCAGCGCTAATGAGCAAAAAAAGGGGAGTCCGCGTTCTGTGTGAGACAAAAAAGGGGTTTCAGGCTGCTACCCCGAGAGACCATGGGGGACGGGAGCTGTAGATAGATGAGAGTAAACGGCCAATCGGGTCCTCGAGGGGGTCATAGGGGGGAGACAAAAAAAGGGGGAACAGACCTCGTGACAAGAAACGTCATAAAGGCAGAGCGCTTGGGGGGTGGGCTTCGAAAAATGAAACCCCACGTGGTTTGGTGTGAACGCTGCCTAAAGATGGTGTTCTATGATGCCTACAAATCGCAGGGGGGCCTTTTTCGTCTGCAACCTTCGTAAAAAGGAGAGCATGTTAGTGGTGTCGTCGGCGCGGGGTCTCGCAGTTGTCCGGGGCATTGTACCATTTCAGATGGCTCAGAAAGGCGTTTTGGTAGCGGAAACGGACAGCAAATACTAACAGGCTTTTAGACGAAAATGGTCCGGAACGAATGAACGCCCTGTCGGAAACGTGACAGGGCTGAAGAGGCCGGGGGATGTTTTCACGGAAGCACACATCGACTAAAAGAAAGAAAAAGAAAAAAAAAAAAAAAAGAATATAAAAAAGGAAAAAAAAAAGAGAAAATAAAGAAAAACAACAAACGAAAACCTTGATAAAAAAAGAAAAATCTTAGCTGATTACCGGCACGCGGGACCATGGCCTAGAGTCCTAAAGTAATAACTGGCGGCGAGAAAGCTTTACGTGGGGAAAGGTGTTCGGCTCAAAAGGGTGGAAAAGTGGACTGTTGGCAAAGAGATCCGGCGAGTGTACGGAGGGGAAAAAAAAAATCCAAGACGTTAACCTGAAACTGGAGTTCGCAAAATTCTTAAAGGAACGGTGTACGCCGGCTTAGGCACAAGAAGGCGCGCGCAATCACTTTCGAGGCTTGGGAAGAATCGTATGTCCATAACTGCAAAAGACCTAGGAAACTCGACAGCTTGCCGTGGAAAGCAGACGAGAACTTCGGTGCACTCATGGGGGGAAGGGGATCGGGGTCGGAGTACAGCTGTTTTGGGGGCTGTTTGTGCTGCGGATGACCCAAAGAGGAATGCGAGGTCCATGGGCAGCGAAGGGGAGATGTGCTTGAAAAACGTCTACTGAGCTGCACCGGAAACCATGCGGGCAGCACGGGGGACAGGAGGACTAATACACCAACGGACGGCTAAACGGAACCGAGACGGAAGAACCGGACGGGGTGGCAACTCAGGGAAACAGTGACAGTCTACTTATTTGAAATTGAACTCCTAAAAGCGACGATCTCGCATGGGCAAAGTTGTGCTACTTGGGGCTCAGGAGAGGGTAGGACAATGCTCTATCAAGATTTCAGCAAAAAGAGAGTCAAAAAAAGATCTGATACCTCAGAGCTAAAATTAAGCAGGTTGGAACAGTAAGGGACGGGATAAGTTCCTGGACAGTTCTCCTGGATCCCAGCCGAGAGTCCATTTTATGACGGGAGGCGGTACGTGTAAGGGAGGGTGACATCTATTGAATGCGTAGAAAAGCATAACTTAAACTCTAACGCCTAAATCGGACGAAACCGGCATCAACCCAGCACGGAAGGAGTTATGACCGACAGAATAGAGACGGGTTTCTTTACCTTGATCGTGACCCGGAGAATCTTGTGTGGCTCGTTCTTGGATGGCTCAGGGTACCCTCGGATCATTTGTCATATGGGCTTGCCTGGACAGGTCGGCGGGGGGGGCCGTTAAGACCGGGACCGGGAAGCGGGGGTGGTAAACGAAGGCGGGAGCTTAAGGGTTTTCCAGGCAGAACTTTTCCTTCTTGAACTCCGCGGGTCTGCACCAGACGTTTCTGCGCATACTTGAAGGGGAGCCGGAACATCCGGAAGGGTAATGTGTCGTGACGCGGGAGGACGGTCCAAACGACAAAGCGTCTAGTGCGGAAAAAAGGCGTCACCGTCAGAAAAGAAGGGCGGGTGGAGGAACACCCGGTCCGCTAAAACCTCTCCGGCGTTTGTGGAAAAATCTGTATTATGAAGGGGAATGTAAGGGGGTGCTGTCCAGCAACCAAAGCTTGTTCAGAAGTTCGGACCTTTGCGGCGCAAGTGGGCGCAGGACATGAAAGAAGCTGGACGGAAAGGAGGGGTGCAGGAATCTCTCGGAGAAGCACGCTTAAAAGAAAGGAAGATAAAAGAGGGCTCGGTCCCGGTGTGGTGCGAGAGAGGATGGTTTCAGGGAAAGGGAGGAAAACGAGGGAAGGGGAGAGCACACTCATCGCAAAAACGAACTTCAAAAAAAATCAAAACAACAAAGGAGACAAATAGAATAGGGCCGCTCAGGCAGAATGGGTAGATGTAGGGGAAAGGGAGAGGCTATGCGTGCTTACCAGGAAAAAAAAACCAAAAACGAGCGGCCCCCACAACGTCAACCTACGAACATTAGAAAAAGACCAGGAAATGAAGCGGGGGGGGACGTTTCAGGACACGAACTCACAGGGACCTGCGGGCCCACGACGCCAGATGATGCAACCTGCCGCAGCCAATGGGCAAGGGGGAAGAGTAACTCTCGAATTGTACGGTCTGCCAAAAAAAAGCAATGGACCGCAGACTGGCCGCTGGATAACAACCGCGCGGAGGACTGCAGTACCAGGGGTCTTAAGAAAGAACAGGAGAACCGGGATCCGGTGCCGAGTCCTCCCCACAGCAGACAAAAAGATCTAGGGAGCACGCACGCAAACCGTCGAGACGGCAACTAGAGGAACAACGATTACACGGAAAGAGAAAAATGAAGATTCGCCTAACACTCTGCTAAAGCCCCGGCAGGAGCCTGCAATGAACCCAGGTTAAGGCACAATTGTGAAAAAACCCCCAGAACGCCAAAGAGCCCGGCTGTACAATGCGAAAAAAAAACAGTTCACGGCATTACCCAGTGCAAGAAGTACTAAGTGACAAGAAAAAGGAAACTCAAGGTATTCCTTATTAAAACGAACCACATGCCGCACATGAGCCTGCAAAGCCCTGACGCACACAAAAAAGATGCTGAACCAACGGGGGAAAACTCAAGTAGGAAAGAAAAAGCAAAAACGAATTACTTCCCTTGGAGGAAGCCACCTGCCGCGTGAGGGGCGTCAAGTCCGACGAGGCGACCGAGGGGCCGCCCAAGGAATAAGCAGAGACCTACGAAACGCCAATACCTGCGCCGTCAAGGGAAAGGGGGCACTCTAAAACCGGCGTCGCGAAAGGGACCAGGAGCAATTCAAAAGTGAAGCTTAAAAGGGGAAGGTTCTCTGCGGAGGGTAAGAAATGAAGCGGCATGCAAGCGTCGGACAGCAGGAGCGAAACCGTGCGAACAAATAGTACAGTCGGGGCCAAAAAGGGGGGCACCGGAACTATATCTTGATAGAGGGGGTAGAGCACCAGTCCATTACCTAAGGGACCTTGCGCTCGGTAGGAAGTGTAAACGCTGGTCAAGAATAGGGTCCTGCCAGCCAAGGTAGGGACGCGTCAAGTTGAGGGACCCGGGGGATGCCGATTCATGGTCTGAACCTGGCGAGCCACCAGAACCACAAAACACACTCCCTACCCCATAGATGCCTTTACCTCGTAAAGGGTGGACAGAACTCACAGACAAAAAAACACAAAAAAAAGGGCATTAATAAAGAGAACGCAGTATCATGTACAAAATCACAGTAAGTCGTCTCGTCCCACGGAAAACTTAGGGACCGCGAGAACCGCTGTTGCAAGTAGGGCCCAGATAGCTGCCAAAGCCAACGAGCCAGCCAGGCGCGTAAGCACAAGGACGGTTTGTCTGGGGAAAAAGGGCAATGGCCAAACCGAAGTCAGCGAAAAAGGACTCATTGAGGTGGAACAAAGGAAGGGGTACTGAAGGGCGGAAAATCCGAATCCAACTGCCTGCGTCTGGTGTTTTGGCCCAGAAAACCACCAGGGTGAAACGGAAACACAAGGGAAAAGGGAAATTACAAATCAGGGAGAGCCGCCATTGTTTACGGGCCGGCCCCGCGCGGTATCAGCATCCGGGGTGCCGTACAGCCACGCAAGAATGGAATTAGAAAAGTGGGTGAAGTATATCCGCTTTGGACGACTGACCAAAAGCAACCGGTAGAATGCACGAATAAACTGGAGGAATCAGGTGAGCGACCGGACGCCCTGCCTCTCAGCTAAATCACTCGTCCTTATGAAAAAAATCTGGTATAGCGACAACCAAACAGACGTGATGTGATCATGCGCTTTATACATGTTCCACATTGAAAAGAACCAACCCGTCTATCCAACAGATCCCGCAGCTAATACCAAGTCGTTCAAAAGGTGCACAGAGGTTCATCCCCCAGAAGATAATTTAAGCATCAGTGTAACACAAATCAGGAAAAAAGCGACCACACCCGTTTGGGCAAAGGACGCACACACAAAAAATCTCAATCAATTAAACAAAAAAGGGGCTGAGAAACTATTATTTCACCTAGCGGATTCATTAAAGTACACTAGCACTGCCCAGATGCCCCAAGGAAAGATCTGGGATCATAACGGACTAAAGGGTAGGCTTTAAAAGCCAAACCGCGTCTGCAACCCAGACACCTGGACGCTGAAACTGTCAGAAGAGAAAACTCGTCACTAGCAAAAAAGACGAGAAATACACCCCGTACTGGCAGAAAACAAGGGGAAAGACCGAAGCCTCACCGGCTGACACATAGGAGAGGGTAAGGTTTGTCTAGACCACTACCATCGCCTAAACCAAGAAAGGGTACGTAAAAATGGGGAATCTGGGGGCAAAAGGGGGGGGAGGGAGGATCCTGTGGGGCCTGTCTCAAGCTGCTGGGGCTGAGATTAATGCATGGGGGGTGGGAGAAATTCGGGGTGGGGGGATACGATGGGGGGTGTGGGCAAGACTTAATTCAAAGCGTTTACACAAACCAGGTCAGCTGTGCAAACTCGGTATCAAAAACAAAGAGAAATGGTTTATAGGGTTATTGGGGGGACACCGGATGGCTCAAGGCGAAGTTTGTCTTGAAGGGTTACGGACGAACAGCTGAAGGGGAAAAGAGTTTCAGGGTGCCTCTTCGGACTCGGCAAAGTTAGCGCACGAGTGAGGCTGATGGGCCGGGACTTGGGACAAGAAAAGAGGGGGAACGGGGAAAACCTTATCGCGCTTCAGCCAGCGATCGGGCATCAAACAAGATGATGAAAAAAGAATCTCGACTTATCATGGAGAACTAATAAAAAAGGGGGCCCCTGGTCCGGGGAAGGCAGTGAAAAATCCCCACCCGCCGCAATCGAATCGCGTACCCGGGATCACGGAGAAGTTCCAGGGACGCCAAGAAAAACCAGAACTAATGAGTCCCGCGCGAGATTAACCCACACCACGGACAGAGAGTGAAAAAGAAAGCTTGGGGTCCAAAGTCCTAACGATCGACCTTCTGTTTTTGGGAATGACCACAGGACAAGACCGGGAAAAAATGAAAAAGGAACGTGAGGGACTCATTGGGTTGCCCAAAATCAGGGGAAGGGGGGGGGAGGTATCCACCCTCACATCTAGCAGAAGCAAACCCCAAAAAAAAAAAAAAAAACAACAAACACAAAACACCACCCCAAAACCCCCGACAACCCCTCCAGCACCACATTCGGTTCCCTCCGTATACCCCAAAGGATCCGCCTCCAAACAACGTAGTCAAGGAGGAAGAAGGGTAAGGGTCGACCGCTCTGTGCGTGTGTTCGACAACCTTCCAAAAAGCCGTACGGGGGATATCATGGTTAAAAAAACATTGACAGTACTGCTCGACGTGTTAGGCGCAGGAAATCTCAGGGGGATATCGCCCGAGTGGTCGAGCCAACGTCCGGCTGGAGCACAACGTGTTGTCGCTGGACAAAGAATAAACGGTGGAGGGGAGGCTGGAATCCAGGAAGAGGGAATGAAAGCGGATCGAAGTGACATGAATGAACGCGGGGAACAGACTCACCGGCCGCACTGTCAGTAGGGGAAAAGCTTAAGGGTGGGGGGGCTAGACGCCAAAAAGGGGTGTCGCTAAAAGGGGCTAACGAGCTCACACACTAGGACAGTCCGGGGCATTCTTGAACCTATAAAAAGAGAAGGACAGGGTATAAAAAAGCGGCGAAGGGGGACAAATCGGCAGTCAGGGGTTCACCCACCAAGGCCCTGTAGAAGGAGGAGGATCAACGCCCAGTAGTGGTGGTCGCGATGGCGACACCAGAAAGCGGCAGGTTGCCCTGGAAAACGAGGGCCTACGGGGGGAAGGGCGCGAAACTTCAATCGCCGGCTTGCTGCGGAAAAAGTCTCAATGGACGTAAATTCAAAGAGGCTAACCGCGGCCACCCAAACGTGGGGAGAAAAGTGACTACCATCAGGTCAAGGTATGTTTACGCGGGGGGGGGCAACATCTTGGACCGCGCAGAGGCCGGCGTCACAACTGGGGAGTCGTCAGCGGAAGGGAACGGTCAGGGGTGAGGACTCAAAAAGGGTAAAACCTGTGGCTGTGAAAATCAACAGGCGGCGGACTGAGGAGTGAAAAATCATGGGAAGAAGCAAAACTGCAACTCCAGGTGGCGCAAGGCTGACATGCACTGCGGGGGACATGCGTTCCGACAAACCATAATTTCCGGAGGAAGGACCTGGAAGGGCAGCAGCTGTTTCGGGGGGGCAACTGAAAAAGCCCCGTGCTGAAGAAAGAAGAAACCGCAGTCCTGGGTAAATCCGGAAAAAAGAGAAAAGCCGTTTCTAGATGGAAAAGCTAGGAAAGGTAAGTTCAGGGGTGTCGGGGGGGGGGGGGAAAGGTCGGTCTGGAAAAAACGGGGAGGAAGATAGGTAGAAACCCCGGGGGGAGCGGAAAGGGATCAAGGTCGCAAGGACAGAAAAATAGGGTGAAACGTCCGGGCTCGAAAAAGGGGAAGGGGAGGGCCTAGACGGCAGGACGCCACCGCGGGCCCGAACCAAAAGCCCGAGGAAGGCCCAGGCAGGCAAGAGGGTGACGGGGTACGGAGACAACTAGGGAGGGAAGCACAGATACTCGGCTGGCATTTGGGAAAGAGAAATGCAAGTCCAATTCAAGCAGATACCTGATTAGCACCACACGGGGAGAAATGCAAAAAAAAGTAGGAGCCCGGGGAGGAGGAAGAAGAGAGGTAACGGTTTACAATTCCCTAGAAACGGTACCGCGGGGCCACAGACCCGACGAAAAGAAGAAAACATACATTTGAGGAGACGGGCTGAACGGGACGTGGGAGAGGTTCCGGGCTGCTAGCCGGAGTCCCATCGCGAGAACGCTCAAACGAAACAGGGGGAAAAAAGAAACCGGGGAACGGGTGTTTCCTTCAAGCAAGGAAGACGATCGTTTTGAGGGGGACTGTAAGTAAACGGGGAACCCGTGAAGCTGACGGGCTTGGGGGCAGGGCGAAATGTAAACCAAGAGCGGAGTTGGCGGGAGTGGGGGAAGAACTTGAGTTGGGAGGGCTTCTTCCTTTCCCTGGGGTACGGCAAAAAAAGAGGGATCTCGTGCGGATACAGGCGGGGGCGGCGGGACGTTGGGGGGTCAGGGCCAAGAACATGGTTCAATGCAGGATCCACGTGCGGGCCGAAAGCACGGTTTTCCGCAGTTCTGGGATCCACGGTAAAAAAATCCGAGTGGTACGATGTCGTGCAAAGCGGTGTAGACGGCCACAAACTTCAGCTTAGAGGGGGGAAGGCCCAATTGCTGACAACCTTAAGGGACCCAACTGGAAAAAAAAAGGTACGGGCGGACGAAATCAACCCGGGGGGTCCGCACGCACTCTCGCAGCAGACGGGGGGTGAAGAAAAGGCATAGAGGCAGGTATGGGCGGGCAAAAAACCCGTCCCATGAAGGTCAAAGTGTCGAGAAACCTTGTGCTGAGGCCTTGTTGCAGAAAGGCCCTGGGGGGAATGCAGAAAGGACTGCAGACGTTGCGCATCGTTGTCGGCGAACGACCGCTAAAAGTAAAACGGAGGTCGCACAATGGGAAAAGGGAACCACGGGTTTGAAGAGAACTCTGGGGGGGGGATCAAAGGGACAGCAGATGCCAAAGGCCACCGTACAAAGGGGGCGCCTACTCCGAGTATCAAAAAAAAAGAATAGTAAAAAAACACTTATTATATAGTGTAAGAATGTCGTATGCTAATTAAAAAGAAATTGTGTAAGCTTGGACCAGGGGAGTTCCGAGGTGAGGCAAGTTGACGACAACAATCTGAGACGTCGGCCACCAAACCTTTCAAGGACTCCTGAAAGCATCAGTCCGCTGAGAGGCGTGCTCAAAATTATGCGCAACGAAAACTGCAGGCAAATACTGCAGGAAAATTGGAATGAGGAACCCATTCATCCGCCAACTGGGTAAGCGTCCAACTTCCCCATATAGTGACGGTGTGGCACCGCCACCATGACACAGCGATGACGTAGGAAGGAAACTGCGGAAAGGGGGGTCGATCTACAACTTGTGATAGGTAAAGCAAAACGGCTACGGATCCGGTTGTGCCACGGACAAGACCGATGAGCATGGAAATCACTGACACATGACCCAGAAACTACCATAGGGGGAACAACCGACTGCTAGACCTGCAACGAAAAGAGAGGAACACGCACGGCGTACAAACAACGGACATTAGAAGGCCTTGACACCTTCCAAAATGACAAAAAAACAAAAGGACTAGGAAAGCAGGAGGGTGAATCCAGCGAAAATCCTTAACCTTGGCTTTAAACCCTTTTACATCCTCATTCACTGAAAATCAAAGATGGCCTAAACCGCACACATGCCGGTTTACTGAACAAGTCCAAGCCCACATCAAAAAAAAAAAAAAAGCGCAAAAAAGGGTCCAAGTGAGCGAAAGTGTCAATCAAGCTATTATACACTGGAGGAATCCACCGTGCAGGAAAAGCGATGTCGTCAGAGACCTTCTTCGAGGGAGCTAAGGACTGGAAGAAGAAGTAAGAAGCCTAAAACGATACCCGAGCGCACGTCCACTAAAGGGAGCAGACTTTGACAGACGGGGATCCCTGAGGGAGGGGGAGAAATTTGGGGAAACGGAAAGAAAGTAAAGGTAGAAAAAAGAGGATGCTCTGCGGACAAATAGGAAATTGCGGGGAGAAAAAGGTTCGAAAAAAAGGGGAAGGGGAAGCCGCTAGTTTGGAGACGAACGAGTCCCTACCCAAAATGTGGCCAAATGCCGAGGGACGGCTCGCGTGTCAGGTCGGGAAACGGGAAAAACATTCATCCTGGCATCACGGCGTCTGGCGGTGGCTCGTCAGTCGAACCGGGTACGTACGGCCCCATACAAACGGTAGGAAGAGGCGGGGCCTTTTAGGACCCTAGTCGGGCTTCGGTCCTACCGCGTCGAGAAAAAAAAAGACCCCACCAACAAAAAACCAAAAGGGGAGCTGCATGGAGCAAAATCTAGTAATCGGGGTGTCATCGCACACAGAAGCAAAACCAGAAAAAAATACAAAGCAGAACAAATGGGGAAATGTGAAAGCGGTGAAATAGGGGGGAGAGGGATGGAGGCAAAATTCACTCGGACAGGCCTCGATCATCACTGTGATAGTACCCATATTAAAAAAAGCAGAAAAGAACCAGCCAGGGGAGCTCGAAAAAAGTAGGTGGGAGGGAAAGCAATGGCCCCGCGAAATCACCAAGAGCCCGGCCGAACACGAGCATGAGGGAAAGAGCTTAGTGGCAGGGGTACGGAAGGAAGGCCCTCCTGTCTGCGGTTGTGCCCCAGCACAGAAACCAGGTGTGAAGAACGAATCACAAGGACCGTCAAAGAGCTCACGAAAAGTGGGAGGGAAGGTCGAGAGAGTTAAGCATAACCTTTCGGGTCATCAAGCGAGATTTATTACTCCGACCCGCGTCCAGCTGGGGAGAATAAGAAATGAAAAATTCATCAGCCAGTCTACCGGGGCCGCAGTCACGTTCTCGTGAGAATTCCATCCAAAAACCGGCACAGCCGGACATCAAAAAAAAAGCCGATAAGTATCAGGAGGGTCAAGTTTAAAAAAGAGAGACACCACGCCGCGTGAGCGATAGTATACGGACCGGACAAAGCACTCCGAGACACCATACTCCGAAGGAGAAGGTAACATGGAAGAGGTTGGACTCCTCAGTTCACCTCCGCCCTGGCGCCTTGGCATCCTGGTATGGAAGAAAGAAAAAAAGACACCCCCACCAAGTGTTTTACCGGGAGGAGTCCAAAAACTCTAGAAAGATGCAACACGTAGGAGGAAAAAAGATTTCAAAACCCTCTTCAATGAACTGCAGCGAGCAGATCCACCTTGGACCCAAGAAAGAATGACAGGTTAGATGCAAAGGAGGACAACAGTTTGGGGGGGAGCGTGTGACAGACTGAAAAACGACGCTACCAACCAGAAACCGCAAGGTTCCCCTGAACAAAAAACTCGAGAACGATAGACAATCTGACCAGAAAAAAAAAAAAAACTAATGAAGGGAAAGTACAAGGGGAGTCCCAGGTAGTACCAATCCCGCACCGGCTGGAACCAAAGTAAGGTCAGTGGCGAAAAAAAACGAAAAGAGGATAGATACTAGGAAAGTTAGGTACATACCCTGCGAACCTGTAAACTGGGCGTGAAGGATCCGGGGCAGGAATCAAGAGAGTGGACATTTCTGAGGAGAAAGTATTGTGTGAAGAGAAGTCGCGGAGTGGTGTTGCAACAGCGGCCGCAACGGGATGGGTACCTGTTACTAATCCAGAAACTGTGGGTAAACGAAAACAAAGGGATAAAGCAAAGGATTCTCAAGCTCAGGTTCGTTGGGGGGGTGTGGAGGGTAGTTCACGGCTACTAAAAACGGGCCGGGGTTATAAAACAATGCAACTACGGTAAGACGACGGCGAAGTTCTTGACTGTGAAGGGGGGGGCTTTTGAAAAAAAGGCCCCCTGAGAACCGGGAACAATCGGCGCCATAAAGAG
>Ga0179593_1371312_pt1 | contig 11472 bp, 10 predicted proteins | sample CZODoug2_1_08_16_FD_185931 | JGI IMG/M metagenome (GOLD analysis project Ga0179593, IMG submission 185931) | Vadose zone soil fungal communities from Angelo Coast Range Reserve, California, USA - CZODoug2_1_08_16fungal (PacBio error correction) | ecosystem: Environmental > Terrestrial > Soil >...
TTCAGGACAGGCCGCCAGCGAAAACATAAAACCAAAAACCGTGACTCTGAGAGGATTAAGGACCCGGGAAGGATAATCGGCGAAAAAGCTCGTTGGCAATTGAACCGTCATGAAGGGGCCTAAAACGTGGTAATAAAGCGACGCGCGGAGACCCTACAACAGAGGAGAGGATAGCGTCCTTCAAGGCAGTCGGAGACTAATCAGCAACAAACAGAAGATGGAAGGCTAAACGCCAAGCGGCATAAAGACCTCGCCAAGGGCGGCGTAGGGGGAGAAAGGGGTCGAATACGAGAGGACGTGGTTAAACCGTAGTCGTAGGGGGAGGAAATCAGAGGAATGAACAAGTCAAAAATCCAATTGGAATCAGAGGTTCGGAAAGAAAGATCGGGGGGTCAACCAGTCCGCCGGAACGCTCTAGGGCCGGTTAGGTGAGACAGGAGGCCGAAGGCCGAGCTCGACAGGAAGACATCAAGAAAGTACCGAGCATAAATGCAAACCGGCCTACGGCGTTGAGAGCGGATGAAGGAGGGGGAAGGAAAAAAGTGGGCGCGAGATACGGGTTCGTTTTCTTTAGGCGAAGCGAGGTAAACAGGTAGGCAAAGGCCGACGCGACCCCTAGAGCGAAAGAACGAGGGGGAGGAAAAAGTACGAATAGGAAAAAGCGAAGGACGAAGGGGAACGGACATACAATATCGCCACCTTTCAAGTCTTCCTCATAGGTCGCCGAAAGAGAGGCAAAAGGATCGGGTAGGAACAAAGCCAAACAAAAGTCCGCAACGGTTGAGCTGCGCCGAGCAGACGAAAGGACGAACGATAAGGGATCCCCAAGACAGCTCCTAAGAAAAACAGTAACCTATTCTTCACAAAATGGAGGAGAAGGGAAAAGAAGGGGCATCATGGAGGGGGGTGAAAGAAGTGGCGAACTCTAAACATATCGTCCCTATACGAAGGAAACGGACTGGGGTACGCCATGGAAAAGTTTTAAAGGTCTAACCAAAGACGCAGCCTATCGAAAAACAAAAGGGAGACCGGAAGTCAGCGAAAAAAGGGAGGGATTACGGGCCGGCTCGTCGTGCGAGAGGGCTCCAGGTGAACTTTCGAAAAAGGAAAAAGAGAGTGAAGGATCTCGGCCTTCCCATACGAATACTCCGAATTGGAACGTAAACTGGGATCCCCAAACAGGCGAAGGAGGCAGAAAACTAATTGCAATGCATCTTTAATAGGAAAACTGCGCCGAAGGGGGGATGAAAAGAACAAAAGTCCACTTCGCCTGCAGGGATACTCGATCGAGAAATGAAAACTCCAAACAAATTATGTGGGGAAACAGGCGCGTAAGTCTTAGGAGGAGGGCGGAAAAATGGAACGCCACCCGTGTCCTCAAAACCCACCCAACACCCACCCACCCATCCCCCAAACCCACCCCCCCGACCTGGATTCATTTCGAGCGAAGAAGGAGAGAACAAGCTCTAGACGGCGTCAAAACGTTGACAAAAAGCAGAGACCAATCGTACGTCCTTTTTTTCCAAAGAAGAGCCGCATCTTCATGCGCAGGGGAGGACAAATGGGCCGCCGATGCAAGGCGCAGACAGTTCCTAAGGAACGATAGGGAACACATCAATGACACAGAGACGGGAAACGTTATTCCACATAAGCACCAAGAGCCTCTCCCCTATCGAAAAAAAAAACGACTCAAAAATTAAAAGAAGGGGGAAGAAAAAATGCCTCAACTGGTGTCTTTCGGCCTCCGTGGGCGTCAGGAGTTTCGAGCCGCGAAAGAGAAGCTCCAGGGCCGGCCGAGCAGGGCAGTCTCTGCCACTCCTAATCTCAAAACCATCTTATGATGAAAAAAGAGATAGGCAGTGGACCGCCGAGTCAAGCCCGCGGGGAGCGCGGGGACGGATGCTCTGGCCGACGGAAGATCGTCACTCCTTCCGTCAACGAGAAGGCGACGACTGCAAATAGCTCCTAGGACTAAAAAAAAAAAAAAAGAGCGGGACTTTTTTTCGTCTGACGAGGATTAGTCCGGCTTCGGGGTGGACTGAGAGAGCTTGGCGGAACGGTTAAAGCGCTCTCTTCGTTCGATGCGAGGTCTATATAGGGGAAGAGAAGAATGAGAATCCTCATGGAGGAGCAACATCGAAGCGATCTAAAGAGGGGACTGGAAGCGACCGAAGGACGTCTTAGCAACAAGGGATGCCGTCGATCGCGCCAGGCAGAAGGCTGGCACAAATTGGGGAAGCCGGCGAGGAGACTTTTCGAGCATCGCCTTCTCCTCAGCAGGGACTCGCCGTCTGAGGCCAAGGTGGAGGGGCGTAAGGTGGAAGCGACGGGGCGGGGGCAGGTACTTACGCTACGATGGGGGAACACACTAGGAGCCGATGGGGAATTCCGCCTCGGAGAGGGGCAGCCCTGGCTCAGGTTCCTGGGGAAATTACCGAACGGGCAGTGCAGCCCGTCGAAACGCTTATCACACCTTCTTCGTCGGCGGAAAGAGAGGGACCGAGCAGGTTGCGCCCGATAAGTAACCTGAGTCAATGGGGAGTACGGGAAGACGCGAAAAGTGTCGCAGCTTGTTCGCACACTGAAGTGGGGCAGAGATAGTCCCTCTAAGGACGCCGCAAAAGCCGTGAACTTGCTTCTCTGACATGGGGGTAGGAGAATCAGGTGAGGAACGCCACAAAGGCAGGGCAATGGGCGTTACAAGCGCTCGGGGAAGTCGAGAAAAGCATACGAGGGGCCGAGTTCGCAACAAAAGTCTTCACACAAACAGAAGGATGGGGAACGAATTTCACGGAGAACATAAGTGGGTAAGCCGACTCCGGTTAAATCGGGTTGAGGGGTCGGCTACATTCGGAGGGGAGGGAAAAGAATATTTCGTTCAGCGGATTCATCGATAAAACGTTCTTACGGGGGAGGTCTGGTAAAGATTCGGCGAGATCCCGGCGAAACAGTGAGGCGCGCGAACAGCCGGGGAGATTCTGGTAATGGGGTGGGCCGCGTCCGGAAGTCTCTCAATCTGAGGAAATGATTCCAAACGAGTTGACGCGAGGCAGACAAAAAAGCTAACGAATCGGCCGAACCTTGCGGAACGCTTGACCGCTATGCGCCGGAAAAAAGGGCCGCCCTCAGCTCGAAGCCAGAAAAGGGGGAAGCACTTAATGCTTATAGAGCTCAATTTCTCGTCATGAGGCAATCGTTACTTCGGCCTGGGGAGCGCGGGACTGAGCGAGGAAGATTCGGGCGACCATCTAAACATCAACACCAAAAGAGGTGGATTCTGCTGGATAGAACCGATATGATAAGAAGGCGGGGGGTAAAGGACGAACTGAACGTGTTCGCCTCACTATCGCGGAAGGAGGGAGGGATCGTACGGACGTAAGCCTTGTCTAATTCTCGACGAGCCGTGCACGGGACTCTTCGCCGACGTTGGGGAAAAAAATAGGAGGAACTGGGGGGGCAAAAAAAAATCGCGAAGCTGGACAAAAGGGGAGAAGAGCTAACGATGATGGTGTAGTATCTAAGAGAGAAAGCGGAATGCCCCAGGTAGTGAGGCCCTATACGACTGGACCAAAACGGGGAGCACCCGAGAAGGTACTTCACTCAAAAGGCTCAGAAGGAGAAATACATTTAATCTAGGGATGGTCGGTCGCCATCGTAAGGACTCAGGGTCAGAGAAACAACAGGTGTAAAATCAGAGAGAAATGGGCCCTCCGGCGAAGAACAGCACACGAGATGACGGAAAGGAAGGGTCGTCAGGAAAACCGGTGACGGAATCTCCTTCCGGGGCGAAAAAGCTAGTTTCCTTTCCTTTCAGGAGGAAAAGGCCGAAAAAGGGGGGGTCAGCCGAGAGCGCGGCGCATAAACTCACAAAGAAGAGGTCGCCGCGAGGCTGTAGTTCCTCTGATCAAGACACAACGCAAAAGAGGAACTTATGCACAAGCGGCGAAGAAAAACTGCGCACCGGCAGGGGGGAGTAGCAGAACGTTCCGACTAAGAAGGAGGTGTTTCACGTCGATCGCACTCGATATCGGAGGTTCCCACCAAAACTCAAGGGATACGAAAAAATTGAAAAGAAATCGTAGATAACCAGACCGCCGGCAAAAAAAAAAAGGCTCCTATCGTTCCGGGGGGGGGGCGAGTCATACAGGCCGAGCGACGACTCTCAATCGCAATTACAAAGATGCATAACCTCTACTGTCTGGGGAAAGGGCGATAAAGGCCGTCATTTACCATGTTGGGGAGAGGGCGGGCAGGGGTGGCCGGCGCATAGAAGGAGGACTGCATTTCTAGAGGAAGACAGCGGAAAAAGGAGAAGGAGGCGGGGGAAAAGAAAAAAGGGGAAGCCAGTACTCATAATTACGAGCGGGGAGGGAAAGACACCATAAAGGGCCGAAACGGGGCCATTGCGATCGACGGAAATATTTCGCCTGCGAGAAAGAAAGATCGGGCAAGCCCGAAAAAAGTCTAAAGTGGTTATACGCAAACCGGCCGAAAAAAAAGACTGGGAACCGCCGGGTAGCCAACCGCAACCTATAAATGTCTAGGCCAGGAAAAAAAGGGATTCTCAGGACAAAAGGGAGGGGGGATTTCTTGGGGGGAAGAGTTTGTCTGGAAAGAGGTCCCGTCGTCATCTGAAGGCAAAGGGCGATGTAAGCCAATGGACTGCCGAAGAGAAACCAGCTCCGCCGAGCCTACAAAGAGACCGAGAAAGGACCGCGAGCACAACGGCGGGAGCAGTCAAGGTTCTAGTCGGCGATCGGCACAAAAGGACGGGCGAAAGAGAAGCGAGAAGGGGTCGTCGTCCCCTGTCGCTATAACAGAAAAAAAAGGAGAGGGGGCATGTTTGAAAAAGGATCGGGAGCCTGGCGAAGGAGGCGAAAGACGAAGTTCTGTTAAAGTCGCGTGGGAAAGAGGGCTGCGCCCGCGGGGAGAAGGAGACCACAACTCGCGGCAAGGGCACTGCCGAAACGGGAATCGCCGAAGGATCTCAAAAAGAAGAATCGATTTGTGTGACCAGCCGCAGAGCCTGGACAGTAGCTACTATTACGCCCAACCGGTGGGGGGGCGGCAAAAGGCGATCAGAGGGGGGGCGGAGATGCGAAGACAATCGCTCGCCTGGAGAAAAAAAAAGTGTGAAAACAGGACACATTGCGAGACGACGGCACCTTGTGGGGACACAAGCCGCGAAGAGGGGAGTCGTCAGTGGGCCTGCTTCTGGACGCGGCTGGGGGCCTCCTATATCAGGAGCGAAAAGGAAGAGAGGTCCAATGAGAACAAAGGCCTCGAAGTCAACGAGCGGACTTAGCTCCAGCGCTCTAAGTTCACCAACACAAATAAGGAAGAAAAGACGCGAGGAAGGGGGCTGTCGTCTTCTAACCTCGGGCGACGATGGAAAAAGAGGTCCAGCGACTTTAGGGCAAGGGACGATGCGCAAGACAATAAGCAGGTAACCCGCCGCCCTTTCTTCCTCTGAGCAAAAGCCGTCTAGAGAACAAAAAAGGAGGGGGGGAAAGAAAAGAAATAGTTCCGTACGCCGAAACGAAAAAAGAAAACCATCGGCGCCGCGGGCACTGATTCTCGGAGCGGAGAAGAGGCACGCCTACTATAGAGGGACGCTTTGACACATCGTCGCAGTACTAAAGAAAGACCCTAGGCGCGGCGGGCCGTTCAGGCGGATCGGGGAGCGATTGTGGGGGAACGGAGAGCTCTGGAGGACTGAAAGGGTCCAGAGAGAGGTTTTACTATAGGGGGCGAGGCGTTTCCTCTCGTAAAGTCGAGAAATGCGCATCGAGCTAAAAAATAGGGCAGCGCTCAAAAAAAAGCGGGGAACTTTGACTATTCTCTCCAGGGAGGAGGGGAGGAAAAAAAGGAGAATGAGGAAGGCAGACATGGACGCACCCTTTTTGAAAACGGGAGAGGTACTTGGTCGCTTCTCAAGAAGCCCAAAGGGGAGAGCGGCTGACCCAGTTGCGGTAATCGTAAGAAGGCGGTTCCGGGAAGGAAGTAACGAAGCGGGGGGGGAACACTATGAGAAAAGAGGGGGAGCTTCATTAGATATCCGCAAGCGGACCCCTTGCCTTAACGGGGGTTGAATGGTCCTAAAGAGACACTCGGCGCACCCATTGGGGGGAACGAGATCACAAAAGGCGTAGGAGGAAAGAAAGTCTCGGAGGGGGGGAGAATCCTTTCAAAGGAATAACGCTAGTTGTCTGGGCGAAAACGGGCCGCGGAAGCAACTGATCGGGGGCTCTCGGTTCAGGGGACCGTAATTGGACGCGAAAAGGAATACGCTACCGTCCTACTTCCAAGAAGTGATCGCTTGAATAAGAAAGGGGCTCCGGGGTGGTAGGCAAGGCGGCGCGGTGTTCAAGGGAAAAGGAAGTTCAAGGCTGAACATCGACAACTCGTTTCAAAAGCGATCGTGACAAAGGACGATGGCGACCAAAGGCGGAAAAAAAAACTCCATGATAAGAACCCTGTTCCCGTCTCATAGTGGGGGGGTCATATACGGTTATAAAGTTGGCGGGAAAAGACATGCGGGGAAAGAAAAAAATCATAATACTGGGGGTCGTCCTCCCGTTAGAGGAAGCCGAACGAAACCGGCGGACGGTTTGTATGTCTCAGTCTATTCAGTAGGCTCGATCCGGCGACCAAAAGTATTGTCATAGCGGGGAAAGAGGGGGAAACCTTCCTCTATCTGTTAAGGGCGTCCTACGTCATGCGCTCGTAAATTTGCAGAACTATACTCGAGGCAAGAGAGGCCGGCCAATGGCAAGCGTCGGGCAAAAAAAACGACCTTAAGACGATTACCGAGAGGAGGAAAACGGCCCGCCAACTCCCACCAGATAGAGGAAGGCCAATGGGCGACCAGAAAACTTCCTGTATCCTCTCGAAAAGGTGTTCTTCTTTAAATGAAGAGGGTACTTTCACCTGGGAGAAAGGGAAACGGGTCCGTTCGCATCCGGAAAAAATCACCACGGGACACGAGCAGTGCCGAGTTGAACTGCACGGCGGCTCAGACGATCTGCGTCGGAAAGTGCATTCTTAAAAATAAGTGACGAATAAAAAGTGTGATGAACTGAAATCGGCGAGGATCAGTCGATAGAAGTGAAAAACTCCTCTTCGGGGTGAATTCCGATAACCATCGGGGGGACGGAGACGGTCTCGTGAACCGCGGTGGAAAGAATGCGAATACCTTGTCCTGGGGTGGCTCAGGGAAAGATGGACCGCTGCAGACAATGCAGCTCTAGCAGAATCGCTTATGTGGCTCTTTCAGAGGGGGTTGAAAAAGGATGACCCGCTTCGAAAGAAAATATGCCCTTACAGGAAAGGAAAGAAGGGGGCGCAACCAGAAGGAAGAAAATTCAAAAGGACACTGAATCCACGCATGGCATCTCGGTGAGGGTGCTCGGGTCTGAGCAGGCGTCCGGCTCCTATCTAGACAAACAAAACCAGGAAAGGATAGTAAGTAGCTCGCAGAGCAACGCAGGGGCGAGAACAGCACAGAAAACGAGAAATGCCGATGCAAGGTTCAGGTGGCGAGCAGGAAGAAAGCCTATACAGAGGGGGGATACAAAGGGGATGGAAGGCGTAGTTCCGAAGAACTGGGTAAAAAAGGCTCGCGGCTGGCGAGAAGAGCACATAATCGTGCAGGATAGAAGGCTTTCATTTCCGGAGAGGAGACCTATCGAGACAAAGGAAAAAGGAGAAGCCTTCTCAAAAAAACCGAGGGGACGAACCTTCAAGACCCAGGGAAAGATGGCGCGCGAACGGAAGATACGAAAAGGTGGAAGAATCCGACAGAAAAGAGGATCTCTGATGATGGAACAAGACACAACGCTTAAAAAAAAAGTTCGGCCCGACTCTATCTTAGAGCAAAGCCAGCCAAACTCAGACAGGTGCGTTGGGAAATGAGGGGCCCGAAGAGAGAGATCCGCGCTCAGCCGAAAGTGGAACCGAGGGCATAAATTCCGACGAAGAGGGGAAGAGCGGTCAGAGGGAGAAAAAGGGTGCGGTTCGGGGTCAAAAAAAAGGGGAGGGCCGCCATCGTGATGTAAACGTGGGGGGGAAAGGTAAAGAGGCCGAAAAACGCCGAGCTTCAGACCGAGGTTGGGAAAGACTGGTACTATAGAAATAGCACAGGACGAGACGCCAGAAAAGAAATCGCCGGAGCGTTCCCCTAGAGATAGCAAAAAAAAAAAAGGGATCGGAGCCCGAAGACGGGAGCAGCAAAACTGACGACAAAACCATTTCCGGGCTGAGAGGGGCGAACCGTACAGGACGACGAAACGAAATGTAGAGCCACAATATGTATCCGGACAAGACCATGGGGTACCGGAGACTTCAAAATAAGGGGCAATGAAACAGGGTCGGGAAGAAATGGCGTTGGGTTAAGGGGAAGGGGGAGGGAAAAGAACCCGGAGGACCCGATCCAGGAGTCTGATTTAACGCATAAACGGGAGGTGAAAATCCAAACAACGGCGCGATCAGAACCAGGGAACCGAGAATGATCCACGCTTGCGTCGGCCAGGGAGGAGTCAGTGAGAAGAGGGGGAGGCAAGTACTGGAGAAAAAGAGAGTCATTAGTCCTGACGGTACCCTCATAAAACAAAGCGAGGCCTGTGAACGGGGGCGCAAAGCAATAGGGGAGAGGAGACTACATTTCGTGGGAGGAAAAGAGTGAGGGGAAAAGGGGTCTGAGACGCCGGTTGAAAATAAAGTGACCCCATTCACCGAGAGCCGGCGGGCTTGAAAAAAGCTTGGCATCTCAATGGATGGGGGGGACCGGGGGACGGTGTGAGGGGGACCACACGGCAAAGAGGAAGAAAGGGGGTGGGGCACCAAACCCACCCAACAACCCACAAACAAAAAAAAAAAAAAACCCCCCCAACAAACCCCCAAAACAAAACACCCAACCCAAACAACACCCACAAAAAACCCCACCACCCTCACCACCAACACAAACCCCAAAAAAAAAAAAAAAAAAAAATCTGATCGTGGGGCAAGCATCTCTACAGGAAACCAAACGCCTCCTTGAACGATTACAGGGACGAACAAAGGTGGCCGGGAAAAGAACCGGCGAGCAGGGCGGAAGGATTGCGAGGAAAATTGCGCCTCGCTTAGACCAAAAGGTGGACAAAGCATGGGAAAAAAAGAGAAAGGCGCCAGTTGGGCCGCAAGACATCTGAACGAAATCGGAATGCCGTCTTTCAAACGGCGATGGGCAAAGAAACGCAAGAAACAATCCGAGGAACAAGAGTCGAGAACACTAACATGGAAAGAGAGAGGAAAGGGAACGCCAAGGACTAGAAGTTAAAAAAAAAGAACGAAAGTCGTCAAGACAAGGGACGCCGCTTTAGGCTGTCTCGAAGCAGAGCGGGACGGGTGAGAGTACGAAACGAAGTGCCGCAGGAGGCAGACCGCCGCGCCAGCAATGACGACCGCGCGCCTAGGCTTGCTTAGAGGCCACAGCACGAGAGAGAGTCAAAAACACAAAACGGAGGGGGAGGAGATAGATAGATAAATGGACCGCCGAGAAAAGAATAAAGCCACGCGCCGGGAAAAAAACTGCGCGTCGCGAGGCAGAATGAATACTCGAGCTACTCTACATCGAGTAGCCGAACAGGACAAACCCTAAAAAAAAGAGAGCGGTTTTCCTAAAGGTATCGTTTATCGCGTAAATGGGTGAACTGCGAGCGGAGCGACGAAACAACTCAAGGAGGTTCGATGGAGCAGCGAGCGGTGTGAAAGCCATACTAAGCCTGAAGACAGAGAACTGGAAGACATGCGCGGCTCCACAAACAAACAACGCCTCGAAAAACAGGACACTAGGACGCATAAAAACAAAGACCACATCCATATCCCAAAAAGATGAAAAACCGTCACGCAAGCAACAGAAACAGGGCAAGCACAGAAAAAAAAAGCACGTACTCTATATATAGACACACACCACCGAGGCACCTTTTCGAGATCACACCAATTCGACGCACAACAACTAAAACCATACGCAGACGGCTGGCCGGCAACACACAGGAAAATAAGAGACAAGGAACAGAAAAATCGTGAACGAGGGGGGAGGGCCGGGACTCTGCCGGTACCACACTATGAAGCCGATGGGGGGGGAGAAGGCAATGCGAGCGGCGGCAGCCCTGGGAAGGCATCGTCTTCTGGGAGGCGCCGCGGCGCAGCCCGAACACGCTGATCACTAAGCGTCGTAAGCGAAACATAACTCGCGTTGCACGCAAGGATAAGGTCAAAAGTCAAAGGCTAGGGGCTAGGCGGAACGGGGCCCCGGAGAAGATCGCTCAAGTGGTCCGACTTAGCGATTCACGACGCGACACGCACGAAGAGGTCAGGGATCGCGGCATGAGAGGGCATATGGTAAGGATCAGCAGGCGTGGTTCGAAAAGTCCCACCGGCAGTGGTGGAAGCCGGTCCAGCAAAAAGTTGAGAGCGAAGAGGGGGAAAAAGAGGGGGCCTAGTTCGCCAAAGGGATCACCCGAGGGATGCAAAGTGTGGAACGGGCTAAATGACGAATCTCCGGGGAAAGGTGGGGGGGGACGGTCACTAAAGGCGGATAAAGAAAGAGTCGTCCGCGGCCCTGTTTCTCTTCTCATCCTAAACACGGGAGGACGGGGGGTTGGTTTCGGGAGGGGGGGCGACCGGGTCTTTCATCTCAATAAAGGAGAAAATATAAGCGTCTCCGTCTGTACTCAGGAGCGACGATGAAAAGGTAGGAGTCCAGTATGGCCTCCTTGACAGAGTTTTAGTACCAAGTCCATAGTCTGCCTCTCTTCTCGGAAGGGTCAGGTCCGGCCAAAAGACCGGCCGTCACGCTGGAACTCTATTCTACCGAAAAGGGCCAAAACCTCCCCTAGAGCAAGAAAAATGGGGATACCAAATAAGACGGATACGAGATGGGACCGACTGAGCGTATTCTCTTTTAAGGGGGACGCTGGAGCGCGGGTCGAGAGAATGCGCTTCGGCCTCCAAAGGCTCACCTCAAGGAACGAGAGGAGGTTTTGCCGGCTGATGGGACGGCTGTGAAGAATAGAGGTAGGTGGTAAAGTTAAGTGGAATTCAATTTACTCTCAGACGGGTTGAAATAAAATCAAAAACGAGGTCGGGGTCAGATCGACGTGAACCAAATACCTCGAGACGGGGTTATCGATAAAGCGCAGGCCAAAGAGTCCTTCGACTCCTATTAAGGAAGAGGTGGGCTCGAATGATATCGGGGTCCGGGGGTTCACGGGATAGGAAGAACTCTCCTTCCACGGGGGGGAAGCCTCGAGCCAAAATGATGGCAGTATCGGAGGGAGCGAAGGAGTGAAACATTTCTTCGGAATAGACGAATAAAGTCAAGCGAAAAGGGATGGGGTTTCGCAAAGCAGAAGGGGGGGGATATAAGGAGGGAACGAAGAAGCCAGCGCAGAGGGATCATCGGTGCGGGGTTACATTCGCCGGAGGACAGTC
>Ga0179593_1454569_pt1 | contig 11472 bp, 12 predicted proteins | sample CZODoug2_1_08_16_FD_185931 | JGI IMG/M metagenome (GOLD analysis project Ga0179593, IMG submission 185931) | Vadose zone soil fungal communities from Angelo Coast Range Reserve, California, USA - CZODoug2_1_08_16fungal (PacBio error correction) | ecosystem: Environmental > Terrestrial > Soil >...
ACCTTGATGATCAGACCACACCAAAAGAAATATCCGGGAAAGGGAAGAGGGTTGCCGGGCGCCACAGGGGGAGAATTCGCGCGTTTAATTTGGGAGAAGGGATAGAAAACAGAGCTCTCGAAACAAGGGAACAATCCTCAGGTGGGCGTAAACCCTAGACGCGAAATAAGCTTTGGTTTCGTACACAAAGATCCTACAGGGAGAAAGGAAGGCAGAGAGAGAAGCAAGGAATCAACCAAGACATGCGCCAAGGAGGAAAGAACTGGGTAGGGGGGAAAAAAAAAGGCGTACTCGTGAAAAGGGCAACGGCAGGGATAAGAAACGTGGCAAGATGACTGGGGAAATACGACAAGATAAGGAAAAGCGAGCCCGTCACTCCAGCAAAACAGCATGAGGCGAGCTGAGGACCGCAATAGTGGAAAAGAAATTTGGGAAAGGGGGGAATGAAGGTGGGTGAAATGATGGGAACCCTGCGAAGAAACGTCATCCGGGAAAAGCCCGGAGCACCAAACGAACGGACCTTTGTCCAGAATAGATAGCAAACAAATACGCAAATCTCCAAACAGATTAAGGCTCTGTAGAGAGGTAATCAAAAAGTTGGGATGCCATGACCGCGATAAAAACCACTAAGATACTTCACAGAAACGAGGGAAAGGGAAGAGGCCAGTAAAGGATTGCTGGGGAGAAGATTCACTATAGATCTGGTGTAAACAAGAGGAACAACCAAATAGCCCGGCCGAAGCCCTCAGGGGAACCGTCAGAAACAACTGCTACGAGAAAGGCTCCGAAGATGATTGTTGAAAAAGATAATAATCCATCCCCCCAAAGGCATGCGAAAAATACACCAGTTCGCGCAAGCATTGTATCGGGCTACGCCGCCGGAGGGGAACGGAAAACAAAAAAAGTTGGAGGTTACGCATGGGGGGGGCTTCGACGGAGTGCAAAAGGGGTGAGTCCGATTCAGGTAAAAACAGAGGTAGCATCGAAATGTCAAAAAACTCCTTGACTCAAGAGGGGGGTCACCCCGATCGCACGATACAAGAACATCAAAGATGAAAGAGCGGCGACGGAGGCGACGAAGAAAAAAGAGGTCGTTAAGAGCCGTCAACTCGATTGGAGAGTAAGACCGATAGTCAAACCAGTCCCTTGTACCCGCCAAGCAGAGGAGAAACTCCACCAACGATTTTTCAAACACAAAGTCCGCGACGTGCCGGAACACAATGGCGGTCACCTGGATTGTGGGAAAGGAAACGATTTCAGGCACTTCCACGAGGGGTGACAAAGACATTTGCAGTGGGAATAGGCAGCATGAAGAAAAACTCCGCAAAAACAAATAAAACAACTCAGCAAATAAAAACCCGTAATCATATCGAACAGCGAAAATAACCGTTGGGACCGCAACCCTGGGAAAGGGGGATGTAAAAGCACAATCGGGACAGTTCGGAATGTTAAAAAAGGGGTGCCCAAAGATCCAGTCCGCATACAAAACAGCAAACAAATACGTGAGAAAGTCACTCGTATCACAGACCAACAAATCAGGGAAGGAAAAGTGTTCCCTGACCAAAGGTTGCAAGGAAAAAGCCCACGGTCGAACGGAACTACAATAACGAAGGCAGTATCCTGGGTCGAAAAAAAGGAAAAACTCGACACGCAAAGGAAGGTCCAAGCCGCAGGTTCAAACGTTGAGGAAGGAATAAATCGGACAAAACGGCCCAAAGAAACGTAACAAAAGGTAATCAGAACATGATCGCAGGTAAACGTCTTATCAAAACGCAGTGGGAAACCCTTGAAGCCGCGTCAAGGGAGGGTGGGCCGTCCGCCGACAAAACACAAGAAAAAATCTCCTCCAAAAAAATCGTGGGGAAAAAAACAAGAAGAAGAATCCAAGTCCAACAGATATTACCGACGCACTAAAAATTGTCTTTCCAAGATGAACACCAGGGCGAAGGAAAGAAAAATGCATGGGAAAGATTATCCGACAAGAAAAGTTGCATCGCAAACCGCAAAGAACGACAGAATCAACAAAATACGCTTCCGCAAACAGAGGGGGAATTCGAAGAGAAAAAAGCGGAAAAAGGGATGACAAATGTCAAAACCGTAAAAGCTACAGAGCGGTTCGTGGGCGAGAAAAACTAAGAGAAGTAGCAAAACAAACTCCGCAAGACACGAGAGCGCGCAAACTAAGATAGAATACGCGGGGGAAAAAAGCACAATAGAGCAAACGACCACAGGAATATCCAGAAGTTGAACAATCCGAAGAGGGAGAGGATATACATAAGAGACCTAACAAGATGGACTACCAAAACGTTCAGACGGAGGTAAAACTAACAATAAAGCAAGTCCATAAAGGCGCCGGAAGTTCGACGCCAAAGTGAAAGCGAACATCAACAAACCGCGTCGGAAGGAAAACGCATTTAATTAAAAGGAGATCATTAAGGCGTAATAAGGACCGAGTCAAAATTATCTATTTAGGTAATCCCGCTGAAGGGGGGGCCCGAACTAATCCATAACGTACAGTCCGACTACCCGCATGAGAGGTACCAAAAAGCAAGAGAAATCTTTGAATGAAAAGAAGGAATCCACCGCAAAAAGAGAGAAAAATTTCTCCCAATTGGCCTCATAGACATCGATTGAACACTCGGTGTACAGTTGCCGGGAGGGGAGAAAAGTTGCCATTAAACGCGGATCACAAAAGTCCCGCCGAAGAAACGGAAAAAGTAGAGAAAAAAAAGGGGATCAAATGACGTTTAAAAAAACTTCGACCGAGACCAGGGTGACAGCACCAACGGGGGATAAAGAAAAAACCAAAGGTATAATCGCCACAAAAGAAAAAAACCATTCGGAAAACAGACACGGAAGGATATAAAAGAGATATGGGGTTGAGGGCACGGTCAAGCCCCACGTTGGTGTGATGGTTGGGTCAAAAAAAAAAGGGCAAGAGATCGTTTCAAAAACAGAAGATCGATCCACTGCGGGGCTACTGTTCCGATGAAAAAAAAAGCCTTGCGGGGTCTCCATGCACTGCAACTGGGGGAGAAGGCAAACGTACAAGGAAAGAATAACGATCAGCAAATGCAAACTGCATTGGCGGATGTCGTTCGCGCAAAACAAATCGTTGCCAAAGCTGTAAAGTGGTGGTGGGAAAAAGACGGGGGGGGGGGTAAAAAGGGAGAAACGTAGGGCTTGAGGGGCAGAAGCAAAAATGGTTAAATCCTTGAAAGAGCGCCTCTTGTGAAGAGGGGGTGTCTTCGTAAAAAAAACCGAGGCAACGGGGGGACGACTTGGCGCTCCGCGGCAAAAAAAAAAAATAAAAAAAACAAAAAAACATAAAACCAAAAAAAAAAAAAAACAAAAAGAAAAAAAAAAACAAAAAAAAAAACACCAAAAGGGGGAGGGGAAGCCTGGGGATCCGTGGCACTGCGGCCCTGGAGGGGGGCCTTTTGCTTTGTGTATCGGAAGGAAATAAAAAAAAAAAAAAAATGACCTGGAAAGGTCCTTTAGGGAAAGAGGGGGGTCGGGGCCCATATTATTACGATTCACTATTTAGGTGCAACCTCAGGTCGGAGGCCACGTGAAAAAGGCTTGGCACTGATTCAACTCAAATGCTGTAGTTTCACAAGTGGGGCAAAAGGCGTTGTTCATACTCATCAAACGCAGGGAAGAGCGCATCAAACGAAAAAGACTTTAAAAAAGAAGGGGACGAACGCCGTTGTCCAACGGCGCGTCAGGTCTCGCGTTGTAAACGAGACAACGGATTTGATGAGTCGAGGAAAGGGCCGGGCAAAAAGAGCAAAGATCCATTCACTGTGGGACCTGGGTTGTTCCGTCTTGTAGTCAAAAATGTATCGCTGGGAATGGATGTCACAGCAGTTGTTTTGGGGGCCAAAGCTTTTGCATTGGACATAAGAGGCACGGCAGTTCTTTTGCCGGACCGAAAGAACCGATCGCCAAGGGTACAACCTCAATCAAAGACGTCCAGGCGATCGATAAAGGAGCATGAAGCGCAGGGCGAGGGGGACCAGTGAATGGCGGGAGTGTGACGGGAATGGGCTTCATCGCCGATGGGGCCGACCAAAAAAGACAAAAAAAGGGGCGTGACTACAAGTTCGCGGGGAAACGCGGGTATCAAGCAAAAGACACCCGATCACGGAAAAAGGGGTTCGTGACTAGTTCAAGGGGGAAAACGATGGGAAGATTGAACAGGTCGAACCATCCGCAACACGAAACAAAGTGTGGGCAATGGAAAAACTGACGGGGGGAGAAAAAACGGCACTGATGGGTGGACAACCACGTAATACCACGCATTACTGATTTTCAGGGGGAAGGTAAAAAAAAACGCGCCAAAAATGGACAAACTTTGGGGAAAAAAAAACAAAAAGGGGCCGTCGGAGACGGGGGGGCTTAAAAAGGCTGGCGCTTGGGGATTCCGGCACCGCAAAAAAAAATAGAAGGGGAAAAAAGGTCCAGGGAAAAACCATCAGATCAAAGGGAAGGCAGATCACCGGGGAAAGAACAAAAGCGTGGTTCGACCAAGAATCCTAATAGAAGGGTAAATTTTTCGAAGACGGACGGAGAAGGAAGGTTCCCGTAAGTAGGGGAAAAACGGGGAGAAAAAAACTAAGTTCGCCTTCAGAAAAAGAGACCAAAAAACGCCGTCCGCAAGGGGTCATCGTGGGAAATGTCCCAGGATCGCTGCATCCGAGAGAAAAGAGACCCATGCGCAAGGGGAAGATGCTCAATGAAAGACAGAAAAATGCCGGATTGGAAAGGAAAAAAAGACATCTGCTGAGCAACCATCCGGGCCCACAGAAAGAAAGATCGTGCTGGACAACTCCCGTCTGAGCAAACGATAGCTGAGAAGATATCCTGGCCTGAAAAGGGATTCTCTGCAATATTAAAAGGAGGACGTCTGCAGGTGCCAACGGAAGAGAGAAGCAGAGCGTAGCAGGCCCATCCCACGCCTACGGCGAAACTAGCCACGGCACGTAAAAACCGACCCAGAAGGCTACACACGGCGGCCCAAGGAAAGGGAAATTCTAAAGTATGTAGGACCTTCCCCAACGCAGCGAGACAAGGGGACCGGCCCGGAGTAACTTAAAACGAACGAAAATGGATGAACCTATGGACTACAAATGCTCAGTGCTATAGCCCGCGTAAAAAAGAGCCTTCCATCTAAGACCGGAATTTGTCAAAAGGAAAAAAAAAAAAATTTTGGAAACAACCATAGCCAAAAAAAACAATTCGCAGGCCATGCATGAAAAGCAAGGAAGGATGACAATCGATTTCATGATAGCGGGAGTCAAGAAGAGAAGGGGTTGCAACAAAGCTCATAGACGGGGGTGAACTTTCAGAAAACAGCCAAGTCACGGATTATTCCGACGCGATAACGGAACTCCCGTTCCGTTTGAAAATCTCGCTGGGAAAGGGGGTGCCGGGGGGGTGGGAAATAGGCCCTGACTAAAAAAAACGAGGCCAAATGTAGACAATCTCCCTCGGTCAGGAGGGTCTTAAACTCGGCATGTAAAAGGGACAACTCCGAAACTAAAAGACAGAATTTTCAAAAAAGAAGATGGGCGGCGAATCAGCAGGCGTCCCAGAGAGAGAAGGGAACCACCACAAACGGAAATGGAAGGAAAGAGAGAGGAAGGGACCCCTTGAGAGAAAAAACCAGATGACATCAGGCGTTGGCTAAGTACCATGAGGGGTCGGGGCCCTTGAAAAACTGTGCACGGGTGGGGGGGGTGCCACGGAAAGGCTCCACAGAAAAGGAGCAGAAGAGTGGAATCCCAAAGCAACAAGAAGTTGGCTTGGAACCAATCCTCGGCGTGAAAGGGTTAAAAAAAAAGAAAGGACACATACGCTGAAAGAAAGCAAATATGGTCCGCCCTGGAGGGGAAGGGAGGAAAGGACTGTACAGGAATGCAGCGCCTTACCACAGAACCAGGGGGGGAATCGGGCTTTAAGGGAAGTAAAATTTCAACCACGAGCTGAATAAACAAAACGGCTGCTCGAATCCCAAACAGAAATCGGGACCCGAAAGACGAAAGAAAGCACAGGACCAAGAGCAATTTCCCGGGAAGAAGACAGGGGGGCAATTTGGTCCACGAGCTTCCTTTGGTTGAAAAAAAAAAAAAAAAGGCGAGTGGCCGTAAAAACTCCGCCCGAAAGCCATTCGAAAGCCATTGTTCACCAAAGGGGCCCTGAAAAAACATCCCCTAAAAGGAGAAAGGGGTAAAAGCACCGGAAAGGGTCTCAAACTGAAAAAAGGGCGGATTAAAAAACGGAGAGAAAGAAGGATGGACCGGCAAAAATACAAGGACAACAAAATTCCGTGGGAAGCTAGAACGTAAACCGGTTAGGACCATGTGCGTGGAAAGAGGGAAAGACGGATCGTGTGCAACTCGGGGGGGCGGTCAACGCGAGAACCGCAAAAGAAGGGGAAAAGACCCGATAAAGGGCATACCATTGCCGAAATTTCCTCGAGGAAGGAGGAGGAAAACGAGAATCAATCACAAGAAATGCCCCAAGCTAAGGGAGAAGCCCTATAGAAGCTCCCAGCAACAAAAAACGGTAATCTGGTTTTGCGACAAAACGCGGGAAAAGGGCAACGAATGCAATGGGTTGCGGGGGCACGGAGGGGTTTCTTACGACAGGAATCCTTGGTCCAGAAGAATGCGAACCAGGGAGAAGCCGAAACCGGGGGGAAAGGGGTCTCCCACCCAGGCTATGCAAGTCGAAAATCAAAAAAGGATGACCGAAAAGGCGGCGAGGTTAGATGGAATCGGGAGGCAGCCACATCGAAAAGTGCACGGTCAAAGCCCATGGAAAATGAAAACAGGTCGGGAACCGGGGCTTCAGTTCGACCACCGACGGCGAAAAAGCGTCAGTTGTTGTCAAGTGGATTCAGAGAAAGTGTGAATACCAATGGCCGTCCTTGGGGAGGCCGGGAAGCAACAAGAAACTCTGGTACCACGAGGAACAATTGGTTGCCAAAGTGATATGTAGAAAACAAAGTTGCATACAATCCTCCAAACGCAGGGAACAGACCCCATCGAGTCCAAAAGAAAAAAAAAAGGGGGGAATCTACACCCCGTGGGGGTTGAAAAAGGCCCAAAGGAAATTTTGAGCGGAAAATGTGGAGAAAAGCATCCGATAACGGGGGGCGGTTACGTTTTTAAAAGGAAAGTCCGCCGCCACAGAATAAAATCAGTAAAACGTGGTGCGAGGGGCCAGCACCATCGGAGGAAGCATGGTGCAGGAATTGAGGAAAGCCGCGCAGGGGTTTAAAAAGCGCAAATTCGCGAAGGAAAAGGAAGAAAACCATTCGCAGGCCCTATCTGGGTGAGGAAGGAAACGGAGGAACAGCACCGGGGGGGGGTGTGGCCCCAAAAGACACAGATAGGGATACGGTCGATTGAAAGAAGATGTGAACACATATGCACCGGCCCAAAAACAAGGATTGAACACAAGAGAAAACCTCTGGGAGGGACTGAACTTCGGCATCATGGAACCCTGGCGGAGAGACCGACGGGACAGAGTCGGAAAAGAAGAACATAATTGCCGAATGAGAGTCTCCCCTAGAAAAAAAACTGGGGCAAAAAAAAGAAAAGAAAAATCCACTACGAGGAGAAAAAAAAACACCTACGGAGAAAGACTGGGACATTTCAAGACGAACACCATGCGATGAACGAAACCCTCATTTAAATGATCCCCGGCAAATTAGAAAGTACATGGACAAAAACAAAAAAACTCCAGAGGGAAGCAAACAAAAAAACCAAAGGCGAGTACAAGAAAAACATCGCACCGTGGCGCAAGCTTCCAGGGCAAAGAAAGTCAAAGGGAGAGAAATTAAGAAGAAGAAAAGAAAAGTCGCAATGCTGGGCGATGCAGACCACGGCCCGCACTAACGCCACAAAAAATCAGTGTACCAGGCAACTTGGCGATTAAGAAAAAGAATGATTTCGCAAGCCAGAAACGAGACCAAAAACCGCGATGCCAACCTTAAATATCAGAAAGAAACGAGAACACCGAGAAACCACACCGACCGGAGGAATCTGGGGGTCAACGTAATATAAACCGCCGAGAAACAAGAAAAAGTAAATTGCGCCGGAAAGAAAAGGCAAAGGGGAGAACATAGCGGCACCTCCTCAAAGAACAGGAGGGGCAGGGGGGGGGAAGCATTAGGCCTCGTGCCAGAAAGAGTGGCAACCGGGGTAAGTTGGGTTAGAAAAGAAGCACGAAAGAAGGCGCCGGAAAGTACCAAAAGAGGGGGACCAAGCCAGTCAAAGTGAAGCTCGCGAAAAAGAATAGTAAACGCCTGTGAAGCCGAACGACAAGAACGACAACACCAATCATGGCAACTTGGCCTCACTACGGATTCGATGTGAAAGAAAGAGCCAGTAATCCGAGCAAGTTGGAAAAAAAACGCAGCACCAAAGCAAAGAGGCAAAAAAAACAAAAAACATGAACCGTACGCCGCAGGGGGAAGATGTAAAATTCCAAAGGGGGTTCCCCGCTTCAAAAGTTGGAAAAGACACCACGTTGGAGGACGGGAAACCGAGGGAGCCAGCCGCAAAAAATCTCTCAAAAAGGTAGGAGGAAAAGAGATATATTTTTCTATGAGAAAAAGGGGAAAGACTAAGGGAACGGAGTGGGTACCAAGGGGGAAAAAATGCGGAAGAGCTCGGTTTACAAGCCAGGGTTCAAAGATGACTGAGTACCAATTGCGGGACCGAAGCAAAGGTTCCGAAAGGATCAGTGCAAATTGGTTTGGGAAACAAACAACTGGCGCGCCCGCCAAAAAAAGAAAGAAATAGGCGCCGCTCATGGGGCAATAAAGTCAGGGGTGGTAGATGGAGGGGGACTCGAGGCGTGGAATAACTGGAGGGGCTTGACAGACGGGGTGGGCCAGCGCAGGTCAGAGGGAGGGGTAATTGAAAGGGACAAGTGACCCTATACCAAAACACTTTCCAAAAGCCAAAGGAGGGCTTGAACAGAAAAACCTGCCGACGGTAAAGACACCAGGATTGAGTGCTTCACACGGGCAGAAAAAAAAACAGTATGCAATAGAAAGAAAGGCGGCTGGCGGGAGACACTTTCCGCTAGGTGTAATAGCTCCATGTGGAAAGTCAGAAATCTTCCTTTGAGCTTGGGGGAATCTGATACCCCCGCCAGGAGTAAGGACGGGGATTAATAGCAAAAAACTGATTTGCAGCGACAAGATTGATTTCGGTGTGGGGTCAATAGCTCGGCGTGGCGTTGGAAGGCGGCGCGTTGAGGGAAAAAAAATAGCTTGCGCGGGGGGACAAAATGCGGGAAAGCTGCGAGGGGGGGGGTCATGGGGCAATCAAAAAACGTATGCGCCCAGCGGAAGGGTACTCAACTAAACGCCCTTGGGTCAAAGGGCCTGGGGGCCGCCGTTCAAAAAGGAGGGAAGGGTTGGGGGCAGGGGACGAAGCCTAGGGGGCGTACTCAGGAAGGGGATTCGTCGGTGCAAGGTGGGGGAAAGGCAACAAAATTTCCGGGTTTAATCATCTCACAAAATGGATCCTTGGTGCGGGCATCGATTGTTGACAGGAATAAGGGGGGGGTGTGGATCGGAGGGTTCAAGAGGAGTGGAAATTTCGGGGCTGGAGGGGGGGGTTGGCACACGGCTGGGGTTCTGGCGCGAAGCAAAAGGGCAAAGGTCACAACGAGGTTTTCGGGACAGGCCAAAGAAGAGGGAAATCCAGCAGCCACAGGGGTACACCGAATCGCAACAACTTCCTTAGGCAACAAAAAGAAGAGGGGACCAATGAGCGGCCTGGTCGGATCCTGGAAGGAAATGACTTGTGAAAAAGGGCAAGAGAGAAACGAAATCACCGCGACTAGTAGGATACTACCGTGGTGGCTGGTCAAACCCTCCTGTGGATAGATTAGGAAATCAGCACCGCGGTGAAAAGTGGGAATTTTTACGCGGTTAAAAGAGAAACAGAACTATTTGCAACAAAGGTCGCGAGAGCCGAAGCAGCCGGCTGTATAACGCGAGAGGACACACGGTTACGGAGGAATGAATTCGGAGACCGGATGGGTTCAACGTAATGCCAACAACAGGGACGATTGAGAAAGGACGCGCCCAAATTTACGTTGGAGGGGAGAACCAGTGGTGAAGGGGGGGTCTAGGGGAGAGGGAAGGTAGGAGGGGACGGGGGTGCTGAAAAGGGCATGGGGAGGGCACTACATCGGACACAAACAAAAAATGGATGAAACAAGGGAACAAGAAGATAGGGGACTGGGGCAGGAATAAACAAAAAGTCTGCCAGTAAGCCATTGCCGTGTCAAGTAGGAAAATAAGGCGAAGATCTTGCTGGTCGGACGAAGCGAGAAAACCATAATGGCACGATCGGAATTGGCGGAACCCTGAGGACGCCCCTCGAAAAGTAATCTCTAAGACTCAAAGAATCAATAACTAAAGAAAAAAACGTCATCAGGGGGGTGTCTTATCACGGCGAGAATCACCGGAAGAAAGAAATGGGTAAAAAATGCCTGAAAACAGGAGATGAGAGGCGAGGGTTCGCAGAAAAGGATGTACCAAAGAGGGAAGATCATACACAGCCAATGAAAAAATGCCCAAACCTCACCAGATTACTGGCAAGTTTTTTGCCCAGGAGAGGAAAAGGGGACTGGAAGAGCGGAGGGAGCAGATGACGGGTAATTTTCTCAGGAATCAAGCATCATCGAGAACGGGAAAGGTGGAGGGAACGGCAAGCAATCGACGTCGAAGAAGATTTTCAGCCAGAGAAAGAAAACGACTAAGCAAAAAAGCGAACGGAGGAAAAACAAACTCAAAAAAAAGCAACTTCGCCCTTCCATTCGAATAAAAGGGGGAAAGGAGATCGAAAGCAGGTTCGAGAGAAAATTACGACCGTGGGAAAAAAGCCGGAAGAGGACGACGAAGCAATTGATTTAAAGGAAACTCGCCAATCCGGAAAACATGGCAGACCGGTACGGGATCCCGGCGTCGGGAGAAAGGTACATCGCGCCGGAATGTTCAGGGAAAAAAAAAGGAGAACAGAAACAAAAGTTGAATCGTGTCCCTAGCCTACAATGGCGCCAGGAAACAAACAGGATAGGGAGATGTAAGACGATTTCAATAGGAGGTAGGGAGAAATGTGGCCAAAACCAAGGAACAAGAACCTGGGAGTACGAGTAGCAAAAAGGCTTCTGGGCCCTTCCGTCAAGGGAATTACGAGGAATTAGTCGGGGGGGGGAACCAAAGAGGTGCAAGACAAAGGTGGTCCACAAGGAAAAAAATCCCAAAGATTGTAGATAGCTTGAACAAAAAAACTGAGCAGGTGATCACGCCAGGGGGGACACTCTTGAGAGAAGACGAAAAGAAATTCAATGGGTCACAAAGCAAGATGACCCTGAACACAAGACCAAAAAGGCCAGGAAGTAAATAACGGAGATGGAAGCGGTGAAACATAAAGAAGG
>Ga0179593_1678920_pt1 | contig 11472 bp, 25 predicted proteins | sample CZODoug2_1_08_16_FD_185931 | JGI IMG/M metagenome (GOLD analysis project Ga0179593, IMG submission 185931) | Vadose zone soil fungal communities from Angelo Coast Range Reserve, California, USA - CZODoug2_1_08_16fungal (PacBio error correction) | ecosystem: Environmental > Terrestrial > Soil >...
AAAAGAATGAATGAGGTAGTGTAGCCGGGAAAGGGAAATTAATCTTACTCAGAAACTAAGAAATTAGGCGCTCAAAGAAGGTGGAGACGCACAAGCCCGCGAAACCTGCGGAACGGGGTGGCTAAGCGTTTACTGCGGGGGGGCGTCCCGAAAAGCACAAGAGGACACGTCACACTGGGCCAGGCCGAGGTGGAGCTCGATCGACAGGGGGAGAGGGGGACGTCTGCTTCGAACCAGGGTTTTAACGACCTGAGTAAGGAAGGGGGGGGAAAAAGTAACCCTGCAGAGAACGAACTACGACTAAGTTACGTACACTTGAGGATGTCAAAAAAAGGATGAAAAAAAGGAGGTCGCGCACTACAAAGACAGGGGGTTGAAGAACTGTAAGGTATTTGCCAGCATACTTCTTGTTCAGGGCATAAGAGTATCAAGGGCAGCTGAAAGGAGAAGCGGGAGGAAATATCGAGGTGGGAGAGGGTAAAGCCTTTTTACAAAAGGAGAGGGGTATCTTCCCGTGATGGATGGCGAAGCAAGAATTATACTAGATTTTTCCGGGTGAACGCTTGGCGACCTCATAGTGGAAGGAACCGGGGAAATCGACTAGATCAGAGATCTTTCGTTCGATGTGACGGGGAAGGAGGTTCTTGAGGGAAACCAAATGGTAAAGTCCCAAGGTGGATAGGCAACGCCGTATCTCGAAAAGACGGACCAAAAAGGGCACTCCATCTCGTGACACGGAAGTTTGAAAAAAAAAGTAGACTTTCATTAGGAGCTGTAAAACATGGGTAGTACAACAACAGAGTCTCATGATCCTTCCGACGACCGTTTTCAGGGGAAAACAGCGCTGAACCTGGGGAAAAAAATCACCACTTTTGAAGATTTAGGTAAAAATTACCTATATGAGGGTTCTTACTAATTTTTGGAAACGCGACGAAGTTTTCAAACAAAGGATTCGTGTTTGCGCGGGGGGGGGGGAAAGGGGGGGAATTTTCGAACAGGCGTGGGGGCGGAAGGCAAATGTTTTAATCCTTTTATCAAAAAACATTGATTTCTCTTAAAAGTGCGCAATTGACCACCAGGCTAGGGGGGGGGAATCGCAGTTGGTAATAGTTGAACTCCTCTGGTCAAAGTCGGGGGATAGAGGGAGGGATGAAAATGGAACCTATTCTACCCCCAACACCAGGAAGGGCAGGGGTGCCCAGGAAGGGAGTGGGGCAAAGGGTGGCGCGGTCGACGTGGGGCGGGCACCAATACGAGAGGGGGGAGTTAAGAGAGGGGAGATAAAAGCTAGTAGGTGGAGAGGGGGGGAAAAGGGGGGGCTGGAAGGGGGGGGGGTGGGAGAGAGGGGAGTGTTGGAGGGAGGGGGGCGAGGTTGTGACAAAGGACGGAAGGAGTGTAAGGAGAACGATGAGAAAGGGGGGGGGGTGGAGGGGTGGAAGCACCAGGACAGGGTGGAGGAGGGGGCGAGGGGGGGGGGGGAGAAGGTGGACAGGAGCAGGCAGAAGGAGGCGAGATGGGGGGAGGGTGGGGTAAGGGAAGAGATGGGTGGAAGGGGGGGACGAAGGTGGGGGGAAGGAGGGGGAGGTCTGGACGGGGGTGGGGACAGGTAAGGATAACGCGAGGGGAGGAGCGTAGTGCGTGGGGGCGTCGGGAGGGGTAGAGAGGGGTGAGGGAAGGGGGGGGGGAGGAGCGCGGGAGGCAGATTAGGCGGTGGAGCAGGGCAAGGGGGCGGAGGGAGTTAGGAGGGGTGAGAAGAGGGATAATAGGGGTGGGGCGCCTGGGGGATGTGGAGGCGAAAAAGGGAGGGGGTGAACACGCTAGGGGAGGAGGGGAAGGGGGGGGGGACGACGGGGGTCGAGGGGCCGGGGGGGGTGGGTGTGGGAGTGTTGGGAGAGGTGGTGCGGGGAAGGGTGACGGGAGAGGTGCTGTGAGGGAAATGGGGGGGTAAGGGCGCGGGGCGGGTCAAGTGGGTGTGGGGGGACGGAAGATGAACTTCAGGATTTAGGTGACGGAAGGGGGGCGAAGTATTTGGGCAAGAGGCTGACTGAGGGGGGGAGGGTGCGCGGGGGGGATCGAAGGTGGTGGGGCAGGAAGAGCTTGAGGCGAAGGGGGGCAAAGAGGGTGGGTGGGAGGGAGGTGGGAGTGGATGGTGGGGGGTACGTACTAAGGGTTAGGGGGCAGAGAAGGAGGGGGGCTTGGAGGAAGAGGGAGTGAGGTGTGTCGGGGCGGGGAAGGTAGGGCGGGATTGGCAGGAGTGGGGGGAGAGGGGGAGGGGTGGGGGATGAGAAGGGGGGGGTGGGGAAGGGGGGGGGGGGAGGAGGGGAATAGAGGGGGGTGGGGACGGGATGGGGGGAGGGTGGGGGGATTGGTAAGAGCGATTAGGGGTTATAGGGGGGAGGGGTGGAGGGGTGGGTGGGATGGTATGGGAGGGACACGTGGCGGAGGAGGGGGCGTGGGACCAGGGGAAAGCAAATAGACCGGGCGGGGAAAAAGCGGAGGTAGGAGAGTGGAAGCAGAAAAGGGGAGGGCGGGGAAATGGAGGTAAAACCTGCCCCCCAACCCTTAGAGAGGGGGGGGGGGGGGTGGCTAACTCATTCAGAGGGATGGTTTCAGCGCTCCCGCGAAAAAGGAATGCGACGAGAGTTCAACCCGTAGATGAACACTGGAAAACACACACGAGGGAGAGGAGTAAAGTTCCTAGCACGGCGGAAGGGAGCGGCACCCCCAAGAGCAAGACGACGGAGGTGTGCATAAATCAGACAAACCCTCTGACCCGAGGGAATATCCAATCAAGTCAAGAATCCCCCCTAAGAAAACTAATTTAATGAGGGCAAAAAACCAAGCAAGTGCCCTAATTAGTAAGCCAGGAAAGTTAATTGCCGTCACGAGCCCTTTAAGGGCGGGGTTAGAAAAAGAAAACAGAGAAAGGAGTAACAGGGTTACACCAAGCATGCAAACAAGGCCAAACAGATCTGTGCACGTTAAGGGGAGTAGGGGCTCAACGTCGTGAATAGATAGTGGAGGGCAGAATCTATGAAATCAAAAGCAGTCCAAGCTCAGAGGTGGGGGGTCAAAAGGTCTCCGAGGTGAAAACTGAGTTACGGTTACTGACTGACGAGGGTGGGGACATTTTTGACCTTAAAAACCTCGACGGAAACCTCTGGATTTATGCTAGGGTGACACAATGCTGGGCGGATAGAAAGAGGAGGCAAAAGATAGAATCACATTGTTCATAAAAACCCGGAGGGATGGTTTTTCAATTAACGAAGGGGTGGGGGCTTCGCTTAGAAAGAAGCTGGGGCTAATCAAATCAGAGTAGAATTGAGGGTCATCGGGGGGGGAGCCTCCATGGACGGGGAAGCAGTGGCAAAGGAAAGCTGAAGAAGATCTCAAAAGACGACGTCGAAGACGTACACTAACGGGGGTAAACGTTGGAAAAAAGAAGCACCCTAGATACGTGCAAAAAAGATAACGTTATTGCGGAAGTATACATAGGGGGAAATCCATTTATTCTTTAAACCCAATGATGGGTTATAAGATTTGAAAAAAAAAACGAGAAGATTTTGGAAGGTGCCGCGATTCGGTTCAATAGCGCGAAAGCCCAGTCTCTTAAAGGGGTATAATGCGGGGGTCATGAATCAAACGTTGAAACATAAAGGTGAGGAGCTCGGTACTTGGAAATGGTCGAAGGGAAGAGAGTAGATCTGGGAGCGAAGCTTGTAAGGGCGGGAAGGAGCTTGGGCTAGCCAGAAGGAAGAGCCGTGGAGAACCGTAACGGCAAAGCTGCCCCGGGACGTGAGCAACTCATAGGGTATAAGAAATCCATACGTAGAAATCAAGAGAAAAGTAGATGCAGGGCGGGATAAGGCTAATGACCAAGTAGAGCAGTCAAATAAAGGCCAATCTCCCAAGAAGTAGCGTGGAAAGGGGAGGGGAAGCTGAATTGAAGGTGCTTAACTGGGGGATGCCAATGGTTCAACCGAAGGAGTATATTATAATACATGTCAACTGCGGGGGGGGGAAAGTGCGTACCTAAAAGGAAGGGAAAAGTGTGGAAAAGAAAAATCAGACAAATTAAGAGGACATCTTATGTTTTATCGGTGCGGTCGAGGGGCAGACGGCCGGGAAAGAAAAAAGGACGCCAATACGGGAATGACAGTAAAAAAAAAAAAGGCCTGGAAATATAGGATCCAAAAGTGCGGATCAGGAAAAGGGTCACACTTATGTAAAAAGCAGAACTGGGGGGGGTGGGGAAGGTCAAAAGTTAGGGCAGTGAGGAAAAAGAAAACGTGGCTCAGTGCCTTTAATTCCCAAAAGGAAGGGGGACTTGATATCTTGAAAAGACCGGCATCGGGATGAAGGGAAATGGGGAAACTGTCTGCCTAACTTCAGCCGTGTGAGAATCTAAAGCTAAAGAAGAACCAATCGAATCTGGTCGAAGAAAAAAATTTACTGGCTGATTCTCTTGTGCTAAGAGGGGAAGACGGATCAACCACAACAACTTAAGGAAAGAGAGATGTGAAATAATGAACGCGGAGTCTCCAAAAAACAGAGGAAATGGGTATGGCCTCAAAGAAAAGCCAATCGAGCGCGCATTCGCTTTCTGCAATAGGGGACGCATTTTTTCCAGACTACATAAAGGCAGGCAGGCCGGAAGCTCGACCATAGTGAAAAACAAAACCGCTTCCCAAAACACAAGGAAACTCAGAGGGGAAAAAACGGCGGCAAGAAGCCAACTTTGGGGGGAGCAAGAAACACTTATCTTCGTTGGAAGGTGGACCCGGGCAATGGAGAAAGGAAGGCTGGTATCCTTTTCCAGGCTTACGCCGGTCTAAAGGGGAATTCCCAAAAGGGAGAAAAGGGGGAGGCCTCAGCAAACAACCGGATAAACAACTAGGTCCGATAAAGATTAAAGTCAGGGGGGGTTATTGAGAACCTTTGGGACAGGACCGGTCAAAGAAGAGGTTTCGGAAGGAGAAAGAAAATTTCAGAAAACAGAAAACTCTGGAAACGGCACGCCCAGTTGCATTAGGGGGGACTCACATCTCATCAAGACTCTGAACCAAGGGGAAGAAAATGGGAGCAGGAACTTGAAGGACCCTAAGTAATTAAGGATCTATGGGGGGAAACAGGGGTATCAAAGAAAGTCAGAATCTGACTTTAATACAAGGGGTAAACGCCTTATTTATCTCAAGGGGTGGGACAGCGCACAGGCCCGGAGCAGGACCTGGGCGGGTCTCTCCTCAATGAGGAAAGGCTGGGCGATCCCGGGTACGACACAAGAGGAAAAAAAAAAGCCGCCTTTGGAACATACAGGAGGGATCTCGTATAAAAGGAGAAGGAAAACCGATTAGAAAGTGTTTCCAAACGGGCTCGGAAGGGGGAGGGCAATGTAAATGGTCAAAAACAGGGAAGAGAAAGGTAAGACCTACGACTAAAAATGTCCAGCGAATGGAGGAGCGAATCGGTAAATGGATAGGGGGAAAACGCGCATGAACGCAGGGGAAGGGACGGGAAAAAACAGACTTATCAAAAAATGGATTTGCCAAATACGGGGTCACTATTGGGAGGGGCAGGAAAAACTTTCTGGGCGTAGAATTAATTAAAGAGGGGGGTGTGACTCGGATAACGTTGTAGCACCTGTAGGGGAAAGCCGTGCGTCTTAGGAAGCGGAGGAATCCTTTAACAAACTGTCAAGGCACGCTCAGAGAGAACAGATAATTCAAAAAAAAATTGGGGGGGGGAAGGCGACTCGACTGGATTTCGGGATTAGGAAGGAAAGAAATCGTTAGCACTTCACACAGGGAATAACATATGCAGCGTCCTATCGGTAGAGAACGAAAACAAGACTGGTCGCACAAAGCGCTTGAAAGGAATGGGGGTAACGGCGACTGAGAGATCTTCAAACAATTAGTAAAAAGAAAAGAAGGGGGGGAAATCACAGGGAGAAAGTTCAGCTCGGACAGGGGGGGGGCCTGCTCTTGGGGAAGGGCGGTAAGTCGAGAAGGGAAGAGCGCTACACATGAAAGACCATAACAGGTGATAAAAAGACAGTAAAAAAAACGCTCATGGTGGCGGCCAAGTTCTAGGAATGGGCGTGTGGAAAGGGCTCTGTGGGTGGTGTCTCTAAAAACACGGCAAATGGGGCTAAATCGGGGGAAGGAAGGTAAACCCGGCACTGGGGATAAGGAAAAGAGCATCTTTTGCATGCCGCTAGGTTCTCCTCTGCCAGAGGAAAACAAGTCAAGGAAAGGCCATGGCTTTCATCTTGAAAGAACCCGCTGACGACGTATAATGCGGGCGTTATTGGCCGGCCCGAAGCTGGGGGGTCGGTAGGGAGAGTGCCCAGACACCGGGAGAGCGGATAAACAGCCTTTGGGCAAATCCGAATCGTGGCGGGGGTAAAGAGCAATTTGGCAGGAAGGAATGTGCGCGGGGGTTAGGGAGATGCGGTGGGGGCGAGGCAGGGCGAAAAGGGGTGGAGGGACGGGGCGGGCGTGGACGAAGACAAGTGGGGGCATGGGGTGCAAGAGGGGTAGAACAGGGGTGGGAGAGAATAGTGCCAGACGAGCGAGAGCGTGGAAGGATTGCGGCAAAGAGGGTGGGCAAGGAGACGATAGGGAAAATGTAAGAGGTCGAGGGGGGGAGGCATGCCAGCTGTGGAGTGACTGGAAAGGGGGATGAGGCGGGCCCCACGGCGGGATTGCAAGAGAGCTGAAAAGGTGAGGTTTGAGGGTGAACGAATAGGGCCGGAGGCGGGAAGGGGGCGGAGGAAGGCGGCGTGGAGGGGGGGGGGTAAAGCGAGGGGAGAAAGATGAGCAGGAGGGGAGGGCCCTGGTGTGGGGCGATGAAAGGGTGGTCGTGGAGAGAGAGAGAGGGAGGATTGGGGTGGAGGGGGGCGAGGCCCGGGGGGGGGCGGGGGAGGGGGGAGAGAAAAGACCTAGTAGTTGAATTGAGCGCGGGCGGGAGGGAAAGAGGGACCGACATAGAAGGACAAGCGGGACTAGGAGGGGGGGTGGGAGAGGTGTAGGTCTATAATAGAGTGAGAAGGGAGGGTGGAAGGATTGGAAGGAAGGGGCGAGGCAGGGGGGGACAGGTAAGCGGAAACGCAGAATGGGGGAGAGGGGGATGAGAGAGCTATGGGTGGTAGGGGAGATGGGGGAGGTGTGTGGAGTGAAAGGGGGGGAGGAGGGTGGCGGTTGTAGTAAGAAGGGGGGAGGGATAGTGGATTGAGGCGAAGGTGCAGGCCGAAAAGGAGGGGGCAAGATGGTCAAGAAGGCAAAAAGAAGGGTGGTCGTGACGGCCGATGAGCATGGGGTAGTAAGGTCGGGTGGGAGGAGCGTGCGGGGGACTGTGAGATGGATGTTGGTCAGGGGTGGTCAAGGGATCAAAAAACACCACACCAACACCACCAAAAAACACATTTCGAAAGTCTTAGATAGATGGCCCGAGATCTTTTTTTTCGTGCCTGGTTGGGGGACCATCCTCCTTTCCTTAACGCTGAATCTTAAGTCCCTCTTGATCCCCTGCTTTCCCGAATAACCCAAACAAGGAGAGACTTACCATACTAGTCTACAAAATGTCCCTTAAGAGAAAAAAAAAGAAATCGGCACTCCTTCTTTCCGTTGGGGGGGAAAGGAATATCGACAACCACAAGGGGGGGAAAAGTGGACACAGAAAGCAAACCTTCTATCCAAAAAAATTTAAGGTTCTGGCGAGGAAAAAAAAACCGCTTCCTGGAAAGATTTGGAGCGATCCATTTACGTTTAAAAAAAAAAAGGTACTGTCCTCTCCCTCAAATTACAGGGAGAAGGGAATAGAAAAAACCAAACATAACAACGAAAATCCCTGGGGAAAAGAAAAAAACAAAACGGCTCACTACGTCCGAAAAGAAGTGGTTAAATTGGGGGGGGGACGGGGGAGGGGCTCTCACAGGTAATGACCATTATTGAGGCGGAGAAAGCTAGGAAGAGAAAAAACACGCGGGGTTGGAGTTAAACAAGGGTATCATAAAATGACGGAGTTCCTGGAGAAGGCCTGAAACAAGGTGGTAGATTGTTGTACCTGGGTATCTCCCGACTGAAAACGGGGACCGATGGTATCCGAAAGAGAAAAGCTTTTTAAAAAACAAGGAGGGGAATTCCGGATCTAAGCGAAGGGGCCTCAATTTTGCCCGAAAGTACGTATTGGTGGGGATTCCAGCCAGACTAGAAAAGAAGTAAAAAAATCGGTACGCTAAGAGAATTGCTTCACCCCTCGGTTTACTCAAGGGGTTCGAAAGAGAGTGACTGCGGAAGTAGAGTCTTGGAAACCTCGCAGCAGGAAATTCAAGAGAAAAAAAAAAGAAGAAACACGCGACAGTGGGAAGGGGGGGAAGAAAACGCACAACCTCTATACTTTTGAACTCGAAACGAAGGAGGAGGAAACTGTTGGAAAAAAAGACATACCAGGGACACCGAAGTATGCTGGATCAAGGGGGGGGGGGGGGAGGAAGGGGGGGAAGTATCCCGGAACGATTGTTTGATGGGACGGGCTCGGACTTGATAGAAGGGCCGAAAGGCATCCTCATAGGGGGGGGGGCTGACTTTCTCAAGGGGATAAAGGGGGTGGGAAATTTGCGTGCTGACCAAAGAAGTTACTGGGGGTTCCTAAGGAGTGACCGCCGATCAAGAAAAAAAACCGCGGGTCCGATCAAAAGAGTGAAAGGGTGCCGTCTTGTGAGGGAAAAGGGGGGGGCTAAAAGTTAAACTCCTTGTAGAGAAACGCGGCAGTCTAGGAAAGGGCCTCCGGAGAGGGCAGTCCCACGGGATAAAAATCTTTGAAGCCAAAGGGAAGAAAGCATTCTCTTGGCGTAGAAGGGCATCAAGTGGAAAACAAACAAAAAAACCCATGGGGGGGAAAAAGGAAATTAGAAAGTAGCGCGGGGCCAGAAAAGACCAAGGTGTCCGGGCATATGAGATTCGAAGGAGCGGCATTATGGCTGATAACCCAACCCTGCAACAGTGAAAAGGGAGAAAAATATGAGGATATTGCATCTCATTGGGGAAAAAAGAGGGGTTGAATGGAAAGGTAAAGAAGGAAACAGGTGTCTAACATCCCGCCAATTAAGTCCTCAGGAGTAAGGGGGACTTTAAAATTTAAAGAGGGGGGGAAATTATTGCGTAGGCCCGGGAAGAGGCCACGTGAGAGGGAAAAGTTACCCTTCGACTTACCCTTTAATATTTCCAACCTGGGGATAAGCACGAAACTTATGTAAGGGGGGGGGGAAAAAAAAAAGGGAAAAAAGGGAAGGTCAAAATGGGGGGGGAAGGGAAACTCTTGAAACTCTGAAAAGTAAACGAGGGGTGGAGAGGTGGGATATATCTGAAGCGGGAACTGAAAAAACGGCCTGGGAAAATTAGAACGAAAAAAAAGGGGCCGTAATCATATGGACTGGGAAGGGGCGCGCGACGATGCCATATCTCAATACCAAGCAAAAGAATTTCTAATCAGGGGAAATGAAGCGTGAAATAGGACGAAAAAACAACAAAAAAAACGGAGGGCTATAAGGATACTGAAAACAAAGAGACAAGATTTGGGGAAATGCCTCGACCATCAGGCGGTGCATTCGAAGCGAAATGGAATTCTCGAAAATAGGGTACAAAAAGTTTTCAGTCATAACAAGGTCCATAACAGACGGGGAGTCCAGGGAAATCAAAAAAAAAGCCCAAAAAACGCTGCCCGGAGGGGGGGTTAACTCAGAGAAATCGTGAGGGGGGAGACCAAAGTTGACCTGTCTTCAAACGGGGAGCGCAGAACCTACTTGGTTTACAAGGCTAAAACGGGGGAGGCTGGATATCTTTGCCATTAAAGGGGGAACGGGGCGGGTCCTTCTACAGGTCATTAGAAGGGCGGGCTCCACTCTAAGAGAAAAGAGGAACGATAAAGCAAAACCTTGGAAGAAAGGGGGAATCCTTGAAAAAGGGGGGGGAAGAAAGACGTTGGGAAGGGGGTTCATTTTCCAAAAAAAGGCAACATCGGTGCATTGCTTGGGGGGGGACAATATCAAAGAAAGAGGGATGAAGTTTGGCAGAAAACAGGTGCAGTTCTTAAGCGAAGGAAGAGGAAGCCTAATAAATCAAGAAGGATGAAGAACGGGGTGACAGATTGGCCATCAGAGAGTTATTAAGGTCTCCCTGAAAGGAGACTGAGTGAAAGAACCATCTGACGGAGGGCGGACGTCTGATTTTTAAGGTCATTACGCAAAAAATGATGGCGAAAATCTCCCGGGGGGGAAAAGCACCTGCCCTCAGGGGAGAACTGGGAGGGAAACCGTTTACAAAGCTGGGGGGGGGAAACTCAAGTGAAACAAACACAAGATTCGGCAAGCCCTAAGGGTGAGAAAAAGTTGATCGGGATCGAGCAACGGGGATCAAAAAAGGTTTCTTGAAAAATTTGCCCAAGGAAAAAAGTCGGGTCACGAAGGGGAATGTCAGAACTTTAATAAAAAAAGGGGAGAAAGGCCCCGAGAATAAGGGCGGAAATGCGATTTATGGAGGAAGAGCTAATGAGGGGCATAACAAACCATCGTTCGGGAATGACCTGGCACCCTTCTCAAAAAATTTTCCAATACAAAAGGAGGGTGAAATTCATTGACCGGGTATCAGTGCAAAAAGAAAATCGTCGTGAAGGTATTAAAAAAGTTGAGGGGGGTTGAAAAAGTGGCATGCGTTTTACTCAAAAGAAAGGGAGCTCGGAGGAAAAGCTTGGTGCCTGCTTAAGAATATAAAGAAAAGATTTCCGGCAACTAGAAAGGGAGGACCCGCATTGGAATGAAGAGGGGAAATCTCAAGTACTAAAAGGGGAGGTCGGTGGGCCTTTACGATGGGAAGGGGAGGAATAGTGACACACAGGCCAAAAGTTCACTTTCACCAAGGGAAAACATTTTGGGATTCAAGGGAGGAAGGGAGATTTAAAAGCTCACAAAAAAAACCAACTTGACACTGGGAAGAAAAAAAGGTGAGAGGAGGGGGCATTATTAGATGTCACAAAAAAATTATTACAAAGGTGGTCAGTCAGGTATCTTAAGGAAAAAAGCCGTTTTCAGGGGAACAAACGGAACTTTGGGGGGGAAAAAAAGGGGGCACAAGGGGGAACCTGGTCTTGGGATTAAGGAAAAGACAGTGAAAATCGGACTCATTCGCTAGGGGGTCAATACTACGTAGTAGGAAAAAAGCACGCCAGGGGCACCCCAGCACAGGGATGTGAAAGTGTCGAGAAGGGGGGGAACGGGGTTCGTGACAAATAAAAGGTTGTTTCTCTGGGGGAAGAGAAAAACCGCGGGCAAAAAAGGAGGCATCAGGCCGAAGAAAAAAAAAAGGAATATCGATTGAAAGAGGGAAAACGGAGGCGAAGTTGGGAAAAAAAAAGCCTTGACAAGCTTTTAAAAAAAAAGTGCCGGGAGGGCAGGAAAAATAATGGCATTATGAGGCG
>Ga0179593_1388569_pt1 | contig 11471 bp, 7 predicted proteins | sample CZODoug2_1_08_16_FD_185931 | JGI IMG/M metagenome (GOLD analysis project Ga0179593, IMG submission 185931) | Vadose zone soil fungal communities from Angelo Coast Range Reserve, California, USA - CZODoug2_1_08_16fungal (PacBio error correction) | ecosystem: Environmental > Terrestrial > Soil >...
GGGGACGGGAAATTCCTGGGCACGTCTTCCTTAAAAAGGGAAAGAGTTTCAAAGTGGTCAAAAGAGAAACTCTCGTAGAAGGGGGCGGGCGGGGGGAGATGAAGAGCGTGCCGGAAACAAGGTTCATGGGGACGGTCAAGGGAACTAGCTCATCACAGAAAGCGGGGCGGTCATCCCCTGTTGAGCGATAAGTCCGGCGTCGGCGTTGGTGACAGGGGGGGGGGGCTTGCAAGGCCATGCAGTAGGCGCGGCCAAGGAACGAGAGGCGGAACAAGGGAGGACAAATAGGAGAGCTGGGGCTTCAGGCTCACGAAACAACCACCCTTCTGGGGGGTCTACATCGAGGAGCAGGGGGGGAAGAACAAGGGCGCGGGGGGAACATGGCGAAAATGAACTAAGGAGAGGGTTTGACGTCCGGCAACTGCAAAAGGCAAGGGGAAAAAAAGGCTGATGCGTCCCCCAAAGGTCCGCACAGACACTAAAATACAAAGCATCCCGTGCTCAGGCGCAAACAGCGAAATAAACAGCCACTGAAAAAACAGTACAATGGTTGGGGGGGGGCTTAGAGCCAGCCTGGAAGGGGGCGTTAGTTAAGGTTTTTAAGAGGGCCCGAACCTGAACGGAAACTACATCAACCACCCCGGGAAAACCGACTGGGTACCGAAAATGGACACAAACAGACGTTCGCGACCGGGTCAAATTTATAAAGCCTGAGGGGGGAACGGAGCGGTTTCAACTCGCTGCTTCGGGTGGAGGGATTCTTGGGGGGTCAAGGCGTAAAGGGGCCCGGCACCCTTGGCTCGTATTAAAAGGGCCGTACGCCGATCCAAAGGGCTAACCCGAGGTGAGAGAAGGCAGAAAGACTACCGGACTGAACTAAGCTCTTCAAAAAAGGCATCCGACAAACCCGAAGTCACGTCCCTGGATGAGAGGGGAGGGGAGGCTAAGGGACGAACGCATTGATTCAAAAAAAAAAAAAAGGCTGGGCATTTCGACCACCGAAACCGCCAAAAAGCAAGCCCGAGTTTGTGTGAATCACAGACCAAGGACTTGGAAGGAGTCTCTAAAGAAGGAAGGAGCGATCACCTGTACTTGTGAGGTGGTGAGACTCCGACGGAAAAAAGGGGTCTCCAAAGAGGGGGGAGGACCAGGCGGCAGAACGGGCTGGCAAACGGTAAATTATCTCATAGAAAAAGAACCGGAGAATCAGTAACTGCTCAATTCCAAAGCTACTGCGAAGCCACGGGAAAAATATAAAGATGACTCACAAAAGAGTACCAAGGACCCCTTATTAGAAACATTCAGGGGAGAAAAAAGTAAGACAGAGAGGAGAAGCCTAGAGCCTTCCAAGAAGGAAGACTTGGCGTGAACTGCGCAAGGCGAAATGACAGCAACCTCTTCTAAACGAAAAGCTGTACCCGGGACCTGGGGACAAAATTCGCTCTGCCCAAAAGAAGTCCCCGCAGGGCCCGAAGGGTCGCACTCCACCGGAAAAAACTGGAGGATGAAGGAGCGCTCAGGAAATCTTCCGTCCTGAAACCGCGCTACACGGGGCTGGCAGGGTCGGGAGGATGAGAGCAAAGGAGGAAGAGAAAAAGTGGGGGAACGTTCTAAGGAAGGCAAGCTCCCTCCCCGTCGTAAAAACAAGCAAATCAAAAGAAACCACTTCAGGAGCGGACATGGAAACGGAAAACCGCTACGAGTGTAAAGGCGCAATAAAAGGGAAGTTGGCACGGTTGCCTACGGGCTACTATACAGGGGGGGGGGGGAAGGGTCAGGCAGTCCCCACGCGGGGAGGCAAAAGAAGGTCTCCAATTCTGGAAGGAGGAAGGCGCGCCATGGACCTAGTTCAGAGCTTGGTCGATAGAGGACCTTCTCTGTGAGGAAGAAGGGTCGCCAGGCGCACTGGAAAGATGTCTAACGGAAGGGGGAGACGACAACCATTACCCACAAGGCGAAAGGGAGACGGTATCTCCTTCCATCTCATCCTACGCGTCGTCGACGCCACAAGTGAGATATCTCTCCAATAAAGAAAAAAGTCCCCGCTAGAACGAAGGGAGATAGATTTCTCGAGTCTCGCGGATACGACGGTCACATTAAGGCGGGAAATGAAAATGCCGCCACCAAGAACCAGTTCTTAAAAATTTAGGTCCCTCGAATTTCAGGGAAGGCTGACCCGAGGAGGGGTCGCTGACCCTCAAGAAAAAAAAACAGGAGGACAACGACAAGGAGGCACGTTGCAACGGTCACGTTAAACTCGAACTTTCTTAGAGAAACTGAGAGGAAACTCGGATACAAGATCCACGCAGAAAGGGGGAAGACCGGAGTCGAGAAACCCTTAAAGGAAGCAGCCTGGTTCGTGGGCTACAATTTTCTACAACTTCCCTTACACTGGAGGGAGCTGTCATGCATGGTACGGCAGGGAACCGGATCTGCAGTGAAAAAGAGGAAAAGCTGATAGAGAGGGGAAAGACACGAGAATCTCAAAAAAGGGGGTACCTCTAGTATTCAGATGGACCTGGTACTCATCGAGGCAGATCTGTAAAAACGACCGCCTGACCCATACATTTACGGATGGGAGCACCAAGGTCTAGCTACCAAACTAAAAAGAGGGAAGGCCTATTCTTCTTTAAAGGACACCGGCGAACGAAAAGTACTGCAGGATTTCGTCTTAAGAGAAGGGAAAGCGCCAGGCCCCCGGGGAGGGGGGAGGAAAAACAAAAGGGTGACAAAAATGATCGACTAAAAGGAGAAGAGATAAAGGAAGAACCGTTAACACTCATTTGTTCAGAACAAACCGAAGGGGGACACAAACGTGGTCCGTAACCACGACAAGCCCGGAACTCGGGAGACCCCGGTAACGACAAGACCGGAAATCAAATGGGGAAGCTGATCCGTGGTTGTACCTGACAAAGTAACCGTTTAATCTGGGGGGGATAAGGTCACCAGTCGAAAACATAGGCCGTCACAGGATCAGTATGTCAGGAAAAAAATCTCAAGAAAGAACCAAAAGAATAGGAGAAATCCAACCATCGGGCGTCCAGGCCTTGTCGGCGAGGAAACGTTGAGTAGAAGGACGCGTCGCCTTGAAACTAAATCTGTTTTCTGCGAGGAAAGGCCAGCGAACCTGCCCCTAAAAGAAAAAGGACATCAAAAAACATCTTTGCCGCGGCCGCCATTAACACGAAGACGGCGCGGTGGAGGAGTGTTTTCTGCTCCGCCGGCGGGCGGAGGCGGAAGGTGAGCTCGGAAGAAGGGAGAGGGGGGGTAGGGTCACTGAAACGTCGGCCGTTAAGTGTCGTAATTTGCCGGAAGAGGGCCAGGCAGTGGTAGAGGACGCAGCCGACCCCTGGGGTAGGAAAAAAGGAAACCCCATTCTGGACAAAAGCCCTCTGCCGGACTAAGATGGTCGCACGTGCGGCCTAGGAAGGGAACGGAGGGCAAGAAACTACAAAGAAGGTCGGAAAGCGTCGCGGAATAAACTTCTTAAAAAGGGCCAAAGGAGAACTATCTCAGGGCCCGTCTTCTGGTTTAGTTTTGGCTCTACTACTGTCCTTCATAAGGTGGGGGGAGGCGATGTGCCATACATCAAACTTAAAGGGCGAAACCTGGAGGGAGAGAGACTGAACAAAAGAGTCCTTATGAGATCACTCTTGATGCTGAAGGTCAGAACTTTCGCGGTCTACTTGCCGGAGCAGCCGATCAGAAGCACAGAGTGGGGAATGAAAAAAATTCATGGGCGGAGATGCTGGCAAAAAGCCAGCTGGGTGGGGAAGAAGGGACCGAGGTCCTCTTGAAACCGAAAACTGGCCCGGTAGCCGTATGGAGCACACGGCTCCCAAGCAGAGGAATGAGAAATCCCGGTAAAAAAGGGGTGCCGGGGAAAACTGTGGAAAGTTTTTCCTCTTGGCGAAGCGGTTGTAGGAAAGGGGGGGGGGGGGGGGGGGGGAACACGGGAGGGGCGCCAGAAAAAAGAAATTCCAAGCAGGGGAAAAAGGAAACGTTTAAGGATAGGTGACCTCCATACACCAGGGGGGAAAAACACAAAAACCAGCCTTTACGGGGCGGTATCAGGAAGGAAATTAATATAAAAAAAAAGGTCCGGTCCGGACCGCTCGGGCGGGAGGCCAAGGGCCAGGGCGGACAGGGGTGCAGGACTTCAGTGATGCCTGCCCGAAAGCCAGAGTCCCGGGCCCAGCGCCCCCACGCCTATGAAGGGACTGCTCTTGTCAAAGGGGGGAATCAGGCGCAAAGCCCGAGAGAAGAGAAGAAGGAGGGACTTCTAAGCTTCTCTGCGCTGGTCATCTTCTCAACGAGGGGGAAAGAAACTGGGATCCTCATCGGATACGAGTTGTCCGGATCAGTCAAAGGAAAGGGGAGAACCTTGCCTCTCGGGGGGTGAGCTCAAGGGGGGAAGGGGGGTTGGGAAAAGAGACTTGGGAAGTGACTTCCCAAGCCATTGGCAGCAGAGAGTGTCACGTTTAAAATTAAGGGGCGACAGGGGGAAACTGAATCAATCACAAGTTAGCTTCCGCATTGGCTCCGGCGACCAAGAAAAAGGGAGGGGTAGTGGGCCACTAGGTCCAGGGGGGGAGGGCCGGGTTTCGATTACCAATCAAAAGGAAGGAAGTTCGAAACTTCAATGAGACGCCGCCCCAGCGAGAGCCTGGTATTCAGTTAGAGGGAGTTTTCAAGGGAGGCACAGGAGGGGGGGAAGCTAGAGAAGAAATGAAGGGGAGGGGCATAATTCCTACCTTTATCTGAAGCGTATGCATTCTGGGGGGCTTAGCCATCTGAGAAAGGATGTCCATCTGGCGGACCTTCTTCGAAAGAAAGATAGGAAAATCGGCGAGATCAAAAAAGCGTCTTTGGGGCAACCTAAAAATCAAGAGAGGTGTTTATAAGAAATAGCAGGGCCCCTGGCGAAGCAAGGGGCCCGGTCCGTTTTGGTCATAGAAAACCAGATCGTCTGGCGGCAGGGTGGTTTCAGAAAACTTACAAGGTTGTCCAAGGGGAGGGCAGAAAAAAACCGCCGAAACAGGGGCGGGAAATCACGGAGCTCAAGATGAAGGGGGCGTACTGTGGTAGACGTTCAAAACGGGGGGGAACTGCCTTCGCGGACAGGAGCACTGGAGCCGGGGGGTACCGTAAAGAAGGGGGGGGGAGGAACCTTGCGCGATAAGAAGAGCTCGCCGGGGGTGACAGCACTACAGTGAGGAGAGCTTATCACCCCAAAGAAGGACAGAAAACCATGCCAAGCAATGAGGAAACGGGCAAGAGGGAAAAACCACCAGCGTTTAAGGGGGGAATCCCAACCGCAAAAGGCAATTCCCATAGCCTTGACAAAGGTCCGCCTCGGGGCAGCGTTACCGGGGCGCGATGGCCGACGTAAGGACAACGCCACCGGGAGAAAAAACGAAAACGGTTATCGCCAGGGGGAAAAAATGGGCTACCCCGCGATGACGTCTGAAAAAACCGAGGCTGGGGAAACCCGTCAAGAAGTTGGGAACTGAGAAATCCTGCAAAGGAAGAGAAACAATGACCGACGCCCCTACGAAGGGGTTTCTTTGGGAACGACTGAAGGTCTGGGCCGGAGCAGGACAGACCAAGGCGAAACGGGAAAGATACTCAGGAGAGAGCTCTCAACAACACCAATGAAGATTAAAATATAAAATATAAGACGCGGAAACGTTCGCCGTGGATCTTCCCCGCAACGGGACCGGGGAAAAAGACTAAGAAGAGAGAGGGGAGGAGGGGAGTGGTACCTCGCGTCTTGATCAGGCAACTGGTCGGGGGGGGAGGTCTTCAGGGAGGGAAGCGTAGCGCGAGCATCGCGGAACTGTTCGAGGAGAAAAGTGGGGAAGTTTCAGCTACTGGACCTGCGGGAAGAAATCAGGAGCCCAGTCGCTTCCTCATTCCTACGAGGGAGAGGGGGCAATGGCGGGCAATGGCCGGAGTTCGCAGGCATCCTCCAACATAAACAACCCCAGGGGGAGAAATAGCCAAGGGGGGATTAAGAGGGTCATGACCCAAGGGAGCTGTTCCTGGCTGCTGCCCTTGAGGGATCCAAGAGGGTTCTCAGACTGAAAAAAAAAGAAACGCTCGTTGCATGGGAAGGGCCTGCAACCCAGCGCTGATAAAGAGAAATCATCCACGGGGCTGAAGAAAAACGATAAACGCGCGTCTCCTGCAGTAAAAAAGCCTAGTCTCTCCACCGAAAAACTAAAACTCTCACGTGTAAACAGACCAATCTTAGCCGCCGGGAAAAAAGGGACAACCGTTCAAAGGAGGGGGTGGGAATCTGCAAGAAAACCTAAAAGGGATGGGGGGGGGGGAGGAGTAGCATCACCACCACCTCGACAGCCTTGGTGCTCAAAAAAAAAAAAAAAAAAAAATAAAAAAAAAAAAAAAAAAAGAAAAAAAAAAAAAAAAAAAAAAAAAAAAAAAAAGAAAGAACAAAACAAAAAAAAAGAAGAAAAAAAAAAAAAAAAAAAAAAAAGAAACAAGCACCCGGCCGGCCAAGGAGTGCTCTCGGAACGCAAGTCTCTACCACGAAGGGAGGCGTTGCAAAAAAAACGCTGCGGGGGGGGGGGGGTCTGCCTGTAGAGTCGGATCCGATCTGGGAGGCAAGCGATCCGGGGAAAAGAGGCCAGTACGAAAAAACGGGGGGGGCCGGTAAACGCAGAAGAAACCAAAAAGAAGGTTGAGAAAGTCAATTATGAAGAAGCAAAAAATGCCTCCACTCAGCCAAATGCACTTGAACTTCCAGAACCATCCCGCTTGGAAAAGGCAAATCAACCCGCTGCGCTCCGGAAGAGAGCCATCCAGAAAAGAAGAGGGAGGAGAACAAAGAAGTAAAAACAGGACTACCGCCTTGGTGACCTCCTTACCTGGTCGGCTAAAATGGCAAAGGAGCTCTTAATCACCGGAGGAGAGAAAACCGTGCTCGGTACTCCAGGAACTGGGAAAAAAGGAAGAAGTGACGACAAAGAAAAAGTATTGCAGGGCAAAAAGAAATTACATCACAACACCTCAAACCGGGGATCATCAGAATCTTCTCCGCTCACGAGATGAGGTGGCCGAATCACTCGACCTATCGAGGAACCTAGGGGACAACTCGTTACCGACGAAAAAGGAGGAGATCCCGCTTAGATAGGACCGAAGCGCTAGCAGGAGATAAGGACATCGAAAACAGAGAACAAGACCAAACCAGTTTTCGGCTGACTAGCAACGTCTGCTACAGAGGAGAGGTAGGCGGGGGGAAGAAGAGTACCCGTGAATATGACGATGGGACGAAAGAAGTGCAACGACGGGTCAACCGGGGAAAGGAAAGAAAAGTCGAAAAAAGACCTGTGCTTCGGATGCAGAGCGGTATCTTCTACGAATCTTCCAGCCTCGCTGACAGAAAGGAGAAGACGTCGCCAGGGCCTGGACCGCGAGGGGAGTGGAGAGCAATACCGGAAAAATGGAAAAGGTCTGGGAGGCTAAAGAGAAAGCCAAGACGAAAGTCACCACCCAAACTGGGCAACTCTCAGACGTCGCCAAAGTACAAGAAACTTCCCGGAAAAGGAGAGTGAGGGAGGCGTGTCCGGGAGAGGTTCAAAGGGGGGGTAGCCTACTCAGATTCTACCGCAGCCTTCAGGCGAAAACGAGTACCCTAGGTTAATGGAAAAAGCCCACCATCGTTTCTGAGGACAGGGGAGGAAAAATGGTAGGAGCAGGGGGTAACCATTATCAAGGACCTATCTAATGTTCGCTGATCCTTGACCGCGAGGGCAAGTCGCGTCGCCCCGATTAAACCACTATGTGGGGATGAGGAGGGACTGGAGGGAAACTAACAAAATTAAAAACGCAAAGAAAAGCAGGGGGGGGCTAAATTCATCCGCCATCCATCAGGTCTTTTAAACAAACCCTCGGAGAAAAAAACCAACGTGCAGAAAGACCCGGGGAAGAGAGCGCCAGAGCACGGGCCGGGGGGGGACTCTGAGGATCGACCTAATTTAAAGAGGGCTCGGGAGGGGAGCGGAGACGAACTGTTATCGGGAGCCGTCGGGAAAGCTAATCAAAGGGGAGCAGGGGGGGGGAGGGGCCCTCGAAGGGGGGGGCCGACCCCGAGGAAAAAAGGGAGAGGGAAGAAGAAACTCTCACCGGAGGTACAATCTACTCTTCAGAGTCGAAAGAGTATCTTAACTGAACACGGCTGAAGTTTACGCAAAAAAGAGAAAAGCTATCAAAGAAAGATCGGCGTCCAGGCCAGGTTCCAAGGGTCTTCTCCCTCCCATCGCCCGCCTCGCCGGGTGGAGATAGTTGTCTAAAACTGAAAAGAAAAAAGCAGGGCGTGAGGGCTCCTGGATTTGTCCCAAAAAAAGGGGATTGAGGGAGGGCCGTAAACCCGATGACCCCTAAAGAAAAGCGCGGCGAGGAAAACAACGGAAGAAAACAGGGCCTTGACTCCTCTGGATGTACAGACGGAGACCGAGGACCCATGACGGAATATCTTTATAGGAAAAAAAAGAAAGGTCAGCCAAATAATTGCTGAGCGGTGCAAACAAGGCCTGATCGCTCTAAAAAGGGGAAAAAGAGGCAGGTAAAAGAGGGCTGCCTTTACGGGAACCACCGACAGTACGGCTGCCAGAAAGGGGGCGACCCGAGTACCCGACCGTCGGGGCACCCGGTGACAGGGCTGAAAATAACCCAGGGCGGACCCTGGCCTGTAAAAACAACAGAACTTATAATGGAAAAAGGAAAAAAGGAAAGAGATCAGCCGCGGTCCCAAAGGTTTGTTCGCAAAAAACCGCTGCAGGAGTGTGGCCGGAAAAAACCCGGAATCTGTCGCCCGAGCGAAGGTACTTCGTCGTAGGCAGGGGGGGGGGGAAGAAAAGTAAACAGAACTCTGGACCCGTCCGAGCTCTAGGGGTATCGACTATCCGGACTTTCGCCCAAAGGGGGAAAAAAGGAAGCACGTAGGGTCAGGGCGTTCGAAAGCAAAAGAAGTCCTCGGGAGAAACTTCTAAGACATCGAGGCTGAGAAAAAAAAGGCCAGGGAGCGCTTGGACGTTCTTTGGGTTCTTGAGGGCCGCGGGAAAAGTGCCTCGAAAGCCACGACAGAACCGTAAATCGGCTACAAGAAGCCAGGTCTAAAAAAAACGCTTTACTAAAAGGGCGCCCAAGGAACACGGCGGGAGGAAAAAAGGTGGCAGGCGCCACGGCAGGCCAGGAAAAAATCCGTACCGAGACTGGAAGGGGGGATCGAGTTTCTTAAGGCCGTGCCAAGCCTTAGGGACGGCCAGAGGACGCATTGCACCGGTGCGGGAAGGGAGTGTCCAACTCCGGGGGTGTGAAGAAAAAGGGGAAGCGGAACCCTCGCAGCCCCGCAGAAGCGGGGGATGGCCGCGCAGGGCCTTAAAGGCTTTCCGGGGGAAAGAAAAAAAGCGTCCTATCCGAGAGCTTGCATAGCAGGGTTTGGTTCCGAGAAAAAAAAAGCAGAAAAGCAAGAACGTCGACTAAAGGAAATGTCAGCGCGACGGAAACTAGGAAACGGGCTTCGGGCAACGTTTGGATCGACGACGGACAAGTCGTGGGGCGCGCTGGCCAAAAGACTCGAACAGCTTAGCGGACTGGGAGGATCGGGGGGAAAGACGAAGAAGGGACGGATTGCAGAAGTCGAATCACCCGGGGGAGAGGGGTGCGCAGGTCGAAACCCGATGGGAACGCCAGCAAAGGCTAATGGGATCAGGATGAGGATACCTTCTCAAAGGCGGGGAAGGCCCACTGTGTTTTTCGCCCTGCGCGTACCTGAAAGGAAACCCTGGAAGGTAGCTCGGCGACCAAAACAGGAGGGAGAAAAAGAGGCCCATGGCACTTCGAATCGGTGCCTACGAATTTGTTCAAGCGTAAAGGGAAGGGTGCGCGTGAATTCGTGGGGGGGGACGACGCGGTGGAGCAAGTGAGAGTTGGCCCAAAGACCCTTTCAAGAGCGTCCGGTCACCAGGGGGCACAAGAAAGAAGCCCTCGGCGGAAAGAAAGAAGCAGGTCTTTGGGGGGGTGGAGGCGAAACGAAGATAAAAAAAACCAGCTCCAGAAAAGTCATGGTTGCGGGCGACAGCTTCGGACACGTAGGAAAAAAAAAGGAACGGAAGGGAGGTCCCGATATCACATTCCTGGTAAAGCCTCCCGCGCAGGTCTACGCTGCGTCGAAATCAGAAGCAAAGAGGAATCGTGCTACTCTTGTAAGGAACGGAACCAGGGGTTCTTAGGAGGAGTCGGGCGATGGGATCGATCTCACTAGTATACGGGGAAGTGGGTCGAGTTCGAAGTGACTGGGAAATCTTCCATAAGCACAAGAGATCAGGTAGCCTGTGCGACAGGAGCGGTGGGATTATCAGAGGGTTCCGAAAGCCTCGCAGGAACGGATCGCTTGCGACGGGGGACATGGAGATTTCAGAAAAAAGAAAAGACAGGGCAGTTGATTAAGAGTAAGCCAGCCGAGCTACGAGAAAACCGCATCATAGGTAAGTCCCCAAAGGGGGGTGGAGGGGGGCGAAGCAAGGAGATCAACTAAGTCCGCTCTATCGGGACAAGAGTCAGCTACGCACGTGTGGGTTTCGGGCCCAGACAAAAAGATATCGCAGGGGGGAAACGGAGTCCTCCTTCCTCAAAAAAGAGCATCGGGAAAGAGCGAAATCCATTCTTTGACCTGCCAGACTTGTGCCCGGGCCCGTGAGGTAAAAAAGGAAAACCAGAAGGGAAGGGGAAATGGAGCAAAGAGGAATGAAACGGGAAAAGACTTCACCGCCTAGGGAAGTGCTCCTTACCTCTGGCAGAAAAAAGAGGAAAGCCTGTAACGCAATGTGCTTGTGCAGCAGTAACCGTGACGCAGGAAGTTGTGATGGAAGAAAAAAGGGCGTGTCCCGGGGAACAGGTACGTAAAAAACACATTAGGCCGACGTTGGACGGACTTTGCTTACCCAGGGCTCAGACAGTGAGGACGGGAGCAGGGTGGGTACGTGGCAGAGCCATGGACGGCGGGGGAGAAGGGAGGCGCCGGTGGGAAGATCTCGAAGAGTAGGAAAAAGTTACAAATCCTCGAAGGCGCTGGCGCCAGCCGGTGAAGCAAAGGAAAGGACTACTAGCCAGAAAAACAACAGGCAAAGAAAAACGTGGAGTAACTTCTTAGACGATACCATCATGGGGGTGAAACCAACCGCCCAGCCAGAAAGGCAACAATACCTTGCGATGACGGCAGGCGTGCCGACTGAATCCCGAGGGCCGAACTTATGCTCACACGTACACCTTAGCCAAGGGGCAACAGGAAGCCGACTTAACCCACGATAAGTGGAAAGGTCACCGGAACGCAAGTGCCTGAACCTTTTGGACTGAAAGTCCATCTAGAACAGAAGAGTTTAGGGGGGGAACTGCGAAACGGGCAGGACGAGGGACCCTTCGAAACTCTCATTAAGTAAGAGCTGAAA
>Ga0179593_1391259_pt1 | contig 11471 bp, 9 predicted proteins | sample CZODoug2_1_08_16_FD_185931 | JGI IMG/M metagenome (GOLD analysis project Ga0179593, IMG submission 185931) | Vadose zone soil fungal communities from Angelo Coast Range Reserve, California, USA - CZODoug2_1_08_16fungal (PacBio error correction) | ecosystem: Environmental > Terrestrial > Soil >...
AACCAATTAAAGGGACACATATTAGGGGGTTGATCGTTAAAAGCTGGAAAACTAACAATGTTCGACGCGGTTAAGAGCTAGCGTAAGAACATATTCCACACAAGTCCAACTTCCTCAAGTTGAAAACGGAACAGTCCAAATGCAGAAAGTTTTCATTCTAACGAAGCGCTTGATGAACATCCATTGCCTGTCTCGCTGTAGCATTAATAGGGGGATTGAAGAGTAAAAAAGTCAGATCACCGCCCTAACAGGGAAAGGAAGGGGAGTTTCAAAGTTCCTCTTTCAATGAGAAAAGTCAGAGCATATAAGCATCGTACCAAAACTATCAGAGATAGGAAAAGGTCCCTTCTGGTGGAAAGCAGATCTCGTTTGAACAGCCCTGGCAACGCAATGCTTGAGTGAGGCCGAAAGAAGAGGCTGACTACGGGGAAGGAAAAGAAGATGGGAAAGAATTCCCGCAACTAACGATTAAGCATGGGAAAGAAGAGTCCAAAACAAAACCGCCCGGATATGACCAAGCCCTTGGGGAAAGTTCGAAGGAGGATCAGTACTTTGAAAAATGCGGGAACAAAGCGACGAACAAAGTCTGAAGAGAGGCGAAAGACGCCTTACCTCGATTCCTAATACCTGCAGGAGATAGGTGGGAATGGAAATTGAAGAACCGTCTTACCGGAAATGGAAGCAGAGCAGCCGCATCGAGGCTGTGGGTTAACAAGGCTATTCCCACAGAACTGAAGGCAGAACTGTGGAGGGGCGAGAAAAGAAGGCGTAAACGTGGCACAGCCTTCCCTTGCTGGCAATCCGAACCATAATCGCATGAAGTGAACTAGATTCACTGGCACCATGGAGCAGCGACAAAACCAGTATTTCTCAGAGTGTAACAGGACGCATCGGCGCCTGTGCACAAGTTATGAAGTTAAAAGGGCGGGGACATGCCATCCAGGATTGCATTGAGGACAAAACTTAAAACCCTTGAGGACCAGGGGGGGGGGGAGGCTTTGATCTCGAAAACATTCACATCGATTTCACAAACGAAAGACGACGAAGGAAAAGGAGGTCTGTCCTGGGGGAACCAAGAGAGCAAGCTTCCGATTCAAGGGAGGCACATTAACCTCACCCAAATCAATTACCGTCCTCTAAGACGCGACATCCAGCATGTCATCTGAAAAGGAAAACAATGGAAAAAAAGAAAGGAGAAGGGAAAACGTCAGGGGTTCTTAATCGAGGTGTATGACAAAAACTTAACCGGGTGTCGCTGAGGCATCCGGAAACGTTATACAGGAGGCGGGGTTGTTCACAGCGGGAAGGTAAGTTACTCGAAAAAACAACCCGGCGTACCGGCCGCCAAGCTGATACTCACCGATCGCCTAATACGAGCGAAGCATAGGGTAGTGGAGGAGAATTACAAAGGGGGGGCGGTGTCATTCCAATCAGGCACCTCGGTCGTGCAGTAGAGGGGGCGCTAGGGAAAAAGAATGGGCAGATGGATCTTCCTCGCGACTCCGGCAAAGGGGATGAAAGGTAACAAGTACAAACGTAAGCTCCCCCGTAAAAAAGGGGGAAAACCGTAGGATTCAGGAAGATTGCAAAGGTATTAACGACCCTTCTAAATCAAAGTTGACGTGCAAACGTAACGTGCCTAGTCTGGGGAGAGAGCTTTCACAGGTGGCGCAATGTTAATGTAGGGGAAGAAGGTGGCATTGAGAAGGGGAGCTTGCACAGAAATTTGAACCATGGAGAGTCCGTCAAGAAGTCGGGCAGGGGTTGGTTGTAAGCAGGGGGAGGGAGTGGAGAGGAAGGAAGGCGAATCTGTCGAAATCGCCACTGATGCACGGATTTCCGGCAACAAGTAGGAAACAGCGAAAAGAAAAGAGAACATGCCAAGGAAAAAGGCCGGCAAGGGTGCAAAAGTAACCTCAGAAAACGACATCCAGGAAAGAAGGGCCGGGGTTAAATAGGCTACATAAAACTGCAACCAAACACCCTTTTCGAACGCGGGGGGGCGGCTGAACGTGCAGTCAGGGCACGCAATGCCGTCCCGCCGGCATTGAGAGGGAAAACACCGTTTTCATAGGGGGAATGGTTGAAAGAGGAACAACCTCTAATGTCCTACACATGAGCAGGGGGGAAAGAGGGGCTATCGGTTCGACGCTCTCCTTGCCGTCGTCGGGGGAAGAAAAGAGCACCATAAAAGGAGGGGGGATGCGAGGGTGGAAGAGGAGGGTAAGGGAACTGTCATCATAATCCGATGTCCGCCCGCGCCGCGGGGACGCTCTAAGTGTCAGGGCAAAGGTTTCACTCGGTCCAGAAGTTGAATTATAGGGACCTTACGAAACGGGGGAGGGGGGGGATCGCAAAAGAGACGGGCGCGGAGCGGGCTTGATCTCAATGAAGTGTGGGTCTCAAGGGGGGAAGGAAAAGGCCGAAAACGACCGAGGCAGCAGTCAAGAATCAGGAAGAGGGGGAGAGAAGGAAGTGACAAGAAAGAGTTGGGGGAAGAGGGTGAGTCGTTAGGGTAGCTGGTTGAGCCGACGTAGAGGCCAACAGTTCCATTAGGAGAAAAAGAAAAACGACCTGGTCTCAAAAATACAGGAATGCAGGAAAAAATCTCGGCTTTGGTCGCCGAAAACCATGGTAATTAGGAAGCAAAGAAAGGGGGGCCAGCTTTGAATTCAGGGGGAAAGTTTCAAATTTGAGGGGGGGGGAAAAGAAAGGGGGATCATATATCAAAACGTGGCTCTCAGACAACGACAGCCGCATAAGGGGACAATTAAAAGGGGGGAAGGAATCAAACAAACGGTAGAGGGGAGAGACTAAAAAAGACTCAAACAAACAGGGGAGAAAAAAGTGAGGAGAAAAAGGACGTGTTTGACTGTATTGCTTAAAAAACAGGGGAAGGGAAGGGCCAGACAGGATGAGGGGTGAAACGCCCGTTCAGATCTGTCCCAAGGGGGAAAAAAGGAAATAGTAATGCTATGGAAAAAGTGACCAAACAAGGAAGGAAAATGGGAGGAAAACTTCGGAGGGCCGACATCAATTGGTGAAACCGCGACAAAGCTCTCAAGGAGAGGGGGAGACATTTCGGGGGAGAGGAGGGGAGATTGGAAAACTGGGGGTGTCCCTGCTAAAAGGGCAGAAGAGGGTAGAACGCCCTTCTAAGACAAAAGAAGGGGGGGGGGCGAGGAGGGGGACCGATTACTAATACATTGGCAATAAGGAGGGATGGGTGTCGGTTTGGGGTGCCGTGACGGATCAAAGAGGCTACAAAAAAAAGGATCACTCGAAAGAGGGGGGGAGAGGTAAATATATTCGAGAAAACACCGTGGAAAACGAAAAACGAATTCCGGAGTGAAGTGCACGGTTTCCGTCACCGAACTTATCATGGAAATCCTGGTACAAAGAGGGAGGGGGTCTTTCAGGGGAAAAAGGAGAAAGCGTCTCCAAAATCCTTAAAAGGAATGAAAAACTAATTAAAAAAGCCTGTTATTTGCTTTCATAACGTCAGGAGGACTGAGGTCGAGAAATAGAACCAACGAGGAAAAAAAGCTTCCATGACCGAAAAGTTCAAAAAGGGGGAAACATGTTCCTATAAGATGGTTCCCCAGAACGGTGAGGGCGATCTCGGAATGGCGGGGAGGGAGGACATAAGAACCCACAACCGGTCAGCGCCATAACTTACCTAAAGTGTTGTTTTTCCTAGGAAGTTGGGGGCGACGACACTAGTTCCGTCCAAAAATGGACTTGTCTGGGATCACGGAAGGTGGAAGGAATCATGGGTAAGAATCTGAATTTGGGCGTCAGATGTTTTTCGCAGCTATTGTTTAAAAACAATGGGGTAAGGAAAAGCTGGGCGTGGGGTGCACCGGTCTTTCTCAACCGCGCCATATCTGGACGACCCCGAGCGCAAAAAGACAAGTTCCGGGCAGGTATGGAAGGCAAGGGGGGAGGATCTCCTGGAGATGAAAGTTTGAAGGACGTCTCCGCGAAGGCTAAACACTCGTGTCCCTAGATTGTGCATAAATCCAGGGGTGGGAAGCAAGAAAGGATCGGAAACAGGGGTCAGAGTCAAAGGGAGGGTCTCAATGTCTCGGACAATTCTGAAAAGGAAATAAGGGTTACACCTTTTAAGACGAAGGGGGGAGTAAAGGTGCAGCTTTGAAAAGAGGGGGGGAGATCAAGGAGATAAGATGCCGATGTTGGCCAACGGCCACGCCTGCTCCCTCGGATTGGTGGGAAGGACCCCCGAAACCAAAAGGGATCCCGCACCGGGCCTCCCGAAAAAAAAAACAACGGCGACTTAGAGGTCTTCTATCTGTGAGGGTTCGAGGGGATGCGTGTGAAGAGGTTGGCGGTGGACTCGGAGTTCAGCACGAAAAACCCCCCATTGTTAAAAGTACAAGACGAAACGGCGGAGGAGGTCAAGCAACTTCACCGTCACTAAAGACCGAGCTTCCGCCATTGTAGCACCAGAGGGAGGTCAAAGGGAAGAGTGAAAAGGGAAGGGGATCTCGCTGACAAACTGTGCCGAAGTAGCGCGTCTCGAGCGTCCATTGCCTTTTGGTGACGTAAGGGAGGTCGCCGCCTCTACAGAGAAGCAGGAGGGGGGAGGGAGGAAGACCTCCGGATGAAGGAGGTAATCGGGAAATGGCGGGTTGCGATGAAAAATACAAACCGGATCGCAAGGTAAGTTGGGGGAAAAAAAAGTGTCCAGAGGGAACGGCCGCCAGACACGTCCTCATACTTTATCTCCAACTTCAGACACAAGGAAGGGGAGAAAGATATAAAAGGAAAGGGAGGAGCGTCGAATGTCCAGAGAAAGGATCGAGTCCTGGCACTTGTGTCTATTTCAATCCATTCCCGGAGGAGCAAAAAAAGATCGGGGAAGGGAATGGTCTTCCTAAAAAGGAGAAGAGTCCTTTTGAACAAGCAGCGAGGAAGGCCTCGCTGCCTACTTAGCCGGTGCTGGACCGCATTCCTGGATGAAATACATAGTTAGGGTTCTGGGAAGGAGGGGAAGGATGGAAGAGAAGAGTAGTGCAGGGTCGTCAGCCGGGCCCGCTGTCACTACTGATCCTGATCTGCTTCAAAGGTTGCCCCATTAGGGTAAAGTGGGCGGTTGATGGGCGGCGATAGAACAATGGCGTTCGCGGGACGTTGGGTTCACTGGGAAGCTGAGGAGGAAAAGCCTGGAAAGTGGAGTCGAAAGAGATAGGAAACCGCAGGGAAGAGTAACCAAGCTAGATGCCGAAGGGAAACGACGGCGTGAGCTCCTCTAGTGTTTAGGGTCACGATGATGAAGCTTCTTGAGAAAACAAGGGATCATATGAGCTACTGTGGGCCCGGCATCTTTCGCTGTAAGTTCTGGATCGAAATAATTGGACAAACTTCCACGCCCGGTACTTTTGAATAAAACGACTCAGAAAAAGCCATAGAAATGGTAATACGGTCATCGCATCCCTCGTGCTGCAGGGGGTAGGAAGCCGTACACTGGCTCGTGTAAGTCATTGGTTGGATGGGAGTAAAGGAAAAATACTGGGGTGAAAAAAAGCTGAAACGGGAACCTCGATCATCGTTACTCGGAAAATGAAATCTCCTCCTCACCCAACTTATTGTGAGATGGAATTTTAGAAAAATAACGTCTGCGAGGTCCATGGGAGGCAAGGGGGGGGGGGGAGGAGATCATGGAAGAAATAAATCACCAAATCTTACAACGGCGGCTTCATTTCCCTGACCCCATGCAGCGTAGTGCAGGCTGCACGAATGACTCTGTGAACTCAGGGGCCTGTTTCGTGCGACTGGAACAGTCCTATTTCGTGTAAGGGGGTTTGGGGTCCAGAGGGGAAAACAGTGATACACTCAATACGCTAAAGCGTCTCGGGCCAACTGTCGCATTAAGCCCAGTTGGGAAGCGAAAAGAAGCATCATAAGCAAAAAACTAAGGGCGCCGGGAACCTCCCGGCGTCAGGGGAAAAATCCTCCCAACCGCACCTGCAACGCTATTTTTGAAAAAACGCATTGCGTCTAGGCCAGAACTGTCAGAAAGGGTAAACTAAGGGGACCGAAGGAGAGGGGGGGGAGAGACAGAGGGTATACCGGGTCCAAGCAACGGGCGATGAGCCCAGACCTGGGGAAGTTATCTATCGGAACAATGATAACCTTTGGAGGAAGGCAATTGGAAGAAGAGAAGACATGTTCGCACGCGGAGACCACGGTACCTCGAAGCATACCTCATGCAGGTATGCAAGCAACTCGCTCAACACCGGCTTTAAATCTCCATTCGAGGAGGAGAGACAGGACGTAGGCGGTTTTCCCGCGACGACCAAAGAAGCGCACTTACATTTAAACGATCCGTGAAAACGTGAATAAGGAATGAAGACTAATTGCTTCATAAGCCGGTGATCGTACTCGAAATTCTGACAATCGCTCGCGACTAAATCTTTGAGCAGGAATGGAAAAAAGGCCGCACAACGTGCACGGTATTTGAGGTTGACAATGGAGGGGGAACTTGGAAAGGAAAGAACAGGAGGGAACTTCGTGGAGGCCCAAAACGTAAACCTTCCAGAGGAGAAGAGTGGAAAAAGGGGTCTGATCCGAAAACTCCCCGATTACTCTAAGGAAAAATAAAGCGAAGTCCTCCGTCTCTCGCCTCTTAAGAAGGGAAGAGGAAGAGGGGGAGTGAATTGAAAGAATACAACCTCCTCTTTTGCGGCTCTTCGACTCTCTAAGCAGAGGCAAGAAAATTTCCTAGGAAAGTAGGACAAGACACATTCGAATCGCTCGTGTGCGCCATCGGAGGATCCATAACCACTTGGGCATTTCAACTTTTCGAGAGGGTAAAGGAAAGCCACAACCGTGATCTGGCGGTCAACAAGGCGGCTTATGTACTTGATCACAAAAGCACGCTCAAAAAAAGCAGGAGAAACAAGGACATCGAAGGCAATCAGATACGGAGAGTCCATCGGGGCAAAGAAGGGGAGGTTTGGAGGGATGGAATGAAGGCCTGGGGAGGGGGGGAAGTCAGAACCCCTTTCGTGTCGGCTAAACGATAGAAAGGGACAGAAGATTATATCGGGAAATGATCTTCCCGAAAAAAAGCTGAAGGGTAGGTCAAAAGGCAGTCCAACGGCAATGTAGCTTGCGAGGGAAGGGGGGCCGAGAATTTCAGACCTGGAGAATGAGGGGTCCATCAACTGAAAAATTGGGGGAAGGAGTCGAGCTCACTTGGACACCGGATCGCAATGTGGAAAAAGAGAGAAGAGCGATGAATCAGAGGGGGGTCTGGGGAACCATTTTGGGCAAGCAAAGTCGCTCTGGCCGGCAAACCAACTTAAAAGGGTGGGTTGTGAGTTTAATTGAAGCAAGGGAAATAGTCGTCCAGAATAAGGCGAAGCCAAAATCGGGGCCTGGCAATTACATGTGAAGGAAAAAAAACCTGAAAAGAAAATTCCACTGCGAGAAAAAAAAAAAATGACCTGGCCTAAGGAGAATAGATTGAAACTTCAGAGTAAAACGCAGGAACTACAGCCATTACGGGGAAGGAAAAGGGAAAGCAATCACATCAACCAAAGGGGGCAGGTAACAATGGGGGTCGGAAAAGGGTGCCTTGAAGGAGGAAAAGGTAATACGGCCGCTCAGTGGTAAGAAAGAAAAGTTTCATCGGGGGTAAGAATTTTGCACTTCAAAAGGGCCATTCTAAGGGCCTACCAGGAGGCCTAGGGGGCGCGCTGGTTTTGAGCCTGGGGGTCCTCTCAAGAAGAGGGGACTCTCAACAACCCTAAAAAGGGGTGACATCACAGGGATCATTCTTTTGGAAGTAACGGGCTAGTCTAGCAACTTTAAGATCTTCCAGATCCGAGGGGACCGGCGCGGGACAAGCCTTTTGGGACTTAAAAAGTGTGAACTTCAAGAATCATAGGACGTAGGACAATTTGTGTCAGAGCGTATAAGCGGAAAGAGCGAGGGTAAATGCGGGAGGGAATCTCATCAACGATTGTGTGGAAAATTCCGGGGGTCGACAAGACGAACCGCTGATGGGGGGAAAAGGAAGAGGGATAGAAGCGGAAAGGAGCTTCCGGTCCAAAAAGAGCTGTGGTCCTCTGGAAGAGGCGTGTGTCAAATCACGGGGGAGCCGCGTAGACGGGCTTTCCAGTATAGACGACCAACCCCTTTCGCAAAGAAAGGGCGAAATTAAAGAGCTCTTGGGTTTGGGGAGGGTCAGAAGAAAATCCTCATGAAAAAGAACCGAGGGGGGAAAAAGGGGGAAGATCAAGGGGTCGGGGAAAGGGGGAAGTACTACTAAGTGAGAGTCAAAACCGGTGCAGTAAGACCTTTTACGTCTGAAAGAGAAGGCTGAAATAAGAAGTAAAACTGGGGAAGGGAAGATCAACCCAGGAAAAGCAGGCTTTCCACCTCATATAGAAAACAAAAAAGGGGGAAGAGAGCAAGGAGGTGGTCTAGAAAACAATACAAAAGGAAGTCTGGGTGGATAGGCTTCAACCCATACCCTTATCAATTACGACTGATGTCCGGCAGGGGTCTGTCTATCAGAAGGAACAGGGGGGGATTGCACAGTGACTGGGGGAACTGAAAAAGTTAAAAATGAATTCAAAGGAGGGGGAGTAAAACTGTCTTCAGTGTCCGCGACAGTGAATTCCAATATGGGGGACGGAAAAAACGGTGGCAGTGAAGTCAGGTGGGAGACAATGTCTTTTTCTACTAGATAAGGAAACTGGGGGCCCGTCTACTTCTCGTGGGAAGACAAAGAAAGTATCGAGAAAGGGATGAAGAAGGGTAGGGGAGTCTCCATGAAGAGAATTAAAAAAACAGTCTCGGGAACTGGGGCCCCTATGGCAGGAACTTGTGTTAAGAACATTATCAACAACCATACTTCAATGGGGGGGGGGGTAGCAAAAAAGGAGGGAACAAGAGACTATTTAGCTGGAGCGAGGAGTTAAAAACACCTTGTCCTTAAGGAAAAAAGGCAAGTCTTTTGAGAAGTGGAAATTCACTGGGTAAGGAGGAAATTCAAGGTTCACGATAAGGGGTAACAAGCGCGCGTCCGAGGACTAGCTACTGAAAAAAGTGACGGCAAGATTGAAAAGGGAATTCAGAACGAGGTTCGGTTGGGGGGAGGGATATAACGAGGATTTCAATTATGACAGTCTCAAGGGACGTCGCTCCTCGAAACCAACCATCGAAAAAAACTCTCATCAAGAAACGAAAGGGGGGGGAAGCCGGTGAGGGGTAATTGCATTAACCACAGAGTTAAAACATATACACGGGTGAGTAGGCGCCTGTTTCTCTGAAGGGCGTCGGCTCATTGGGGGGGGGAAAGAGGAAGGCGGAAAATTGACAAAGGGAGAGGGAGTCCCGTCAACCGGGTGTTGGAGATTTTAGGGGGGGAGACCAGATTGAAGAATCCGTCGTGGACGTGAGGGTGGTCAGTTTTGCCAAGAGGAAGCTTTTTAAAGATGAGGAAAAGGTTGTGCGGGGGAGGGGGAACAGTTTTGATGGGGTGGGGGTTTAGATAGTGTACGGGGCACTGCATTGAGTTTGTGTACCGATTTAAACGATCCGGGTCGAAGAGAAGGGATTATGGAAAACTACTAAGTTCAAGTGTGGAGAAGGCTACCACACAGTTCCGTGCGGCTGGTCCGGCCGAAGGCGAACTAGTGGAGGGGGTTGAAGGGAGGGGGAAGCGAATAGGGTCTGAAGTCAAAAGCCCCTAGAATTGTTGGCCTGATCCCGAAGGTAGCTAATTGGAAAAAAATTAAGGAGCCAAGGGAGTTCGCTGGTACTAAAGAAAAAGAAGAAACAAGGCTGCTACATTCCGACGGGGTAAGTGCCGAAAAAGACTCTTTTTGGGAAATCTTTGGAAGGAGGTAGCGAATTTAACGATCAAGGGTAGCCTATTAATTGACGAAGAGGGAACAGTCACACAGCGCATTTTTAATAAATGACCAAAAGAGGGGGAAGTCAATAAAAGAAAACCGGAAGCCTGGTCGACCTGCTAAAGGTAGGGGCTCTGAAATCAAGATCAGCGGGCCTTTGTATAAGCCGGGGTCGGTGTAAGAGGTTGAGTCACTGGACCTAGAAAATGGGGGTAAAAAAAGGAATATAGGGACTGCGTTAGAGGGGGGGAGGCAGGAGCACAAGGTCACAGGGTGGAAGGGTGTAAAAATAACGGCTTCTCCGAAGGTGGTCTCAAACCGCAATGGGAAGGGGGTAAGGGCTTGACGTTTTAAAAAAGATGAAGCTGACCCACCGTTGCCGGGGCGTATTTAGGAGGGAGGGAGATGGGGCAAAAGGTGGAAAAGAAATAACGGGTGGAGTTGAGTTAACTTTGACCACTTCGCGGGAGAGGGAAAAATCTGGCTGATCAAAAAGATGGGGAGGGGGGCTATCCGCTGAAGCATGAAGGTAAGAGGTATCGGAGGGGGAGTGGGATGGAAGAAAAAGGAAACCCAATTCGAGAATCAGGGGTTAATTGGGGCTCCAAGAATTTGCATGGCTTGCATTCCTCGGTAACTCCGACATACAACAATAATTGAAACAGGAGAACTATTACCAGATTAGGTCGCGAGACCTACAAGTCGAGGAGCGCTAGTGGGAAAAATTATAGGGAAATCCATAATTGAATGGGGTCGGCTATAGGCACCAAAAAATGGTCCAGATCAGGGCAGCGGGGAAGGGCAAGATGCGGGGTTAAAAGAAGCAGGCTTAAGCCTCAGGACTGGCGCCGGGTCAAACTCCGGGGACGGAAAAGCTGCGAACTTGGAGCGGGGAGCAAGGGCTGGGAAAAGAAGGGAAAGGGTCTGTAATAAATAAAGGGGGTTAGGATGGATTAGAGGTAATCGTTTCTGTCTAAACCTGCGGGGGATACAGGGGGATTAAAAAGATTGAGGGGGGGCCTAAAATGGAAAAAAAGAAATGAATGCGAGCGGCCAAGTCCCAAGTTAAAGAAGGGGTAAAAAAAAAGTTCTTGGGGCGTCACTAGAACCCGAGGAACTCGGATCAGGACGGGAAGCGGGGTCCCGCTTCTGGGAAAAAAGGAGGAAGGGGAAGGGACGGGAAGGGAGGCGAACAGGGGAAGCAACGCTTGCAAAAAAAAGCTTTAAAAACGAGAGGGAAAAGGAACTGACTCCGGCCGGTACCAGCGCGATTTTTTGCGGGACGATTCTGAACGGAGGCAAAGGCTCAGCGGCGAGAAAAGTTGTGCAAACGGCAGGGATCACGCGTAGGCGGGATCGAAGGTAGCATTGGGCACCCTGCCCACACACTGAGGGGAAGCGAAAAGAACAGAAGAGGGATGGGAAGAATGAAACCATCGACAACGCTCGGCATTTGTCAAGGGTGGAAGGGGGACACACTATGCCGCCGGGGGGGGAGGAGGGTTTGATTTGAGGAAAGATTCAAAGTAAAGAAGGCAGTCGAACAGTTCGCCGTCGATCAGCGCGATTCACTCGCCCACG
>Ga0179593_1411270_pt1 | contig 11471 bp, 6 predicted proteins | sample CZODoug2_1_08_16_FD_185931 | JGI IMG/M metagenome (GOLD analysis project Ga0179593, IMG submission 185931) | Vadose zone soil fungal communities from Angelo Coast Range Reserve, California, USA - CZODoug2_1_08_16fungal (PacBio error correction) | ecosystem: Environmental > Terrestrial > Soil >...
AAGAATAACCAACACTGGGCAGACACGGACAAAGGCCTCAAGTTGGGGGGAAATTGAACCAAAAGCCAAGGTCAGAGAAAGAGAGTGCCGTCCGTCAAAAAAAAGGAGCAAAACTATTTACCGGAAAAAAGTGGACTTAAGAGAAAGGAAGGGTAACACAATAACTGTAACGCGAAGTCAGAACTGGTCATCGGGAAAAATACGACGGGAGGGGCCGCCGCAGGGGTCAAGTGCCGGGCTGCAAAAAAATGCGGTGGGACCTGTTCAACGTCCAATCAGGGAAAAATTGATGGTAATCCTAAAGGGACAGAAAGGGGGAGAGCAACGTGCGCCAGGATGATAGGAGGGAGCATGTTCTGGGGGGATCTCGGAAGGTTTCCAGAAAAGAAGTGTACGGCACTATCACGAGGAAAAAAACGAATACCGCGCGACTGGGGGGACTACACAACAGGAACGAAAATGACACACCGAGAAAAACCTGGGAATATTGACAAGGTTTTCAGGAAAGGGCCGAGGGATGACCTACCCGGGCAATGCCTGTTACGAGTCGCTAAAATGAGCAGAGAAAACGAAAAGGACTCTCTCCAAGTGACGACTCAAAAAAGGGTACACCCGCCGAGTGCGAGGGTTACCACCTCACGTCAAGGAAAAGAAAAAAGGGCGAAACCGGCCGGACCATGCAAGTGAGTAAGTAAGGGACACCCACGTGGAAGCCAGAGGTTAACACGTTAGTTCACGAAAATTTGCAAAAAGGGGCCGACGCTGAAAAAAGCATACTACAACAGAGACACACACACGTGGGCAGCGACCTGGGAGGGAGTGCGGAAAACAGACACACGCGGCAAAACTACAGGCCGGTAAAAGCCACCGATAACCGCACCAGAAAGAATGGAGTGGGAAAAGGGGGCAAATAAAAGGTGGGACAACGATATCAAAGAAAAATAGACCTCAAAAACGCTCGATCCCTATAATCTATCCTGTAGAGAGCCAACCTGCTCAGTTACCAGGCATAAGAAGTCAGAAAAGGCTGGGGAACTTTTCACGGACGAAAGTGTACTTATGGACACGCACCCCTCGATTGGTCACTCTGGCTCCTAGTCATTTTTCGAGACAAAAAACCCATTGGGTACAGGTGCCAACCTGACAGTGGCGGTGGTTGATGGCCTCGTCGAGCGAAAAGGGATAGGGGAGGGTGTAACACGAAAGCACGGGGTGGGGGAGTAGATGGCGTTTCAAGGGTCTGAAAGGAGATCATAAGGTAAGTCTTTTCGCGTGGCGGGGGTATGCCGATCTCTTGCCGCTCCCTTATCAGGATCACGAGAAGTGTGATCTTAGAGTAGACTCAATGGTTTAGTACAACACCTGTAGCAAGAGTGAGAAGTGGGAGGGGGCCGCTCAATGAGAGCAGCTCCGAGGGGAGGATAAGATACCTAGGTGGCTGCCCATGGTCTGGTGGGGTTAGAAAGGTACTTGTTTTTGTGCGTGGCTAACACACAGCTTACTAAATAAGCGCCGTGGATTTGTCTTCTTAGGTTCTTGGGAGAAAGAAACCGACTTTCGCGGTTGCTTGACCTGTTTGCTCCTGGACTTTTCCGAAAAGAGGATTAGGCGGACACCATATTACGAAGAACAACGAAGACGCCCAGTTCTCGTTTGTGCGATTGATAAGAAGTGGTTCGGCTGCGGACGGACCGGTCCACCACATTGGGAGCCCAACATTCGCACCCTATAGCCGGGTCAGAACGTCTTGCAAGAGAACTTCGGGGCATGGATGCGAAACCAGAACTGGGGGTCAGAACAGCCTCCGAAAATTCCTATTAACGTCATTACGACGGGAATTCGTGAATGAAGCACCGCCTCCCAGAAAAAGGCACAATCTCTTCAATCGCTAGGGAACTCACATTAAAAAATCAATACCTTGTGGGGTAGACAAGGGAATCAATCAGTTAAATTGCACCGCTTTTGAAAACATTCCTAACGCGCAGTAGTGGAAGGCGCTCGATCATCCAGTTAATCTGAAGACGCTAAAGAGGGGCCGTCCGCGCAACCTCACGGCGTCAATTGCGACCCGCATTAAACGAGAGCAATCTATAAAGTGATCTCGTAGGAAAAGTCTCCTAAATGCTGCGAGCGGACACATGCCGACGACCATAACCTCGAATTCTCCAAAAGCCCGAATTAGGCCAACGGTCCAAAGAATGTGATGCAGACCGCGACGGACACTTCTCGTAAGTCTAGCAAATGAACGAGAGTATAATAAAAGGGACCCGGCATGGCCGGTGCTTTGGAAGCTGTATAGCGCTAGACCGGTGCCAGTGGGAGATTAAGGTCCGAATCCTTCACGGTGAAAGTGACTATCTAGTGTGCGTTCTCTAAAAAATTAGTTAAAATAAAAGGAGATGTATTGAGGAGGGGGGGGGTACAAATCCGGGATCGTAAGCGCTCAGCAGGTCGTTGAATCCGGCCATATTAGGCCTATCACTTCGTCCTACGAAATCCTTCACGGGCGGCGTAAAACATTCAGCGGCCTGAATCTCAATAAACAGGAGCCTAAACAACAACCGGTAGGAATAATTTGTCCAATGCAAGCTGTGTGATCCAGCGCAAGTGCCGGAGGGGGGGGAACGTAGGCTCAAAGGTAGAATGAAGTTAAAGTGAGAATCAGCCATTTTCTCTTCCGAGAGGGGCTCAGCAATCCTCCGCGAACAAAGTTTTGCCATTGACGTCGCGCCACAGCACCAGCAACTTCCGAGAAATTGGGCTTCGAACCTGGAAATCTACGCCAGTTCCTAAAGCTCGATTAGAACGACGCAGAAGCCATTGTGGGCCATTACTAACCACAAGGGTAGGCTAGATGGTAAGAAGAGGACTCGTGCGTCGCCATCTGTGGGGACCAGTGCTCGTCAAGCCGGGTCCATCATCTTTTGGATATTATGCTGGTAAAAAGTGCTTCATGGGGACACTCCGAACTACAAAAGGGGGGAACTAGTTCGCATTCTTCTGGGGTGGGAATAGCACTCGTGCGTGCACGGAAAAACGTCTCCCAAACATCGGGCCGACTGCGGGAAACCACGGCGGGTTCGTCCATCAGAACGGGTGAAAGGGCTCCTGTAAGAGAGCGCGCGTAGTTGGGCTTATTTCAAACAAGCCTTGGGGGGTATGCCACCTTGAAAAAGAAAAAAAGGCATATAATGGGCAAAAAAGTTAATTCGAATAGGCGGGGACTTGGCGTGGAAATCTTAGATCTTCCTCCTATGGTTACTTCTGAAGTTATTCTGAAAGCACTTAAGTACAGACTCAAGTGCCGCATTCAAAAATGAAGCGAGCTGTGCGGCACCTTGCGATATCCTATTCGAATAAGCAGTTTGGCGCGAAATTTCGTTGTAAAAATTTGGCTGCCATATGACCAAGGGAGGGGGGCGCCGCCACTAGAGTAGCCCTCGAAAAGAGGGGGGGTCTTGGGGGGAGTCGTACGACGTAAGGAGAAGGGAGGCGCACACTTCCTCGGGCCGATCACCAGTCTGGGGGACGCTCTTTCAGCAGCTCTACGAAAAAGGAAGGATCGGTTAAAGCCAGTACGGGATGCGCACAAGAACCTCCGCAGAGGGTCCAGCGGGAAAGTTTGACACGGACAATCGAGCAGGTGCTTATGGGTGTCGGGGGGGGGTAGTTTTCAGCACTGGGGACATTTCCGACCTTCCGAGCGTGACTGGGCAGCACGATGTGTTTGCCGGCAAATGGGGAACAGGGGGGGGGGGGGGGGGGGAGGAGGAGGGGGGGGGAACCGGCCTCCATAGTTTATTGAAGCTCCTGGCAGAGTCCTGGCTTGTAATGGGGCACTATCATTGGGGCCTACCACCGGATCGTCTATCAGTTAAGACCGGGGAAATCCCTTGGGCAAGGACACAATAGTGGGGGTATTCTGTAACAGTCCAAAAAGTTCCAGCGTGCCGGTTTCAACAGAGGGGTGGAAGGGGTGGTCTTGGAAGGCGACTGTGGAACAAACTATGACGGAAGGGCCCGCCAAAATCGAGAATGAGGTTGGGGGGGGCGTACAAGGGGAAGGGCCAACTTCTATACATCAGGAGAGAGATTCTAGTCGATTCCTTTGTAAACAGTACGAGAAGTGCCCGCATGGGAAACGATGTCCGTCGAATTGCTTGGGACCATGAGGAACGATCTATAGACCATGATCTCAGACTTCGAAAAACTAGCAAGGAAGGGATCTTGTCGGGGGTAAGTAATCATTCTACAAGGAGTTGGGTTGGAGCGAACGGCTTGCCTGTTCTCGCCCACGCGTCGGGGTGGGGCCAGGGGGAATCGGTCGAATGAGGGTCGAAATGCAGGACGTACAGAAAGTAAGCAGCCCCCAAGAGACTCGGGTTTGGCAAGTGCGCGAACGGGGGCGGTGACGAAGAAGTTGCAAACTTCCTAACGGGGTTGCGGCGGGGATGGGCCTCCATCAAGGGGCGGGTAAATAAAAGTGCAGAGGAACACTAACATTTTACTACCCAAGCGTGGGGAGGTACGATGCATGCTCCAACGTCGCAAAGAATAGAAACGAATTCAGATGACTACTGGATGGGAGTAAACCCTAAAGGCTGGCTCCCACGGCCCTGGGATCAGGGCACAAAAAAGCCTAGAGAAGCCATGATTGCCGTTGGGGTTTAATTCTTCTTGGATCGCCTGCAATCCAATTAATACGCAATCAACGAGAGTGCGCGAGGGGTGCGATTCTCCCAACATGTGAAGTGGATAACAAAGTTGACGCGAGTGCGGCGAACAACACACGGGTAGTGAAAAAACGTGCAAACTCTTCCGCCGGCGGAGGGAAACCAAAAGGTTGGGTCATTGACGGACTCGGCTAGGGGGGGGGGAAGGCATCGCAGATAAAAAAACCCTTTCGGAAATTCTAAGGTTCGAGAGAAATTTTATCAGAAAAGAATCGACGCGGGCTAACGTCCTTTATACCCAGACGTCTAACCATCATAAGAGACAATCACTCCCGCCTCAGGCTCATTCCCTAGTTGAGGGGGACCTGCTACCGGGGGCAGCTTCTACGAAAAGTTGATTCTTGGTCTCGTGGAGCATAAGAGTGCGGATACCGCCAGATTGTAACCGGGCAGACTACAGTGGTCAGGATGGCTTGGTTGAAACCAAAACTTCTCTGTTCATCAAAACCTAACGATAGAAGTCGCTCTGGTGGGAGTACAACATCTCTGAGGAATGCCTCTAGAGCGCCAGACATTACTCGCGATTAAAAATTACTTGCTAAATGCCTCGGTCCCTCGCTCATTTTACAGGGTGCAAGGACCATGCTGAATCTACCTAACTAGGGGAGTCGATTCAATGTAGGCAGGACGCACTAGCGCGCGTTGGATCGGGCAGGGATTTAAGCTGTGGCGGGGTGTGGTGGCCGGCTACCGGGAGGGGAAGAATGGCGCAAAAAAAACGGAGGAGGGTTAAAAAAAAGGAGAGAGGAAGACGCACGTCATAGGTCCTCTCCAACAATAGGTCCCACAAAGACACCGCGCTAACATTGCCGGACGGCCGACAATGAAAGATCCTGCAATCTCTATTGCGGATCCGCAGGGCCTTCTGTATAGGGTCTATTTAAGAGGGGGGGCGTAGAGTCCATCTGAATGTTAAACGAGATAAGAATCTGGCAGAGGATCAGGTGCTAGACTACCGATATCAAACGTAAAAACTATAAGAGACTTCCGTTTTCTTTAAGGTGCTGAAGAGCCACAAGCAAGGAAACAAGATCCGATCAGCTTATGGGGGGAAATCACGATGCCAGGTCAGCACGCACGAGGGGGGCCGATGTGCCAATCGCCAACTAACCGTTAAAGAAAGGGGGAGGAAAACTTCCACCTACGGGGCAAAGGCAATGCCGAAGCGCGTAGGGATCGTGGCTGATCTAACTCCGAGGGCTCCTTGGGGGTAATACTTCGCCCAGGGAGGTGGGCATAACAATCGGAAGAATCGCTGCAAAGAAGGGCTTTATCTTGCGAAGGAAATCCCTCTACTCGGCCAACATTCAATCGGGGATGTCAACGAAGGATAACGCGTGATTCTTCTTTGCCGATCAGAGGGCGGCGCGTGAACCTTGGACTTTAAAATGATGCATGAATCAACAAAAGAGGATATAGGAAGCTATAGGGTATGCCGTCGATTCCAAAGCCAAGCAACCAACGGCTCAAGTCAACGAGAAGGAAAAGTTGCTCGGCCGTAGGCGTTGGTCAGTCTACGGAGTTGTCATCTCAATACATAGAAACGTTCGAAGGCCGACGGAACAATCTATGTATATCCGACGCCTTTCCAGCAAGTAAGGGTCGGGAAACTACTTGGCGCAGCGAAATATTGTCAAGCACTCGGGCGTGGGGGAGCAGCGGCTAAAAAAAAGTTGCCAGTTGGAAAGTGCAATCGGGAATCAGCTGGGATTGGCATTAGAAAGCCTCCTCTTGGGCGTCGCAAAACTGTCGGAGGGGGAAAGGGGGGTGGAAATAAGTAAAACAAACAATCTGGTTTCACAGAACCAAAAAGGGGGAACAAAGTTTCGACACGAGAAAATGTCGAGTTACAGACCGCAAGGCCTTGCGGGACTAAACTAACACCCTCCAAAGATGGCTAGCCGGGTGCGAAAGTGGTCAGTCGCGAGATCCGATGCATCTGACAACTACTCGACACAGTGCGGCCAAGTTCGACTGCAGCTCGGGTAAAAATGGACCGCTAAGAAGCTAACTCAAAAAAGCTCTACTCTGTATCGAATGGGGACGATTGCTGCCTGATCCCAGGAACCAACCTTGCGGGAAAGGGGATGTCATAGAACGAGGAAAAACCCAAAGCTGCCTTACACGCACGCAAAAAACCTTGTTTCGGGGAGACAATACTCTACACTAGAGTTTCCCGAACCCCGCTCGAGAATCTGAAAGAGGAATATGAATCAGAGTGAGACAAATTTTACCAAAGATGTGTTCTTGCGGTTCTGTTAAGCAGGTAGGGGGAAAGGAAACCGACTCGTCTTGAAGAGGCGACGACTCCCATGTTTAACGCGAGGGAACCAACATAAGGGTAGGGTGACACGTGGTTAAAGAGATCGGTACCGAACCGGCCTTCTGGACATTAACCTTTGGAATGGGAAAAGAAAGGAAAAAGTACAACTCTCATTAAGGCCTGGATACGGATTCTTTCCATTAGGGGGAACCTGAAATCAGGGGTAAAGATTCATTCTACTTGCTGGGGAGGGCGCATGCAGCGATTCCCGTCTGGGGAACGCTTTCAGGGGGTTGGTAGGGGAGTTGCCTAAGAACACCGCGGTACGACGGTGACTGAAAGAGGGTTGAGAGCTGAAAAAGTTGCGACTCATGCCTTCTAGCGCCAGAAGAAGAAACCGACTACCCCGGTATTCGGGACACGATCCGTGTCAGCGCCCGAGCTTCTACAATTTTAACTACATAGCCCATTTAGAAGGTACGTCAAGTAGATCCGGCATCCGGGAGAGGAACCAGCTGTCAACTCGAGTCGCTTCCGCCGGCTTTCTTCATGGAAAAAGCGCGCGACCTGCCGGTGAGACACGGGAAAGCAAAAATCTTCAATAGTGCTGCGACCGCAAGGTTCTACTAAGAAAAATACCTGTTTGGTTCATGCAAGTTAATTTGAAATACCCCCAAGGGGGCTTTTTACAACATCAATGCCAATGACAGCGTGCCGGATCGATGAACCATCTCGAAGTTCATCCATTCCGATCGCACCAGTCTCCAGCTACCACCAGCGCGCGTCTGTCCAGTGTCAAGCCAGGGGTACGCAGATGGTCCCTACGAGAAAAGGAAGAGATGATTGCAAGGTCGCCTCCCGGAACGAGCAAACCTAGTCGGACGTGAAAATGGCTCAGAAAAGGGAAAAGGGACTGGAGGCCAGGCTTCGGTCCCCTGGGGGGGCCCCCACGGCCACGCATCTCCAGGGAACCTAAACTCGGAAAATGCAAAATCCTCAGCCGGAGGAGTATGACTCTCCCAGCCTAAACACTTTGGTGGGGAGAGGTATACAGAAGAGCCGGTACGCCAGGTGTAATAGGCATGCTCATCACTCTTAGCGGGGAGAACGGAGGGGGGCGGGGGGTGAGGGTTTTTGGTAAGAATCCGGCGGAGGGGCTGCCTGGGCGGGTGGGGTGAGTTCAATCTATGAGTAGAGCAGGGGTTCTATTGACCGGGGACGGCCATGGCCTGCCGCGGAGGAGGGGAGGGGGAGGGAGATCGTGCGTCGGAGCTCAGAGAATCCCAGGGGCTGGCTCGCCTAAAGTGATCGGGGGAGGTGGGTGGCGGTGAGGGATGGGCGGCCAAGAGGTCCCGTCAGCGATGGATATGGGGAAAATACTATGCTCGTCCGCAGGAAGATGGTGACCCGACGAAAAGCCGGTAACAGGTCTACAAAAAACTGAGAGAGGATATAGATTGTAGGGCCGAAAACGCTTGATCCTGACAAAGGATGGGGGGGGTTTTGTTTGGGGGTGGGTGGGGGGGGGCAATGGAGTAGGCAAGCACGTGGGGAACTAACATTTGGCCTGCCGTATATAAAGCTGATCGCGGGGGCCAGGGGATCTGGGAAGCAGCCGATCACTCATGATGATTCAAGAGTGGAGGCTCGAAACTCCCACCGCTATACGATAGTGGGAAGTTTCGTTGCTTAAAGTCGAGGGGTCGCGCTGTTAGACAGAATCGCCTTTCCCATAGCCCGCAGGAAACCTTGTTCTGTTGAAAGCATGTCTCCGACCTGAGGGAAGGAGTCGAAATGGGTTTGCCTAGAGGGGGGCTCTGTAGAGGACAATGCTTTTCGAGAGAACAAAGACGGGTCCGCCCCAGGATTCGACAGTGCGAGGCCAGTGAGTCTGCATGGTCCTCGGATCAATCGATGGGCACTCGAGTCACAGTAAGCGGGAGATGGCCATAATCACTTCTGGAAACCTTTCATGAAGCGTCCCATAAGTCAGGAGGCGCGTCCGGATGTCAGTCTCACGACTGAACAGGAAGGAGGCCTGGTGAGGGCAAGGGGTCATGAATGATTGTGTGCCAAAAGCAGGTTGGGGGTAGGGAACATCAATAGATGCAGAAACTATTTCTTCGTGCGCACCTGCGGTAGGAAGATAACGCATTGTGGCAGTCTTGATTGTCAGGAATCTTACCCTCACGTCGGACCGGGGATCGAACATTGGGCCGGAGGCGGGAAGGAGGGCGAACAGGACCTATCAGAAGGACGATGCCGAAGGAGCCCGTGCCTAAAAGGTCGAATGGCGGTGGAGACTGGAGACATGCAGAAGGACTTGCGTCAAGATGAGTCGGATGAAATCGAAGACTCGGCATTGAGTAGGGCGTGAGTAGCAGGGAAGCTCACTGGTGGTTCAGAACAACGTAATCCTCTATATCAAACCCATACTCCTGGTGACGTACTGGGGGGGGAATGGGAAGAAGATACTAAAGAACCTGGCCTTTATCGTTCGGGCTACGAAAAAGAAAAGACCGCTCAGATAACCTGATATTGGGAAGAAAAAGTGTTGACGAATAGTCGATTGGGGGAGGAAAGCGGGGGGGCTTTGATGTTGCCAGCAACGTTAATAAGGGAGAAAAATACAGAGGTGCGGGGTCCAGCACTAGTTTGAAAGGGAAACATGAAGCTCAAGAATCCATCACCAGGGGTCTGGGGCTTACCGAAAGAAGAAAGATAGTTCCGGGTAGAAAAGTCATTGGGGGGGGGAACATAAATGATGAAGTGCTATCATGGTTACAACGCATAGCTAGGCCTGATGGTTTAGGGGGGGGGGGGGGGAAAAAGATGAAGCTGTGTTTCCAAGGTTCATAAGGGGCAACTGGGTTTCACAAACATGGTAGTGGCTTGGTAAAGGCTAATGGGCGGAATAGGGGTCCGGAATTCAACAGACTCGTAATAAGTGGGGGGGGTGAGATGCGACATTGAGACACTCGAAATCGAACAAGCGGATGAGTATAGTAGATCGGCGAATTTAACCTGGAAATGCAGGACCTGGATCGGACATGAAGGCCCCGAGGGCTTTTGAACCCAGATCACAAAAAATGTCGGCGTCAGACTCGCAGAAAGGGACGTCACAGTCGCCATTTTAGTCCCGGGGGGGAATTCTAACTTACATTAAGGGGGTAATGACGTTTCCGAAGGTGAGGCCCAAGCAGCAATCTTGGTAAAAAAAATTTCCAGAGTAGAGGGGAATGGCCTGCAACAATCAAGCTAAAAGAAAAGACGGACGCAAGGAACTGAGGAGGTGGATGGCAAGGGGTTTGCAGAGGACGTCGGCACGGGGATCACTCTTTAAGGGGCCAGTGCACTGAATCACCTTTGAGGGCCGAAAGAAGCGTCGAAATTTGGATTGAAAAGCAGCCGCCACGTCTTAATCACCTTCAAAAAAAGGGGGGAGAATAAAGCGTTGGAGGCCTCTCACGAGGCCTTGGAATTATCATCGGGGGATGGCGGTCAGAATACCGACCCAAAGTCTGCGAGGGCCACGGAGCTGGAGCATGCTAAGGTCTCGTCTGCGGTGGGGGTGGTTCTGGTGGGTTCAGGGAGAGAAAGGCGTTGGTGGAGTAGGCCTTGTATCGTAATGCATACCGCAGAAATACGAACGACCGGCTAGGGGATTGGAGGGAAGGTTGATCATGGACGCATGGTGAGAAGGAGCAAGAACAACAACTTTGGGGGTTCAAAGGAAAGAGCAACCGCAGCTGGGATCGAACAGACGGGGAATCCCGGTCCAAGTGGTCATCCGGTCAGGAAACACCTGATGTTTCGCAGTGAGCAGATTCTATGGATGGAAGCTGCAGCTACCATCCGTCTGGACTCTTTCTGGGTATATGAAGGTCAGGCAACGGATCGCGAGGGACGACTCCGTGACTGAACCCCGTAGTTCGAGCACGCAGCCTAGCGAAGCATAGCAAAGCATCCTCGGGTTCTGGCGATGGTATCGTGTGAGGGGCGGGGTGCACCGGGGAAGGGGGGAGGGGGCCTCCTCGGTCTCCTGCTAACAGGGGGTATGATTCTTTTCGAGGGTGTCAATAGTAAAAGAGTTCGGAAAATGGCAAACGGGACGGGTGGGACGTGGCATGTACGAAGATATGGCCAGGAACTTGGTTTTGTAAGATTTAAAAATCAACGGAGAATACAATAATAAGTAGCTCATTTGTTGGCAGCCCAGAGCTGCTTTCACACGTGATCTGGTAAACGACTAGTCTATGCCGGTCGCCGCTGGGGCGAAGCTAGGAGAGAAGTGGCTAAAAAAGGCAGTGGGAGGGTGCGCGGGTGAAGTTCCAGCGGCTCAGGTTCACAATTTTGAAGCAAAGTGCATTGGTAAGAGGGGAGCTGAAGGCTAGGGGGAAATGGGTAGGGGGCGGCCTACGGGCAGCCGCTAAAACCAGCCATTATTATCGGGTGGGAAGAGGACCGTGAAGACT
>Ga0179593_1551032_pt1 | contig 11471 bp, 21 predicted proteins | sample CZODoug2_1_08_16_FD_185931 | JGI IMG/M metagenome (GOLD analysis project Ga0179593, IMG submission 185931) | Vadose zone soil fungal communities from Angelo Coast Range Reserve, California, USA - CZODoug2_1_08_16fungal (PacBio error correction) | ecosystem: Environmental > Terrestrial > Soil >...
TGAAACAAAAACAGAGGAAGCCGAGAAACGTACAGTCTCTTCGAGCCTAGGAAAATGGCCGTAGAATGGTAAAATGAAAGAGTAGTACCACTGGGTAAAAAACCTTCCGCAAGGCTAAGAAATCCCTAGGTAGCTAGCTTATAATTTGTGAAAAGGGGAAGCGGGGCAAAGGAGTGGCAATGTATCAAACCATTCCGAAAAATGTGTGCGGGTAGGAGGCAAGGGGGGAGAGAAGGGGGCGGTGTGCAGGGGGGGGTGACCTGTGCCGTGGGGCGAATGCAAGGAGTTTTAACGGTGTGTGAGCCAACGCAGAAACAAAGAGAATCAAAAAACAAGTCATAGAAGAGAAGAAGGGCTGGATTCACACAAACAAACACAGTTTACGATCGGACGAGCATCGGAACCCGGACATAAAGGACATTAATCCATTCCCTGGGGCCACCCTTGAGATCATCTGAAAGAGGTAAGAAATACGAGGGGAAGGCACTGCCGTGGTAGCTTCCACAGCACTTCCGAAAAGTTTAAGGGGGGGGGGAACTTGAGCGTAAGATACCAGAACTCGAAGAAAGGGAAAGAGTAAAGGAGAATGAAATGGGCGGGGGGAAGCTCGGGGACAGGTGGGGAGAGGGAAAAAGCAAGACACTAAAATTCGGAGGGAAGGGGACACTCTGAAAGATATTTCAGTTAAGAACAGCTCGAGAAAAGAATGGCCCGACGGTTTTAACCTCGAACCTATTGAGGGGAGGGAAGATTAATCCAAAACTAGACCAAATGGGAAATCAGACCTGGGGAATAAAATTAGCGAAAGAAGGGGTGTTGGCCAGTTATCGAGGGAATAAGGGCAAAGGGGTAAGAGAAAAGGTTATTTTCGGTTCTGAGGAAAGCTAACGGTCCAGATAGAAAGAAAGACTAGAAGAAAGAGGGATTATGCGAAGGAAATCTGATTCAAGCCTGCCGAACAGGCCCTTGCATAAAGCCTGGGCTCTGATCAGGCAAGTCACAAGTAGGCGAGGGAGGGACGAACTGGGACGGCCAAATGGGCTCACCTCCTACAAAAAAAGCATCTCTGAAGGTACAGTCTTTGGAATAAATTCAAACACAGGTGAAAAAGGAGCTGGGGAGGCAGCATGGAAGAATAATTAGTCCCCCCAAGGGGTGGAAAAAAGCCCCACGGAAGATAGTGAATTTGGGAGACAAGAGGGCAGGGGGAGGGATGACACATTTTCGGGCAACCTTGAACTCTACTCAAAAAGACGTGATTCTCGGAGGCAAGCCTGGGAAAATTGGGGGAAGGAGTACGGTTAATCAAGAGACACGAGTTTCCTCCTCAGTGAACCCTCACAATGGAGCAGGGAAAGGGAAAAGAAAGAAAGGGGGAAAAGAAAAAGAAGAAGTCAAAGCAAGGCTGAGAAGCAAACATTGAGAAAATACAGTATCCGACAAAAGTTAGCGAAACTATCACATCAGAAGAAAGCTCCTCTAAGAAAAGGAAGACTGTTAAAAGGAAAGCTCTCTCAAGTGGGAGTGGTGGGGAAAGGGGAAGGTGGGAGGTCGGAAGTGGGAACTCCAAGACAGCAGCTCGAGCTCGGGGGGTTAGTAAGGACCTAAGACGCTGGAAAAAGAGAAAAAAAAACCGGGTAAAATCAATGCTGAAAGATAAACCCAAAACTGGGGGATAATAAGGGAGTCAAGGGGAGGGGGGGGGAGTCAAGAGTATGATGGCTAAAGGTCCGATGACCGAAAGGCGAGTAAGGGAAATGTTCAGAAGCGGGGGAGAACTGCCGAAAAACAAAGATGAAAGACACCTGGCAAAAAGAAATACAAACCTCGAGAAGGGACCGAAGCAAACGTGTCGTATTGACTTCTTGGGGATTAGAAACGGAGCTAAAGGTTTATTCGGGTTTAGGGGGGGGGGGGGGGAGGGGCAATTACGGAGGGAGGAGAATGGGATGCACAATCGCGAGTAGCGGATCTTAACCTGATTATCGGAGCGGGAAAGTTTAAGGATGAAAAGCATATTGAAAAAGGGGGGAAAGAGCTTAGAAATTCCATCAGGGTCGTGGGCTAAAAAAAGGATAGATTCAAATTATCTGGGTTAAGATAACACCGGGGAAAATGGGGAAAACAAAAGAGAACCATCGCAGGTGAGCGGAAAAACTCGTTAATTGAAATGTTTCAGAAGAAAAAGTGTTTGGGGGGGTGGTAGGGCGGTACATGGTCACAGGGGAGCTGGTGATGATTAAAGATTTCGAGGTGAAGAGGAAGACAGGAAAAAAAAGAGGGAGGGGAGGACCGGAAAGGGGAGGCGAGTCCGAAGCCTGCCCAAAATCTGGCTCGAAAACGTCCAGAATGAAGGTTTGAAGGAGCTAAGCAGCGAGGATTCATGATCGAGGTCGACGTGAGGCCTGAATCGAATCAAAAGAGAACAGGGAGAAGGGAGTCAGGAACGATCCAAGGGAAGGAAGGAAGTAACGAGTAATGGGACTGGGCCAAAGGAAAGAAAGGCGTAACCAGACCGACTTTTGATAGGTTTATGAAGAGGAGAACAGTCAAAATGAAGCAATAGGGGAGAAAGCGAAGCGGAGGGAGCGCGAAAAAATGCTAGGCCGTATCGGAGGTGCCATCCCTAAGATTGAAAGGAGAGGCATCAGACTGGAGGTCAGGCACGGTTCAAGTCGGTCCTAAAGAGACTAGGGACCCATTCCCTGTCGGGGACCCTTAAAAGGGAAGTTGTTCTGCTGGAGGAAAGGATTGCAAGAGAGGATTGTAATCAACAAGGAGTGAACTGGGAGAACACAAGGCCGAGGGGAGAGGCAGCGGGAAAAAAAGGAAGGAAGAGGGGGAAGAGTCTTCGGTAAATGGATCGGGGTCGAAAGTAATCTACGGGTTTTCTGGAACTAAGGAAAGAAGGAGAGAGAGAGAAAAAACAAAACAAAGAGGGGGAAGGGAAGAAAGGAGAGTCACGTCAGAACAGAACAACAGAAACACTTCGATCGAACACCGCAAGTAGACTGAAGAAAAGGAAAAAAGGAAGGGACGAACAAGTTAGGGGGCGAGACAGTCAAGAATGGAAGCAAACGAGGCATCTTAAGTCCCCACAGCACAAGGAAACTCGGTTCTCGGAAAAGGGGAAAACAAGTAGCTTGTCAAGGAGAGGAGAATAATGTACATGACTTTATGTGGGAGAATTTTAAGAGAGGTTGGACAGGGGGAGGGGGGGACGCTCGGGAACGGCAGACAGAATTCAAATCATAATAAATAGGGGGGAAAAGAAAGACTCGTGGGAAGAAAAAAAAGTATGATAAAAGGACAGACATTTGGCACCTGACCTGTATAGGAACTTGGGGTCGAGAAAAGAGTTACAGAAAAAAAGAAAAGGATCTCAAGACGGGGAAAACTTCCGTTCGCAGTCGCCTTGGTCAACCTCATTAGCTTCAGAAATCATTAATTTGGGGGTATAGGGGAAAATACCGGACAAAGGGTCGGGTAAAGTCTCGAAAAGGCTTGTCCCGGCAAGACCCGGAGATGATAAGAGAAGGGACGGATTCAGAAAAAAGCGAGGACAACGACGTAACTCAAACGACTTGATGGAGAAAAGGGGTCAGACTTAAAAGGAAAGAACTCAGATAGAGCGAATTTACATGGTCGACGAGCAAATAGCGGTTCGCGAGTCCAAAAGACCAGGAAGAGGAGACCCCAGAAAAGGGGGACCAACAGAAAAATTGGTCACTAGCATCCCAGGTGGGTAATTAGACGCCCGGGAGGTTGCACTAAAGAAAAGAGGAAGAAGAGGGAGGTAGGCGGGTTTCAATCTCCGGGCTTCGATAGAGGAGCATTGCAGAAAACGTGTGGCAAATTCCAAAAAGGAAAAAAAAGTTAGAAAGAGTCGGGTGCAAACGGAGCCAGGGGAGATTCCGTAGACCAGAGAATCACCACGCTCGCGGTTTCAGCGGTAATCAAGGAGAAAAAGCATAGGGAGGGGAGGGCGGATCCGCACGATGGAAGCGCAGCAGAACTACTGCCCGCACTGGCCACCAACAGAATAAGGAGCAACTTTTGACGAGAAAGGCAAAGATCCAAAGAAAGGAAGCTAATACTCTAGAAACCGGTATTCGGCAGAAGAGATCGCGGTGTGTTTAGAGAGGGGTTCAGCGCTGCGAGGCGAAAAGCCAGAGGAAGGAAGAAGAGGGGAGGGACCGAGGGAAAGAGGGGGTCAAGCCCCGCCAAGGGGCACGATCGCCAAAGACACTTCAGGACACTACTCTCAAAAAAAAGAAGGGAAAAGTGGTGAAGTTCCGAAACTGGACGGGGGGAGGAGGGAGGGATGGACAAAAGGAGGGGGGGGACCGCTGCGGGCCAGCTATGAGCTGCGAGATTAGGACCACGAAAACGCGTTATTAAGCCCCACGACATCCAAGAAACCTCGAGAGCTTAGGGGGGACAATGGAGAAGGGGGAGGAGAGAGAGAAGAGGGGGCTCGGGAGGGAGAGGTAGGTAGGGTCGCATCTAAGGGAGTTGATCTTAGGCGGGTTTTAGAAGTTTTTTATGAAGGTAGTTCGGTTCTTGGAGCCACAATGAGGACCGTAGGAGAGAGGGGGGGCGGTCGGGAGGGAGACGGCAAGGAGACAAACGCCGAGGTTATGTATAGCAGATAAGTATACTGGAGCGAGGGGGGAGGGGGACAGAATATAGGGACAAGAGGGAAGGCATGGCTCTGGCAGTCGGGATTCGTCTCGGTGTTTAAGATAGAGAGAAAAAACACAGGAAAAAAAAGAATATCGTGGAAAAAAGTGGCAAAGTTGGTTTCGGCTGATTGGGCATAACCTATTGCAACCCTGGTTAGTTTGGTGCGGGGGAAAGGGGGGGGCCGGAAATAGAAGTGAGAATCGGAAGTGAATTATGTTGGTGTTGAGACCGTCTTCTAATACCTAACGAGAGAAGCAGTTGGGAGGGAGAGAAGAAAGAAATGGGCAAGGCCAAAGAAGGAGATAATGACTCGAACACGAGTCCAGGGGATCGGGGGCCTTAATAAAAGGAGTCTCAAGGAGTCGACGTAGTGATGGACCCGGAAAGGGGGAATCAAAAGAGACAATCAAAAAACAGGGGAAGGGGACTGCTTGTCACGAGAAAAGGAGGCCGAGAAAAAGTGTCTAGCCAACATAAGGATTGCGCCTCCAGGAAACTGGAGATGGGGGGTTGGGAAAGAGGGACACCAAGGGGGAACGAGGGGAAAAGGGCGAGAAGTGATAGAAGCTGAGTCGGCGATATTAGTCAAACAGTTATAGAATCAAAATGTTCGGGGGAGGCCTATTAACGAAAGCCTCAGGGAAAAAGAGAGGGACCCAACATGATAATTTGGACCCCGTGTGCTAGGCTGCCGTAAAGGGAAAATGTTTAACTCACCTGGAAGAGTGGAATTGGGAGGGACAAAAAACGAGAGCCTTTTAATGTGTCGGAAATCCTTTAAGGAGAGAAGGTCAGGGATTTCGGTGCAGCTCATGGGGGAAGGACGGGGGAGACAGGGGCAAGAGAGAACGTTGGGGAGTTAAGAAGAGAAACCAACGGGATGACAAGATCTCGATCAAGGAAAATTCTTTCTCAAAAACAACAGTTAAAAAGAAGCCTGAAGAGGGGGGAAAAAGAGAACAATTGGAGGAGGGAAACAGAACCAAAGGGAGGACCAAACAGGAACGCCATAGCCGCATCGAGCAAGAGCCAAGAGGAGATCCTTGTTGTCGCTGTTCAAGAAAAGGGAACTGAGAGAAGACGGAGAAGGGAGAAAAAATCAGCGAAAAATCCCTGGGAACTGTATCACTGAAGTGGAGATGGTTCCCTGCGAGCGTCACGCTCAGGCCATGAAACCCATAATCATAAAAGCGGGAGAAAGAAAAGGGGCTAGCGATTGAGGAACGAGGGACTCAATAAAGTTATCAGTCTACATCGTGCTCGGTTGGAGGGAAATAATTCAGCCCTCTAAGGAACTGGGAGAAGCGCGCCGGTAATCAGAGGGGGAACATCAAAAAAGAGGACTCATGGGGGGAGAGGGAAGAGAAAAAAAGGACCTAGAGCTCTCGACTAACGTCCACAGATTATAATAAGCGAGAGGACCTCATCAAGCAAGGGCCGAGCTGGCATGGCAACAGCGAGGGGGACAAGGCATGGCTATGCTGCGCCGTACCTGGGCAAGTGAGAGTTCATCAGGAGAAACCTACAAAGATATGAGAGGGGGGGGGACACTAGTTGCCACTCTTACGACCGGAAATTAACCAAAAGATTCTATTGACAAAAACGGGGAAAAAAAAGTGGCAGAGATTTAACAGGAACCGGAAAGGGAAACAAAGAGATGGACGCGGTCAAAGGGATTTATCTGGGTATCTTTTCGCTCTAGGGCTGAGAAAAAACCAAAAATGCACAGCCACGCCACCAGCTGAGTTGAGTCTTACGGTGCCAATAGAGGATCATCGAAGGGGGAAATATTTCAATGGGGGGAAAAAAATTAAAAAAAAGAAGAAAGGAAACGGGCTCAATCCGGTCTCAGCGATTCCTGGAGCAGGCGATGAGAACAAACTCAGCACGGAAAAGAAAAGAAAAAAAAGGAACAACCAAAAAAGAGGGAAAGATCACTAGGGCGTATTCCAGTGAGTGATCGCAAACTATCCAACAAGCACCACTAAACTCTCGGAATCCTCGCAGTTGGTCGCAATTTGAAGGGGGGACAAGGACAGAACCCAGAGGAGGAAAAAAAAAAAATCCGTCAAAAGTCATAGCCTACGGGCTCTAAGGGCAGGACCTCTTAAAACACACCTCGCACCAAGAGAAAGAAACATTCGAGAGTGTATGAAAAGGGTTGAAGTCCGGGTGGAGAGAGGAAAAAGGGGGGGGTATGGGGCGGGAGGGGAAAACCACGTCCCGACATGCGGTAGCTATGTACAAAGTGCCCATTGAAAGTCGTTTGTGGAACTGCACCTGGAAAAACAGGAAAAGGAACGAAAAATCTGGGAGCTTGGTCATAGGAGAGGAAGAGGTGGCCTTGGTGATGCCATCGAGGCAGGGGGAAAGAGGGAGGGGAAGGTGGGGGGGGGGAGGGGAAGGGGGTGGGCTGACGGCGTGGAGGCGTTTGCGGGTCGCAGCACGTTCGGTTCTACCAAAGTCAACTTTCACAAAATCCAAAGGATGGGAGGTAAATTGTATGAAAAAAGGGAAGAGATGCAAGAGTCAGAGCGTACACAGGGGACCAAATCCTTGCTGCATTTGATGGGGGAGTAGAAAGAAATAGGTGAAAAAAGGGAGGAGAGGGGACAGGAAGTAAAAATAACATAAAACGTGACCCTTGTAACATGTGAAAAAAACTCTCCTGAAGGAGCCATTTGCGCAAGAACCTCAAAAGGGGTGGGGTAGGGGCGTTTTCAGTTCTGTCGATACGCGGCTTTCCCGAGATATGTGTGACCCGCATGGCGGAAGACAGATGAAGAAGACCGAGCAGAACGGGGAGGGAACCTCCAAAAGACTAATCAAAAGTGTCATGAGGGGCAGTAAAAACAAGAGGGAAGGCGAGATAAAGGAGGAGACAGGTGGCCGGAAACCGTTCTTCGCCAAATCGATTCGGGGTATCCAATAGAAGAGGGATGACAACTGGGAAGGGGGCGAGCGAAGGAAAAAAAACAGAGAGGGAGAGCGGAAAGGATAGTATAGGTTTGAGGGATTTCTTACAAAAAGAAAAGAGAAAACCGAGATTAGGCAAGGAGGAAGATCTTCAGGGAAAAGCCGAGGGGGGGGGGGGGGAGGGGGGTACCTCGGCCTGTCCCACTTCATGACAAGTGCATATCCGTTCCCGATTGACCCGAGGGAGAATTCCTTGAAACTTAGACTAAGAGCCAGTTACTTTAAACGTGTATGGGCGGTTCTAGGCTGGATCTCAGTGGGGGAAGAGGGGGAGGAAGGAGGAGGGGGGGGATTCTTTGAAAACAAATTCCTAAGAGGTTTTGTTAGAAAAGCGGACCGGGGGGAAGGGGGGGAAGGGGAGGAAAAGGATGGGACATGTCATTGGGGTCGGGGGGGACGAAGAGAGGGAGCGTTCAAGATGAGAAGAAGCTTATTCAGTTACAAAAGACAATCGGGCAGAGAGAAAAAAAAAACATGTGTAGGAGGGAAAAAGGAGCTAGTTCACCGAAAACCCTTTCGAAAGACATCAGCTGCCCAGAGAAAGGGTACAGGGATGCCCACGGTACGGAAAAGCTGAGAAGAACTGAAGAGGGACGCAAGGAGGGAGTCACCAAAATTCGGACAGGCCTTCCTTGTTTGAAAGAAACAAGCACCCCCCATTAAAAGAAGGGTACAAAAAGGAGAGGAGAATGAGGGGAACCTCTTCTTCCCGGATTAATTGCGGAAGGGTCGCCCTTGTACAGAGGAGGGGATTGAAAAGAGGTCAAAAGTCACAGGAAGAAAAATAAGATCGGCTTTCGTTACAACAGCGTAATGAAAGGCGCCATCAAGGGAACAAGGAGAGATGACTAATGCTCAGGGGTACGAAAGCTACCACCCGAAATCCGGAGTCCCTAGCGGAGCAAGGGAAGAAAGGCCTGGGGGAAAGGAGATCGACATCAGTCAAGAGATATCTGCTAATTTGGGGATCATGAAACCATCATTCGCTCAAGGAAAGAAAAGGTCCAGAAAGAGTCGAGAGGAGAGATGGACGCATAGAGGCTTCGCTGAACGGGGAAAGCCTCATACCCCGCAGGTGACGCCCGCGGGGAAGGTTTTTCATGGGCTCTTCAGAGTGGGCCTCGATGGGGGATGGAATGCTCGAAAAAAGGAAGAAACACGAAAACACAGGATAATCTAGGGTTGGCATGCTCCTAAGAAAAGAACCGAGAGGGCTAACAAAAGGAAAAACAGTTCAAATAAGAGGGACCGAAAAAATTGGGAAAAAAAAAAGGGGGAAGAACAAAAGTAGTGGGGGTCTCGCGGTGGGCTTTTTATGCCCGGTGTCTTAAAAAAATACGCTTCGCCCATCACTCGTGAAGAAACGGACCGAAGGGTGGCCGAGAGGTCATCACGGCTCGGCCAATGGTGGTATTTGGATGTAAAATGAACCGAAACATGCCGGTGGAAAGTAATAATGAGGGAAATACATACCAGAGGGAGGTGGAAGGCGCGCCCGGGGGGGGGGGGGGGGGGGTGCCACGCCCAAGTTCCGCAAAGGAAAAAAACCAACATAAGAAAGAGAAAGAAAAGGGGATCATTGGGTGGACTCGGATCGCACGATAAGAATCGCAGCTCGCTCGGGAACTGAGTGGGGGGCGGAAGTGTGGGGGGTAGAAGGTTGGGATTGACGCCAAGCCGCGCACTATCTTCGCAGTAGGAAGGGTTCGCAAGAAAAAGGGACCCGGCCAGATCTCCAGGAGACATCATCTACACAAAAAGGTAGTATGAAAAAAAGGAGAGGAATTTCGGAAAGGGAGAAAAGATTTGATGTCCCCGTTGCTGTTTGGAGTGTTCTTGCGGCGGACCACTGAGGAAAAACCCTTATCTAGAGCTGCTCATTTCGTAAGGGGTAGGGAAAGACGGGAAAAAAAAGTGAAAAACAGGAAAAGTCGGGAATCTTCTGGAGGAAAAGAGTGTCCGTATAAGTGTTACGTGGAGAGCGTTCGAGACGAAAGACGGATATCTGTGGGGGGTTGGAGGGAGGGGAAGGACGGTACTTGAGGAGAGGGGGAATGGGCAACACAGAGCGGGCGGAACAGCACATAGTGGGCTTAGGAACCGGATAACCGAGCGGTAGGGAAGAGTCCCCGCAATGTCTGGCGATCGCTCGGAGCCAGGCCTCAAAGGGCTAGGAAGATCGTATGGGGGAGGAAAAAATCGGGAGTGAGAAAGAAAGATGAAGGCATAGTGAAAGTCTATGTTCAAAAAAAAAAACAGACGAGCAAGGGGGGAAGGAAACGTAAAAACGTGGGGGTTTGCGACCAGAGAAGCAAAAAAGGAGGATTAGGGGGATTATCAACGGAAGGGAGACAACAAAACTCGAGTAAAAAAGGGGGAAAGTTAAAGGCGCAGACTAGTCCCCTGGCTAAAAAAAGCAATCTGCGGCGGCGCAGAGGTGCCAGCGACATACGAGGACTGATGAATAGCAGGGCGAGAACTAGGAGGGAAGAGTTACTTACGAGCTAGGAAAAGACGGTATTATTCTTTCTAACCAGCATGTGGCGAGGAAAAGAGGGATAAAAAAGGAAGGGGGAAGACGGTAAAAAGATGACGCCTGACAGCCTGCGGGTGGAAATTTTGGGGGGGAAAAGGAATTTCCGTAACCAAGCACGATGTAGAACAAACAAGGGAGGCAGGTGGGAGATGCGGTAGTCGGGAAAAAGATAGTGCCAGCGGGAGGTCCGGAAAGCCTGTTATGCTGGGCATGGTTCCGCCTGGTAGACCAGACTTTCGGGACTCACCGCAAAAGGAGGGTCCCAGTGAAAAAGAGGAAGAAAAGGGAATTGAGATGTGAGCTGCGAATTTCAGATCGAAGGTAATGCGGATCAGGAAAAGGAGTGGGGAGTGGGGAAGAGAACCAGTAAGAAGGCTGTCAACGGAAGAATGGGGGAGTCCGATGAGACTAGGAAGAGAGGTCAAAAGCCATGCATTTGAGATGTCGTCAGGGGGGAACGTGGTAACGTTAGACGAAGAGGGGTACTTTGGTGTGGGGGGAAATACTGCAAGTCTTCTCAACAAACAACCGGTTAGCTAATGCGCTCTTGGCGATCTAAATAAAAACACAGCGAAATAAGGCGAAGCACACATCTCACCCCTATCATAAGCAGACGGACTGGCAAGTGAGAAGTAAGGACAGCCAAAAAGGCAGGAAAGGAATAGGGACCTGGTTCTGCTTCCAAAGCACCCAACCGGCCTCCACGACTTTTACGATATGAAAGACCGTCACCAGGACAGGTGTGGACCGGGAAAACGGAGCAGGGAGGGTGGCAGAGGGGAAGCGTGGGGGGGGCCGGGTTCTAACGCTCACATTTAAGACCAGGGCATAAAAACGGCAGGTCATCTGAGGGTCAGGGAACAGAGGCTACGAAAGAAGAAAAGGAGGTAAGAGGCATCGTGCCTCACTTAAGACCTTCCGCTCGGTTAAGAACTCACCATTGGAGTTGGCAAAGAGAGAAAGGGGAAGAACGGAAACCCAGGGGGGAAAGAAAGGTGGGGGGCTCAAGAAAGACGTCCATAGTTGCAAACCTGTCATAGAGGAAAAAAAAACGGGGAAAGAGGTCTAGGGTAGTCGAGAAAAAACCAAGGTTAAAGCAAGAACTCAGTAGAAGCGAACTGCCCACTGCCTGTCCTTCCACAAAGCGGCCTCAGCTACGGCATCCAGGAGGGGTAGCTTCAAGGGAGGAGAAAGAAGTTGGGATAGAAAAGGAAAACGGCAGGGCTTCTAGAAGGGAGACAATAACCAAACCAAAGGAATAGTCAAACGTGCT